>Ga0315283_10006556_pt1 | contig 10397 bp, 8 predicted proteins | sample YL17G09_0_MG_FD_204541 | JGI IMG/M metagenome (GOLD analysis project Ga0315283, IMG submission 204541) | Sediment microbial communities from Yellowstone Lake, YNP, Wyoming, USA - YL17G09_0 | ecosystem: Environmental > Aquatic > Freshwater > Lake > Sediment | place: USA: Wyoming | collected...
ACCGGACTGCGCCAGACGCCCCAGCAGATCGTGACCGCCGCGCTGCAGGAAGACGCGGACGTCATCGGCCTGTCGATCCTCTCCGGCGCGCACAATCACATCTGCCCGGAGGTCGTCCGCCTGCTGACGGAGAAGGGCCTCAACGACGTGCTCGTGGTGCTGGGCGGGATCATCCCCGACGTGGACCTGCCCGGCCTGGCCGCGCTCGGAATCCGCGGCGTCTTCCGGCCCGGCACGCCGATGCGGGAGATCATCGATTTCGTCAGCGCGAACGCCCGGAGCCGCGCCGCGTCGGTCTGATCGCCGCACGCCTAATCCCGGAGCGCCGATCCACCGATAACGCCTTGTGTCCGTTTGACGTCCGGGCAGGGGAGGGCTACGCTGCTGTCGGCTCGCCCGGTCCGGCTGAGTCCTTCGATGCACAGATACGGCAACGTATTTGCGCCCTCAGGACTCAGTGCTGAGCGAGCGCAACCGGCCACGACGGCCGAACGCCGATCGTGGCCGTAGTTGCGAGTCGAAGTACTACGGCGTGACTGTTCAGATAACTGAGGCTATGACGCACAAGCTGCTGCTGGCCGATGACAGCGTCACGATTCAGCGGGTCATCGAGTTGACGTTCGCCGATGAGGACGTGGAGGTCATCGCCGTGGGCGACGGCCGGCAGGCCATCGAGCGCATCGAGGCCGACCGTCCCGACATCGTGCTCGCCGATGTCGGCATGCCGGAGCGCGACGGCTACGAGGTCGCGGCCTTCGTGAAGCGCACGCCTCACCTGTCGCACATCCCCGTCCTGCTGCTGACCGGCGCCTTCGAACCGGTGGACTATGCGCGGGCGAACAGCGCCGGCTGCGACGGCGTACTGGCCAAGCCGTTCGAGCCCCACATGGTCATCACCCGGGTGAAAGAGCTGCTGGCCGACGCGCCGAAACACCGGACGGCGGCGGCCGCGCTGCGCCGACCCGAACCTCCGGCGACCCGGACCGAGGATCTCAGCGAAGACCTGCGGCCGCTCGTGCCGGACGCCGCGCCGGGTCCTGTGATTGCCGAGCACCTCCCGGCCAGCCGCGTGAGAACCGTCGACCTCGGGGAGGCCCAGCCGCTGACGACCTCCCAGGGGCAGCCGGGCCAGGTGCCGCCGCTCGCGCCTGCCGACCCGGCGGGTATCGACTCACCGGTCGAGTCGCCGCTCGACACCGCCGTGCGGATCAGCCGGCGCACGCCCATCGCCGTGCCGGGGTTCGGCACGCCGCCGCCCCAGAATTCCGCGGGCCGTTCGCTCGACGACTACTTCGATCAACTCGACGCGGCGTTCGCCTCACTGCAGCAGGCGCCGCCGACGCCCGCCGTTTACGACATCGAACCTGAGGGCGAGCTCCCGACGGGCCCCGACACGCCACCGGCGCAAGACGACTCCGGGCCCGCGCCCGCCGCCGCGCCGCCGGCTGCTGCGCCGGTGCTGGCGCAGGCGTTCTCGGCCCTGTTCGCCGCCGAGCACGGCGATGCCAGCGCGCCGGCGTTCCCCGCGTTCTACGCCGCGCCCCAGGCGTCGACCGACGAACTGGTCGAGCGCGTGACCGAGCAGGTCCTCCAGCAGTTGACGGACCGCGTGGTCCGCGAGACGGTCACCGACATCGTGTCGCGCGTCGCGGAGCGGCTGGTGCGCGACGAAATCGATCGCGTCCGGTCCACCATCAAGTAGCCTCCGATTCCCTCCCGCCCGGCTTGCCGCTCCGCCGCCGGAGCGGTTACGCTATACCACCATGTCCGAGCTACCGAAGGCCTTCGATCACAAGGACGTCGACGCGCGCTGGTATTCCTTCTGGGAGTCCATCGGCGCGTTCACGGCGGACCCCGAGTCCGGCAAGCCCATGTTCAGCATGGTGCTGCCGCCGCCCAACGTCACCGGGTCCCTGCACATGGGGCACGCGCTGAACCACACGCTGCCCGACATTCTCGCGCGCTGGAAGCGGATGCAGGGGTACGACGTCTTGTGGCTGCCCGGCACCGACCACGCGGGCATCGCCACGCAGAACGTGGTCGAGAAGCAGCTCGCCCTGGAGAAGACGTCCCGGCACGACCTCGGACGCGAGGCGTTCGAGCAGCGTGTCTGGGACTGGGTGAAGACCAGCCACGAGACCATCACCGGCCAGATGCGCAAGCTCGGTGAGTCGGTGGACTGGTCGCGCGAGCGGTTCACGCTGGATCCCGGCCTGTCGCGCGCCGTGCGCCGCGAGTTCGTGCAGTTGTACAGCGAAGGTCTCATCTACCGCGACAAGTACATCGTCCACTGGTGCCCCCGGTGCCGGACGGCGCTCTCCGATCTCGAGGTGCAGCACAAGGAGACGGACGGCAAGCTCTACTACGTGAAGTACGCGGGTGTCGGCGGGGGTGCGGGCGTGACGGTGGCGACGACGCGGCCGGAAACGATGCTGGGCGACACCGCCGTGGCCGTGAACCCCGACGATGAGCGGTACCGGCACCTGATCGGCCAGCGGGTCACGCTGCCGGTGATCGGGAGGGAACTGCCGATCATCTCGGACAGCTTCGTCGACCCGGCGTTCGGCACGGGCGCCGTGAAGGTGACGCCGGGCCACGACCCGAACGATTTCGCGATGGGCAGGCGCCACTCGCTGCCCAGCGTGGCCGTCATCGACGAAGACGGCCGGATGACGACGGAGGCGGGCCCGTACGCCGGCCTGGATCGTTTTAAGGCGCGCAAGGCGCTGGTGGAGCAGCTCCAGCACGACGGGCTGATCGAGAAGATCGCCGACCACACGCATGCGGTGGGACACTGCGATCGCTGCGGCACGGTGGTCGAGCCGCTGGTGTCCACCCAGTGGTTCGTGAAGATCGGCCCGCTGGCCGCCGAGGCCATCCGAGCCGTGGAGGACGGCCGCGTCGTCTTCCTGCCCGACAACTGGACGAAGATCTACTTCGAGTGGATGACCAATATCCACGACTGGTGCATCTCGCGCCAGCTGTGGTGGGGGCACCGCATCCCGGCGTGGTACTGCGACGCCTGCGGCCAGACGGTGGTGGCAGAGGACGAGCCGACGGCCTGCCCCTGCGGGAGCGCGCTGCGCCAGGACACCGACGTCCTCGATACGTGGTTCTCGTCGGGCCTCTGGCCGTTCAGCACCATGGGCTGGCCGGACAAGACGGCCGACCTCGCGCGCTACTATCCGACGACGCTGCTGCTGACCGGCTTCGACATCATCTTCTTCTGGGTCGCGCGGATGATCATGCTCGGCGTGAAATTCGCGGGTGACGTGCCGTTCCACACGGTGTACATCACCGGCCTGGTGCGGGACGATCGCGGCCAGAAGATGAGCAAGTCGAAGGGCAACGTGGTCGATCCCCTCTCGGTGATGGACGACATCGGCGCCGACGCGCTGCGCTTTACCCTGGCGGCGATGGCGTCGCCCGGCATGGACATTCCGCTGTCGGAAGGGCGGATGACGGGGTATCGCCAGTTCATCAACAAGATCTGGAACGCCTCGCGCTTCCTCCTGATGAACATCGGCGAATTGCCCGAACGGCCGGCACTGCCGCCGGCGAAGAGCCTGCACCTCATCCACCGCTGGATCCTGAACGGCACCAGCCGGCTGGCGATCGAGGTCAACGACGCGCTGACGACCTACCGGTTCGACCAGGCCGCCGATCGGCTCTACCACTTCTTCTGGCACGAGTTCGCGGACTGGTACATCGAGTTCGTGAAGATCGACCTGCAGACCCCCGGCGAGACACGCGACACCGCGGTGGCGGTCCTGGTCGAGGTCCACGATCGGCTCATGCGGCTGCTGCATCCGTTCACCCCGTTCATCACCGAGGAGATCTGGCAGAAGCTGCCGCGGCGCGAGGGCGACGGGAACACCGTGTCGAAGTCCGCGTTCCCGGGGCCGATGCCCGAGTGGAGCGATCTGGACGCCGAGCGCGACGTGACGTACCTGCAGGAGATCGTCTCCACGATCCGCACCGTGCGGTCCGAACGCGGGGTGCCGCCGTCGCGGAAGATCACCGCGATCGTCGACGACACCGACCCGTACGCGCGGGCGCTGCTCGAGACCTACGCGCCGTACATCCGCCAGCTCGCGGGCCTGGAGACGCTGGCACTGCGCGCCGACGTCGCGCCGGGCCCGGACACCGTGAAGCGGGTCCTCGAACACGCGCACGTCTTCGTGCCGCTGGCCGGCATCGTCGATCGCGGCGGGGAAGTCGACAAGCTCACGAAGGAGCTCGCCGGCCTGGAGAAGGAAGCCATGAGCCTCTCGCAGAAGCTGTCCAATGCGGGCTTCGTCGATCGCGCGCCGGCCTCCGTGGTGGAGGAGGCCCGCGCGCGGGCCGTCCAGATCGCGGAGCGCCGCGTGAAGCTCGACGCCCAGCTCACGGAGCTCGGCACATGACCGCGCCCGAGCCGCTCGAGGCCGGCGTGTATCGCGAGATCGTCCGCCGGGCGCTCGCGGAGGACCTCGGGTGGGGAGACGCGACGACGCAGGCCGTCGTGTCCCCCGAGACCAGGGCCGTCGGGGTGTTCGTCGCGCGCGCACAAATCGTGCTGGCGGGCCTCGATGTCGCCGTCGAGGCCTTCCGGCAGCTCGACCCGGGTGTCGCCTTCGACGCCCGGCATCGCGACGGAGACCGGTGCGGCACCGGGGAGACCATCGGCACGGTCACCGGGCTGGCGTCGGCCCTGCTGACGGGCGAGCGCACGGCCCTGAACCTGCTGCGGCAGTTGTCCGGCGTAGCCTCGGTGACCCGCTGGCTGGTCGAGGCGGGGGGCGGGCGCGTCCGCATCTCGGACACCCGCAAGACGACACCGCTGCTGCGCGAACTCCAGAAGTACGCGGTGCGCGCCGGCGGCGGCGTGAACGGCCGCGCCTCGCTCGACGACGGCCTGGTGATCAAGGCGAACCATGTCCGGCTGGCGGGCGGCCTCGCGGCCGCCATCGGCAGGATCCGCGCCGCCCGCCTGGACGAGCCGATCGAGGTCGAGTGCGCGACCTTCGAGGACGCCGAGGAGGCGATCGCGGCCGGTGCGGCGATTATCCTGTTCACGGGATCGTCGGTCGAGGAACTGCGGCGCGTGATCAGGGATTGCCGGTCGCGGGCCCGCGTGCAGGTGTCGGGCGCCATTCCCCTCGACCGCGTGACGCAACTGGCCGCGGCCGGCGTGGAGATCGTGAAGATTGGCTCCATCACCGAGGCCGCGCCTGCGGCGGACATCACCTTTGAGCTCTACCCTGCCTGATCACGAGCCCGCCGCGGCGCTCCCGCCGGAGCTGCGGGAGGCGCTGGCGGCGTCGCGCGCCGAGCGCGGCGCCTTCGGCGAACCGACCTGCTTCTACCCGAGCATCGGGTCGACCAACGACGTCGCCGGACGGCTGGCCGACGCCGGGGCCGCGGAGGGGACGACGGTCGTCGCCGGGGAACAGACGGAGGGCCGCGGCCGCTCGGGCCGGTCGTGGTATTCGGCACCAGGCGCCGGCCTGTACGTGTCCGTCATCATCCGTCCCGACCCCGCAGGTCCCGTGCCGGCTGGCAGAAACCGCCATCCGGGGACAGGTACCACGTTTCACACTCTGCCATCGGGGGTGGCGGTGTTGACGCTGGCGGCGGGCGTCGCGCTGGCCGAGGCGGTGCGTGACGCGACGGGATTGGAGGCCGACATCAAGTGGCCGAACGATCTGCTCTGCGGCCGGCGCAAGCTCGCGGGGATTCTGGCCGAGGCGTCCGCGCGGGGATCGGTTTTGGAGGCGATCGTCGTCGGGTTCGGCATCAACCTCCGACCGGTCGCGTATCCGCCCGACCTGGCCGACCGCGCGACGTCGATCGAAGCCGAATTGGGTCGGCCCGTCGACCGCGGACTCGTGCTGGCCCGGGCGCTGGTGCGCCTTGCGGCCGTACGCGACGCGCTGCGTCGCGGCGACACGGCGTCGGTGCTCGACGCGTGGCGCCGCCTCGCGCCCTCGTCTGCCGGGCGTCGGGTGGCCTGGCGCGCTGCGGCCGGGGACCGGCGAGGCACCACCGCCGGGATCGATCCCGACGGCGCCCTGCTGGTGGACACCGACGGGGGCCGGGAGCGTATCATCGCTGGCGACGTCACCTGGCTCTAGGACACCCCTATGCTGCTGGCCATCGACATCGGCAACACCAACATCGTGATCGGCGTGTTCGACGGCGCCGCGCTTTGCCACAGCTGGCGGCTGACGACGGCGCGCGACCGCACGTCGGACGAACTCGGCCTCGTGGTGACGCAACTGCTCGACCGCGATGGCCTCGTGCTGTCGAGCATCGACGGCGTGGTCATGGCGTCGGTGGTGCCGCCGCTGACGGCGGCGATGATCGACATGTGCCGGCGGTACCTGGGGCGCGAACCGCTGAATCTCGAGCCGGGCGTCGAAACCGGGATGCCGATCCTGTACGAGCATCCGGCAGAGGTCGGCGCGGACCGCATCGTCAACGGCATCGCGGCCTACGAAGCGTACGGACGGCAGCGCCATCAGCCGCTCATCGTGGTGGACTTCGGGACGGCGACCACGTTCGACGCCATCTCGGCGGCGGGCGAGTACCTCGGGGGCGTGATCTGCCCGGGCATCGGGATCTCGGCGGACGCGCTGTTCCAGCGCGCCGCGAAGCTGCCGCGCATCGACGTCCGCAAGCCCCCGAACGTGATCGGGCGCACCACGGTCACCTCGATGCAGTCCGGGCTGTTCTACGGATATGTCGGCCTGGTCGAAGGCCTGGTGCACCGGCTGCGCGCCGAACTCGGCGCGTCGGCCTATTGCGTCGCGACCGGCGGCCTGGCCGAGGTGATCGCGCCGGAGACCGACGTGGTCGACGCCGTGGATCCGGATCTCACGCTGCAGGGGCTGCGGATTCTGTGGGAAAGAAATCAGAAGAGGCAGTAGTCCGTAGGCACTGGACAATCGACGGCAGGTAGAATTCAGAAGACAGAACACAGAATAGCGCACGGCGGGAGGTCACGGAGCAAACCATGCGAGCACGGCGATCACGAGTGCTCGACAAACGTGTCGGAAGGGCCGAAATCCTGGTGGGGTGACGAAGTGGGGCCCCGCCGATAGAATGCCGAGGTTGACCCCGCGGACAACGCGCCGCTGGCGCGTTGTCACTCGACTTAGCGTCAGATCAAGGGCGCTAAGTCGAAAGCGGGGCCCCTGTCCGCCGTGTCGAGCGGTTTGCACAGTGACCTCCCGCCCGGGCGCGAAGACCGGGCTTCAATGGACGCCGACGACTACTGCCGGGAGATCGAAGCGCACCTGTGCCGGCGCAACGCCGGGCACCTGGTGCGGCTGGTCGGGCCCTCGTTCGACCTGGTACGGAGCTGGGCCGCGTCGGGCATTCCGCTGAAAGTGACGCAGCAGGGCATCGACCGCTTCATCGATCGCGCGCAGGCGAAGGGGCCGCGCCGCCGGCCCATCCGGATCGAGTTCTGCGAAGCCGACGTTCTCGATGCGTTCGACGCCTGGCGCCGCGCCGTCGGCGTGAGGGCGGACCTGGGCCCTGACGAGACGGCCGCGCGCGAGCCAGCCGCCGAGGGGGACACCGAGGAGTCCGACGCCGGGGCGTCCCGGCGCGGTCGCGCGCGTGCATCGCTGTCGACCCATCTCGACCGGGTGATCGTGCGGTTGACCGCGCTGCGTGCCGGCGGGATCCCGCCGGCCTGGGACGCCGCGCTGGATGAGACGGTGCGTGCGCTGGACGGCATCCACCCGGCGTCGCGGCGCGCGCGCGGGGACGCCCGGGACCGCCTGCTCGCCGAGCTTGCCGCGATCGACGCGCGCCTGCTCGACGCGGCGCGCCACGCGGCCCCGCCGGAGGTGATCGCCGCCGCGGAGCGCGAGGCCGATCTCGAACTCGAGCCGTTCCGCGGCCGGCTCTCGGCGGACGCCTATGCGGCGGCGCGCCGCCGCTCGGCTGACCGCCTCCTGCGGAACGCGTTGCCACTGCCCGTCCTCGCGTTCGAGTGACGATGACGTCCCTGGTCACGCGCGGTGACGTCGTGACGGTGACGCCCGACAAGCCGGCCGCGGGCGGGCGGATGGTCGCGCGCCACGACGGGCTCGTCCTGCTCGTGTCCGGCGCCATTCCCGGCGAAGCCGCCCGGGTGCGCATCGAGCGCGTGGAGAAATCCCTCGCGTACGCGGCCGTGGTCGAGCCGCTGGTGGCGCACCCCGCGCGCCGTCCGGTCGAGATCGACCCACGCTGCGGCGGCACCGTCTATGCGCACCTCCGGTACGACGAGCAGGTGCGCCTCAAGGGCGAGGTCATCCGGGACGCGCTCGTGCGACTCGGCCGTCTGCCGACGCCCGACGCGATCGAGGTCGCGCCATCGCCGGAGGACGGTTACCGCATGCGGGCCCGCCTGCATGTGCGGGACGGGCGCGTCGGGTACTTCCTCGAAGGCACGCACCAGATCTGCGACGCGGCACTGACGCGGCAGCTGTTGCCGGAGACGGTTCGGGCCGCGCAGTTGCTGGCAGGCGACCTCACGGCCGCCGGGCTCGGCGACGACGTCGACATGGAACTGTCCGAGAACCGCGCCGGCGACGAGCGCGCCATCCATCTGGAGTTCGCACCGGAGGCGCCCACCCCCGGGCCGGCGCTGCTTCGGCCCGTCCCTGGCGTGACGGGCCTCAGCTGGTCGCAGGGGCGCGGCAGCCGGGAGGAGCGAGTCTACGGGCGGCCCTTCGTCCACGACTCCGTGGCCGGCGCGACGCTGCGTCGCCACGCCCGCGCCTTCTTTCAGGGCAACCGGTTCCTGCTCGACCTCCTCGTGGGAGCCGTGACGGCGGCGTGCCCGGACGGGCTCGCGATCGACCTCTACGCGGGTGTCGGGCTGTTCGGCGTCTGCCTGGCGGCCGGCGGGCGTCACCGCGTGCTCGCGGTCGAAGGCCACGCCGCGTCGGCGGCCGACCTGCAGGCGAACGCGCTCCCGCTCGGGGACGCGATCGAGGTCGTCCACGAGAGCGTGGAACGATTCGTGGCCCGCCCGCGTCCGGACGGACCGTTCACGCTCGTGCTGGATCCGCCGCGGTCGGGTATGACGAAGGACGCCGCCGCTGGCGCGATCGCACTCGGCGCGGCCCGCGTCGTGTTCGTGTCGTGCGACGCGGCGACGTTCGCGCGGGACCTGCGGCGGTTCGTGGACGCCGGCTACCGGCTCGAGTCGGTCCGCGGATTCGACCTGTTTCCCGCCACCGCGCACGTGGAGGCGCTGGCGGTGCTCGCGCGGTAGGACGCCGGATCTCCTGACGATCGTGGGTGCTGGTGCATGCGACCGGCGCAGACCGTGCCGCCAACCGCTCGACGCGGCGGACACACGCATCTCCGGGATGCTGGCCGCTGTCGCGCGGGGCCCCACTTCGTCACCCCACGCGGTCGTCGGTCCCTCCGACGCGTGTGTCCTGCGACCGTGCTCGCCGCGCTCGCATGGTTTGCCGCACGGCCTGCTCCCGTCGCGGTCTTCGCGAATCCCGAGTCCCGAATCCCGAATCCCGAGCCCCGTCTACTTGGTGCAGGCCGCGACGAATCCTTCGAACAGCGGGCGGAACTCGCCCGTTCTCCAGAAGTTCTCGGGGTGCCACTGCACGGCGAGGCAGAAGCGCGAGCCCTTCCGCTCGATCGCCTCGACGATCCCGTCGGGCGCCGTGGCCGTCACCTCGAACCCGTCAGCGAGGCGCTGGACGCTCTGGTGGTGGCGGCTGTTGACCTTCAGCGCGTCTCCTTCTTCGATCGACTCGCGCATCAGCGTCCACAGCAGGCTGTTGGGCGTCACCCACACCTCGTGGGCCACCGCGTCTTTTGGGAAGTCCACCGCGTGCCGCACGTCGGTGGTGATCTGCGACGGGATGTCCTGCACCAGCGTGCCGCCGGCCGCCACGTTCAGGATCTGCATGCCCCGGCAGATGGCCAGCAGCGGGACATCTGCGGCGATCGCCGCCCGGATCAGGGCCGTTTCGTACTCGTCGCGTTCCTGGCTGGTCTCCTTCACCGTCGCGTGCGGCTCTTCTCCGTAGCGCGCCGGATGCACGTCGATGCCGCCGGGCAGCAGGATGCCCGCACACCAGGCGAGGACACGGTCGACCGGGTCGGACTGGTAGTCGAGGATGCGCGGCTCGCCGCCGCCGCGGCGCACCGACTCTTCGTAGTCAGGCAGCGTGCGGCACGGGGCGACGGCGATGACTGGAGGCATGTGGTTTCTCCGCTGGCTCCGGTGCCAGCCATTCCTGCAACTGGCTTCACACGACGCACTCCCGGCCGGAATCAGCCGCATCACGCGGCTGATGCCCCCGTGTCTACATCCGCGTCGGGACGTCGATCCCCATGAGGTCGAGCGCGCGGGTCAGCTGCCGGCGATAGTAGGCGACGCCGGC
>Ga0315283_10006560_pt1 | contig 10393 bp, 5 predicted proteins | sample YL17G09_0_MG_FD_204541 | JGI IMG/M metagenome (GOLD analysis project Ga0315283, IMG submission 204541) | Sediment microbial communities from Yellowstone Lake, YNP, Wyoming, USA - YL17G09_0 | ecosystem: Environmental > Aquatic > Freshwater > Lake > Sediment | place: USA: Wyoming | collected...
CGGAGGTAGTAGTCGTACGCTTGGACGTGATGCGTCGGGCGGGTGGCGAGGGCGCCGTCTTCCTGCGGGGTGAGGCGCACCTTGAGCGCCCCCACGACACTGCGCGCGATCTCTTCTTGCATCGCGAAGACGTCGGTCATCTCGCGATCGAACGACTCGGAGGCGAGCTGGAAGCCGCCGCGGGCGTCGACGAGGTTGACGAGGATCCGCAGGCGGCTCCCGGACTTGCGCACGCTACCCTCGAGTAGGGATTCGACGTGCAGGCGCCGCCCGAGCTCCTGCGGCGCGAGCGGAGAGTCTCTCAGCGCGAACGCGGCGGCGCGCGAGGCGACCTTGAGGCCGCGCAGCCGCCCGAGAGCCGACCGAATTTCTTCGGCGATCCCTTCGCAGAGATACGCCTGGTCCTTTTCGGGGCTCATGTCGGTGAACGGGAACACGGCGATCGAGGGCGCTTGATCCGGAGAGGACGCCTCGTCGCGCAACCGCCCGAGGCGCTCGCGCAGCTCCGACGCCGAGGCCATGCGGTCCGCCAGGTTCTTCTCGAGGCACTGCTCGAGGATCCGCCCCAGTGCCGCGGGCAGCCGCGGATTGAGCTCGAGAACCGGCCTCGGCTCGTCCTTGAGGATCGACGCCATCATGTCGGCGGCGCTGGCCCCACCGAACGGTGAACGGCCCGCAGCCAGCTCGTACAGCAACACGCCGAGCGAGAAGATGTCGGTGCGGTGGTCGAGGGGCTCGCAGCGAAGCTGCTCCGGGGACATGTAGCGAAGCGTCCCGGCCGGGCTGGCTTCGCCCAGCCTCGTGATCGTGGTCTCCGACCCGGGGGACAGCGACGTCCTTCGCCGGAACTGCGCGAGGCCGAAATCGAGCACCTTCACGGTGTCGTCGGCTCCGACGAGGACGTTTCCCGGCTTGAGATCGAGGTGGATGATCCCTCGCTCGTGCGCCGACGCGATGGCCCCGACGAGCGGGACCGACAGCGCGAGGAACCTCTCGAGCGAGGCCCCGCCCGGTTGAATGTGAACCGACAGCGGCTCGCCGTCGACGAGCTCCATCGTGAAGAAGTGGCAGCCTTCGACTTCCTCAACCGAGTAGATCGTGACGATGTTCGGATGCCGCAGCGCCGCGACGGCCTTCGCCTCCCGCTCGAACCGGGTGCGCCGCTCGGCATCCGCGGCGAACCGCTCGGGCAGGATCTTGATCGCGATGTCCCGGTCGAGCCGCTGGTCGTGCGCCTTCCAGACTTCGCCCATCCCGCCCTCGCCGATCTTCTCGATGAGTTGATAGTGGGCGAGTCGGAGGCCTGCCTCGACGGCCATGCGTTTTGCTCCTACGGGATGTCGAACCTCCAGTGTAGGACCGTGCGCGCTGGAATTCCGGACCGGTCCGGTCGCGGGGGGCGAGAGGCTCTTGGCCGCCTAACTCTTATTCGTCGAGCAGGGTTTCGAGGTCCGAAGGCTTCGCAATTTCGATACGCCTCCGGCCAAGCACGACCCAGCCCTTCTGCTGAAAAGTTTCCAGAACGCGGCTTATGTTCTCGCGGGAGGTCCCGAGGTCGTCGGCGAGCTCCTGGTGGCTAGCGCCGAGTTGCAGCCCGCGGCCAAGCAACAGTGTCGCGACCCGCTGGTCGAGGCGGAGATGCGTTGCTTGCTCGACGAGGTCGAGAACGATCTCGAGTCGGCGGGCAATGGCGAGGTGAACCGAATGCGCGAACTCCGGGACGTCCCGGACGAGACGACGAAACAACGGCGCCGGGAGCACGAACGCGTGCAGATCCGTCTCCGCGGTCACCATCGCGGCGAAACGCCATCGCGCCATCAACGCCACGGCCGAGAGGAGACAGTGCTCGCCGGCGTGCAGCCGGTACAACAGCGTGTCTCGTGACCCGGTGCCGACCTTGACGACGCGCGCGGTGCCCTTGACGAGCAGTGGGTAGGACTTGCAGAAGTCCGCGGTCTGGAAGACGACCGCTCCGGTGGGCACGTGGGCCTCGACGACTCCAGCTTTCAGGGCTTCGGCCAGAGCGGGATTGAGGAAGCCCAGGGGGGGATAGGCTGTCAGCACGTCACTCATGAGCGATGAAAGTAGGCGACGTCTAGGCTCCATGGCCAGAGTTCTTTTGGTGACTCCCGTCACAGACTTCAGGGTCCGGTGGGCGATAACCTGGGGAGGTCAAGAGTCGACGCGTGGTTCACAACAGATGGAAATTATCCCGATTGGTCGTCACGGGGCTGGCATCCACGGTGGAAACTGATGCGATGCCAAGAGTTCGGCGGGTCTGATCGAGTACCAGGAGGTCGTCCATGAGATCCAAAATGATCCGTGCCGGCTGTTGGCTCGGCTGTTTCTCGCTGTCGGCGATCGCGGCGTCGGCAGGCGTCACCAGGCTCCCCTCCCGCTTCGTTCCCGGCGACCAGACGGTCGCCGCGGCCGCCAAGGACCAGAACTCTCCGTCGCTCTGCCAGGGGGGCAGCACGTTGCTCGCCGTGTGGTCGGACAACCGGGCCAACAGCACCGGCGGTTACGACGGCGAGACCTCGTGGGACATCTACGGGATGCGTTTCGATGCCGCCGGCGATCCGCTCGACACGGTGCCGATTCCGATCGAGACCGGCAAGGCGTCGCAGAAAAATCCGCGGGCTTCCTGGAACGGCACGAACTGGCTCGTGGTTTTCGAGAGTGTCGACTTCAACGGAACCGGCTACTACCTGACGTCCCTGGAGGCTCTGCGCGTAGCTCCCGACGGCCATGTCCTCGATCCGAAGCCGATCAAGCTCCACAACATGACGCCCGTCGGCGCGACGTGGGCGGTCGCCTCCGACGGTTCGGGTTGGGTCGTCGTCAACCAGGGGACCTCGGTCAACGGGGATCTCGTCGCGGCCCGGATCTCGTCCGCGGGGGTGCTTCTCGATCCTGGGCCGAAGAGCCTCGTCAAAGCGACCTACTACCTGCGCGGTGGGTTTCAGCTCGCGTATGCGGGCGGGGTGTTCTTGCTGGCGTATGAAGAGTCGATGACCGGCTCCGACCCCACGACCGCGATTCGCTTCGATGCCGGCCTCAATCTCCTCGACGCCGCTCCTTTCGGGCTCGCGCCCGCGCCGCTCGGAAGGCTGATCTCCAACGGCAGCGGGTTCTATGCCGTGTGGAGCGAGCAACTCCCCAACTTCACGATGGCGGTCAAGGGCAGCCGCATCGGCACCAACGGCCAGAAACAAGACGGCAGCGGGGTGATCGTCTCGGGCGCGAACGAACCGGTGGCCAATACGACGACGAGCGTCGCCTGGGACGGCACGCAGTGGAAGGTCACCTGGGGCGCCGCGAGCGGGACACGTCTCGCGCGCGTCAACGCCGCCGGCCAAGTGCTCGATCCGGGGGGCGTGGCGGTTGCCGGGACGAAGACCGGCACGAGCGCCAGCGCGGGGAACGGCAGCGTGCAGCTGGCCTGGTCGGAGTTCGTATACGCGGGCTCGAGCGGCAGCTATGAGGTCTTCGCGAGCCGCATCGATGCGAGCAACGTCGCCGGGGCGAACCGAACGATCTCGATCGGGGCGCCGTCGCAGCTTCGGGCCGACATGGCGACGAGCGGCAGCGGCACCATGATGGTCTACCGTTCGAGCACGGCGCCGCGAAGCCGTGTCCTCGCGCAACCGCTCGACGCCGCGGGCAACCCGCTGACCGTCGAGCCGATCGAGCTCGATGCGTCGACGGATTCGGTCAACTATCCGGGTTACCCCTCCGTCGCCTGGAACGGCTCGGTCTACCTGGCCGCCTGGAACAACGGCAGCGGCGTGGTCGCCCGCCGTCTGCAACCGAATGGAACACCGATCGATCCGACGCCGATCCTCGTGATGAACCCCGGCTTCGGCCCGGTGGACGTCGAAGCTCTTGGAAACGATTTCCTCGTCGTGGGTCTGCGTTGCGGCATCAACTGCCAATACGTCTTTCCGATCGCCGCGCGTCTGCGCGGATCGGACGGCGCGGTCCTGGACGCTTCGCCGATCGGGATGAGCGGGACCTACTGCAGCAGCCCGAGACTGGCCATTCTGGGAGGACGGTGGCTGGTCGCCTGGCAGGCGAATGCCTCCCACGACAACTGCAGCGCGGCGACCCTGGGGACCTTCATCGACGCCGCCGGGGCGAAGGGGACCGACTTCACGGTCCACGGTTCGTACTCCAGTTGCGGAGGGAACGGCATCTTCAGCATCGGTCTCGCCTCGAGCGGCAACGTCGCGCTCATGGTGCAGTCCCAAGAGCTGACCTCCGGCGTCGAGACCGATCTCCTCGGCCGGTTGATCGACCCGGACGGCACCGTGCATCCCTACACGAACCTCACGCCCTGGAAAGACGATCAGTACCGCCCGCGCGTGGCGTGGGACGGCTCGCAATTCGTCGTCGTCTTCCAGGACCAGAGAACCGACCTCGGCGGCGATTGGAGCCTCGAGCCGATCGACGCGCGCAGCGACCTCATGGGGATGAGGATCTCGCCGAGCGGTGTCGTCATCGATCCGCAGGGCTTCGTATTCTCGAATAGTCCAAGCGGCGAGGCGTATCCGAACGTCGTGGCGTCCGGAGGTCGGTCGTTGATCGTGGGATCGATCGTGAGGAACGACGCCTCGTTCGCGAACTACCGGATCGGCTACGAGCTGTTCGGCGCCGGCGGAAACGCCTGGCCCGTTGCCGTGGCGTCGGCCGCGCCGGCCTTCGGAGACGTGCCCGTTGCGGTGGCCTTCAGCTCGATCGGCAGCACGGACCCCGGCGGCGCGATTGCGTCCTACGCCTGGCAGTTCGGCGACGGTGCGACGTCCTCCGAGGCGAGCCCTTCCCATCTCTACACGGCCGGCGGCCCCTACGTCGCGACGCTGGCCGTCACGGACAACGGCGGCGCGCAGACCCTCCAGCAGCTTCTCGTCGATGCGGTCGCGCCGAACATCCCTCCCGTGGCGGTGTCTTCGTCGAACATCACGTCGGGGCCCATGCCTCTCGACGTCAGCTTCTTCGCGGACGGCACGTACGACCCCGACGGCTTCGTCGGCAACATGAAATGGACGTTCAGCGACGGCGCCGAGACCTGGGGGGGCAGCGGTTACCACACCTTCTATGACCAAGGGACCTATCAGGTGACGCTCACCGCCTACGATGGACGAGGCGGTACCGGGACGGCTCCACCGCTGACCATCACGGTCGGCCCGCCGTTGGCTCCCGTCGCTCCGAGCGACCTTTCGGCCATCCCGTTCGCCCCCGACTGGATCAACATGACCTGGACCGACAACTCGAACAACGAAGATGGGTTCGACGTCGAGCGCTGCGCCGGCGATGCGGCCTTCTGCGTCGCTCATCCCGCGAGTTGGACGCCGGTCGCGCAGACCGGACGCAACATCAATTACTACGGGGACACAGGGCTGCCGTCGTCGTCGACCTACAGCTACCGCGTGCGCGCCTTCAACGTGACGGCGCGCTCCGCCTACTGCGCCACCTCGACGGCAACGACCCCGGGTTTCCCGCCCGTTGCCGTGATCGGCCCGTCGGTTCTCCACGGCCCGGCGCCTCTTGCCGTGCATTTCGACGGAAGCGGGTCTCACGATCCGGACGGGTCGGTTATTTCGTGGAGCTGGATCTTCGGTGACGGTGCCACCGGGTCGGGCGCCACCGTGGACCACATCTACACGACCGCCGGCTGGCAGTACGCCTCGCTCACGGTGACGGATAACTCAGGCCTGACCGCGACCGAGTACGTCTCGATCGAGGTGGTCACCGACGGTGTCAACGCAACCGCAACCGGCGACCAGACTCCCGTGTACGGGACCATCCTGTCCGGCTCTTACCTGACGACGACGACGCAAGACGACTCCGCGGAGATCCTCAAGGAGGCCCTCGTCTCGTCCTCCAGCCGGCTCGAGCACACGTGGACTCTCAGTGTCGCCGCCGGCCACGACCAGACCTTCTACCTCGATGCGTATCACTCCGCGAACACCGAAGGGGACAACTTCGTTTTCGAGTATTCCAAAGACAGAGCGTCGTGGACTCCGATGGTCACCGTGACGAAAACAACCGACAACGACGTCCTCCAGTCCTACGCGTTCCCTCAGGACGTCACAGGGCTCATCTATGTCCGCGTCCGCGATCTCGACCGCACGACGGGGAGAACCAGACTCGACACGGTGAGCATCGATGAGATGTATGTGGCCTCGAAGGCCTCGACGGGGGTTTCCGGCGAGGTGGCGCGGGGAGCGGGAGTGCTGGCCGGTGGAATGATGAGCGTCTCCAAGTCGGGCGGCAGCTTGCAGCTTGCGTGGGGTCCTTCTTGCGTGAGCACGGACACCGACTTCGCGGTGTACGAAGGCGTTCTCGGCAGCTTCACCTCCCACGCCCCCGTGCTGTGCTCGACGGGAGGCTCGGCCAGCGCGACGATCTCGCCGTCCGCGAGCAGTTCGTATTACCTCGTCGTCCCGAACGACCACTATTACGAGGGCCGCTACGGTTCCTCGAGCTCCGGCGCGCCGATCTCCGCGGGTCCGACGCGATGCTGGCCCGCGGCCGTGGCGAACGGCTGTCCGTAGCCGCTCCGTGGCTTCTTGCCCCCGTCACCGGCACTCGGCTAAACTGCGCCGAGGAGCCGGGGACATGTTGCCGTACCTAGAATTGCTTCAGCATGTCCTCGATCACGGTGATCGCAAGGACGACCGGACCAACACCGGGACTCTGAGCGTCTTCGGCCATCAACTCCGCTTCGATCTGTCCGCGGGCTTCCCTCTCGCAACCACGAAAAAAATTCACTTCCACTCGGTGGTCCACGAGTTGCTCTGGTTTCTGGCCGGCGACACCAACGTGCGTTACCTTTCTGAAAACGGCGTCAAGATCTGGGATGAGTGGGCCGACGAGACGGGGAACCTCGGCCCGATCTATGGCGCCCAATGGCGGTCGTGGCGCGCGGCCGACGGACGCCAGATCGACCAGATTCGCGGCGTGCTCGATTCGATTCGGAAGAACCCCGACTCCCGGCGTCACATCGTCAGCGCCTGGAACGTCGGAGATCTCCAGGAAATGCGGCTGCCGCCCTGTCACATTCTCTTTCAATTTCACGTCGTGAACGGCCGCCTGTCCTGCCACCTGTACCAGCGAAGCGCCGACGTGTTCTTGGGCGTCCCCTTCAACATCGCGTCGTATTCGTTGTTGACTATGATGGTCGCGCAGGTGTGCGACCTCGTCCCCGGCGATTTCGTCCACAGCTTCGGCGACGCGCACCTGTATCTCAATCACCTCGACCAGGCGAAAACCCAGCTCGCGCGCACGCCGCGGCGGCTGCCCACCGTCAAGCTCAACCCGGAGATCCGGTCGCTCTTCGATTTCCGGTTCGACGACGTCACGCTCGTCGACTACGACCCGCACCCGGCGATCAAGGCTCCCGTCGCCGTATGACGAATGTCTGGATCATCGCCGCGGTCTCCGAGAACAACGTCATCGGCAGCGGGAACGCGCTCCCGTGGCGCATCCCCGAGGACCTGGCCCGGTTCAAGGCTCTCACCCTGGGAAACACGCTGATCATGGGCCGGAAGACATACGAGTCGATCGGCAGGCCGCTGCCCGGACGAACGACCGTCGTCCTCACGCGCCGCGAGGACTTTCACGCGGAAGGCGTGCTCGTCGCACACGATCCGGAAGAGGCCCTGTCGCTCGTCAAGGGCCCGATCGCCTTCGTCGCGGGCGGGGCCGACGTCTACCGGCTCTTCTTGCCCTTCGCCTCGAAGCTCTTTCTGACCCGGGTCCACGGTGTCTACGACGGAGACACGTCCTTCCCGCCGTTCGATGCCGCTGTATGGAGCCTCGCGTCTTCCGAGCCCTGTTCGCGTGGTGAGGCGACGCCGTCCATCACGTTCGAGGTCTACGACCGCAAGAACCCGCCCGCCCTCTAGTCGAAGCTACTTGTGCGTGACGATCGCGAACCGGAGCCTGCCCACCAGGCAGGGCAGGGGCGCTTCTCCCTCCACCCAGGCGACGCCGAACACCGCGCCGGCGTTCGCGACGTCGGGATGGGCCGACACGGAGCCGGGCACGCTGGCGCGTAGATTCAACTCGGCCCACGGACCCAAGCCCGCGGCGAAGTGCGTGTTGGCGCTCGGATCGATCCGGCGGAAGTGGACGTCGAACGCCTCGGGCGCCCCACCGGTCCGGTTGTCGTTGACCATCACGAACTCGCCGCCGGTCCAGATCATGCGGCCGTATCGGGCGGCGTCGAAGTCGGGCGTGAACTCCTGCACCGACGCGAGCCCGTCGAGGGAGAAGAAGCGCGCCTGCGCCCGGTCGAGACCGTCCTCGCTCGCGTGCCACCCCACTGCAAATCCCGAGGTGTTCGCGGCGATCGTCGGCATCGCGCCGAGCGCCGTGAAGGGATTGTCGTGCTGGTTGACCCGGACCGGACCGAAGTCCTTTCCCGGCCCCGCCTCTCGGGGGCGCGCGCTCAGGAGAACGTCGCCCGTGACCGTGACGCCGTAGTACGCCTCGTAGACGATGCCGAACATCCCTTCGCGAACGAGGTACGGCCCATCGGCGAGCGGCGTCACGGTGGTTCCGCTGAAGGCGATGGCCGGCCGGCTACCGCTCATCTCGAGGGTTTCTTCGGCGGACAGCGGCTCGCCCGACGCGCTGAACCGTTGGAACCTGAGCGAATTGTCTCCGCCCGGAGCTTTCCAAACGACTCCGAAGCGATCCTGACCCCAGGCGATTCTCGGCCCTCTCCCGGCGGTCGCGAGAAGCACGTCGTCCTTCACCGCCCCTCCGGGGTCGAGGATCATCAGCCTGACGCTCGGATTCGGCGTGAGGTTGTCTTCGTAAACGATCCCCAGCCGCGTGCCCGTCCACGCGACGTCGTAGTGGCTTACGGGCTTGCGCAGATAACCGGGTGTTGCCGACAACGTGCCGTCCACGCCGATCCGTGCGACACGCAGGCAGTTGCGCAGGTCGGTCCAGACGGCGAGGAATCGGTCTTCGGCCCACACCAGCCGCGGCTGCGTCGCGGTGGCGAGAAACTCGCGGATCGGGGTCACCCCCGTTCCCGGCCAGACGACGGTGGTGAGGGTCGTGCGCGGCCAGTCGATCGTCGTGTCGAAGCCGTCGTCGACGACGCCGTTGCAGTTGTCGTCGATCCCGTTCACCCGTTCCACGGCCAAGGGGTTGACCGAGGGATCCGCGTCGTTGCAGTCGATCGTGACGATGAAGCCGTCCCGATCGGCGTCGGTCATGGTCACCGGAGGTGGCAGCGGGTCGCTCACACCGCCACCGATGTCATCCGGCGAGACGACGATTTCTGGAAAAAGGGGCGGGGTGTTGCCTGGATCCGGGGCGGGGTTCGCGAAAGCGAGCCCGAAGGCGGCAAGAAAAACGGCTGCGAACGGTGCACTTCTCATCGGGGACCTCCCCATCACTCCGAGTAAAGCAAGTGAGGCGAGGGCTCGCGCCACGGGGGGAGTGATGTTGGAGCTCCGCGGTACCAACCCTCACGCTTTCCGAATGGGTTAAGACCGGAAAACCCCTTCAACCAGGAAAGTACCCGACCCAGCAACCCCGGTATTGCCGAGACCGTTCTGGCGCGTCGCTTTGGTTTTGTACCGGGTCCAAGGCGAGAGGATCTGTCCGGAGGTCACCAAGGTCCGATCGAGGCCTCGGCTGCTAGAACCGCCACGAAAACGCCGCGTACCCCTGGTCGTTGCTCGCGTCTCCTCCCGAGGTGACGTCGTAGGAGAGGTTGAAGTACATCGATCTCCCGATGATCACGTCGAGGAGCGTCCCGTACCAGTCGATGGTCTCGGTCTCGGAAGCCGAGAGAAAGCCGCTGTCCTGCCGCACGCCGCCGTGGAGATCCAGTCTCACCCGCGAGCCCAGGTTCATCGAGCCCGACGCGGCGACGAGGTATCCGTCGAGGCCCGGCCCCGAGTAGCTGGTGCCACGAAGCTGCACGTCGATCTGGTGCGCCGTCATGTTCAAAGCGCCCAGGCGCAGCGTGTACGACGTCGCCGTCCCGGCGGTGCCTCCGGTGGAGCGACGGGCGTCGACCCCCACGAGCCAACGATTTCGCGGCCGCCACGCGGCGCCTACCCAGTAGCCTTGCCGCGTTGCGTCGTCGAAGTTGGTGACCGGCGTGACCAGATCGGGATAGAGGAGGACGTTGCGGCGGGAGTCGTAGCCGCCGTTCACGGTCCAAGACGGCGCCGGGCGCACGTGGATCATCACGTAGGTCACGCTTGGCGTGAAGGAGGTTCCCGCTTCCTCCTTCCTCCAACCGCGGTTGACGTCCACCTGCTGCTGAACGTAGGCGGTCACCACGGGATGAGTCACGCGAGCCTCGACGTAGGTGAAGTCGCGGTTGATCTCGCCGTTTTCCTTGGATGCTATCGCGCCG
>Ga0315283_10006561_pt1 | contig 10393 bp, 12 predicted proteins | sample YL17G09_0_MG_FD_204541 | JGI IMG/M metagenome (GOLD analysis project Ga0315283, IMG submission 204541) | Sediment microbial communities from Yellowstone Lake, YNP, Wyoming, USA - YL17G09_0 | ecosystem: Environmental > Aquatic > Freshwater > Lake > Sediment | place: USA: Wyoming | collected...
CGGGGCAACCGCGCTACGGGGGGGAGGGAGAGACAAGAACGAGAGACACGTTCATTCAACCTTTTCGTGCGCTCATTTTATAAGTGTTAACTTCTTAAGACAGATTACATTCGGCGTTTTTATATTTTGTTCTCTTCTTTGGGATAGACGCGCGTGGCGGGGGGAGAAACGAGAGCAAGGCAGTGATAACGAATTTTTGTATCACTGCCTCCAAAAGCAAGGCAGTGATACAAAAAAGCAAGAGCGGGGGACACGAATAGCAGGGCGAAAATATGTGTTTTTTAATTTGTTTTCCGTTCATCGAGAGACGGCAGTGAGAGCGACGGTGGAAGAAGAGGACTCGAGCTCCGCGGTATCCTTGCCCCTGATCGAAGGAGGGGGAGTACCAGAGGACGACGACGATGACGACGACGAAGACGACGGAGCCAAAAGCGCCTCGATCGCCGGCATCTCGCGGGCGCACCAGGGAGGGAGAATAGGGCCCTCGGCAGCATTAGCAGCAGTGGCGGCAGCAGCGGCGGCGACCGCGAGAGCGGCGGCGACCGCCGACTCCGGGAGGCGGAACGGCGCTTGTCTCGCGTTTCCTCCTCCTTCTCCTCCCCCTTGGCCTTGTCCTTGTTCTTCTTCTATTCCTTCCCCGCCGCCGCGGACGAGCAGCGCCGCCCCGAAGCTGGCCGCCGCCTCGGCGGCCTCGGCGAGAGCGACCGCTGCGGCGGCTGCCGCGACGTGCGACGGAACCCCCTTGCCGCCGTCGCCTCCCTCCCTCCTCTTCTGCTTCTCCGCCGCCGCCTCGTCGACGACCGCCCTGGCGAGCGAGAAAGGGTCACCGGCGCCCGCGGCGGCGAGAGCCGGCAGCGCCGCGGGCGCGCCGCGGCTGGCGAGCGCCACGGCGACCTCCTCAGCCGCCGGCGGAGGAGAGCGACCGCCGCCGCGTGCGAGGTGCAGCCTCGCCAGAGGGTCCCCGCGGAGGGCGCGCTCCAGGGCCGCGAGGGGACCCTGCTTCGGCTCGCCCCTCTGCGAGAGGAGGAGCCTGACGACGGCGGCGTCGTCATCAGCGGCGGCGGTCGAGGTCGGGGTCGCGGCCCGAGGCCAAGGGATGCCGCCTTCCTCTCCTCCTCCGCCCCGCAGGAGAGCGTCGACGCCCGCGGGCGTGCGGCACAGGAGGCACAGGGCGCGGACGGAGAAGGACAGAGAGGCGGCCGACGGAGCTCCCGCCCTCCCTCCTTCTCTCTCCTGTCTCGCCGCCTCCGCCGCCGCCGCGAGCGAGAGCGGCGGTCCGAGCAGCTTCCCGATGCTCTCGCTGCGCAGCAGGGGTGACGAGGGCGCCGAGCAAGTCGCGAGCTGCAGCACCCCGAGTCTCGCAGTGGAGCAGACGATTCCTTCTTCTTCTTCTTCTTCGCCGCCGCCGTCGCCGCTCTTGAGTTTTCGAGCCTCTCCCTCGGCCTCTCCCGGAGGAGATGAACCAGAGCCCGCCGCCGCCGTCGCGAGCGAGCAGAGATCGGCAGCGGCCCCCTCCGGGTCCGACAGCAGCCGCCTCCCGTGAGCCGAGCCCAGCGCCGAAGAGACCAGGGCCACGGAGAGCGCCAACGGAGGGGACGACGAGGAGGAGGAGGAAGAGGAGGAGGAAGAAGACGAGGCTGAGGAGCCGCTCCTGTTCCTCCGAGAGAGCCGAGCGACGGCCGCGGCGTGCCCCTCGACGACGGAGGAGCCCAGGGCCGCGAACAGGTGCTTGGCGACCCGAGGGGTGCCTGCCCACCTGTGCAGCCAGGAGAAGACGAGCGCGGGCGAGGAAGAGAAGGAAGATGAAGAAGAACAAGAAAGCGAATCTTCTCCCTGCTCCTCGATGAGCGCCGCGACGAGGAACGCGACGGGAGGCGCCGGCGCCAGTGCTTCTTTCTCTTCTTCTTCTTCTTCTTCTTCTCCGCCCCCTCCTTCCCCGCCCGGCGGCAGGAGGAGCGACGCCGCGGCCTGGCAAGCGCAAGAAAGGACGCCCTCCCTGGCCGCGGCCCAGCTGCGAGGGAGCGCCAGCAGGGCTCTCGCGGCGAGCAAGGCCGAGGCGGCGCAAGCAGCTCTGTCGCCGTCGCCGTCGCCGCCGTCGCTCTCTCCTCGGCGACAGGCCTGCCCCAGCGCCGTCGCGGCAGCTCCCAGAAGATCCGAGAGCTGCGCCGGGCAGCAGCCGTCGCCGGTTCCGCCCCCGGCCGCCCCTCCTCCCCCGGTCGCTTCGTCCATGACTGCTGCCGCCAACGCCGCCGCCGCCGCCGCCACTGCCCTCCTCCCGTCGAGGAGCATCCGGGGCAGCGAATCGACGAAGCCGTTCCAGCAGGCCGACTCGTAGATGTCCCCGGGGGCGTAGGGGTCCGCCGAGAGGCGGTCGAGGGCGCCGGGGAGCGTGGAGGGATCTCCCTGTTTTGTTTTGTTTTGAGTGCGAGGAGAGGTGAGCACGAGCGGGTGAGAGTTTTCCCTTGTGCCTCGACCTCGTTCCTTCCGTCTCTTCCAGCTCACCATCTCCGCGATCGCCCTGTCGATCGCCTCCACCCAGTTGTCCCCGCCGGACGAGAGCGCCGGGGAGCCGCAGACGTCGGCGAAGCCTTGCCAAGAATGCTGCTGGTGGTTTTTGTTGTTCGGAGAACAGCAGGAAGAGGTCGACGCTCCCGCCGCCGCCGTTCTCGCGGGCGAGGCCTCCGAGGAGGCCACGGCGAGCGACGCCAGCCCGTCCGCGAACGAGATGGAGCGCCCGTGAATCATCTCAGCGCCTTCTTCGGCGTCGGCGTCGTGGGAGAGAGACAGGGAGCCCAGCAGCTGCGAGACGGGGCGAGCATGGGAAGAGGAGGCGAAGATGTGAACGCGATCGATCGGCTCCGACTGTCGATCTTCTCTCTCGCTCTCCGGGGCGAGCCAGGCGGCGCCGCCTGGGCTTTCCTCTCCGTCTTCGTTCATTTCTCGCAGGCCCGTCCTTCCACCTCGGAGAGTAACTTGGCAAGGAGGGAAGCGCGATCGCCCGCAGTTTTTCGTTTGTGAAGAAGACAAGGGCGCACAAAAAAGCACATTTTTTCGCAGTCACACAATCCCAAGTTTTTCAAGATCGAGCATTGAAGCTCGCTTCCCTGCTCGCTTCCCCGCTCGCCTGGGCCTGAAATCTCGCAGCTGTCGCGCATCATCGCAGCAGACTACGGCATTCCATCGCCTTGCGGGGCGCAATTAGCGAAAAGAAGAGGACGCTAAGGGGCAGAGAGATAAACACTCTCACTTTTGCTCCTTTCGCTCACTTCCTCGCTCGGCTCGCTCGTTCCCTCCGTTTTGAAAATCAGTCACCATGACTCCTTCAACCGCGCCCCCGACGAAAAAACTCTTCACTCTCGTGCTCATCCACGACCAACCAAACGGCAGGGTCCTCCTCGGTCGAAAGAAGCGCGGCATCGGCCAAGGCAACTTCAACGGCTTTGGCGGGAAAATCGAGAAGGACAAAGACACCGATGTCGTCTCTTCGGCGCTGCGGGAACTGAAAGAAGAGGCGGGAGTGGCGCCCGTGGGCCTCTCCAGGCGCGGCGTGCTCTCGTTTCACTTCCTGGATACGCCCTCGGAGGTCTGGGAGACGCATCTGTTTAGCGGCGAGGGGATCGAGGGGGAACCAGAAGAGACGGAAGAGATGGAGCCGAGGTGGTTTGGAGTTCACGAAGTTCCCTACGAGCAGATGTGGCAGGACGACAGATTCTGGCTCCCTTCGATCCTCGGCTGTGACGGAGAAGGACGCGATATAAGCATTGGGAAAGGAGCCGCAGAACAGAGGAGGCAAAATGTGATCGGCGAGTTTTGGGTGCGTCGTTTTTTATACTCGTTTGCTTTCCCTTTCGGGGAGCCGTCGAGGTCGAGGCCGAGGTCGAACAAACTCACACTTTTCTCTTTTCTCTTCCTCTTGACCTCCTCGAATGTTACAAAAAACATAAATAAAAAACAGTTCGAGAGCAGCTCCGGCCCCGGCTCCAAAATCATGACCAAGCACGAGCTGACTGTCGTCCTGGAAGAGGAAGGGCGCTTGCCTCCGCTGCCGAGCTGGTGACTTTTGAGTCGATCTCTCTTTTTGTTTCTGTGACTTTTCAGACTCTGTTTTTTCTTCCTTTTCAGTCGCCCCTCTTTTTTCTCTTCTTTTCCTCGCTCGGAGGAGCAGCGGCGCGCTTCCTCTCCCCAGAAGAGGGAGCGTCAACAGCATTAATCGCTCGCTTCTCTTCCTGTTCTTCTCCGTCGTCGTCTTCGTCGTCTTCGTCATTATCACTCTCTCCTTCCTCCTCCTCCAGCGCCGCCGCGGCGACCTCCATCGCCGAGACCCGGAGCATCCGCATCATGTCGATCTCCCGCTGACGCACGAGGCGAGCGAGCCTGGTCCTGCGGGCGAAGACGACGTCGCCGGCGCCTTTCTTTTCCTCTAATTCTCTGTCTGCCGCTGCTTCGAGGGCCCCCCCGGCTTGCAGGGACTCGACCGCGGCCGCCGCGGCGCCCTGGATCGCGAGGCTCGCGGCGTAGGCGATCTCGGGTGCGCCCTCGAGGGCCTCGTCGACGGAGAGTCTCACGGCGACGGAGCTGAGGTCCCCGCGGGCCTCGAGCCACAGGGCCTCTGCCTCGGCGGCCCTCTCTCCGCGCCCGCCTTTCCCGACGCTGCCGCTGCCGCCGGCCTCCCCGCCGGCCTCCCCGCCGGCGTCGGCGTCGGCGTCGGCGTCGGCGTCGGCGTCGGCGTCGGCGTCGGCGATTTTCCCCAGACACAGCAGCGAGGCCGCGCCGAAGAGCGCGTTGGGGATCGGGTCTCCCCGCGTGAAAGAGAAGGCTCGCGGGAGGGCCCCGGCTTCCCTGAGGGCGGCAGCGCGCTCCGATACCCCCTCGTCGCTGCCGGTCACTGCCCTCGCGGCTCCGACGAGCGTTTCCGAAAGCAGCACGGCTCTTTCTTCTTCCTCCTCTTCCTCTTCCTCTTCCTCTTCCTCTTCTTCCTGCAAAGGAATGAAGCCGTAGGTCGTCAGCAGATCGGAATCCGACAGGGAATCGCCGTAGCCGTGGAATACCTCCTCGCCGGCCGCAATGTCGCGGTCGGCCTTCATCGAAAAAAAGTCGACCTTTTCCTTCTCGGCCTGTCTTCCTTTCCCCTTTGCATCTCCTCCTTCTTCTTCGCCTCTCACGCCCGAAGCCGACAAAGCCGACACGCGCTCCAGGGCCGTTGAGCGCATCTTGACCCTCCGAGCGTGGTTGAGCTGGTCGATCCCCGGGATCAGATAAAGCGTCCCGCCGTCGGCGTCGTCGCTCTCGGCGCCCGTCGCGAAGTTGGTCGCCCGGAGGTGGAAGGCGCGCGACTGGACCAGACAGGCCGCGCGGACAAAGGCCGCGAAGGAATCGTAGGGCCTGGGCCAGAACTGCGGGCTGGAAGCGTAGAGGGGCTTCATGGACCCGACAAAGAGCTTGCGAGCGCCTCCGCCGTCGTCGTGCGCCGAGGTGGCTGACAGGAGCTTGAGTTCTTCGGGTCGCCAGGCCAGGACGCAGTCGAGACACTTGACCGCGGAGCCGTTCTCGTTCCCCGGGTCGTTCTCGTCGTCGCCATCGTCCACCAGGGATCCCCCAAAGGGCAGCGAGGCGAGGAACCGCGAGTGCGGGCTCCGCTCCCCGGCGGCGGCCTCGGCGAGGAGGAGCGCGGCCGCGGCGGCAAAGGGCGAGAGCGGCTCCTCTCCTTCTCCTCCTGTTCCTTGTCGCCGCTGTTCCTGCTCTCCGATGTAATCCCGTAAAAAGCTCGCGGCGGGCGTCGACGCGTGCTCGCCTTGCTTCGGAACGAACAGGCACGCCCTCACGGGCACGGCGGCGAGGTTGGAGCCCTTGCGGACGGCGCTCACCGCGACGACGCCGCGGCCGCCGGCGCCCTTGGGAGAGAGGAAGTCGAGCGACGACGACAGATGTCCGCCGACGGAAAAAACGTAGGACGTCAGGGCCTCCGACTCTTCTGAGAGCGGCATGTTTATCGAGTCTCTTTTCTTTCTAGAGGATACAAGAATGCGACTAACAGCAGGAGAGACGCGCAGCCGCGAGAAGAGATTTCGCTTTGTTTTCAAAACAAATGCATTTGTTTGAATGGCCAGACGCTGAGTCTTTGTTTTTCAAAACAAAGCACCACCAGATTCTCTCTATTCTCCCCGTTCGCCCCAGGCCACCGACTTTCGATGCGCTCTGCGGCCGTGTCGTCTCTGCGGCGGTCGCTTGGCTGCAGCCGTAGCTGCTCGTCGTCTTTGTGGAGGCAGCAGCAGCAGCAGCTCGCAGAATGGGACGGAGGCAGCGGGAGGAGAGCAGCAAGAGCAGCGAATTGCTTGATCGTCGTCCGACCACGACGGTGGGAACGGCGCCGCCTCCTCTCCTTCTCCGCCCCCTCCGCCGCGGCTGCGGAGCGCCCCCCGCCCGCCCACCGCCTCACTCCGGAGGCCCGAGAGGAGGTCTCCCGCGTCCTCGAGCTCGCCGAGAGGGCCGCGGCCCGCTGGACGCTGGACCAGAGCTGCTTCCTCCCTCCTCCGACCGTCGCCGCGGCGCTGGCCGCGTTGGAACCGAGGGGCGACGTCGCCGGCGTGGCCTGGGGCGGCTTCGCCGGCGCCGAGCGAACGAGAATCATCGTGGGACGCCCCGAGGACTTGAGGAGAGTTGTCCGAGCAGAAGAAGAAGGAGAAGATGAAGAAGACGAAGAACGAGAGGATGGCGGCAGCAGCAGCGGAGAAGGAGAGGGGTGGAGCGACGACGACGAACAAGGCGGCTTCGGGCGAGGGCGGCGGCCAAGGAACAGAAGAAAGCCCCGAAACGTCCTCGACCTCTCCGACCCTGCCGTCGGCGGCGTCTCCGCCGTCTCCATCAGTGGTAACTTCGCCTTCGATCAGGCCTCGCACCGGGATTTCTTGGGAGCGGTACTCAACTCCGCGGGCATCGACAGGCGGGTCTGCGGTGACGTCGTCGTCCGAGGCGAGCGCGGCGCGACGGCGCTCGTCTCCTCCGACGTCGCGGAAGCCTTGGCGCTCTCTCTGACGAGGGTCCGGTCCGTGACTGTGGAGGCCACGCAGATCCCTCTGAAAGAGCTCGATTTCCCGATTGCGGCAGCAGCAGCAATGGCGCCGGCGGCTCCCGTGGCTGTTCGATCCGTCGAGGCGAGCATGCGGCTCGACGCCGTCGCGTCGGCGGGCTTCCGCTCCCCGCGCTCCGCCGCGGCCTCGGCGGCCCGCGCCGGAGAATTGAAGCTGAACTACGGCGAGGCGAAGGCCTCGGCGGCCGTCTCCGAGGGGGACCTGATGTCGTGGCGCGGAAAGGGGAGGGTCAAGGTGGTCGGAGTGGGGACGACGAAGAAGGGGAAGTTTGCCGTGGAGATGGAGCGGTTTACGAGTTGATTTTAAGAAAAAAACGAAACGAAAGAAAGGCTCAAAACACTGATGTCATCGATACATTTTTGGACAATAATTTTACAGCGAGTAAAGACAAGTGAAGGGGCACGTGCGTTTCGTTGGCGCGTTTCCGAGAAAAAAGAAAGAAGAACAACAACACCAAGGAAGCGAGTGAGAGCCGGCGTCGACGTCTTTCAATCATCAGCTCTCTCACCTCCCCGCTTGCTGCTGCTGCTGCTTCGGCATCGGAAACTGAGACAGCACAGTCGCCACCACGCGCTCCCCTCGCCTGAGCCTGTTCTGCTCGGCCTCCGTGAGCCTCCTGGGGGGCGCCGCGAGCAGCGCCAGGGGGATGAGGGGCTTCGCAGAGGACCGAGGCGCGTCGCCGCCGCTCGCCCCCGCTGCCTCCTCCCTCCCCTTTCTCTCTCCTTCCTCTTCCTCCTCGATCTTCGCCGCCCTCGAAGCCACCTTGGTCGCCCTCTCCAGCTCCCTCTCGGCGCTCAGCAAGGGATCTAGGTCGCCCTGCATCCGCTCGAAGGCCTTCCGCGCGGAGAACAGGCAGCGGTCGAGCCTGGCTTTCAGTACGGAAGCGACGGCCGGCGCTTGGTAGGCGGTGCCGTCCAAAACGTAGTAGACCGCCTGCGGCGTCGGCTGCGTGCCCGGCGCGCCCCGCAGCTGCCTGCGGATGACGAAGAGGTGCGGCTCCTGGCAGTCGGCGAGGACGTACTCCGGGCCCGCGGGCATGAGCCTTGTGTGTGTGTGTGTTTTTAATGGAGATAGAGAGGGGGGGGAAGAGGTTGGAAGGTGAGATCGATCGATCGACTCTCGAAAGCAAACTCGATCTCAAACCAAAACTCTCTCTCCAAACTTACGGCAGGCTCTCTACGCCCAGCCCCCGGCTCCTCGCCACCTCGTTGTTGCACCTCCTATCGTAGAAGGGCGAGCCGGCGAAGTAGTCGAGGACCGTGCGGCGGTCGAGCGGGTAGGTGGAAAGGAAGGCATCGTCGCGCCAGGCGATCGCCGTCTGGTCGGAGGGCTCGCGGAGGCTGTCCGCCATTCTCTCAGGGCAGCCAGGCGTATTCGTCGTCTGTCTGCAGCGGCAGGCGAAGAGGAAGAGAACGCGCTCGTGACCAAAGCAAAAACAACGGCGAAAAGGCGAGAGACAAATGAGGTTCAATGATTTCGTTCTTTTTTTCTACTTTTTTTCTTTCGTCTCCACTCTCTCTCCCCCCCCTTTCATTTCTTCCCTCCTCACTCTCTTCCATCAAACCACGGGCAGGTGGTTGATCCTGTACAGCAGGCACTTGCCCTTGGCGTTACCGATCGCCAGCATGCCCCCTCCAGGGCTGAACGCGGCGCAGTGCACGTGCCCCAGCGGCGTCCTCGAGCTCGGCCAGTTGGCGTAGACCTTCAGGTCCGCGCCGGAGCAGACACGCAGCGCGTCGCGGCGCATGCGCGAGGCGAGCACGAGGAGCTCTCCGCCGGGGCTGAAGGCGAGCGTGTCGATGGTTGTGGTGAGGTTGAGGAGGGAGCGGGCCGGCATGGGGCGGGCGGCCGAGGCGGGGGAGCGGAACAGCGAGGAGCCGCCGCCGCCGTCGTTTCCGCCGTCGTCGCCCCCAACCAAGGCCCTTCCTGCCTTCAAACCGCCGTCCGAGCTGCTCAGCAGCGTCCCGCCGCGCCCCCTCCCGTAGACGTTGACCACGCCCGAGTCCGACCCGGCGGCGATCCACCCGCCGCCGCAGGCCAGCGCGGTCCCCGAGACCGCGCCCTCGTCGCTGCTGCGGCCGAGGCACCGCCGGGTGCGCAGGTCCCAGGAATGGACGACGCCGTCGCCGCCCGTCGCCACGAGGACGTTGCCGTCGCTCGGGTCGAACGCCGCCGAGCGGACGGTGCCTCCGGCGGTGCGGAGCTCGCCCGCGAGGCAGCGCGACTTGAGCGACAGCAAGGGGATGCATCCCCTGTTGCCCAAGAGGGCGACGACGTCGCCGCCGCCGCCGCCGCTCTTGCTCACGGCAAAGGCCTCGAACGTCCTCTCCTCCCTCCCCAGCGGCTTCTGCACTTTCTCCGCCCTGCCCGACCCCAGGTCGAACACGTACAGGAACGGGCGGCGGCCCACGGCCAGCGCCAGGTTGCCCGAAGCGCCGCAGAAGGCGGCCTGGCGGATCGGCATGTCCCGGAGGAACAGGCTCTGCAGCTTCGAGTTTCTGGCGCCGTCGGCCTGGAAGAACCGCAGCCGCTTGTCCATTCCCGCTGTGAGAAGCAGCTGCCCCGAGTCGTGGAAGTCGACCGCGCTGACAACAGCGTCGGAGGCGTCGGCGGCGTTGGCGTCGAGGAGGCGCGAGACCTCGAGGCGCGCCGAGCCCGCGGCGGTCGCAGCGGCGGCAGAGGCGGAGGCGGAGGAAGCGCCCGCGAGGAGGCTGGCGCCGCTGGTGAGGACGTCGGGCGTCGAGGGCCCGTCGTCGTCTTCGTCGCGAGCGTCTTTCAGCCCCCTCTTCGCCGCCTCTGCTTTCGCCCGGCTCGCCCACGCGCGCGCCCTGCTGCCCGAGGAGTGCTGCACGCGCCGGCGCAGCCTGCGCTCAAACTCGCCGCCGCCAACGGGGACGTTGCGCCGCTCGCCCTCGTCGTCCTGCCTGAGCTTGCGCCAGCGGGCGGCGCCGCTGGCAAGGTCGACGACGGCGGTCTCGACGTAGGGGTCGGACCACGCGGCGGCGGTGGAGGAAGAAGGGGCGGCGGGAGAAGGAGCAGCAGCGGAGGAGGAGCGGGGGAGGGCGCTGACGACGGCGGCTGTTTGCGTCGGCGGCGGCGTCGCATCTGCTCCCTTCGCCGCCGCTGCTGCCGCGCTCCTCCTCGTCACTCTCGCCGCAGCAGCCGCGGCAGATGCCCCATCGTCGCATCCGTCGCCGTTGGCTGCTGCTTTCCCTCCGTTGCGGTCCTCGAAGAACAGCAGAGGCTCGGCAATGCTCCTGTGAGCCGCCGTCGTCGCCGTCGTCGCCGCCGTCAACACTGCCAAT
>Ga0315283_10006562_pt1 | contig 10391 bp, 11 predicted proteins | sample YL17G09_0_MG_FD_204541 | JGI IMG/M metagenome (GOLD analysis project Ga0315283, IMG submission 204541) | Sediment microbial communities from Yellowstone Lake, YNP, Wyoming, USA - YL17G09_0 | ecosystem: Environmental > Aquatic > Freshwater > Lake > Sediment | place: USA: Wyoming | collected...
CTCGTTTTAATCATTTTTTTCCTTTACCAGTATATAATTACTCTTTAGACGGATTATTGATACGCTATGTTCCATAGGCTGACAAATCCGAGTGGTGGTCACGCAGACAGATGTGTAGTTATTGGATCGGAAAAGCTTTCATTGCTGAACGTGGGTCGAGGCTGATGCTGATCTCTGTCCCCGGACTTGGAAGAACCACCTGTGAATTTAATTCAAATATCAAGGGGTATTGGTTAACCAGTAGGGATATTCTCTGGTTGCTACCTCTAAATGTGACTTCCTTGAAAATCCCTCGCAGGATGATCGGGTTGGAGCCATCCAATCTTGCCATATCAGGTCGGATTAACAGGTAAATGTTACCTTCCATAGTGGTCTCCAGCGGGAAATTTCCCAAGGGAGTGAGCGCCTGGCAAATTCCATCCCGGTTTTGGATCACGCCTGGAATGATATTTGTCATCTCTAGAAACCGCGCTACGAAGATGGTTGCAGGGTCAGTATAAATATCCTTGGGTGAGCCAACCTGTTCGACCCGTCCGGCATTGATCACAATAATCCGGTCTGCGATGGTAAAAGCTTCCTCCTGATCATGCGTCACATAGATTGCCATCTGGTGCATCTGGTGCAGGATCCTCTTTAGATCAATCACCAGTCGCTCGCGCATATTGCGATCCAATGAACCAAGCGGTTCATCCAACATCAATAAGCGGGGGTGGGGAGCTAATGCACGCGCCAGGGCAATCCTTTGCTGCTCACCTCCGGAAAGCGTGTTGACATCGCGCTTAGAAAAGTCGGGAAGTCCAACTAAGCGGAGCATCTCATTTACACGCTGATCAATCGAAACCGGGTCCATGTGAGCCATCTTCAAACCAAACGCAACGTTCGTATAGACATTCATATGCGGAAACAGTGCAAAATCCTGAAACATCAATCCAAACTCACGTAAATGGGGTGGAGTCTCCCGTAAGGAAACGCCATTCCATTCCATATCTCCCTTATCTTGGGGGACCAGTCCAGCAATAATTGACAGTAATGTAGATTTGCCACATCCACTGGGTCCAAGCAGGGCAACAATCTCACCTTGATCCACATTAAACGAAATTCCCTGCAGTGCCTTGGTTCTTCCAAATGATTTTTGTATATCATTAATTGCTAAGGTAGACATAGTTTTATGCAATCCAATAAAAATTACAGATTAAAATTCACCAAATTCTCCAATACGCAACCTATCCACGAACAGCATAGCAGCACATGCGATCAGCATCAGGATGGTGCTTAGTGCCAAAGCCTGGCCATAGTTGATCTCGCCGGGGCGGGAAATCAGTCGGTAGATCGCCACAGGCACGGTTGGGAATTCTGGACGGGCGATCAGCGATGTCGCACCAAACTCACCCAAGGAGATGGTAAATGCAAAAGCACCAGCAACCAAAACGGCGCGACCAACCAATGGAATATCCATATAGCGCAATATAGAGATTGGTGAGGCTCCCAGCACAGACGCGGCTTGCCGGACCCGGGGTTGGATGCTACGCAGGGCGGGAGCCAGATTACGGACAACAAAGGGAAATGCAACCAAGGTGTGTGCTAAAGGGATTAATATCCACGAAGCCCGTAGATCCAATGGGGGTTTGTCCAAGGCGACGATAAAACCCAATCCGAGGGTGACCGCACTTGTCCCTAGCGGCAACATTAATAATGCGTCCATGCCCTGGTTGACGGGAGAATCAACATCGCGCGATAATGCCAGTGCAGCCGGAAAGCCGAGAAGTAAGGCCAGGGCTGTCGTGGCCAGGGCATATCCTAAAGAGATACCAATCGAAGTCGAGGCCGAGGAAAAGAAGATCGACTCACGGTGATTTGTCCCAAGCTCGCGGTAATAATCGAGGGTGAATGTCGGGGAAGTGGCCATCTGTTGCCCAAAGCCTCGCTCAAGGCGGGTGACAGAACGGATCGCTAGTGCAGCGAGGGGAAGAATTAAAAGTGTCATCAGAATGGCGATCAGTACCCCGGCCAACATTTTACTGCGCGGGGTGGTTAATCTACGTTGGGTGATCTTGTGGGATTTGAGTGCTAACGGAATCGTCAGACGCTTCGTGAGCCGGCTGTATACGAGAGTCAGTCCAAGCGTGCAGCCCAATTGAAGCAGACACAAAACTGCTGCCATAGGAAGATTGAATAAACTAATGGTCTGGTAATAGATCTCCACCTCCAAAGTGGCAAAGCGAGGTCCACCCAAGATGAGGATCACTCCGAAGGAAGTGAAATCGAAAATAAACACCAATAGGGCGGCGGCTGTTATTGCTGGAGAAAGCACGGGCAATATCACCCTACGGATCGCCTGCCAGCGGTTTGCACCCAGCATCTGAGCAGCCTGGCCAAGATGCGGGTCAAGGTGGGACCAGTAGTCCCCCACCATCCGCAACACGATCGCTGTGTTGAAAAATACATGTGCTACCAGGATAGCTGCCAGTGTATTCGAAAACTGTATCGGAGGGCTATCCAAATTTAATAGTTGTCTCAAGCCAAGATTTATCCACCCACTCGGTCCCACCAGGGCATTGAAGGCTACAGCAACAACCATGGTTGGCATTAAAAATGGGATACTTGTCAATGCTTGAAGGAGGGATTTACCTTGAAAATTATAATGGGCAAATAAATAAGCCCCCGGAAGACCAAGGCAGAGGGTAAGGATGGTTGAGAGGATGGCCTGCCAAAGTGTAAATGACAAGACGCGCCAGGTGATTGGTGATTTAAAAGCATCTAGAAATGGTGAAAATAATCCATGCTGGGAACGTTCCAGGCTGATTTTTAAAATGCTGCCTAGAGGATAGAAATAAAAAAACAATAAGAAGACCAGCGGGGGGAACCAAAGCAAAATGAATATGGCCCACTTATGTCGTTTCAAGATCATCTTAGGACAGTCTCCGTCCAGGCATTGATCCAGGTTTCACGGTTGGCTGAAATATCTTCAGGGCTGACATACGCAGGCTGTTCAGGTATGGATAAGTATTTTTGGAAAGTTTCATCCAGCTTCGCATTAGGATTCACCGGGAAGACATACATCTGCAGGGGCATATCCTCTTGGAAGTTTGGGGATAGCATGAAATCGATCCATTTTTTAGCCAGGTCCAGGTTTTTTGATCCAGATAGAATACCCACAAACTCGATTTGCCTGAAGCAGGAACCATCACTGGTGATCACCGCGGTTTGTGGGATGGTATCGGGTGATTTTGATTCGATCACCTCAAAAGGTGGGCTTGAGCTATATGAAACAACGATCGGACGGTCACCTCCCCAACGGCTGAAATTCGAGTAATAGGCAGTATTCCAATCATTGACCACCAGGACGTTATTTGCAACCAATCCACGCCAAAAATCCAGGTATTTATCGGCACCAAAATGACCGATGGTTGCCAGGAGGAATGCCAATCCTGGAGACGATGTGGCAGGGTTCTCAACCACCACCAAATCCTTATATTCTGGTTTTAGAAGATCTTCAAGATTTTTGGGAGGCTGCAAGTAATGGTCTGAAAAATATAACTTATCGTAATTCAGGCATACATCTCCCCAATCCACGGGTAAAGCCCGATTTTGTGGGTCCATTTTATATTGGCTGGGTAGGTCTGCCAACACGGAGGAATAATAAGGATCGAAAATGCCTTCATTGAGTGCCCGGCTTAGAAAGGTGTTATCCACTCCATAGAATACATCTGCAAAAGGGTTATCCTTGGAGAGAATCGCTTTATTAAGTGCAGTGCCAACATCACCGGAGGCGATGAACTGGACTTTTACGTTATTTTCCCTTTCGAATGCTGATATAACCGATTCAGACGCCGCAAAGGAGTCATGCGTCATCACGGTGAGGGTTCGCGGTGAGGTTGTGGCGCTGGTTGGTAAGCTAGATACCTGCCCGCAGGCTGTTATGATTAGGGCAACCAGCATTATGATGTAAAAAGAAGTATTCTTCATGGTGGCACGACTTCCTTTGGAATGCCCGATTACTTCCTGTCCCGGTTTAATATACACAATAAAAACCCTTGCTTTATAAAAACATAAGCTTGATCCTTGACTAAAACATTACTCACTCCCCTGGATGTTCCAAGCAGGAGGGTCTCATCATTTAATGGATATTCCAATCCGTCCGTGATCACCCCAGAAACATCCCCAACCAGCGGGATGAGCGAAAGTATATCTCCTGGATTACCATGGACGGCTGATCGCTCGCCTGCTCTCAGCAAAAACAATTCTTGTGGACCATCAAGCAAGCGCATGGTCATCACCGTTAACATCGGATGGGTGATCATTAATATGTTCGCCATGGTCATATCCCACCGAGCGCCCAAGCCTCCGAGGATGATCACTTCGGTCACCCCATGATCCTTCGCATAATATAGAGCAAGCTCCAGGTCAGTTTCATCCTTGTGGGTTGGGTATTGAATGACATCCACGCCTGCTTCTCGAAAAGTAGTTAATTCATCCTGTGAAGTTGAATCAAGGTCCCCGATGATGACATTGGGCTGGATTCCCAGGATGATGCAATTATGGAGCCCACCATCCGCAGCAATGATCAGAGCGGATCCTTTTAAGTAGCTTGATATGTCGGTTGATGCATCCATCCGCCCATTGGCAACAATGATGGCTTGCTTCATAAAAAAACTCCTTCCAGGTTCACCATTGGAGGGAGTTTACGCATGTCAGCTATCCCTCCGCCGGTATTATCCGGATCAGGTTCGCGGGTCGAGGACTATTGTCCTCCTCTCAGCCTGGCACCTCCAGGCTCCCCGTGCGGGTCATTTATTCTTGTGCAACCAGTATAAGCTTCTTTTTAAAAAAGTCAAGCTTGATCTGGAAATAGTCCCGAGTTTTGTTTGACGCTTTATCTGCTTAAATGTATAATCTTTTCACCCCTTCATAATGGGGTAGCTGGAGGCCTGAAAATGGCATTAAAGGGCAATTTACGCGATTTTTCGATTACCCAATTGCTCAATTTGGTAAGTGTGGCGCGAAAAACTGGGGTTCTCTCTGTCGACCGTTCACCAGAACAGATCAGTGTATCTTTTCGGGATGGAAAATTATCCTATGCACGCGCTGGCACGGATGGGATCGGCCTGACGATGGTGCTGTACCGAGCGAGAAAGTTGAACGCTGCCCAGGTGCGGGCTATTAATGAGAGGGCAGGCGTAATGAGTGATAAGGAGCTGGGGTTACTCTTGATCAACTCCAATTATCTTTCTCAGCAGGAAATTCTTTCAAGCCTGCAATCTCATTATATTGAGCTATTGAACCGCCTTTTCACCTGGGGCGAAGGTCTTTTCCACTTTGAGAACGATGTATTACCTCCCATCGATAAAATTGCAGTGCGTATCAGCCTGGAGAACCTCATTATTGAGGGAACTCGCAAGGTGCGAGAAAGGGACCTGTTGCAGGATGAGATCCCCAGCCTTGAGATGGCATTGAAGTTCAGTGAACGCCCCGGGGTAAATCTCAGGAATTTAAGCCTAAACGTTGACGAATGGAAAGTCATATCCTTCATCAACCCCAAAAATACGATCCATCAAATTGCTAAGGCAACCAATAAAACCGACTATGAAATTCGTAGGATCGTTTACAGCTTTCTCCAGGCAGGTCTGGTTGAGTTAGTCAGACCTGAAGGAGCATCTATACCGCCCTTACCACCCAGGATAACCGCACCTGTGGTTAATAAAACGGAACAAAAGTCTTTGATATTCCGCATCATAAGCCGGATCCGTTCCTTATGATGGATGATAACGATCACAAATAAGGGATGCATTTATGCAAACAGTAAAAATGGTTGTCACAGGTCCATTCAATGCGGGGAAGACCGAGTTTATCAGGTCTGTCAGTGAGATCGAGGTTGTTTCCACTGAGAGAAAGATTTCATCTGATGCGGAACGGGTGAAAGAGCATACTACAGTTGCGATGGATTTTGGACGGATCTCGATCGATGAGAACCTTGTGTTGTATTTATTTGGCACGCCCGGTCAACGCAGGTTTGATTTTATGTGGGAAATTTTATCCGAGGGGATGCTCGGTTTCATTGTGATGGTTGATAGTTCACGACCGGAAACTTTTCGTGAGGCGCGCAATATACTGGAAACTTTTCGAGCTTATGCTCCAACTCCATATGTCGTCGCAGCGAATAAGCAGGACCATGAAGATGCATGGGAGGTTGATGATATGCGAATTGCCCTGCGATTAAGCCCATCCGTAAAATTGCTCCCATGTGTAGCGAAAGACAAGGAAACTGTGAAGACGGTCTTGTTAGAGCTTCTCTATAGTATCCTTGAGGAAATGGAGACCAGTGAGGTTGGATCTACGTTTGACAAGCATGCGGATTGAAAAGGACAAGAATGGCCAAGATACTGGTTGCAGATGATGACCGTGAGGTCCGAGAGCTGAGCATTTTCACATTACGATTCGCGGGGCATGATGTATTGAGCGCGACCAACGGAGAAGAAGCGGTAATCCAAGCAAAAGTGTACGGTCCAGACCTGATAATAATGGATGTGCGCATGCCAAAGATGAATGGTTATGAGGCATGTAAGATTCTGAAGTCAGATGCAACTACCTCTTCAATCCCGGTGATCTTTTTATCGGCGAGGGGTGATGAGTCTGATGTACAGGCTGGGCTTAATGCTGGGGCGGTCGATTATATCCAAAAACCCATTGCACCAGATCAATTGGCTGAGAAAGTTAGATCTTACCTACACAGGGCAGGAAAATAGAAACCTTTCGAATTGGAAATTGTTAAAAAGACAATTGCTTGACACTGCTTACGCTTGAGCTTATAATCACGTCGCTTTATTCCTCGATAGCTCAATTCGGCAGAGCGGGCGGCTGTTAACCGCTAGGTTCTAGGTTCGAGTCCTAGTCGAGGAGCTTTTTATACCGCAACTCTCCTTTATCGGGAGAGTTTTTATTTTTGATTAATTGACCATTCTAAATATCGACTGAAAATCTTTTTTGTTTCCTTGTTAATGGTGGTGAAAGTAAATACCTATAATCTAAAATTGTATTAAAATTGGAATTCAGAGTCATACCGATAGGTTTCGATAACACTCTTAAAATAACTAATACTGTATATACTAATAATTTAAGCATTTATATTGTTTCCCTACATTTTTGCAATAAGATCGCAAGTTCGTTCGTAAATAACGATTGAGGACAATTATTATAATGAAATCGAACCCAGACCTTAGGCCATTTTGGAAGGATGAAATTACTTATAATAAACCTGCAATTATTCCAGGTATAAATTACCTCTTACTGATCTATGGAATAATTTCAGCGATTTTTATTTTTGGTATGATCTTCTTCTTGATATATCACCTAACCCCGATCCTGGCTTGGGTTTGGCTATTATTTCTATTAACATCTTTAAGTTTCGGTTTTATTAATAGAAAACGTATACGGATATACAAACGGGAAATTTTATTCATTCAGGAACAGGCAAAACAGCGAACCGGGGCTGTTGCCATAGGAAGTGCCATTCATGTAGCGGGACATCCATTTTTAGAGCGGGAGCAACCGGTGGTACTTGCTTTAATCACTGGTAAGGGGATTTGCTTTTATAAGTATGATAACGATCTTCCTCTTGATATTATCGCAGCGGAGGATATTATTTCAATTCATACAGTGGTTTACGATGACGAAAGGACGCCTCATATTGATGTTGTTGATACTACAGCGCAGGCGCTGCAGATTATATTTAGTCGTGAAGAAAAGGAATTCACAATGCTCCTACGGAGCATGAAGATATTGCATCCAATTGATTGGTATCAATTATTACAAAAATCTCGTGCAAATGTGTACATATAATAATTTGGTATGACCACGCGACCAAACCCCACTATTTGTAAACTTTAAAATGTACCTCAAGAGGAAATACAACTCAAACTGCTAGGTTATGATAACCGCTCATATCTTAACCTATTGTAGACTAATGCATAAACTTTAATGATTAGTATGAGAATGAGTATTACTGAACTATAAACCCAGGCCTGGAGTTTTCTGTGATATATAAACCCATTCTTCGTATAATTATTCCAATACTATTTGCTGGATCACTTGTTATGGGATGCAGGGTAGAGAAAACTTCATTATCAACGATTGAACCTCAATATCCTACGAATACTATAAGAACTATCAGGCCTACAAAGATAGAACAGAATGCAATAGAACCCGTAACCCAATCAGTGGTTGTTTCTCCAGCGCTTGTAGCAACGATTAATAAAATAACACCAACACCAACAAAAGCATCACTTCAATTAACTTATATTTCTGATCGTCATTCCGGATTATATGGGGTATATGCAATGGAAGTAAATTGTTTGGAAACTAAAGAGCCTTGCCTGGGTGAATCAAAACTTCTCTTTGAATGGGATGATGGGGTTTCCCGGATCAATTGGTCTCCGGATGGTAAAAGGATTGCCTTTATTAGTGGAATGTATGGTGGAATACTTTTCCTTGCTGACTGGAATGGAGAAAACGCTATCCAAATTACAGGTACTTGCGCAGCCGCAGATTCGCCTCAATGGTCTCCGGATGGTACCCAAGTTGCGTTTATCTATATACCAGCGAGACCAGGCTGTGAGATGTTAGATTACCCCCAAATTCGTATTTATGACTCGAATACAGGTGAAATAATACAGATCCTTAATGAGGCATATAGTCCGAGAAGAATTTACTGGTTGCCTGATAGTAAGTTTGCTTATATCGCTATGAATTCAGAGACTGATCGAACAGATATGATCAATATCGTTGAGGCGGACGGAACTTTGATACAGCAACTTCCAAACAATGCTAATGATTATTCTCATATCCTTGATGCAACATTTTCTCCTGATGGTCAGCAGGTTGCCTTTATGGCTAGTATTAATCCTACATTTGGAAGAGGAACGGATGATATTTACGTCACCAATCTAAAAGGTAGTGACACCATAAATCTAACCAACGGATCAGGAATAAATCTTGCGCCAGCTTGGTCTCCAATTGAGGATTGGATCGCATTTGAATCCAATCGTAATGGTGATTATGAAATTTACCTCATCAAGACTGATGATCAAGAACTAATAGAAATAACTCATAATCCTGCCTCGGAAACAGACCCTGCATGGAGGATATTACCATAATATTTATGGAAGAAATTCAGTCTATACAATATTGAGAGTCAGAATAAAACGACCAACTGGCAACACCATCCGTATAATTATGATGCGAATTTGATTATGTTTACCATCCATCTTTACCTGGCCAGCAGAACTTTATTTATACCGGTGGCTCGCACTCATTTGGTTGTGAGCCTTTCAATATCATATTATAATTGTATTTGAATCGGAATTGAACTTATAACCGCTAGGATATGATAACAGCTCTTATGATAAGTCTATTAATCGATCGATATAATATACTAGATTGACTTGTTATGCAGAATGCTAACGTTTCTATAATAAAAAACGGATTGTCTACAAGTACAGAAATGTTTCAAGTAATGAGGAAGTGGAGATAATATGCTTGGAAACATATTGGATATATTTCATAGTGAAATAAATCCTGGAGAAAGAATTATTTGGAGCGGACAGCCTCATCAGGGTTTCATCTTGAGACGAGAAGACACTCTTATGATACCAATAAGCCTCCTATATGGTGTTTTTGTTATCTTTTGGGAATATTCTGCTTTAACAATGGGTGCTCCATTCTTTTTTAGTCTAGTGGGTATCCTATTTGTTTTATACGGTCTTTATTTTATTTTTGGCAGATTCTATATCGACATGGTACAACGTAGTAAGACATACTATGCTCTTACAGAAAAACGGATTGTCATCATCTCTGGATTGCGCAACCAGAATATAAAAACACTGGAGTTGAAGAAATTACCAGAGATAAATATTAGTATAATGAGGAATGGTAGTGGGACAATAACATTTGGGTCTTCACATCCCTCTTGGATGTATTCAGGTAGTTGGTTTTTAAACCCCGGCAGATATAACAATGCACCAGGTTTTGATATGATCGATGATGTCAAAATGGTATATCAATCTATAAAACGTTTGCAAATAGAAGGTGTGTAACCTCTAAAAGTTTTCATCCCATTTACTCCAACGGATTGCGGATCTTCCCCTACTGCTGAACCAACCTTTTAGATGGTTGTGAGATTTGATTTTCAAAATTACCCCTCAATAGGAATTGAACCTTAAACCGCTAGGTTCTAGGTTCGAGTCCTAGTCGAGGAGCCTTTTTATTTAATAACGAGTAGGTTCCTGGTCCCCACACCTGAGTTTATCATCCTAGTGTCCCAAACCCAGACTATTTAGCACAGATTTTACAGCGTCAGGGATCTCTGGTTCAGCCAAAAACTCATTGCCATTGATGGT
>Ga0315283_10006563_pt1 | contig 10391 bp, 12 predicted proteins | sample YL17G09_0_MG_FD_204541 | JGI IMG/M metagenome (GOLD analysis project Ga0315283, IMG submission 204541) | Sediment microbial communities from Yellowstone Lake, YNP, Wyoming, USA - YL17G09_0 | ecosystem: Environmental > Aquatic > Freshwater > Lake > Sediment | place: USA: Wyoming | collected...
GCAGCCCCCCCGGCAGCAGCGGTGTATTCCAGCGCATCGCTCGGGGCACCCTGTGCGACATCAGACCCGATCGCAAGACCACAGGTGATCATCTCACTTTTGACAAGTCCCATGCACGCCTGGATTCCGGCGGTCCCTGCCTTGCAGGCGAACTCAAGGTCAGCAGCGGTCATGTTCGGGGTGGCACCTATTGCCTCACCGACCGTGCATGCTGTCGGTTTGACAGCATAGGGGTGCGACTCGCTCCCGACATACACCGCACCGATCTTTTCAGGATCGATCCTGCGCCTGCACAGGGCATTTCGTGCGGCTTCGACAGCAATCGTTGCTGTGTCCTCATCCATGTCCGGGACAGACTTTTCAAATACCCCGAGCCCCCCGGAGATATCAGCGGCATTCGCGCCCCAGACCCTGGCGATCTCCTCGACCCTGATCCGGTATCTCGGGATATACACGCCATAGGTGATGATGCCTACCATTCCTGCTCCCTCAGAACATTCACAATCTTGTCGGTCTCCATGCCAGTGCACAGGACCGTAATCCTGTCACGCTCTGCCATCTTTGGAACGATCGGGTGGACATCCCCCTTCTCAATCCCCTGCAATACAACGCAGCGGGGTTTGAACGGGGTGACGCGGATCGCCACCATCGGGGACTTTCCTGTTGATACATTGGTAAAGATCAGCGACCGCTCCGTGCTCCACCCGTAAATGCGGTTGAACTCGTTGCTCGAGAGCTGCAGGATCGCATTCAGGCTGTTGATTATGGTATACCCGTGAATGGACTGGTCCATCGACCCGCAGAGGAGTGTGCATCCAATCGCATCGGAAAAGCGCTGGAGTGGGATCGGTGTCGCGTACTCATGCATGTCATAGATCACATCGTCGTCCATCCCCGTATACAGCATGGAGGAGAACTGCTGGATATGCCTCCCGCCGGATTCCTCATCAATGGCAAGGATCGTGTCCACGATCTTACCTACAATCGCGGTCCCGGGACTTTTTCTTCTCCCCCCTTCATAATCGCTGATGACCGAGGGGGAGACACCGAGGCGTTCGGAGAGGACGCCAGGTGCAATCTCAAAGTTCATGCGCCATTTTTTCAGCGCCAGACCCGGGGAGTCCGACAGCGTGATCTCACCCGCCATTTTTTCTGCGAGCTGATTCCGCACACCGGTTTTCATGCTCAATAACAATGACGCTCCCTGTTAAATAATTAACGAACTCTGGTTCGACAGTTCACGAAATTGATGCCGATGGTAATCCATAAATAATAAGCATCCCAATTTTGATAAGCATGCTGATGGCAGAGGACCTCCAGTGCTTAAAGACGATCGCCCTCATGGGTGGGTGCAGGGGGCCGGTCTTTGTTTCGTCCCAGAAGATCGCAGAGACGCTGCATACCAGCCCCCAGACCGCATCACGCCGGCTCAAGGCACTCGAATCGCAGGGGCTCATCACCCGGACGGTCACTCCCGAAGGGCAGCACATCACCCTCACCAAGCTGGGTGAGGGGGAGCTGCACCGGGAGTATACAGATTACTGCCGGCTCTTTGCTACCGATAGCGGTACATATACCCTGACGGGAAATATCATCACCGGGCTGGGTGAAGGGAAGTATTACATGAGCCTTTCAGGCTACCGGCAACAGTTCGGGTCGTTCCTCGGGTTTGAACCGTACCCCGGTACCCTCAACATCCGCCTCTCCCCCTCGAGCCTCGCCGTCCGGAAAAAGATCGAGGGGCTCAACTGGATCCGGATCAAGGGCTTTTCCGCCGACAGCCGCACGTTCGGTGATGCCCGCTGCATCCCGTGCAGGATCGGTACCGTCCCCTGTGCAATTGTTATCCCGGGCAGGACCCACTATCCGGACGATGTTATCGAGATCATTGCACCGGTTGCCCTACGGAGGCACCTTGGGGTTGAGGACAGTGATACGGTGACAGTCGAGGTGGGTTGAGTGATTGAAGACGCGCTGGTGGCACTGAGGGAAGGCAGGTTCATCCTCCTCTACGATTTTGATGACCGGGAGAAAGAGACAGACTTTGCCATCCGTTCGGATGCGGTCACCCCGCAGCATATCGTGCAGATGCGCAGGGACGGCGGGGGTTTGATCTGCACCGCTGTCCACCCCCTTGCGGCGCAACGCCTTGGCCTGCCGTTTGCAAGCGACGTACTCCGCTCGATGGTTGTGGCTGAACGCGAGGGAGATATCCCGTACGACCGGAAGAACCACTCATCCTTCTCCATCTGGGTGAACCACCGCGGCACGTTCACCGGCATCACGGACCGCGACCGTGCCCTGACCATCACCGCGATCGCGGACCAGGTGAAAAGGTCAATGAATGGCGGGGGAACAAACTTCCACGAGGTCTTCCGCACGCCCGGCCACTGTGCACTTCTCCGGGCGGCTGATAATCTCCTCGACCAGCGGCGTGGTCAGACCGAACTCTCTGTCGCGCTTGCAGAGATGGCCGGCATCACCCCTGCAGTCACCGTCTGTGAGATGCTGGATGACAGGAGCGGTCTTGCCCTCTCAAAAGCGGATGCACAGAGGTACGCGAAAAAACACGGGCTCGTCTTTGTCGAGGGTGGCGAAGTAATCGAGTGGTGGGAACGGGTCCCCCACCCGTACGGTTAACTTCCTGCACTCACTTTTTTGCGATTTTCTTCAGCGTCGCTTCCGGCAGCATCTTTGCGATGCTCATCTTGGTCGGGCAGCGGCCCAGCTTCAGCCCAAGCTTCTTTGCTTCGTCCTTGAGCACCTTGGTGTCAATGTTTTTGATTAACTCGCTCAACTCCTTCTGCTCCATAGGCTATCGGTGAGTGATAGGCACCCGGGACGATAAGGTTTACTCTGGTAAACGATCCCGCGCAGTCATTTTCACAGAGCGTGCTATGTTTTTGTCCGGCAAGGATAGCTGATGAAAATTCTCAAGGGATTTTCATACCAGCCCAAGGATCAGATTCAGACTCCAATAACACAAAAAAAATAAAAATCATATCCTGATCTGTGCGAGTGCCTCGTACGCTATTTTTCTGAACGAGGCAGGATCGAGTGCGGGATAGTGCTCTTTGATCCGGGAAGCATCGGGAGCCGTGCCCTGAGCAAGGGCATCGACACGGTCGAGGGTTGCGCGTGCTGCATCGAGCACCCACAGGTCGCGGGTCTCACGGTCGACGACAGTGATCGATTCGACCCTGACAGAGATGAGATACGCCCCATCCGGTTTCTGGTAGATATTGGGCTTTCCCACCACCGCAACAAATGCGGGGGTGTCGATCTTTGCCAGCTGCTGCATCGCCTCCGGCTGGTAGCTGCCAGCCATCACAAAGAACGTGCCGGTCGGATCGACAACACGGCCGCGGTAGAAAATGTTCTGGTCCCCCTGCCGCTGCTTTTCAGTGAGTGTACCAACAAGGAAGACACGGTTGCACCGCTCCCCGGAAGGGAGCAGGACGAAGGTAGGGCTCTTTTCGTCATCGCCGTCCCGGAACTGGTAGCGGCACTCGCGGAGCTCAGCGGCAAAGACCCTCCGTGCCGGTTCACGTTCAAATCCCCCGTCACGTTTTGCCTGAGATGGGGTTCCCCCGTTGCTCATGCTGCACCTCCGGCCCGGTTGAGGAGGGCGGTATGTTCACCGGTTTCCATTTTTATCCGCTCGCATGCCCTTACAAGGAGGCGGTTGTCGATCTCCCTGCCACGACAGACCACGTACCTGCCAAGCACAGCGTCGCGCATGCGCAGGAAGACCTCATCCATCCCGAGCGGGTTATTCTCGGCAAGTTCCTTTGCAGCATCGAGGTTCATGCCCGTGAGTGACTCGACGACATCACGCTGCAGTAACATGTTGTAGGTCTTTTTTCCGTCGTCCAGCCACCCTTTGATCCGCAGGTCATACACAAATTTCGGCTGGATCTCGTGGACGGGGCAGTAGTTCTGCCGTGAAAGCGCACGGTTGCAACCGTCAACCGGGCAGCGCTTGATAAGCCCGGAACCCGGTGCAATGTGTACGATGGTTCCGCGCACCACCGTATCACCGCCGCTGACGGCGATATCGCCCTCGTCCTGCATGCACTTTGCCGTGGTCAGGTTGAGCGAGATCCTGCCGTTGAACTCCTCGACCAGCGCGTGGAAGATGGTGTATACGCTACCCACATTCAGTTTTTCCTTCCCTGCATCCTTCCAGATGACGAATTTTACCGTGCCGGACTCGTCACCAAGGATGCCGGACTGGAGCATCCGCTCATGGGCGGCCTCCCACTCCTGGACGACCTTGACCCTGACACTGCCGATTCCGGGTTTCAATTCAGCGATCTTCACGACGGGCGGGATCAGGGCACGATCCTCAACGATCGGCTTAATCGTCGTGCCAGAGTGGATCTTGACGTTTGCGACACCTTTGAATTCATCCACAACCGCAGACTCAATGCGGTACCACGAACCTTCCTGCATCTTCGGTGCATTTGCCTTCGCCCATGCAACGAACCGGATTGCACCCGTCGAATCGGCAATGATCCCGCTCTGGGCAATCGAGGGTGATGGTGGTGAGAGAATCGAGACCACTTTCCCCTCAATGGTCACCCATTCACCCGGGGCAACGTCAGCAATGAAACGGTCTTCTTTTGCCCCGGCAACCCCGCCGCCCCCGCTGCCGGTGCCGATGCCGGTGAGGTTGAATTCCTTTGCCAGTTCGTTTGTTACGCTGCGTTCCGCTTCTGCGGGCTGGACACCGAACTCCTCCACGAGCCGGCGCAGTTTCGCCTCGATCTTCTTTTTGTCGACGCTCTGTCCTTTCTGACCGATTTTTACGGAGATTCTTTCTGCTGTTAAGGAAAAATCCATACTTCTACATCTCCGGTGATATTTCGGGTCTTATCATGTCTTAATGTTACGGAGTGTGCGTGGCGAAAGTGAAATTTCCGTCGCATTAGTGCGGCATAGTGAGGTTTATGTCATTGAAGGGTAACTAATTCAGGTATGGTTGAATTGACAGCAGACAGCACAATCTACGATCTCCTGAAAGCAAAACCCGATGCAGCAGATGCCCTGTTCAAGTTCGGTATGGGGTGTGTCGGCTGCGCAATTGCCCGCGGTGAAACGATCCGCGAGGCAGCCGAAGCGCATGGAATCCCGCTCCCTGAGCTTCTCAAGGCGCTCGATGTAAAAGAGTAAAAAAAATTCCCCTCTTTTCAATGGATTTTTTGCATGCCCGATAGGGAGAGTCATTGATGAACCGCTTTTCATTTCTGGAAAAGATTTCAATCGGGTCAAAGAACACGTGATATCCTTTCCATCAGGATTCCCGATATTGCCGGGTTTGAAGGGCAGGTGGAACAATCTATCTTTTTTTTTGGTCCCGCAACCGCTTCAGCTCGTCTTTTTGTGCATCCGGATATTTTTTCAGGTAATCTGCAATGTCCGGTTCGTGGAGCAGCGTGCACCGGCTGCAGTTCCAGACCCCCCCTCCATTGCTGCTCTCCACCCACTGCCCGAGTGATTCGTCGCCACAGGGATATAATGGGCAGTAGCAGAAGTCGCACCGCTGTCCGGCAAAATGGCACGGGTAGTACGGGCAGTTCCCGGGGTTCCATTCAACCCAGTGGTCCCCTTTGAACCGGCTGAAGATGAAAAATAACGGGTGGTTCCACCGGACGATTCCGACCTCCCGCCGGAGTGCCTCCCTGAGCCCGTAGAGTATGGCATCACGCACCCTCATTCCGGCATCCGTAGCACGGCCGGCACTGTTGTGTGTCTCCTCCCCCTCGCACGCTGCGATGACTGCATCTGCAGGCGTACCGCTGACCAAAAGTCCCTCGTCATTCAGAACCCCGGTTTTTGCTTCGGAAGAGACCATGATCAATCCGAGAAGTGCAGCATCAGAAAGGCCTTCACCGCTCGTAATGATGATGTTGACGGGACCGCTGGTGACCTTCGGTCCGGTGCTGCTTCCTGCGGTGATAAAAACCGTGATAAAATCATACTGGAGCACGCAGGGCTGGTGCAGGGGTCCCGGGGTTACAATGCCTAAAAAGTCCGTCCTTATTCCTGCACGGGCAGCAGCAAACTCAAGTTCCCGTCTCCCATCCTCTTCGGTCAGACCCGGATGCGTGGCATGGTTCAGCAGCGTGGAGACGCTGCGCAGTCCGCCGGAGATCCCCGTGCTTGAGGCGCGGAACGACCCGCGGATGAAAAGGGTATTGTTCTCAAGATAATATCTCATGCAACAGAGTAACGGATCCGGTCTTTCAGCTCCTGCTGCTTCCCGGCGTTCCAGCCGGAGACATCCTGCAGGTAGCCGGTTACCCTGCTTATCTGCACGACATCATGGGAGCCGCATTCAGGACAGACGGGTTGCTTGCAGAGCGGGCAGTACTCAATCCCGGATATCATCTCATGAGAGCAGTGGCAGTGGTCGAGCGGACACATGACCTCGAGATAGGTCTCACCGCAATTGGGGCAGGGCGTGGTATCGACAATAAGGTGACAGGTATGGCACTTGTAATGCCGTTCTTTTTCGGGAATTTCTTCGATTCTCTTGTATTTTTCTGCTAAATTCGTTTGCTCTGCGCTCCAATCCATACTACTACATTGCAGGAGCTCTTAATAAACTTTTAGACCGTTCCGTGAATCTAATATCGTGTTCGCGGTACAATCTGGCGCGCACATGCGGATTGAGTCGCAAAATGAAGGTTGTTTATATATGCAGTTGTTTTCTGCGCCGGAAATTTGGGAATTCGTTCAAACTCCCTGCCGTAGTGGATGAGGCAGGAAATTATAGTCCTGTGTTTTACCCGGTTCACGTCTTACATATCCGGGCAAAATCCTGTGCCATGGTTGCCGGGTCATCCGAGTCGTAGAGGGCCCTGCCGACAATGATCCCGTCCACGATCCCGGCGACAGCCCGTATGTCTCCGCCCTGTACACCCACACCGGGTGCATAGATCTTTTTTGTACCGATAATCGACCGCAGTTTCTTTACACGTTCCGGCCGTGTGGCAGGCGCAATGATGCCATCGGCTCCGCACACGAGGGCGACCTGTGCGAGATGCTCGGCAATCCCTCCGTGGAAGAACTCGGTGGCACCCGGGTGGCTCATCTCGGCAACAACAAAGCACATCCCCCCGTGACTGTGAGCGCTTTCGACGCAGGCCTGTACCGCGTCCCTGCCGGTGAATCCATGGCAGATGATCGCGGAGAACCCGGCGGAAAAGACCTGGTCGGCGATGAGCCGGTTCGTGTTCGGAATATCGGCAACCTTGAAATCGGCGATGAGCGGGAGCCTGAGACCGGACAGTTCCCGCGTGATTCCCAGTCCTGCGGAAAGGACAAGAGGGTACCCGATCTTGATCGCATCAATGTGCGGTGCACAGGCACGGGAAACCGCAATGGCCCGCTGCCTGTCAGGGACATCAAGGGCAAGGATCAGCTCAGCCATGGTGCATCCGCTCCATGACAGCGGCGACGAGCAGGGGGAGGGTAATCGTGGCATCCCCGTACACGGTCACAGCCTGCGCCTCCTCGGTGATCTTGCCCCAGGACCGGGCCTCGTCCAGTGTTGCACCTGACAGTCCGCCGAGGTCCGGGCGGTCACCGGTGAGCTGTACCGCATAATCGAATCCGTTGGGTGTCATCAGCATGCTCTGGAGGATAAAGTTCTTTGGCACCCCCCCACCGACCAGGAATGCCCCTGCCTTCTCAGCATTGAAGCACCGGTCCATGAGTGCCGGCATATCAGCAAAGGCATCGACCGTGACATGGTTGTCCTGCGAGAAAAGCCAGTACTGGAGCCCGATCATCGAGTCCTGAACCGCAGGGCAGTAGACCGGTATGCCGGTTTTCGCTGCTGCGTGGAGGATCCCTTTCTTTGTCCGGTGCCCGATATGGTTGAGCAGCCCGGAGATGGAGATGTGGCTCTCGGGCTCCAGCGCGGTAAAGACCTCCTGTATGAATTTTTCAAAGTGTTCGAACGCCGCATTGGGGAGGTAGACGTCGTAGATGCGGTTGATCTCATCGTGCCGGAGCTCGACATCATCACAGGACGCCGTCCCGCGGAAGTGCCTGCACCCTATCGCCTCAATGATGTCGTGGGTGAGGTTGGCGCCGGTCGAGACCAGTACATCGATATGCCCCGACGTGATCAGGTCAGAAACGATGCCGCCCATGCCAGCAGGCACCATCGCCCCGGCAAGCCCGAAGAATTTTGTGGCCCGCTGGTCGCGCAGCATCGACTCGTAGGTGCGGACTGCACGAGAGAGAGCACCACCGTTATATGCCCCCGCCATCCCCATCGCATCGACCAGTTCCTTAACCGTCATTCCTGGTTTTAAGTGTATCTGGGATACCGGTTCACTGCAGTCTTTTCCCATCCATCCGCCTCACTTCTGCATTGAAGTTGGCGGTGCAAGGTGATAATTTTGTTTTATGTCCGGCATGCCCCTGCACAACGGTTTTGCAAGATGCCTCCTTGCCGTTGGCGGGACTTCGTACCACCCGGCTTTCAGCATCCGCGGGAATTCCTGCACCTCCGGCTCTTGGGCACGGGTCCCGCATTTTTTGCACTTGTAGCCTTTGTTCCTGCCGGCGCTCGTCATCCGTTTGGTGCAGCCGGGGCAGACCGGGGGGCGGATTTTTGTTGCGCGGGCGAGTGAACACACCTGCATTTTCTCAAGGTTGATGCTCCCCTTTTTGTAACTCCCGACTGCCAGTACGGAATCTCCCGGCACCAGGTGCCGTACAGTCCGCCGGAATCCCTTGGTCGGTTCATATGCCATGCACCGCACGTCATGGCTGCTGTCACCGAGTGTGAAAGAGACGTGTCCGCCCGTCCCGGTCAGGGGTACACCTGCAACAGTCCCGTGCACCCTGTACGATAACCCCTCTTTGAGATTGCCGATTTTTCCGTCAATCAGGTGGGAATCTGTCCCCTGGTTGGTGATCCAGATCTGCTCGACTGCCGGCTCTTCCGAGTCAATCATCGACCGGGCGGCCATCACCCATGCCGGACTTTCACCGCGGATGCCAAACAGCACCGGGTCCGGGGTATGAGGAACGCAGACCACCACCTCATTTTCCTCATCGACTGTGTCCCACGTGTGCGGAAACGTTGCTTCCTGCGCTGCAAACAGGCTGGCCGCATCCACGATTCTTGGTGTGCCCCATCGAGCGGGCTGCCGGTATACGAGGATCTCATAGGTCCTGTCGGGCAGCCTGCTCGCCACCGCGGCCGTTGCACCAATCAGGCCGCGCCGGTTCTTGTACCCCCGGTAGCGTGCGCCCAATGCATCAAGGATGGCAACCGCATCACCGATCTCACAGAAGTCCCGCACTGCCTGCCAGTAAAACCCGGGATCGGGGGGGGTTTCAACGACAACAACGCCCGGGTTCGTGTTGTCGCACGCAAAATCGGCAAGTTCCTCAACCGTTGCGCACGAGATTTCGAACGCACGATCAGGATCACCCGACACTTCAAGCGCAACAGCTGCATTGCCGCGTGTTTTGTAGGTGACGTTCGGGTTGAGCCGGACGAGTCGTGCCTCATGTACCCGCATGTGTTCACGGATCAACCGCCGTGCGAGGACCGCCCCGAGGTACGTGGTGCACATCCCCTGCGGGGAATCCGTGTCATCGATCCCGATCAGCATATCTATATTAATATATGCAGAGGCTCTATCCATTCTTAACGGCTATGACTCAGGACCGATCCCTCCAGATGGTGACGAGCGTCATGATCACCGCAGGGTTTGAGGTATCCGAGCGCTTCTCCCTCCGCCCGCGAAGTTTTGACCTGATCGCCCGAAAAAACGGCACCATGCTGGTCATAAAGGTCGTCTCCCATATTGACAGCGTGAGCGATGACGTGGCATCCGATCTCGAGATCATCGCGAGCCACCTCCGCGGGATCCCGCTGATTGTGGGTGAGCGCGCACGTGATGCGGAGCTCGAGCGCGGAGCCGTATATCTGCGGTACGGGATTTATGCCGTCAATGTCGCCACGCTCTATGACTTTTTTGTCGAGAAAATTCCTCCTCTCGTGTACGCCTCTCCCGGCGGGTTGTATGTGAGCATCAACGGTGAAGTGCTCCACGAGATGCGCGAGCGGCGCGGGATGTCGCTTGGGGATTTGGGGCACCTGCTCGGGGTCTCGCGCCGCACGATCAGCAAGTACGAAAGCGGCATGGGCACAACCCTTGACGTTGCGATCAGGATTGAGGAGGTGTTCAATGCCGGCGTGGTTGAGTCCATTGATATCCTCACGCATGAATCCCAGAAAGACCGGGATCAGCCGGAACGGAAAGATCCCTCCAAGCCCCCGATCCCGATCGGGTTTCTGGAAGAGATCGGGATGAAGCTCCACACGCTCCGTGGCGCACCGTTCCAGGCGCTGGTCA
>Ga0315283_10006565_pt1 | contig 10390 bp, 10 predicted proteins | sample YL17G09_0_MG_FD_204541 | JGI IMG/M metagenome (GOLD analysis project Ga0315283, IMG submission 204541) | Sediment microbial communities from Yellowstone Lake, YNP, Wyoming, USA - YL17G09_0 | ecosystem: Environmental > Aquatic > Freshwater > Lake > Sediment | place: USA: Wyoming | collected...
CGTCTACGCTGCGGATGAGAGTTGCGAGTTAGATGACCGTGACGCTTGGGTAGCCGCGAACCCCGCGCTGGGCAAGTTCCGCAGCTTGCCCGAGTTCGAGGAGCAGGCGGAGCGTGCGATGCGAATGCCCAGCTTCGAGCCGACGTTCCGCAACCTTGGGCTCAACCAACGGGTGGAACTCTTCTCCCCCTTCAGCAGCAAGGGCATTTGGGTACTGAATAGCATGGAGGCGGATGCTTCAGCGTTCTACGAGGGGGAGGTCTACGGAGGGCTCGACCTGTCGGGCAAGGTGGACTTGACGGCGCTGGTGCTTGTGGTGTTCAAGGCTGGGAAGTGGCATGTGAAGAGCTACTTCTGGACTCCGGAGAAGGGACTGAAAGAGCGCGCCCGCCAGAGCAAGACCCCGTTGGAGACATGGGTGAAGCAGGGATTTCTCAAGGTCGTCCCTGGTGCGAGTATCGATTACGAGTACGTGGCGAAGGACGTGGTTGAAATTTTGGATGGGATGAAGGTGAAGGCACTCGCCTTTGACCGCTGGCGCATTGATCTGTTGAAGAAAGAGTTGGAGGAGATCGGGCACGCTGACGTACCACTCGTTTCTTTTGGTCAGGGCTTTCAATCCATGTCCCCCGCGTTGGAGACTCTGGAGAGTGCGCTGTTGAACGAGCAGGTTGCGCACTCCGGGCACCCGGTGCTGACGATGTGCGCGAATAACGCTCGGGTTGAGACTGACGCAGCGGGCAACCGCAAACTTAGCAAGTTCAAGGCAGTGGGTAGGATTGATGGAATGGTAGCACTGACGATGGCGATGGGGGTGTCGAGCGCGACGCCCGAGAAGCCCAAGTCCTACCAAGCCTTTTTTGTTTGATGGGGAGGCAAGTTGTATGGGACTTCCCGTCGTTCGAATCAAGTACAGTGATGACCAGCCCCGAGATGAAGGTGGGCGCTGGACTGACGGCGGTGGGGGAGGGTCCGATGGCGGTACCGCGTCGATTTACTACGAAGTCGCACCCGACCCCAGCAACAAAGAGTTGACGACGCGCTGGAACAGCCTGACGGACATAGAGAAGATAGAAGTCAGTGATCGGGTTGCTGCCAAGATCACTCCTGAGGTACTGAAAACAGTCGGTGCTCTTGGGAATCAGCACTCACAATTTGGTGGCTATGCTGGAGCAACCAATCCGTCATTTGCCATCGACGTTCCTGGCTCGGCGTCAGATCGACTTGTGCCCGCTGCCAGCTTGCTCGGGTACGCGCTGAACCAAGACTCGATGATGGTTGTGAGCGACAGGCACTTCGAGAAAGCGGACCCTGTGGGCGTGGTTACGGTGCACTTGCCCAAGGAGTATTTGATTGGTGACGTTGCAAAGGCATACGACAAGCTCTGGACCTTGGAGCACGAGGGGCAGAAGTTAGTCGGCGGGCACTCGACAGCCAATGGTCAAATGAACATCTTGAACTTTTCGTCCCTGTCAAACGAAGATTTTGCCAAGCGCATTGACACGAAGCTTGGTGGGAAGTTCTCTGTTGATGTGCGAACCGCTTTCGTAGCTTTTCCACAGAAGGCTGACTATGGTGAAAATCTTTCCTCCTGGCACTCCCTTTCCAGCGGGCAACCCTCTGCGCTTGGGCGCGCAGATAGTCTTAGGAGCACGGCCACCAAAGAAATCGAAAACGAACTCACCGCCCACGGCAAAGCATTCGAAGGTGGTCAAGCTACCGAAAGGATAGGTCCTCTTCTTAAGGACTGGTACGAAGACGACCATCCCCGTGTCCCGGCAGGGAGCCCTGATGGTGGGGAGTTCACGTCTGGTGGCGGAAGTGTGGGGGGTGGGGGTGCTGATTCTTCATCTAGCAGTCACCTTGCTCGCGCCGAACTCTCTGGACTGCACTACGACAAGCCCAGCAAGACTTGGACGCGTGGTGACGGAAAGCCAGTGTCTGCGGAGACCGCAGCGCGATTGAAGCTCGCGGGGGTGAAGCCTGCCTATACCAACGTCGCGTTGAACCCTGATCCCGATGCCCCCTTACAAGCAAAGGGGCAGGATGTGAAGGGACGCACTCAATACATGTACTCCAAGGAGCACAGCGAACAGGCTGCGGCTGAGAAGTTCTCACGATTGGGTGATTTCAACAAAGTGCTTCCCGTGGCACGGGAAAGCTTGCGGGCAGAGATGAAGAACGCGAAGTTGCCATCGTCGCGAAGGGATGCGGCGGCGGCGCTGTCGTTGATCGCACAAACAGGCATTCGCGTGGGAAGTGATCGGGAGACGGGTGGTGATGTGAAAGCCTTCGGGGCAACCACACTTCTTGGTAAGCATGTGGTGCTGAGGTCGGGGGGAAGAATCGAGTTGGCTTTCCCGGGTAAGAGCGGGGTGCTGAACAAAGCCTCGACGACGGACCCCGATCTGCATCGGTACCTAAGTGCCAAGAAGATGCAACCTGGGCAGCGCATCTTTTCCACCAACGATGTGGGGGTGCGAGTGAGCATGCAGCGAGCAGCGGGCAGCGGTTTTTCTCCCAAGGACTTTCGGACTTGGACGGGCACTGCAATTGCGTTGAAAGAAGTAGCTAGGCAACCCATTCCTAGCAACAAGAGGGACCATGCCAAGCAACGCTTGTTGGTCGCGAAGGTGGTGGCAGAGAGGTTGAACAACACCCCCACCGTGGCGTTGAAGGCGTACATTGATCCCGCAGTCTTCAAGTCTTGGGGCGATGTCGGCGCACACCCCAAGGCCAGCGGTGAGTTGCTGTTCAAGTACAGCGACGATCAGCCTCGTGACGAGAGTGGGAGGTGGTCAGAGGAAGGCGGTGGTACTGGTGGAGGCTCTTCCTCGCCACAAGCAAAGCCCCCTACCCCCGAGCTTTTCAAGAATCCGACGCTGGTGTTTGGCATATCCGATTCTGGGCTCACACCTTTGATGTCAGAGTACCTCGCGAAGCACGGGCAGGAGTTCACTCCCGCGCCGCTGCCCACGAACATATCACCGGGGAAGCAGGGAGAGTGCTATCAGAATGCAACCTTGCTCATTGTGGGTCACCCCGAGTTGTCTTACGTGGAAGGCTACGGGGAAGTGAACGGGTTGCCGGGTCTGGTCTTTGCTCATGCTTGGGCAGTCGACAAGGAGGGCAAGGTTGTCGACCCGACATGGAAGTTCACAGAGAAGAACAGGTACTTTGGAGTCAAGTACAACAACGAGAAAATTTTGGCACTCTTCGTGAAGCAGAAGGTGTACGGAGTCCAGGGCAAGACCGACAAGCAGGCTAGGGCCTTTCTTTATTCCGAAGGCAAGGGTACAAGGAGTGACTGAGATGGTGCTTCCTGTCGTTCGTCTTCTTGGTACGTTGTCGTTGCGAAAGCGCCCCGTTGTTTCCGTACAGGCGAAGGTGAGTGCCGAGGAGGTTATCTCCACTCCCGGTCAACCAATAAATCCCGCAGAGCTTGCCTTACTGGAGCAGGCGTTGATGCGTGGGCATTCTCCAACCCCCACTGTGGGTGATGAAAAGGCCTCAAGGCGTCCTGTTGTCCGTCTCAAAGATTGGAACGAAGAAGCCCATCCTCGTGCCCCTGCAGGTGAAAGTGATGGTGGGCAGTTCACGTCTGGTGGAGGAGGTGGTGGTGATGGTGGTGCTTCTGCTGGGGCGACCGGTAGAGGTTCTTCTCTTCGTGACAAGCCCGCTTCTGCTTTCAAGAAGATCAATCCAGGGGGCAAAGATACCCTTGAGCAATTCTCTGATGGGAAGGGGAACTTCACGAAAGAGCGAGCGGCGCTGCATGAAGAAATCAATGCGCAATACATGAAGGGCACTTCCCGCGTTGACAACCCCACTGCGGTCATTCTTGGTGGAGGGCCGGGGACGGGTAAAAGCACTCTAGTTGCAATGGAGAAGATCGGGGTGGAGAACACTGTCCATGTCAACACTGACGATATCCGTGCAGGGTTGCCTGAGTTGAAAGAAGGGAAGCCCGCCGCATTCACTCACGAAGAAGCTAGCCACGCTGGAAAACTGCTGCAAAAGCAGGCCACTGATGGGGGTAGGAACCTTCTGCTCGACGGCACGGGAGATTCCTCTTTGGAAAAGCTCGGCGGCAAGGTGGCAGTGATGAGGGCTTCGGGGCACAAGATCGTGGCCGAGTACGTTACCACTTCAGTAGAGATAGCGCAGGCCCGCGCCGACGCTCGGGCACAGCGTACAGGGCGCATTGTTCCCCCAACCGTTTTGCGCGAGACGCATGCGGCGGTGTCCAGGGTTTTTCCAGAGGCGGTACGGCAGGGGCTCTTTGACACCGCGCGGCTGTGGGACGCATCCGGCCCCAAAGGAAGCAAGCCTGATCTTGTGATGAGTTCTGTAGGGAAAGTGGTGACGATCCACAACCAAGCGATGTGGGACAGATTCTTGGCGAAGGGCAAATCATGAGCTACCACTCCGGGGACGTTGAGCGATTGCTGATTGAGATTGAGACCGGCAAGACGCCTGCGATTCCAGACACCCCAGAGCTTGCAGCGCTTCGGGTGAAGTTGGCTGCGGAGTGCGCGGAAATTCGTGCTCGGGGCATGGGAGTGGAGATTCCTCAGGAGCTTCCATGAATCAGGACCAGATGAATTCGTTGATGGACGAGTTCTTCGCCACCAATTCCTACAACAGACAGGATGACTGGCGCAAGACGCCCGCCACCGACGACGACCCGGACGACGAGCCGGATGTTGTGACCAAGTACAGCGACGACCAACCTCGTGACGATCACGGACGCTGGTCGGATACAGGTGGAGGGGAAGGCACCTCACCTCCCGCAGGCATTGACTCCGTTGTTGGTGTGCAGTTGGGCCCGGACGGGACCAAGTATCCAAAAGCTCACTATGAAGAGATGAAGCGCGTTGCGAAAGAGGAACTGGTCAAGGCGGGCATGGAAGGACAGATTGTTGAGTTTCGTACTGGTCCCGGGGAAGAGATTCCAGGTCTTCCTGGGTTTCGAGAAGCAGGGCACTTTAGGGCAGGAGTTCGTGGGACTGGCATCATCCAAATCAATCTCGATGAAATTGGCGGAACAGCGGACGGAGTCATTTCGCCGGGACTGAGGCAGCTTGTCCGTCACGAGGCTTCTCATTCCAGGTTTGATTACGCTTTGACGAGGGGACCGTTGGTAGATTCCGGGGATACAGAAGTCGGGCGCTTCCTTCGTGAAAACGAAGCCCGGCTAGAGAAAGAAGATGGAACGACAGCGTACTCTAAAGCTTGGTGGAAAAGAGCGGAAGACATTGGTGCCGGTCGTATCTCTGTGCATCCTTCTGTTCTCTACAGGCGGCAAGCTGTGAATGAGTCCTTGGCGGAGATGCACGCGCAGTACCCATTCATTTCTTTTGCTCCTCCCACCTATCGCAAACTCGATGCTCTTGTGGAGGCAGCATGGGCAAAACGCAAGATCCCGGCTTGATTGACCTTCCCGATGGCGGCACTGCTGCCTACCTCGATAAGAACCTGGAACTCACAGACAAAGCGTCTGCCCTCTATGTGCGCGTCCTCTACCCGGACGGGCGATCTGTGTTTGGAGTTGCAGTCAACAAGGAACCCACATCATGAACAACTCGTCCGATTCAATCGAGCGTGCCTACTCAACGATGGAGATCAAGGCCGCTGCAAGCCGTGGTGGCAAGCGCGTCTTCCAAGGCATCGCCAGTACCCCCACCACGGACCATGATGGTGACATCATGGAACCGAAGGGCGCGGTGTTTGATCTGCCAATGCCCATGCTGTGGCATCACGACGCCAAGGCGCCCATCGGTTGGATCACCTCTGCGCAGGCCACCGACAAGGGCATCGAGGTTACGGGCGAAGTCGCTCAACTCGATACTCCCGGCACGTTGAAGGACCGGCTTGACGAGGCGTGGCAGTCCCTGCAATTGAAGCTGGTACGGGGACTGTCCATCGGCTTCAAGGGCATTGAGTCCATGAACATCAAAGGTACGGCTGGCCTCCACTACAAAAAGTGGAAGTGGCTGGAGTTGAGTGCGGTGACGATCCCCTCAAACATGGAAGCCAACATTTCGGCGGTCAAGTCGCTTGACTTGGAGCACCTGCCCCCGCCGCCCCCGCTTCGCATCTTGCCTCTCGGCAAGCGTGTGGAGAAAGCCAAGAGCCGTCCCGTTGTTCGGCTTTTGACGAAGTAAGACCTCTCCCAAATCTAGATCGTCGATTGACGCCCTTACTGCTCGCCGCGTCTGGCGAAGCGCAGCAGAGGTGTTCTTGTGCGGTGATCTTGACACTTGCCCGGCGTTTCGGGCGCAACTTTTGCAACCTGAAACTTTTGGAGCTTTGAATCATGAAGAAAACCATCTCGGAACAGATCGCCGCATTCGTGGCGAAGCAGACGCTCAACGAAACTCGCATGCTCGAAATCATGGACGCGAGCGGTGAGCAGGGCACGACGCTGGATGAGACCCAGCGTGAAGAGTACGACACGCTGCGTGCGGAAAACGAGTCCATCGCCGATCACGTGACGCGGTTGAAAGACCACGAAGCGTTGATGGCCAAGGGTGCGACCGCTGTCAACAAGGCCACCGATGGCGCCAGCGGTGCCGCTATCCGCACCGGAGCGGTGATTTCGGTGTCCTCGAACCTTCCCAAGGCCACCGCGTTCACGCGGTACGCCATGGCGCTGGCCCGCAGCAAGGGCAACCTCATGCAGGCGGTGGAGTTGTCGAAGCAGTGGCGCGATTCGACCCCCCAGGTCGAAAACGTGCTGAAGGCAGCAGTGGCCTCCGGCGACACGACCAGTTCCAACTGGGCGGTCGAGTTGGCGGATTACACCTACATGGCGAGCGAGTTCATCGACCTGCTGCGCCCCGCGACGATCATCGGCCGCATCCAGGGCTTCCGTCGCGTGCCGTTCCTGATCCGTATGCCCGCAACGGCGGCAGGGGTCAGCGCTGCATGGGTCGGTCAAGGGCTGGGCAAGCCGCTGAGTTCCATGGACTTCGATACGGTGACCTTGGCGCAAAACAAGATTTCCTGCATCGTCGTTCTGACGGAAGAGTTGGTCCGGTTCTCGAATCCCGCCGCCGAGGCAGTGGTTCGTCAGGACATGATCGACGCGATCAGTCAGTACATGGACCAGCAGTTCATCGATCCCACGGTGACGGTATCGGGTACGGTTCGTCCGGCCAGCATCACCAACGGCGCCAGCAGCAACACAACGACGGGCAGCACCATCGCCCAGATCACGACCGACGTGGGGGTTGTGCTGGGCAAGTTCATCACCAACAACATCACGCTGAAGGCTGGCGTGTGGGTGATGCACCCGAGGACTGCGTTGTATCTCTCGATGCTGCGCACGGCGCAAGACGTGTTCGCTTTCCCGACCATCAACATGAACGGGGGCGCGTTCTACGGCATGCCTGTGATCACCAGCGCGAATGTGCCCATTGACACGGGCGCCGACACCTACATCATCCTGATGGATGCGTCGGAGATCTTCCTGGCCGATGATGGTGGTGTGACTCTGGATGTCAGCCGTGAGGCGTCGCTCAACATGGTGAATACGTCGGATGCGAAGGACACTCCGGCAACCATGGTCAGCTTGTGGCAGCACAACTTGGTCGGTCTGCGTGCCGAGCGCTTCATCACCTACAAGCGTCGGCGCACGGGCGCGGTGGCGTATGTGAAAGATGTGACTTTTTAGTTCAAGGATGTAAGTTAGGTCCAATACTGCTACTTTTTCAAGCAGTCCGCCCCGAATTCGTGCATAACGGGTTCGGGGCGCCTTCGCCCCGCTTTTGAAGGGGCATCAATTGAAGTGGGTTGCCCGACCAGCAATCCTTGTCCGGTGTTTCTCCTCCAGGGGTTCTTCGGGACCCCTTTTCTGTGCCCTGAGGCCTGTGGGCTTTGCTTGCGGCTGGCCCGCGAGCGCTTCACCGCCCCAGGGCACTTTTTTCTTAAGGACAGATCACATGACCCAGAACCGTGTTCACCTCCGTGCAGAAGCGCGTCAGCTTCGAGACGGAAAGCCTGTCTATCGTGGAGACCCATTCACTGCCTCACCTGAAGAGGCTGCTGATCTGGTTTCCCTCAACTTCGCTTCTGTTGTCGACCACAGCGTCGACAAGGAAGAAGAAGTAGCACCCCCCACTGTTTCCAGAAAACCAAAGCTCCGCAAGAAGGTCATCTCAGCAGATGATGACGTAAGTACCCCTGGAAGGTACGGTCGCCGCGACCTGCGCGCAGACGAGTAACGGCTGAGGACACCGGCGTGGGAAAGCTGCTCATCGTGCTTGCTGTTCTTTCAGCACTCGCCGTGATCGGTTACCTTGCGGGGTGTGCGGCTGCGGAGCGTTGGCTCACTCTGCGCGAGTGGCTGGGGCCTTGGTAAAGACACGAGGCGACAAGTGCTGCGCATCGTCCGTGTCAAGTACAGCGAAGACCAGCCCCGTGCCCCGGCAGGGGGAAGCGACGGTGGGCAGTTCACCTCTGGCGGAGGAGGTGGCGGTGGCAGTGATGCGGTGTCTGGCCTACCCACATCCGTTACGCTTGCGCACGCATCGCTTGAGCCTGTTCGTACAGCGCTTGCTCGCGGGGCTTTTACGATGACCGCAGTAAAGACGCGGGATGACACGTATGAAGTCACGATTTTGCCCAACGACATCCCGGCAACTTGGGTGACGACAGCGCGAGGTCAGGTGTTTGACCCAAAGTTTTTTACCGTGGACCCAGACTTTGGAAGGGCCATGCCTTTGGATCGCGCCCAGCTTGACCCCCCACAAGGAAGGGAGGAAGGGTTTTTATTTCGCGGCATGAGTCATGAAGAGTACCAAAAGGCTGCCGTTGATGGTTATGTGCAGTCACGTGGTTCCTATAACCTGGGTGGGGATCAGGAGGGGTTAACGTACTTTTCGAAATCTAAGGATCAGGCTGCGGCCTACGCATCGGGCTTCGCCCCCTGGGAGTTCAAGCCCACTGTGACGCGCCCAGCGATGATCGTAAAGATCAAGGACCCCGGTGGACACGTTGCAGTAGCTGGGACTGGTGCGGACGAGGTTGGATTGCGTGGTCGCATTCCTTTTGATCGCGTTGTCGGTGTGAGGATAGGACGCCCCGTTGCGTTTACTCCTGGCTGGCAAGAAATTCGAGAGGACCTTTGGGCAACTGGGAAAGATAAATTCAAGGCAGGCAGTTCCGTTGGCTTCAGTGCTAGCGTAGTTTGGTCTGATGAGAAACTAGGCACGCCTAAGACCTATGGTGCCCTCTTGCGTGAAGTCATAAATGAGAGGAGCAAGAAATGAAAGTGCCTTGGTTTCGTTCAAAGGCCGCTGTTTCCGCCCTCGGCGTCACTGGCTCCGCAGGGGCGCTCGTGCCCGCCTCCTCTTCCTCAACGTTCATGGGGTTTATCCGGGAGTCGTTCGCGGGGGCATGGCAGCGGAACGTGGTGGTGGACAACGACCGCAATCTCCTCGCCTTCAGCGCGGTGTATGCGTGTGTCACTCTCATCTCCAACGACATCAGCAAACTTCGGCTGAAGTTGATGGAGCAGAACGACAACGGTATCTGGACCGAAGTGCTCAACTCCCCTGCTTTTCTTCCGGTGCTGCGCAAACCGAACCACTACCAGAACCGTATCCAGTTTCTTTGCAGTTGGATCATGAGCAAGTTGATCCACGGAAACGCCTATGTGCTCAAGCAGCGAGATGCACGGCAGGTTGTGACGGCGCTGTATGTTCTTGATCCCCGATTGGTAGTGCCGATGGTGGCGCTGGATGGCTCGGTCTTCTATCAACTCAGCGTGGATCGGATTTCCGAGTTGGAGTTGGCAGCGACTGTTCCAGCAAGCGAAATCATTCATGACCGTATGCCTGCGCTGTGGCACCCTCTGATTGGTGTGAGTCCAATCTATGCTTGCGGTAGCAGTGCGACGCAGGGCATTCGCATTCAAGCGAACAGTGCTGCGTTCTTCGAGAACATGAGCCGTCCAAGCGGTGTGCTGACGGCGCCGGGGGTGATTCAAGATGCGACGGCGGAACGCTTGAAGAAGGCGTTTGAGGAGAACTTCTCAGGGACCGGCATCGGAAAGCTCGCCGTGCTAGGGGATGGGCTCAAGTATGAGGCGATGACCATTCCCGCTGCTGACGCGCAACTGATCGAGCAGTTGAAGTGGACGGTGGAGGATGTGGCGAGATGCTTTCACGTGCCCTTGCACATGATCGGGAGCGCCAATCCCACGTTCGCAAATATCGGCACCCTCAACCAAGCCTACTACACCCAAACGCTTCAAACGTTGATTGAGTCGTTAGAGATTGCGATGGATGAGGGGCTTGCTCTTCCTCCCTACTACGGCATTGAGCTAGACCTTGACGCACTCTTGCGCATGGACATGGCTTCACGCTTCGCCACTTGGGGCTCT
>Ga0315283_10006566_pt1 | contig 10387 bp, 7 predicted proteins | sample YL17G09_0_MG_FD_204541 | JGI IMG/M metagenome (GOLD analysis project Ga0315283, IMG submission 204541) | Sediment microbial communities from Yellowstone Lake, YNP, Wyoming, USA - YL17G09_0 | ecosystem: Environmental > Aquatic > Freshwater > Lake > Sediment | place: USA: Wyoming | collected...
GGGCTGCAACCATACATCGGCGGGTGTCCCGACGTGCTGTTGCAGCCCGAATTTGCCCTCCGTCACGAATAATCACCATTAAGCGGTACTGGCCAGCGCCTTGGCCTTCTTTGTGTCTACAAGTAGCTCGACGTGGCCGCAGTCCAGACAGGTTAATGCGCTGACTGGCGCTCCGGTTAGCAGGACCGCAAGCAGGTTCGCCTCCTTTGGGCGGGAATAAATCTTGCCCGTTGATTGCAGATTACTTGGCTCGACGTTTTTACCGCCGCATCGCAGGCACTTCATTTCGATTTCCATACTTTGGCCTTTCATTTTATTTGCCGTTTAGATTTTACGTTACTGCCCCGTAATCTCCGTAATCGGCATTTAAGGGCAGGGACTGCACAAACATCGCCTGTCGGAAAAGCAGCCGTTGCCGGCAAAATAGCAATTTAAGGTTCACAATCGCCCCTAAACCATTGCGGAATGACGGTTTTGGGCCTAAATATGGCGTTGCGGAGGGCGCTTTTGGCGACAAACGGCAGCCATTTACGCTTGGTATTGATATGTTTTAGGACCTAACTTCTGGCTTGGTCGGGGGAAGCGGCCTTATTACTTACATGGCAGGACCACCGTAACCGTCGTTCCTTTATCCGGCTGGCTCGTCAGCGAGAGCGTGCCGTGATTTATCTCTATCAGTCGTTGCGCGTGCGCAAGGCCCATTCCGCGTTTTCTGCCTGCCGGCCTTGCGGAAAAGAACGGGTGCGTCGCCTTGGCAAGTGTCTGCGCATCCATACCCCGCCCCGAATCAACAACCTGTATATTCACGGTGTGGTTCGCTTTATCAGCGGAAACCTCTATCATCAGTAGCCCCTCTTTCCCTTGAATGCCTGCCCTGCGTAGCTCTTCGAGCGAAACAGGGTCTTTGTCGGGGGTTTGAGACGCGTATGCCTCAAGACCATTGCAAAGAATGTTTGATATCGCGCAGGCAATCTGTGCCGAGTCAACGAAGACCTCCGGCGAATCAGGTGCAATATCAATCTTGATATCAAGCTGATTCATTTGCTTTTTCTGTTTTGTCAAATCGATCGCGTCATTGATTATTTGTCTTACGGCGGTTTCAGTGGGCCTCGGCTGTTCCGGGTTCGCGTAGCTCATCAAATCGTCGATGATACCAGAAAGCTCGCCCGCGTTTTGCTGAATCTGCTCTAATATGCGCTTCCTGTCCGGGTCGCTTTCACTTTTGGCTAACAATTGCGCCCGCCCCGAAATAACCGACAGCGGATTATTCAATTCGTGCGCCGCTCCCGCCGCCATTTCCGCCATCGCCCCCGAACCATCTTCCGTTCCCTGCCTGCCCGGTGTAGCGATAGCGAAGTCGGGTCCCCTGCTTGCCACGGCGTAGCCCCTTAGGGGCGAAGCCGGGTCTTGCGTCTTACTTAGAACCTGCGCAAAACGCTCCGCGTACCATTGCTGGCTGCCGATTGTCCCCAGCATATCGAGAATAGCGCCCCCAAATCTTGCTGTAGGCCCGAGTCGCTCCGCAATATCGCCTACGACCGGATGGCGAAGCTCGAATACTATTACGCCGACTGTCCTATTGCCTGATTGAAGCGGAGCAATTTTGGTGCGGCTAAGGTCAAAATGAACGTCAACCTGCTCAAACAGCCAGTCAACATTGTCATCTGCGTCCAATACGACAAATTTTTCCCGTATCTGCTGCGGGATTAAATCCGCGTCAGCAGGCACTTCAAGCACAACCGTCTTTGCTTTGCCCTGTTCCTCAACGATTGCCCCCTCGATGACATTGGCTTCAACTTGGTCGTCAAGATAAACACAGACAGGCCCTGTATGGTAAAAATTCTGCCAGGCGACCGCGTAATCTTTCGCCAGTTCAATCGCCGACGTTGATGAGTTGATTTTTGGTATCAGCTCTTTAACAAAATCGAAATAGCTGGCGTTGCTTTGCAGCCGGGCGCTTTCCTCGAATAGTTTCGAACTGTCGCAAGCTAACTGCCCCGCCATAGCTCGCAAGGCGTCGCAATATGCCCACCCCGGCTTCAATATGTTCAGCCCTACCGCTTCGCTTCTGTTGCCGACCATATCGGGCAACTGTCGCTCAACCTGCCTCACCTGTTCGGCTGTCAGCCCCAGTGTCCCCGCGATTGCGTCAGGCGTGATTTGCTCCTCATAGCTGCCTGATTCGCCGATACCTGCCCGGCGAACAATAATATCCGCAAGCTCCACAACCGCCGCTATCCTCGCCTGGGGCATTTGTGATATCGCGCCCGTGTGGCTGTGATGCAGCCAGAGTCCGAGTATGATGTCACTGGGCAGACGAAGCTTCTGTGCGAATCGCTTTGCCAGTATCGTGTGGTCAATACCGAGATTGGCCTGCTCAACTTTGTAGAAACTTGTCTTGTCTGCCCTCGCCTGTTCTAAAAGCGTATCGAAACTTTTCGGCATCGCCTCATCGAGCAGGAACTTGCCTATATCGTGCAGCAGGGCCGTCAAATATGCGGTATCGCCGTCGATGGGGGGAGATATGAATTTTGTGAGCAGTTTAGCGCAGCAGGCCGACGCCAGCGAGTGTCGGCTAAGCTCTTTTCTAAAATCAATTCCCGCGTTGTCCGAAAGGCCCCCGCAAATCTTGGCCGACAATACCGCGTCTCGAATCTCCCGCAGCGATATGTTTTCCATCACCTGCAACAGCCACGTATCGCATTGTTTTATTATGATTCCTTTGTTGTGGCAGAGGCGCAACACCAGTGCCGTAAGCGCCGGGTCGGATTCTACAAGCTCCGCCAGCGAACCGGGAGTAAGCGCCATTCTGCCAAGTTGTGTTAGAAACCGTGCGGCCACCGCGGGCAAAATCGAAATTGATTCGCACTGGCCCACCGCAAGTTCAACCCTCCGGGCGGCAGAATTGTCCGGATTCTCTCCCGGCATATTACCCATCCTCACTTATCAGCTATCGCTGCTGTTTTTACATTCGTTTGTGCCCCGGCGGCGGGTGTGGCCGACAACCTAACCGGTTTTACGCGGTCTTTTGCAGCATCTCAAGCGTAGCACAAATCCTGTTGATTAAGTCATTAATATCAAACGGCTTTTTTATGAAATCCTGTGCCCCGGACTTCAAAAGCTGGTCTATTTCTTCCTGCTTTATCACCCCGCTTACAATGATAATCCGAATGTTTTCAAACTCCGGGTTTTTCCTGATAGTATGGCAAACAACGTTCCCATTGACGTCCGGCAGCATATAATCCAGCAATATACAATCCGGCCTGAACCGCTGCGTCTGTATCCCCGCCTCATACCCGCTGGTTGCCGTCTTTACGTCGAATCGGCCGTCGCGGGACAGCACTTCGACTAACAAATCCACGATTTCAGCGTCGTCATCGACGACTAAAATCTTCTTTTTCCCCGTTTCCAGCCCGTCCAACGGTATGGAATTGCCCTTCATAAATTTCATTAAGCTCTCGCGGGGTATCCTTCTGAAGCGCGAGCCGGGCACGCGAAATCCTTCCAGCCGGCCGGCATCGAAACACCGGATTATTGTCTGTTGGCTGACCCGGCAGATTTCCGCTGCTTCTCCAGTTGTGAATAGCTCCTTCATTTCGCACTCTCCTCTTTTCTCAACCCTTTCTTCACCGGTCTATCTAAATTACCTCATCGCCCTAATTTAACTGTCGGATAGGGGGTTTGTCAAGCATAAAAAAATATTCCGAAAACCCGTTTTTTAGTGTAATTGTGCGGTGTTTTATAGGCGGTATCGATACCCCCTGCGGTTTGCTGTCCGTAAGCACCCCTTGTTTTTATGATTATGCCGTTATTATAAGACTTTTCGGGGTTCTGTTGCGTTAACAGGGGTAGTTTGTGTATAGGGGGGTGTAGAAATTTAGCTGCTGCCCGGCTTCCATCCTTCGCCCTGAGGGGCTTCCGACTTCGCTTGCGCTATGCCGAGGTTTTCGCCCGCCACACTGACGGCGAGGTAAACCCGCCACAGAGCCGGCGGGTAAACTTTGCTACGAAAAATTGACGTATCAAGAGGCAATCGAATATAATCCCCCGTATGAAAGCAGAGCAAGTTTACGAACTCATACGCAAAGAGAAGATAATCGCCATAGCCCGGGGCGTGGGGATTGACCATATAATCAATCTCGCCGAGGCGCTTCTCGCGGGCGGCATCAAGATGCTCGAAGTTACCTGCAATACCGACGGCGTCTTTGAAATGATAGAAATGCTTCGCGATAAAATGGGCGACAGGATGTGCATCGGCGCAGGGACTGTAATAACGATGGAACTGTGCGAAAAGGCGATTCATACAGGCGCGGAATTTATGATTGCGCCGGATACCAATACCGATGTGATTGACTATTGCGTCAAACACGATGTCGCGATTTTGCCCGGTGCCGCGACAGCTACCGAGATACTTACTGCCAAAAGGCACGGAGCGAAAATGGTCAAAATTTTCCCCGCGTCGGCTCTCGGCGTCAATTACATAAAGGCGTTACGAGGGCCGATTGACGATGTGGATTTTGTGGCGGTCGATGGCGTGCGCCCTGAGAATATGGCGGAATTTTTCGCCGTCGGATGCGTGGCTATCGGCATAGGCGCATCAGTAGTGAGAAAAGAATTCGTCGAGAAGGGCGACTGGAAAGCGATTACCGAGACAGCACGGCGGTATGTTCAAAACTTGCCGGCGAGATAACTGCAACCACGGATGACACGGATTTACACTGTTTAGAATTCAATTCCGAAGCGGGCTCTTCGCTTCGTGTCTCGGGTGATACGATAGTATATAAGTATATGCGTATGTACTTATATACTGCTCCAACAGTCATGGTTTTAAGACGCGGAATTGAACTTTTTTGCGTCCGGCTTCGCTCCCCGGCCAACGGATTGCCGGGGCAGGCAGGACACGGGGTTAAACGACGGGGTAGCCGAGTATTCTCTCATAGGCGGCGAGGTAGCCGGCCATCATGTTATTTAGGCCCCAGTTATTTCGGGCGTCTTTCATAATTCTTTTGGCCTGTTTTTCCCATTCGGCGGTATCTTTCCTGAAGAACCTGTGATTCTGCACGGTCAGCTCCAGCCCATACCACAGGCCTCCCGCGTCGTAATTTTCGAAAAGGATTCCATTGCCATCGTCCCCATCATTGCCCATTTTTTTCAGCCGCAAGGGGACGATTTTATCGTGAAAGCCGCCCGTATCGCGATTGGTGGCTGTCGCGCCGTAGAGGTTTCCCACCAGGTCAATCTGGCCGAACGGCTCATACAGGGATGCGCCGAAGACGTCGCTTGCCGCAGCGTAACCCAGTGTGCTAAGGTCATCATTGAAAGGCGAATAGGCGATTTTGCCGCCGGATGCGCAGGCGATTCTCCCCAGGATATCGGCGTCGGTTCTGTCGTCGCCAACGGGGTTGCCGACAATAGCGATTTGAACGTCGGGATGCTCGATTACGAATTTCAAAGCGATGTCCTCAAGCAGCTCGATACCCTTCTGGATACGGTCCAGGCGGCTGGGCCAGAAAAGCATAATCGCTTCGGGATTGACGAGCAACCCGGTTTTCTTCTGGAATTTGATTAGATTAAGTTTTTTGGCTTCTATAACGTGGTCGTTTAGTCCGAATTTTTTCGCGAGTCCCGGCTTATCAACATCTGGGTTTTCTTCCTGGTTTTCGGGATATACCGAGGGCGAAATGCCGTTGGGGATTGAGAATGCGCAGCCATAGCGGTATTTGGCTTTGGTTTCTTTCCTGACGCTCAAGGGTATGAAGTTCCTGTCTAAGAAATAATCCTGAATTGTCTCTTGAAGAAATCTGTCACCGACGTAGTTGACCAGCGCCGCGTTTTTAATGGCAGTGGCCTGGCAGTCAACACATTCGCGGCCGAAGTCGCTGGCGACATACAAGTTGCTCCACAGTTCGCTCAAGTTCACCCCGCCAAACATCTCCAGCGGCACATACCCGGTATGCGAGTTGTGCAAAGTATGAAGGACGGGGATGCTGCGGAATTTGGCGAAGGCGGTGATGATGCCGCCCGCCATCCAGTCGTGGGAATGAATGATGCCCCTGCCCTCGTGTTTGGAGAGGATTTCGCCGATGAGGAAACGTTTAATCTGCCTCTGGAATTCGGCGGCGGTTGCGCGGGGGTCGCCATCGTAGGCGCTCATATAATTTTCGAAGAGTGAGGAATCGACAATTTTTATCTTGTCGCGTGGGAGGTGGTATAAGTTCTCGATGTACTCCTCCCTGCTCGTCCCCGACTGGGCCATAAACTTTCTCTGGAGATTGAGCGTGATAATGTAGGTTTTGACGCCTCTGTTCGAAAGCCCCCTGCATAAGGCGGCGACGACCTCGCCCATACCGCCTGATTTACCAGAGACGTATTGGGCGAAATCGCCCAGACCTTTGGTAGGCAGGCGGTCAGTTTCGGGACTGATGATAATGACGGGGGTTCGGGTATATCTTTTCAGGATAGTGAATTTTTCGAGTGACCTTGTGAGCATCCAGAGCTTGTCGGCGATAGTTCGGACTGTTTCGCTGATTGTGCCGTAAGGGCTGAAATAAGAATGTACCGCCTGGTCTGAGCCGGTGCTTTCGTGGAGAAAATAAAGATGGTCTGAGGTGGTGAGGTGCCGCCATTTTGTCTGTAACTCACTGCCTGCGGTTTTGGCTTTTTTTTCGAGGTATTGAATGCGGGAGAAGAATTCCTGCTGGGTTTTATTGCCGAGCCAGCCAAAGGTGTCCCTTGCGGCGTCGGCCCAGGAAGAGGTCGATAAGCCGTGGATATCGACGGTGGGGCAATTGGCATTTTTGAACAGTCCGGCAACCTCGGTGGGGTTTGCCATTCTGACGCTTTCGTATTTTGCCAGCTCGCTGGGGAGCTTTTTCCAGAATTCGAAGATGCCTTTGTCTTCCCAGATATGTTCGCCGATATGCTCATAGTCATAGCCGAGGAGGACGGCTTCGCCGTCGATTTCGGCGATGTGTTTGGCGTAGAGCTCGGCGGGGACGGGCGTGTGAGGGAATCGAAAGGCGATGTCGTCTGAAAGTTCCCTGTTTCTGGGAATGACGATGAGATTGCCTGTTTTTGCGCGGAAGACGGCGTTTGGGGAGACGAGTTTGCCGTTTTTTTGGCCGAACATATCATTGCGTTTCTCGCAGAGCATCGCCTTATATCCCATATCCGCGACGACGTTAGATATATCGTTATTGAACATTAGCTCGGTGTTTCTGAAAGACGCGGGCTTGATGCCGAAGAGGTCTTCCATTTTGCCCCTGTGCAGGGCGACCTGGTCTCTGAATTCCTGCCTGTGCACGTCGGCGAACAAGCTGGCCAGCGAGTGATAATAGGTTTCTTCGAGGAACTCGACCTGATTTTTGCCTTTGCCGGCGGCAAGCAACTGCTGGAGGCAGGTGATTACTTCGGGCTTATACATTTGCGCCTGTTCGAGGAATGTGCCGGACATACTGAAGGTGATTTTGAAGGCGGGATTTTCCTCGATGAGTTTTGTGAACATTCTTGTGGCGGGCAGATAGCATTTGTGGGAGACCTTTTCGAACACTTCTTTGTTTATCTCGTCCCAGATGAATTTGTCCCTTGCTGGATGCAGCCGGAACGGCTGGTGCAGTTGAAAATAAAATGTAGCTATCGGCATTTTCTACCTTTTTTCGACATTAATTGCAACCTCGGTCCGGCCAACAACTCGCTCCGAACGCAGCCGAACAGGTTTAACCAAACGACTTATGCTGCCCGTGGTCATTATAATCTGTTGCGGCAAAAAATGCAAAGGATTTGGGCTGCATGGGGACTTTGTTAAAATGGGAAAATTCAAAGAGGCGAATTCGCCGTGATGTTTAACAGCAGCATCATTATAGGCCTTTGCGGCGTCGATTTTATTATCGAAAGAGCCAAGCCATATTTTTTTCCATTATGTCTGATGCTGACAGACCACAGACCTTGTGGCTAACCATTTTTTATTGGAGTGTTTTAGAAACGTTTCACAAGGCAAAGGCCTGTTGCGGGGTGGGTATCCAAACTGACCATCGGCTCAATCTGAAAGCCGGCGAGTTCGAGCTGCTTGTGTTTCCCCGCGACGGTGTGGCCGACGATGTAGCCGAGTGTTCCGCCGAAGAGGATGTCGGAAGCCCAGTGGTCGTGGGCGTCCATCATTCGCCAACTGACGAGGGCGGCGCCGACATAGGCGGGCAAACCAACTTCCGGGCCATAGTATTCATCGAGGACCGACGCGACGCAAAATGAGCTTGCGGTATGTGCGCTGGGAAATGAGAAATTGTCGCCGTTGGGTCTTTTGTCGTTTACGGCGAGCTTCAGGCCGAATGCCGCAGAATCGGTAATCGCCAGCGCGCTGAGCATTGTCCAGGCGCGTTCCTGTCCGGTGCGGTTATCATCGCTGAGAAGATACCAAAGGCCGGTTGCGCCGAGGTGGGTGAACGGGTTTCCCGCTATATCAAAAAAGTCGCTGGTAGTGTTGTCGAATGCACGGTGACGCCTGAAGTTTTCGTTGAGGTTTTTGTCGGCGTCGGTGTTGTGCATCGCTATGCTCGCGCCGCCCGTCAGAAGCAGGGCGACTATGTTGTTCGAATTTGTGAACGTCGCATTGGCATCCGAAAGGAATGTCGCGGGGAATTCATTGACGAGTCGCGACCCGAATGCGCTGACGTTGTTCGAATCGGCGTAAGCGGCGTGGTTAAGAATAATCACAATAAGAAACGTAATATGGTATCTGGTTATTCCCATTCGATTGTCGCGGGGGGTTTGCTGGAGATATCATACACGACACGATTTACACCGCGGACCTCGTTTATGATTCTGCTGGCAATCAGGCCCAGCACCTCATAAGGTATTTGCGAAAAGTCAGCGGTCATAAAATCGGTGGTTTCGACGGCGCGGATAGCGATGACGTTTTCAAATGTCCTGCCGTCGCCCATAACGCCGACGGTTTGCACGGGGACGAGGACGGCGAGGGCCTGCGAGATTTTTCTGTATAGGCCGGCGGATTTGATTTCGTCGATGAGGATTTCATCAGCGGCACGCAGGACCTCAAGCCGTTTGGGTGTTATTTCGCCTATTACCCGTACCGCAAGTCCCGGCCCCGGGAAGGGATGCCTCCAGACGATGTGTTCGGGCAGGCCGAGGTATTCGCCGGCGACTCTCACTTCATCTTTGAATAAATCCCTTAATGGCTCGACCAGCTCGAAGCCAAGCTCTTTGGGAAGCCCGCCGACGTTGTGGTGCAATTTTATATTCGCCGCGGGATTCCCATCTTTGGCTCCTGATTCGATGACGTCGGGGTAGAGGGTTCCCTGTGCGAGGAATTTGGCGTTTTTGATTTTCGATGCTTCGAATTTGAAGGCGGCGATGAATTCTGCGCCGATGATTTTTCGTTTTTGCTGGGGGTCGGTGACGCCGACTAATTTCGAGAGAAATTGTTTCGACCAGTCAACGACGCGCAGGTTGATGTGGAAGTGGTTGCGGAAGGTGGATTCGACTTGCTGGCGTTCGTTTTTGCGGAGCAGGCCGTTATCGACGAATATGCAGACGAGCCGGTCGCCTACGGCCTTGTGGAGCAAGGCGGCTGTTACCGAGGAATCGACACCGCCGCTGAGGCCGCAGATAACGGTGTGGTCGCCGACCTGTTTAGTGATTCTTTTGACGGTTTCGCCGACGAAATCGCTCATTTTCCAGTCGCCTGCGCAGCCGCAGAGGCGAAAGAGGAAATTTTTCAGGATAACCGCGCCTTTGGGCGTGTGCGAGACCTCGGGGTGGAACTGGACGCCGAAGAATTTCTTTTTTTTGTGTTTTACGCCGGCGAAGGGGCAGGTCTTTGTGTGGGCGAGCTTGATAAAGTTATGGTTGGCGTCCTCAATCTGGTCGCCGTGGCTTGCCCAGACGGTTGTCGAATCCGGGAGGTTTGCGAACAGGCCAGATTTACCGGTGATGGTGAGGTTTGTCCTGCCGAACTCCCTGTTTTGGGCGGGGACGACCTTTGCGCCGAGAATCTGGCAGCCGAGCTGCATCCCGTAGCAGATGCCGAGGATGGGGACGCCGAGGTCAAAAATCTTCTCGTCGCATTTTATCGCGTCCTTGTCATAGACGCTGGCAGGCCCGCCGGAGAGTATTATTCCTTTGAGGTTTTCTTTCGCCAGTGTTTTCGCGGGCGTATTGGCGGGGAAGATTTGAGAGTAAACGCTATGCTCACGGATACGCCTTGCGATGAGCTGCACGTATTGGCTGCCGAAGTCGATTATTGCGACAGTTTCATGTTTCATAATTTTTTAGCGTATGGCGTATAGCGGATAGCGTATAGTGGATAAGAGCAAGTCCGCATTTTTACACGCTATACGCTAAACGCTGTTTTTAATCCTCAAGTGGTTCGACT
>Ga0315283_10006570_pt1 | contig 10385 bp, 4 predicted proteins | sample YL17G09_0_MG_FD_204541 | JGI IMG/M metagenome (GOLD analysis project Ga0315283, IMG submission 204541) | Sediment microbial communities from Yellowstone Lake, YNP, Wyoming, USA - YL17G09_0 | ecosystem: Environmental > Aquatic > Freshwater > Lake > Sediment | place: USA: Wyoming | collected...
CCTGCCGCCCGAGGCATGGGCGTCCCGCCCATGCGTCGCGGGACCATCCTGGCCCTGCGAGTCTTCATCCTCTCCACGGGCGGGATCCGCCTTTGGCGGATGGGACTCATGGGCAAGATGCCCATGCCACGGCTCGGCATCGCCCGGCGGGGTCTTCCGCTCGGCGCGGACGGGCGAGTACTGGCATATCTGCCGCAGCGGGCAATATCCGGGGCAATCGTGCGTCGGCAGGGCGTCGAACCGGCCCTGGGCCATCCGCCGGATGAATTGCCCGACGGTCTTCATCGCGGCATCGAGCTTGGCCTGGTAGGCGTCGTCGACCTTGTACAGCGCGGAGCCGCGGGCCGTGGTGATGGCCGCGAAGAAACGCTCGAACCGCCCGGCGCCCGAGCCGATCTTGTGGAACGCGCCGCCCACGCACTTGGACCCGAGCAGCGCCTCGGCCGCGGCGGCGTAGAGCGGCATCTGGAGGTTTCGACCCTCGAGCACGTCCTTTTCGCTCGGCAGCCGGCCGGTCTTGTAGTCGACGATGAGCAGCCCCTCGACGTCGTCGAAGGCGACGCGGTCAACGCGGTCCAGCCGCCCTCGAAGGCGGATCTCGCCGGCCGACGTGGCGACGGTTACCGGCTCGGGCGTGCTGCTGGCGTCGTGCGGCTGATCGGCTTCGAGCTCCACGCCGAACGACAGCTCGAACCGCAGCGCCCACGTGGCCAAAGCGGCCGGGCCGGCGGCGGCCTGGAGGTACGCCCGCAGGTCGCGGCGCATCTGGTCGCGCTGGATCTGCCAGAGCACGGGGTAGGGCGGGCGGCGCGACTCGATGAACCGGGCCTCGGCGTCGATCGCCGCGTCCAGCTCGGCATCGAGCTTGTCCTGCGACACGTCCGCCAGCCGAACGGGGCTGTTGGCCTCACCTGCCAGCGACCGCATCAGGCGAAAGAGCACGTCGTGGCAGAACGTGCCCCTCGCGGCCGGCTCGAGGCGCCGCTCGGGCTCTGCCTGCGGGGCGAGCTTCAGGATGTACGTCGCGAAATACTGCCACGGGCACTGGCCGAAGGCGTTGAGCCGCCCGGCGGAGAATATCGGACGGCTGGTGTAGCGGCGGGCAAGCTCATCCAGCAGGGCGGCGTCCGTGATTCGCCCATCAAACTGGGTACACTCACCGGCCTTCCATCGCTGATGCCCGGCCCAGATGCCCATTGCCGCGCGCCGCAGGGCCGCGGTGGCGGTGGTTGCCGACCATGCAAGCGCCAGCGGCGCGGGCGGCAACTCGCTGCCGAGCAGGCCCGCAAGGCCCGCGCAGAGGGCGTCGCGCCGGCTGGCGAGGTCTTGGGCGGCGGGGATGTGCGGGCCGGGCGCGATCCGCTCCGTCGGCACCCGGTCGATCCCGCCGACGGCCGCACCCAGGGCCAGCAGGAAGCTGCTTGCCGAGCCGGCGGCGCCGTTGGCGTCGGCCTCCAGGTAGCTGAGCGTCAGCGTGCGGTCGGCCCGCGTGATCGCCAGGTAGAACAGCAGCATCTCGCGCGCGCTGAGGTCGCTTCGGCTGTCGAGCACGACGCCGCGGCGCCGCCAGGCGGCCCGGTCGGCCTCGCCGACCAGCGAGCTCTCGCTGTGCTGTCGCGGGAACATCCGCTCGCTGACGCCCAGGACGAAGACGTGGTCGTAGCGGATCGCGCGGGCGTCCAGCACGTCCAGCACGTCGACCAGCGACTCGCCGCGGCCGGCAGGGCACGCCACGGCCGACAGGGCGCTTCGCACGTGGTCGGCCGGCGGGGGCGGCTCGCCCAGGCGGGCCAGGTGGTCTTCCAGCACAGCTAAGGCTCGCAGGTCGCGGGCGATGAGTTCCGGCCGGCCAAGCCCGCACGCGACGCCGGCGAGCTGGAGGGTCGAGACCGCCTCGCCAAGCCCGGCGGGGTCGGCGGCGCGGGCGGAAAGGTCGAACAGACGCGCCAGCATTGCCCCGGCCTGGCGGAACTCATCGGCCGTGGGCTTGGCTGACTGCGGCCGGGCGGGGAGCAGGTCGTCGTCGGACTCGTCGGCCCCGGCGCCGGCGGCGCTGTCGCGGTCGGCGCGGGCGGCCAGGCGCTCGGCTGCGTCCGCGTATGCTTTTGAGCCGGCCTGCACGTTGCCCTCGCGTATGAGCGTCTCGGCCGCGGCGACGGTCCGCTCGTCGAAGTCCCCGAGCGCCCCGGCCCGGAAGTAGCTGCTGCGGATCACGCGGAGCACGTCGTGCCAGGCAAGCTCCGCTCCCAGCGACGCGACGTCCAGCGCGAAGCGGACGATCGGCGTCTCGGTCAGCGCCTCGGCCGCGGGGGCCAGGGGGATGTCGTGGTCGGCGAAGACGCGGCGGATCGTCGCGTCGTATGCGTCCAGGCCGCGGGCAAGCACGGCGATCCGCCCGCCGGGCGCACCGCCGGCGAGCAGCCGCTTGACCCGCCTGGCGACCGCGGCGACCTCGCTGTCCATGTTCGCCGCCGCGATCACCGAAAGCCCAGCCGGCAACTCGCAGCTCGCGTCGATGTCGAAAACACTGTCCCACAAGGGGCCGAAAGAGTTCTCAACGCCCAGGCCGCAGGGCGGGCTTTGCCCGAAACCGGATTGCGGATTGTCCCGGCGCGCCGGGACGGATTGCGGATTTGAGGAAGGAAAAATAGGGACGCTAACTATTTTACCCGAAGCCTTCTTATCGCAGAGGCCGGAAGATGCAGCGGAGCTTTCTCTCAGCGCTCTCTGCGCCATCTGCGTTGAGACAGCTTCTTCTCTTGTTTGCTTGCCTGCGCCCCTATCTGCCACGATCTCTGCCAGGCTGCTGCCGAACTGCTTGCGGATGTTGTTCAGCGTGCGGTCAGTCCAGTGCCACATCCGCCGCCGCTTGTCCTGGGCGTGCGGGAGCGTGATGACCACCCGCTCGATGCGCCCCGCCATCGCCGCGAGAATCTCAAGCTGTGTCGGCGTGAAGTCCGTGAACCCGTCGGCCACGATCGCCCGGATGTTCTCCAGCCCCGGCAGACCGGCGGCTGTGGCATGGGCGTCCCCCGTAGCATGGGCATCTCCCGTAGCATGGGCATCCTGCCCATGAGTCACACGGGCATCTTGCCCGTGATCTGTTTCATCCAGGGGCGGGACGCCCCTGGGACGCATGGCCGAGACGGCCATGCCACGCCTTATCGCCTGGCGGAGTTGCTCGCGGGCCAGCCAGGCCTGGCCCTCCACGTCGTATAGCCCTCGCGCCTGAAGCTCATCCTGGTAACGCAGGTAGATGGCCACGAGGTCGCCGCGCCGGTCGCGGGCCTCGCCGACGGCCCGTGCCAACTCATCTGGCTCGATGGCGGCACGCTTGATCTCCGCGATTGCCCGGTCCAGCGCCACCACCAGCCCCGGCGTGTCGGCCACCGCCCCCAGGGCCGCGAGCTTTCCGCCGGCGCAGAGTTCATCGACGATCCCCGCCAGCAGCAGGCGCCGCTCGAACGGCGACGCCGGCCGAGCCTTCACCCCCGCCGCCAGAAGCACCCGCCCGGCCAGGCCGGCAAAAGTCATCGCCGCCGGCCCAACCGCCACGCCTCCGGGCGAGCCGTCGGTTATCAGCCGGCGAAGGTCCCTCACGGCCGGCGAGTTGGGCCCCAGCAACAGACACCCGGGACGCCCCGTCGCCGCGTCGAGATACTGCCGGTAAATGGCCAGGGCTGCCGCAGTCTTGCCGCACCCGGCCGGGCCGCGAACGACCACCACCGGCGCGCCGGCTGAGAGAATCCGTTCCGAAAGCGGGTTGTCGGTTCCCCTGCGTTCCATCGTGCCGGCATTGTGACAAGTGGCGCCGGTTTGGGCAAGGGGGCCAGGCTTCAGGCTTCAGGCCTGTTCCCACGCACGCGGGGCGGGCGAGTATAGGTCCTATAGGTCCTATAAGACCTATGGACTTGTCCCCACCGCGTGCGGATCTTGGCTACTGGACACCAAGTCCCGGTTCCTTGTTCCAGGTTCCGCCTTTTCCGTGTTCCAGGCTCCAGGTTCCCGGTTCCGCCGTTCGCTTTTCCCCGGCTACAGCCCATGGTAGCCAAACACGTTCTTCCTTACCTTCTCTATAGTCTCGGCGACGGCTGGGTCCACCTCCGCCCGCCGGACGGCGGTAGTCGCGAGTTGGCGGTCGCGCAGGCCGCCCATCCAGTCGGATGTCTCCATCATCACCCCGCCGAGGCCCAGGCCCATGTCGGCCGAGTGAGTGTCCTCGCCGCAAAGCACCACCCATACAAGCGCGTAGCCGCGAGCGGAGTTCTGCACGTGGTATCCGCCGCCGCCGGTGACCAGCAGCGGCTTGCCCATGTCGAGCACCAGCCGCACCACCTCGGCGCAGGCGTTGTTCGTCAGCGCCATGTGCGTAAGCGGGTCGCCGGCCAGGCAGTCCATGCCGGCTTCCAGAACGACAACGTCCGGGTCGAACGCCCCGATCAGCGGCGGGGCAACCGCCTTGAACGCCCGCAGGTACGCCTCGTCGTAAATCCCGGCCGGGAGGGGCACGTTGGCGCTGTAACCCCTGCCCTCGCCCTGGCCGATCTCATCGGCAAAACCCGTGCCGGGAAAGAGGGTCTTGCCGCTTTCGTGGAACGACAGCGTCATCACGTCCCTGCGGTCGTAGAAGGCGTCCTGCACGCCGTCGCAGTGGTGGGCGTCGATGTCCAGGAAGAACACCCGCTTTCCCGCGGCCGAGAGGTGCTCGCAGGCGATGACGACGTCGTTCATGTAGCAGAAGCCCGACGCGTAGGAGGCGTGGGCGTGGTGGAAACCACCCGACGGGTTGAAGGCGATGTCGGCTTCGCCGTTCAGCAGGAGCTTCGCGCCGGTCAGCGTCGCCCCGACGGCCAGGGCGGCGTATTCGTACAGGCCGCGGAATATGGGCGTATCGGGCGTGCCGAGGCCCATGAACAGGCCCTCGATGTCCAGAAAGCCCTGCGGGGCCTTTTCCAGCACGTCCAGGTATGCCTCGTGGTGGAAGGTGAGCAGTTCCTGTCGCGTGGCCGACACGGGGGCCACCTCGCCGCGCCCCGGCCCGCCGAGCAGGCCCATCGACACGAGCATCTTGCGTGCCAGGCCCGCGCGCGACGTGCTGAAGGGGCACTCGCAGGGGTAGGAGTACTGCTCGATCTCGGGGCAGTGTATGAAGGCTGTTCTGCTGGCTTTCATCAGTTCACACAGGCTTCCTGCAAGCAAGCGGCCCGCGCTGAGACCTGGGCATTCCGCGCCTGGCGAATCCTTACCGTGCAAAACTCTACAATCCTGGCCGCCGCCGGGCAAGTGGCGGTGTGCATCGACATCACAGAGTTTTCCCGGGGTCTCCTCTCCACTCCTCGGCTCGGGCCGTCCGATTGGACATTGAACATTTGGACATTGAACATTCGCGGGCGAAGGCCGCGCGTCACTTGATGATCTTCAGGATTTCCTTGAACTTCTCGCCGCCGGCGGCGCCGAGCAGCTCGAATACCGCCATTTCCACGCTGGTGACCGTCGCGCCCGCGGCTCCAATGCGGGCCAGGCCGATCCGGCGGTTGTCGGCCGAGCGCGACGAGACGGCCTCGGCGACCACGTGCACGTCGTAGCCGGCCCCGCACAAGTCGGCGGCTGTCTGAAACACGCAGATGTGCGCCTCGATTCCCGCCAGCAGCACCGACCGCCGGGCCTTGCCCGCCAGCGCCTTTGCGAAGGCAGGCTCCCGCCAGCAACTGAACGCCTGCTTGGCGATCGGCTCGCCCGGCAGCAGGCCCGCAAGCTCCTCGACCGTCGGGCCCAGAGCGGCGGGGTTCTGCTGGGTCCAGATGATCGGCAGTTCAAGCACGGCCGCCGCGCGGGCGAGCTTGCACGCCGAGGCGATCACCTGCTCGCTGTCCTGCACGATCCGCGCCAGCTTGCCCTGGAAGTCCACGAGCACCAGCACCGTGTTGTCGATTTCAAGCATCATTTCTCTCCCAAAAGAGAGGAGACGTCGCCCCCCAAACCTAAGTTAAGGCTTCAAGCATTTCTCCCGGGAGCCCGAAGGGCTCAAACAGCATAGCCCAGGGCAACGCCCTGGGTGGTGTGCGTTCTCTTTGACAGAAGCCCTGTAAGGGCGTCATAATATGATGCAGCAACGCCTGTTGCGCCCTTTCAGGGCTTTTGTCGATTGTGCGTTCATACCCAGGGCGGCGCTTCGCTCTGCCCTGGGCTATACTGTTGGAGCCTTTCAGGCTCTCGCAGGATCAGGTCGCGCCACGCGTCCTGGGCGGTGGTGTCCGGTCCGATGGTTAAGCTAATCACGGCCGCGCCGAGCGAGCGGTAGTGGTCCAGCAGTCCTTCGGTGCGGCGGGTGTAGAGTTCGAGCTTCTTGCGCACGCTGGCCGGGTCGTCGTCGATGCGTCCCGCGCGGTCGCCGCCGGCGTCGTCGGCCAGCCGCCGGCGAACCGTCTTGGCCGAGCATGAAAGCTCGATGACGAGGCGGACCGTTACGATGCGGTCGACGTCGCCGGCCTGGCCGACGTGCCGCGGCAGGCCGTTGAGAACGACAGTAGCCGGTGGTCCGTAGTCGGTAGCCAGTTCAAACAGCCCTGTTGCTCGTTCTGCGATGAACGCCCGGAGGATCTTCTCGGCGACGTGGAAGTGTTCATCTTCCAACAGTGCCCCGCGGTCGAGCATTTCGGTGATGAACGCCCGGTCGTCGTCGGTGAGTTCATCGACGTTCAGTTGCCCGGATGCGATGCGCCGCAGGCGATCACCGAAGTCAAAGTGCCTGCACTGCCTGCCGCCGGCCAGGCCGCGTGCCTGGAGCATCTCGCCCAGCGGGGTCTTGCCCGATCCGGTCGGTCCCAGCAGCAGGATGGCTTGGGGCATGGACATCGTTTACGACATTTTAGCCGCCTGATGCTGGCGTAGTGCGTCGAATAGATTGCGAATTATCGTGGGCTCCGAAATCCGAAATCCGAAGCACGAAATTCGAAACAAATCCAAATCGCCAATTTCAAATGTTCCAAACGCCAGTACACTGCACACTACTCGTGAAGAACCTGAGCGTCCGTTGGGGGATTCTTGTCTGTTTTGGACCTGCCTGCCGGCAGGCAGGTTTCGTGCTTCGAGATGCGGATTTATCAGGCGGCAAAATGTTCATCAATTCTGATACGCCACACTAGCGTGTGGCCTTCTCGTGGTGGTGGGGCGCCTTCAGCGCAAACGTCGCTATCGCCGCCAACACAAGCAGGGCCGCCGACGTGTAATAGGCGAACTCGAAGCTTCCCTTCCAGGACTCGACGACCATCCCGTCAAAGACCCAGCCGGCAAACTTCGACAGCATGAATCCGCCGACGCCCCAGGCCGTAAAGACCAGGCCGTAGTTGACGCCGAAGTTCTTCAGTCCGTAGAAGTCTTTGGTTGCCGACGGGAAAAGCGAAAGGTTCGCGCCATAGTTGGCTCCGACCATCGCCGCACCGACGGCCAGGACAGCACCGCTTCCCAGCACTTCGACCTTTCCCGAAAGCGCCAGCAGGACAACCATGACGGCCTGGCAGAGGAAGAAGATGGCCATGGTCAGCTTCCGCCCGAGCTTGTCGGAGAGCATGCCGGCGATGATTCTGCCCGCGCCGTTGCCGACCGCCAGGGTCACGACCATGATCACGCCGGCCTTGAGGTCGCCGATGGTCTTGCCGGCGCCGAGTTTCATGGTCACGGAGATGATCATCAGCCCCGCCCCGGCCCCGCAGGCGTACATGAACCACAGGAGATAGAACTGCCACGTCTTGAGCATCTCACCGGGGGCGAAGTTCTCCTTCTTGACCGTGGCGGGTGCTTCCGCCTGCTGCCTCATTTCACCAGCGGGCCCGAGCTTTTTGACGAACTGGAGCACCTTGTGCGGAGGCCTGAGCAGTTGCGCCAGGCAAACGACCACAACCGCGAACGCCACGCCCAGGATGAGCACCGTGTCCCGCAGGCCATATTTCGCCGTGAGCCACTCTGTCAGGGGGGCGGCGTAGACCGAAGCCAGGCCAAAGCCGGACACCACGATGCCCGCGATAAGGCCGGTCTTTGCGGGCGGGAACCACTTCACCGCCGGCGGAGTCGCCGAAGCGTAGCCGAAACCGATACCCGCCCCGGTCAGCGCGCCGAAGCCGATGATGAAGCCCAGCAGCGAATGCTCCGGCAGGTATATGGCGGTCAGGCTGGCCAGGATCATACCGATGCCGACAAGCACGCCTCCGATCGTCGCGACGAGCCGCGGGCCGAGCCGGTCCTGCATCCTGCCGGCGGGGACCATGACCAGGCAGAAGACCAAGCAAGCTATAGAGTAGGGCCAGGCCTTGTCCGACTGGCTCCAGCCCCAATCCTTGGGAACGCCACCGGCGATTACGCTCCACGTGTAAAGGATGCCCAGGGCGAGGTTGATACCCATGCCCGCGAACGTCACGGTCCAGCCGTGGTTCTTCTCGGAATGGTCGAGAGTAGCGACCGGATTGGTCATTATGCACTCCGTTCAGGTAGAAAAAAGGTTTGCCGCCGCCCGCAAGTGCAGGAGCGGATTGCGGTCTGTGTGGCAAGCCCGCGGTTAGCGTCGGTTCGCCGCTACTGCCGGCCTTCGATCAGCGCGTCAACGACGTGCGGATCGGCAAGCGTCGAGACGTCGCCGAGGGTGCTCCTGTCAGTCACGCCTTCGGCGATCTTGCGGAGGATGCGCCGCATGATCTTGCCGGACCGCGTCTTGGGCAGGGCCGGCGAGAACTGGATCTTGTCCGGCATGGCGATCGCTCCGATTTCCTTGCGGACGTGGTTGACCAGCTCCTTCTTGAGCTCGTCGCTCGGCTCGACGCCGTCGACCAGCGTCACGTAGGCGTAGAGCCCCTGGCCCTTGATGTCGTGAGGCATCGGCGCCACGGCCGCCTCGGCTACCTTCGGGTGGCTGACCAGTGCGCTCTCGACCTCGGCCGTGCCGATGCGGTGGCCCGAGACGTTCACCACGTCGTCGATGCGCCCCATGAGCCAGTAGTCGCCGTCGGGGTCGATGCGGCAGCCGTCGCCGGTGAAGTACAGGTCCGGGTACATCGTGAAGTAGGTCTCGACGAAGCGGTCATGGTCGCCCCACATGGTCGTCATCATTCCCGGCCAGGGCTTTTTGATGCAGAGCTTGCCGCCCTCGTTTACGTCGCAGACGGCGCCGTCCTCGCGGAGGATGATCGGCTCGACGCCGAAGAAGGGCCTGCTGGCGCTGCCGGGCTTGGTGACGTGCGCCGCCGGCAGCGGGGTGATGAGGAAGCCGCCTGTTTCGGTCTGCCACCAGGTGTCCATGATGGGGCAGCGGTTGCGGCCTACCTTCTCGTAGTACCACATCCACGCCTCGGGGTTGATCGGCTCGCCGACCGAGCCGAGAATCCGCAGGCTGGCCAGGCTGTACTTGGCCGGCCATAGGTCGCCCTGGCGGATCAGCGCGCGGATGGCGGTGGGGGCGGTGTAGAACTGCGTGACCTTGAACTTGTCGATCACCTGCCAGTATCGCCCGGCGTCGGGGTACAGCGGGGTGGACTCGAACATCAGGCTGGTCGTGCCGTTTGTCAGCGGGGCGTAGACGATGTAGCTGTGCCCGGTCACCCAGCCGATGTCGGCGGCGCAGAAAAAGATGTCGCCTTCCTGGATGTCGAAGACGTACTTGTGCGTCGAGGCCACGTAGACGAGGTAGCCGCCGGTAATGTGAACCACTCCCTTGGGCTTGCCGGTCGAGCCGGAGGTGTAGAGGATGAACAGCGGGTCCTCGGAGTTCATGTGCTCCGGCGGGCAGTCGGGCGAGGCCTTGGCCATCACGTCGGTGTAGCACAGGTCGCGCCCGGCGACCATGTCGACCTTGAAGTCGTTGCGGGGCACGACGATGACCTTCTCGATCGACGGGCATTCCTTGATGGCCTCGTCGCTGAGGGCCTTGAGCATGACGTTCTTGCCCGCCCGCCGCGCGACGTTGGCGGTGATGAGGATCTTGCAGGATGAGTCGTTGATGCGGTCGCGCAGGGCGTCGGCGCTGAACCCGCCGAAGACTATCGAGTGGATCGCGCCGATCCGCGTGCAGGCCAGCATGACAATCGGCAGTTCGAGCACCATGCCCATGTAGATGCACACGCGGTCGCCGCGCTTTACGCCAAGGCTCTTGAGCACGTTGGCGAACTTGCAGACCTCGCGATGCATGTCCTTGTAGGTGATCGACGCGTCCTCGTCGAGTTCGTCGCCCTGCCAGATGAGGGCGACCTTCTTCTCAGTCGGCGTGCCCAGATGGCGGTCCAGGCAGTTGTAGCTGATGTTGAGCTGCCCGTCGGCGAACCAGGTATGCTCGATCTTCCGGTTTGCGGTGTCCCAGACGTAGCTGCGGGCCTGGGTGGGCTTCTTGAACCACGTCACCA
>Ga0315283_10006571_pt1 | contig 10384 bp, 8 predicted proteins | sample YL17G09_0_MG_FD_204541 | JGI IMG/M metagenome (GOLD analysis project Ga0315283, IMG submission 204541) | Sediment microbial communities from Yellowstone Lake, YNP, Wyoming, USA - YL17G09_0 | ecosystem: Environmental > Aquatic > Freshwater > Lake > Sediment | place: USA: Wyoming | collected...
TCGCAGCTCGACCCGAACACGGCAGCGGCATTCGTCTTCAACCCGCGTCTTGGACCGCTCGACTTCCTGCGCGTACTCTTCGACGAGTTCGAAATCGAGACGCCCTGCTCGACGAAGGCCGAGTATCTGATCGCCTTCAACAAGTTCCTGATCGAGCGGCTCGAGCGCGATCATCCGACGCTGCTGATCGTCGACGAGGCGCAGAACCTCTCGGCCGAGATGCTCGAGGAGATCCGTCTGCTCTCGAATCTCGAAACACCCACCTCGAAGCTGCTCCAGATCATGCTGGTGGGACAGCCGGAACTCGAGGAGATGTTGCAGCAGCGGGAGCTGCGGCAGCTGCGCCAGCGCATCGTGCTGCGCTTTCGGCTGCGCCCCTTCGACGCCGACGAGACCGAGCACTATGTGCAGGAGCGGATGCGCCTCGCGGGCTACACCGGAAAGGGCGTGTTCAAGCGCAGCGCGCTGCGGCGCCTGCACGTGGTGACGGACGGGATTCCGCGCCTGATCAACGCCGTTTGCGACGGTGCGTTGCTGCTCAGCTACTCGCGCGGGCAGGCGACCGTCGACGCGAAAGAGATCGAAGAAGTCGCGCGCGATCTTTGCATCGTCGTGCGCGACGATGGCGACGACACAAGGGCCGCAGCGGTTGCCGTACCCCGCAAGGGGCGTTGGCGGCGCAGGCTGCGCAGCATCTTCCGCTGACGTCGCGGAAGAGGAGATCGAGAGATGGGTAAAGTCTACGAAGCTCTGCAGCGCGCCGAAGCGGAACGCGGTCGTCGCGGTTCGCCCGTCGGAGGTCTTGCGGCCCCGTCCGCGGCGCCCCACGCAAGCGCGACCCGCGGGCGTGCCGGGCGCTTCGCGCGGCTGCGCGGATGGTTTGGCCAGCTGCGCGCACCCGCCGAAGTGGACGACGCCAATGCCTTCAACAAGCGCCGGATCGCGCTGCTGCAGCCCGAGTCGTTCGTCGCGGAGCAGTTTCGCTCGCTGCGTGTGCGACTCGAAGCGCTGGCCGCGGAGCGGCCGATGCGCACGATCGCGGTCACCAGCGCGATGCCGGGCGAGGGCAAGACCACCGCGGCGCTGAATCTCGCGCTCGTCACCGCGATGAGCGTCGGCCGGCGCGTGCTGCTGGTAGACTGCGACTTGCGCCGTCCCAAGGTGCACATCGCGCTCGGGCTGCGTCCCGAGTGTGGCCTCGCGGAGGTGCTCGCGGACGAGGCCCCGCTCGACCGCGCGGTAATCAACGTGGAGGGCACCAACCTCGAAGTGCTGCCGGTGCGCGGAACGCCGTCGAATCCGTCCGAGCTGCTCGGCTCGGACCGGATGCGCGCTCTCGTGGAAGAAGTGGCGCGCTCTTACGATCAGGTCATCTTCGATCTGCCTCCGACGCTCTCGATGCCCGACGCCAAGGCGATGTGTGAACTGGTCGACGGGATCGTGTTCGTGGTGCGCGCCGACCAGACGCCCGCGGACGACGTCGCTGCGGCGCTGGACGTTCTCGATCGCCGCCGCGTGCTGGGCGTCATCCTGAACGGCGTCGATGCGAAGCCGGAACGCTACGGCTACTGAGAGACGATGCGGGAGATCTGTCTTTGAGCGCGCTCGAATACATCGCGCCGTTTGCGATCGCCGCCGCGGTATCTGCCGCGACGACGCCGATCGCCGGGCGCATTGCCCACGCGCTCGGCGCGGTCGACAAACCCGACGAGCGCGGGGTCAACCGCCGCCGCGACATCCCGCTGCTCGGCGGCATCGCGGTCGCGCTGGGTTTCTTCGTCGGCCTCGCCGTCGCGCTGATCCTGACCGCCGGCAATCACCAGTACCGCGGCCACATCGAGGGACAACTGCTCGGCTCGCTGATCCTGCTCACGATCGGCGTGATCGACGACCGCAATGCGCTCACGGCGCGCGCCAAGTTGCCGTTCCAGTTCATCGCGGCGGCAGTTGCGATCTATTACGGCTTCCGCATCGATCATCTGACCGCCCCGGTCTCACTCAACGTCGGGAACTTCCCGGAGCCGGTGGTGTGGATCGTGACGGCGCTGTGGATCGTGGGCATCACCAACGCGATGAACTTGATGGACGGCCTCGACGGCCTGGCTGCCGGCATCGGTTGCATCATCGGCGCGACGCTCACCTTCATCGCGTTCCAGGCGGATCAGGTGGTGGGCGTGTTCACCGGTCTCGCGTTCCTTGGCGCCGTTCTCGGCTTCCTGCCCTACAACTTCCCGCCGGCTCGCATCTTCCTCGGTGACACCGGCGCGTTGTTCATCGGCTTCAACCTGTCGCTGCTCGCGCTCGAGGGCTATCGCAAGCTGTCGGTGCTGACCTTCGTCGTGCCGCTGCTCGCGCTCGCGGTGCCGCTGATGGACACCACGCTGTCGATCTACCGCCGTCTGCGGAACCGCAAGTCGATTCTGTCGCCGGACCGCCAGCACATGCATCACCGGCTGCTCCACTCCGAGGGGTCCCACCGCTCGGCGGTGCTCTCGATCTGGTTCCTGACCGCGTGCTTCTGCGTGATCGCCGTGTCCTTCACCAATCTCGAGGGCACCGCGGCGCTGATCTTTCTCGCGCTGGTCGTCGTGCTGACGCTGCGCTTGTTGCGAAACCTGGGTTTCTTCGAGATCGGCGAAGCGCCGGGCACCAATGTCGAGGAGAAGGGGCGATGAGCGGGCGCCGCGCGCTCGTGACGGGAGTGACGGGCCAGGACGGCTCGTACCTCGCCGAGCTGCTGCTCGAGAAGGGCTACGAGGTCCACGGCATGGTGCGGCGCTCGAGCACCGACACCTTCGAGCGCATCGCCCACCTCGAAGGTCGCGTCCAGCTTCACCAGGGCGACCTGCTCGACCCGAGTTCGCTGCAGAACCTGCTGCGCAGCGTGCGGCCGCACGAACTCTACAACCTCGCGGCGCAGTCCTTCGTACCGACGTCGTGGGCGCAGCCGTCGTTGACCGGCGAGTTCACCGCGCTCGGCGTGACGCGGCTGCTCGAAGCCGTGCGCATCGTCGACCCGGAGATCCGCTTCTACCAGGCTTCGAGTTCCGAGATGTTCGGCAAGGTGCAGGACGTGCCGCAGCGCGAGACCACGCCGTTCTATCCGCGCAGTCCCTATGCCGTGGCCAAGCTTTTTGGCCACTGGATCACCGTGAACTACCGCGAGAGCTTCGGCTTGCACGCCGTCTCCGGCATCCTCTTCAACCACGAGTCGCCGCGCCGCGGTCGCGAGTTCGTCTCGCGCCACGTGTCGCAGGCGGTCGCGCGCATCAAGCTCGGTCTCGCGGACTCGCTGCCGATCGGCAACCAGGATGCGCACCGAGACTGGGGCTACGCGCCCGAGTACGTCGACGTGATGTGGCGCATGCTGCAGACCGACGAGCCCGTCGACTACGTGATCGGGACGGGCGTTGCGCACTCGGTGCGGGAGTTCATCGAAGCGGCGTTCGCGCACGTCGGGCTCGATCCCGCCGACTTCGTGCGCCAGGACCCGGCTCGGTTGCGGCCCGCCGAGGTCGACACGCTGCTCGCCGATGCGGGCAAGGCCAAGCGCGAACTCGGCTGGGAGGCGCGCACGCCGTTCGCCGAACTGGTGCGCATCATGGTGGACGCCGACATCGCGGCGCAGCAGCGACTCTCCGGGCGCCGACTCGGGGGCCCGGGCGCGCGATGAGCGGGCCCGAGCGCGTGTTGGTGACGGGAGCCGCTGGCTTCATCGGCTCGACGCTCGTCGACCGCCTGCTCGCAGAAGGGCGTGAGGTCGTCGGTCTCGACTGCTTCGATCCGTTCTACGCCGAAGCCGCGAAGCGCGCGAACCTCGCGAACGCGTCGAAGAATCCGGCGTTCCGTCTCGTCGAGGGCGACATCCGCGACGAGGGCGCGCTCGCACAAGCGTTCAGCGGCGCGCGCTTCGGCGCCGTCGTGCACCTCGCCGCGCTCGCGGGCGTCAGGCCGAGCCTCGAACGACCGGTCGCCTACGCCGACGTGAACGTGCGCGGTACTGCCGCGGTGGTGGATGCGATGGTGCGCGCGGAAGTGCCACAACTGGTGTTTGCATCGTCGTCGTCGGTGTACGGCGAACGCGAGGGCGGCCCGTTCCGCGAGACGGATCCGGTCGAGCGGCCGATCTCGCCTTACGCAGCCACCAAGCGCGCCGGCGAACTGCTGCTCTCGAGCTTCCACCATGCGCACGGGACGAATATCACCTGCGCGCGCATCTTCACCGCCTACGGACCGCGCCAGCGTCCCGATCTGGCGATTCGCAAGTTCGCGGAGCGGATCCTACGCGACGAAGCGTTGCCGGTATTCGGCGACGGCTCCGCGGTGCGCGATTTCACCTTCATCGAGGATCTGGTCGACGGTCTGGTGCGCGCCATCGACACCGACCTCGGCTTCGCGATCCTGAACTTCGGCGCCGGCCGCACGGCTTCGGTGCTAGAGGTGATCGAAACACTGGAGTGCGCGCTGGGCCGCAAGGCGCGCATCGAGTGGCTGCCGCCGCAGACCGGCGACGTGTCACGGACCTGGTCTGATTCGTCGGCGGCGCGCGCAGCGCTCGGCTACGCGCCGCAGGTTGGACTCGAAGAAGGCGTCGCGCGGATGGTCGCGTGGCTGCGCGCAGGGAGGGGCGCGTGATGCAGGGCGCGGGGCGTCTCGCGCTCGTGACGGGGGGGGCGGGCTTCATCGGGAGTCATCTCACCGACGGTCTGCTCGCGGCGGGCTTCCGCGTGCGCGTGCTCGACGATTTCTCGAGCGGGCGCGAGTCGAATCTCGCGCACGCGCTCGGCGACATCGATATGATGCGCGGCGATCTCGCCGATCCCGCGACGGCCGCGCGCGCCTGCGCGGGCGCCGACATCGTCTTCCACGAGGGCGCGATTCCGTCGGTGCCGCGCAGTGTCGCCGAGCCGGTCGCCACCAACCGCGCCAACATCGACGGCACGCTGAACGTGCTTGCGTGCGCGCGACAGGCGGGCGTGCGGCGCGTGGTGTTCGCGGCCTCTTCATCCGCCTACGGCGATACCGAAGAGCTGCCCAAGATCGAAACGATGCCGGCCAATCCGCGCTCGCCGTACGCGCTGCAAAAGTACGCGGGTGAGGTGTACTGCCGGCTCTATCACGAACTCTACGGCCTCGAGACGGTCGCACTCCGCTACTTCAACGTGTTCGGGCCGCGCCAGGATCCGAAGAGCGAGTATGCAGCCGTGGTACCGCGCTTCGCGACCGCGTGTTTGCGCGGCGAGCCGGCCAGCATTCACGGCGACGGCGAGCAGAGTCGCGACTTCACGTTCGTTGCGGACACCGTGCGCGCCAATCTGCTCGCGGCCGACGCGCCTGGCGCCGTGGGCCATGTGATCAACGTGGCGGGCGGCCGTCGGATCAGCCTGAACGAGTTGCTGGCGGCGCTGCAGCAGATCACCGGCTCGAAGGTCCCCGCGATCTACGGCCCGAGCCGGGTCGGCGACGTGCGCCACTCCCTGGCCGACCTCGGGCGCGCGCGTACCCTGCTGGGCTTCGAGCCGCAGGTCTCGCTCGCGGACGGACTCCGCCGCACCGTCGAGAGTCTCTCGGTCTGATGCGCGCGCCTGGGAGAAACGCAATGAATGTCTGCATCATCGGTACGGGCTACGTCGGCCTGGTCACGGGCGCCTGCTTCGCCGAGTTCGGCGTACAGGTGGTCTGCGCGGACAAGGACGCCGACAAGATCGCCGCGCTCGAACGCGGCGAGATCCCGATCTACGAACCAGGCCTCGACGCGATCGTCGCGCGCAACCTGCGCGAGCGCCGGCTCTCGTTCACCACCGACACCGCCGCTGCGGTGCGCTCGGCGCTGGTGGTCTTCATCGCGGTCCAGACGCCGACCAAGGCCGACGGCACGACGGATCTCGCGGCCGTCGAAGCCGTCGCGCGCGAGATCGGGCGCAGCATGGACGGCTACAAGGTCGTCGTCACCAAGAGCACCGTGCCGGTCGGCACGTCCTACGACGTGAAGAAGTGGATCGACGAGGAGCAGGCGGCGGCCGGCACGAGCCATCGCTTCAGCGTCGGATCGAACCCGGAGTTCCTGCGCGAAGGCGCCGCCATCGGCGACTTCATGCGCCCCGACCGCGTGGTGATCGGCGCCGACGAGGACGAGGCGATCGCGATCCTGAAGGATCTGTATCGGCCGCTCTATCTGATCGAGACGCCCTTCGTGATCACCAACATCGCGACCGCGGAGCTGACCAAGTACGCGGCCAACTCGTTCCTCGCCGTGAAGATCTCGTTCATCAACGAAATGGCGAACCTGTGCGAGAAGATTGGCGGCGACGTCCACGCGATCGCGCGCGGGATCGGCCTCGACCGCCGCATCGGGCCGAAGTTCCTGCACCCCGGTCCGGGCTTCGGCGGTTCGTGCTTTCCGAAGGACACGCGTTCCGCCGCGAGCTTCGCGCGACAGAAGGGTCTGCAACTCGAGATCGTCGAGGCCGTGATCCGCGTGAACGAACAGCAGCGCGAGCGCATGGTCGAGAAGATCGCGCGCGCGCTCGGCGGCGACGCGCGCGGCAAGACCGTCGCGGTTCTCGGCCTCTCCTTCAAACCCGAGACCGACGACATGCGCGATGCGCCCTCGGTCGACATTTTGCAGAAGCTGCAGCAACGCGGCGCCAGCATTCGAGCCTTCGACCCGGTCGCGATGGCGAACGCGGGGCGCGCGCTGCCCGACATCACGCTCTGCAAGAACGAGTACGAGGCCTGCGAGAACGCCGACGCGCTGGTGCTGATGACCGAGTGGAACCAGTTCCGCATGCTCGATCTCGCGCGCGTGCGCACGCTGCTGCGCGAGCCGGTGGTCGTCGATCTGCGCAACGTCTACGACCCGGTATCGATGCGCAAAGCCGGCTTCCGCTACGACTCCGTCGGACGGTGCTGATCGCTGCGACCCGCGCAGCCCATCCCGGGAGGCAACGTGGCCCCGTCGAGATCGCATCTGCACGCATTGGTGATGGCGGGAGGCGCCGGAGAGCGCTTCTGGCCACGCTCGCGACGGGCGCGTCCAAAGCCGCTGATGCGGGTGGTCGGCGCACACAGCCTGCTCGAAGCGGCGCTCGCGCATGCGCGCCGCTTCGCCGGGCCCGACCGCGTATGGCTGGTCTGTACGGCGGAGAACGCCGCCGCGATCCGCGCGGCTTCGGGTCTGCCGCGCGCGCGCATGCTGATCGAGCCGCACGGGCGCAATACCGCGATGGCGGTCGGCTTTGCGGCCGCGCGCGTCGCCGCAGTCGACGCCGACGCTGTTCTCGCCGTGCTTCCCGCCGACCACGTGATCCCGGATGCGCGCGCGTTCGCAACCGCGCTGCAGCGCGCGGCGCGAGCCGCCGAGACCGGTGCGCTCGTGACGCTGGGCATCCAGCCGACACGGCCGGAGACGGGATACGGGTACATCCAGGTCGGCGCCGCCGCGGGACGCGCGCACCCGGGTTTGCATCGCGTGCGGCGCTTCGTCGAGAAGCCGTCCGCTGCCGTCGCGGCGCGCATGCTGCGCGCGGGCGGTCATCTGTGGAATGCGGGGATCTTCGTTTGGACTGCGGCGTCGCTCCTCGCCGAGATCGAGTGCTGCGCGCCGGACCTTGCCGAGGCGCTGGCTCTGCTCCGCGCCAAACCCACGCGCGCGGCGCTCGAGCGCGCGTATCGCCGCGCGCCCTCGCTGCCGATCGACGTGGCCGTGCTCGAGCGCAGCGACCGGGTCTGGACGCTGCCGGTGCAATTCCACTGGAGCGACGTCGGAAACTGGGCGTCGCTCGCGGCAGAGCTGGGCGTCGCGGGGGCGCGCTCGTGCGTGGTCGGCGGGGACGCGCTGCTCGAGGACTCCGCTGGCAATCTCGTCTGGGGCCACGATCGCTTGATCGCGCTGCTGGGCGTCGAGGGCCTCGCGGTCGTGGACACAGGCGACGCGCTGCTCGTCGCGCGCCTCGATCGCAGCAGCGACGTGCGGCGCGTGGTCGCGCAGCTCCGCAAGCGGGGTCGACGCGACCTTCTTTGAGTCGCGGGGCGGGCGCGATTGCCTGCGCTCAGGCGCACACGTTGGAACTCCGATGGAACCAGCGTGCCGGTACAGGGTCCTCGCTATGCCGAATGGCTGGTCGATTCGGTCCGTTCGGGCCTGGTCGCCATCGATGCGCGAGGCGCCATCGCGGCGCTGAACGCTGCGGGCCATCGCGTGCTCGGCTGTGCGGGCGACGATCCGGCCGCGATGATTGGCCGAGATTGCCGCGCAGCGCTCGCCGGCCAGCCGGTGGTGGCGGAGCGACTGCTCGAAGCGCTCGACGGCGCCGAACGGCCGAGTCGCGCCGAGTTGACGCTGGTGCCGCGCGGCGCTCATCCGGCCGTGACGATCGGCTACACGATCGCGGCGGTTCGCGACGATTCCGGTGCGGTCGCTGGCGCCGTACTGCAGTTCCGCGACCTCACACGCTACGAGCGCAGCGCGGAACAGGAGCGACTGCGCGAGCGACTCGCCGCGCTCGGCGAGATGGCGGCCGGTCTCGCCCACGAGATTCGCAACCCGCTCGCGGGCATGGAGATCTTGACCGGACTGTTGCGGCGCCGCTTGCAACAACAGCCCGAAGAAGTCGCGCTGGTGAACGAACTCAGCGCCGAAGTGCGTCGCGTCGCGCAGACCGTCACCGACAGCCTCGAGTTCGTGCGCCCGATGGAACTGCGCCGCGATCCGGTCGATCCGGTCGAAGTGTTCGAAGAGTCGCTGGCGCGCGCGCGCTCGCGGGTGCCGCTCGCGGTCGACATCCAGCGCGACTACGCAGAAACGCTGTTGCCGCTGCGCGCCGATGGGGAACGTCTCGAGAGCGTACTCACCAACCTGATCGTGAACGCGTTCGAAGCGATGCTCGGCGCGGGTTCCGCGCCGGCGCGCCTGTCGCTGGGCCTGCGCGTCGAAGCGCCCTTCGGGATCGAGGGACCCGGTGAGCGCCCAGCTGCGGAACTGGTGTTCGCGGTCGCCGACACCGGTCCGGGGATTCCGGAGGAGCTGTGTGAGCGCGTCTTCTATCCGTTCTTCACCACCAAACAGCGCGGCTCGGGCGTCGGCCTCGCACAGGCCCAGAAGATCGTCGTCGGTCACGGCGGGCGGCTCGAGCTCGAGAGCGAGTGCGGCCGCGGCTCGACCTTCCGCGTGCGCCTCCCGCTCGGGCTGGAGTCGGCGTGATCACGCGGCCGGGGCGCTTTCTGGTCGTCGAGGACAACGACACGTTGCGACGCGGCATCGCCCGCGCGCTCGCCGACGGCTTCGGCGCAGTCGACGAAGAAGCGGCTGGCGACACAGCAGTGGTTCGGCTCCGCGATGGGGCGAACGCACCGTACGATGTGATCGTGACCGACCTGCGCCTGCCGGGCGCAGGCGGGCTCGAGGTGCTCGAAGCCGCCCGCGCGCGCGACGAGCGCAGCGCGGTGATCCTGATGACTGCCTACGGCACGATCGAGTCGGCCGTCGAGGCAATGCGCCGCGGCGCCTTCGACTTCTTGCAGAAGCCGTTCGATCTGGAGCAGCTCGAAGTGCGCGTCGCGAAGGCGCTCGACCACGTCCGCCTGCTGCGCGAGGTGACGCATCTGCGCGCCGAGCGGGTCGCGCGTTATGCACCCGCGAACATCGTCGGCACGAGCCCGGCGCTGCAGAACGCGCTCGGGTTGGTGCGCAAGGTGGCGAGTTCGCGCGCAACGGCGCTCGTTACGGGCGAGACCGGAACCGGCAAGGAGCTGGTCGCGGGGATGATCCATGGGCTCTCGGCGCGCGCCGACGGACCCTTCATCAAGGTGAACTGCGCGGCGCTGCCCGAGACGCTGCTCGAGTCCGAACTTTTCGGGCATGAGCGCGGCGCGTTCACCGGCGCGGACCGCATCCGCATCGGGCGTTTCGAGCAGGCGCACGGCGGCACGCTCTTCCTCGACGAAGTCGGCGACATGGCGCCTTCGACCCAGGCGAAGCTGCTGCGCGTGTTGCAGGATCGCGAGTTCACCCGCCTCGGCGGCTCGCGCCTGCTGCGCGTGGACGTGCGCATCGTCGCCGCCACCAACCGCGATCTCGAGCGCGAGATGCACGCGGGCCGCTTCCGCGAGGATCTCTTCTACCGGCTGAACGTGATCCGCATCGCAATGCCCGCGCTACGCGAGCGACAGGACGACGTCGAGGCGCTCGCCGTGCATTTCGCGCAGCACTTCGCGCGCGAGATGGGTCGCGCCGAACGGCGGCTCTCGCCCGCGGCGATCGCGCGGCTGCGCGCGCACGGCTGGCCGGGCAACGTGCGCGAGCTGCGCAACGTGATCGAGCGCGCGCTGCTGCTCGCAGACGGCGAGCGGATCGAGGCGTCGGACGTGGACGTCGCCGACGCGC
>Ga0315283_10006572_pt1 | contig 10383 bp, 4 predicted proteins | sample YL17G09_0_MG_FD_204541 | JGI IMG/M metagenome (GOLD analysis project Ga0315283, IMG submission 204541) | Sediment microbial communities from Yellowstone Lake, YNP, Wyoming, USA - YL17G09_0 | ecosystem: Environmental > Aquatic > Freshwater > Lake > Sediment | place: USA: Wyoming | collected...
CGTGAGAAACCAGAGGAACAGGGTGCGGGCGACCAGGGAATGATGTTCGGTTATGCCTGCCGTGATATGGAGAATTTTATGCCGTTGAGCATTGAGCTGGCCCATAAACTTCTTCAGGAACTTGCAGAAATAAGACGCGAGGGTAAGCTTATGAAATACCTCAGGCCCGACAGTAAATCGCAGGTAACCATTGAATATGATGATAACAATAAACCTGTCCGCATTGATACAATAGTCATCAGCACCCAGCATGATGAGTTTGTCCTTCCGAAGGACAGATCACACAAGGCTGAGAAAGCTGCTGAAAAAGAGATGCAGAAAAAGATTTATGAGGATCTGAACAGCATCCTTATGGCCAGAGTAAAAAAAGCTCTCCCTTCCGGAATCAGGAAACTGTTTAAAAATGACCTCAGATTACTTGTTAATCCTACAGGAAAATTTGTTATCGGAGGACCTCATGGAGATACTGGTCTTACCGGCCGTAAAATCATTGTTGACACTTATGGTGGTCATGGAGCTCACGGCGGTGGAGCTTTTTCCGGTAAAGACTCCTCAAAAGTTGACAGGTCAGCTGCCTATGCAGCCCGTCATATTGCCAAGAACCTTGTTGCAGCCGGAGTTTGCGATCAGGCATTGATACAGATAGCCTATGCTATAGGGGTTGCCCAGCCGGTAGGTTTATTCATCAATACATATGGTTCTGCAAAGGTCAGGGATAAAAAGGGTGTTATACTTCATGACGGAGAGATAGCCGCAAGAATAAAGGATCTTTTTGACCTCCGCCCTTATGCGATTGTCCAGCGGTTCGGACTCAAGAATCCTGTTTTCTTCCCGACAGCTTCTTACGGCCATTTCGGCAGGAATTATGAAATAAAGAATGTTGAAGTTTACTACCCGGTCCCCGGTTCCAAACCTGTGAATCTGAACAGTAACGGTAAAAATATTTATACTAAGAAGGTCGAGTTTTTTGCCTGGGAAAAGCTGGACTACATAGACAAAATCAAAAAAGCATTTGATCTTTAAAATGGTTTGAGGCAGGAGGTGTTAGGTACGCGGAAGAATAAATATTGCTCCTGTTTTTCCCTGAACCACGTACCTCATACCACATACCATTTTAACCCCCCTTCAGGGGGCAGGGGGGTGATAAATCATTGGGTAGTGAGGATCAGAATGCTGCCTTAACAATTCTTGCAACATTATCCGACCGCCCGAGGGTATAGTAATGTATCCCCGGAACTCCCTCCCTGATCAGCTCTTTAGATTGCATTGTGGCCCATTCGATACCTACTTCCCTTGCTTCCTTGTCTGTCTGGCATTTTTGCAGGGCCACGACAAGTTCATGAGGCATATCTATATGAAATATCTGTGGCAGCAGATTAATATCATTAAGTGCTGAGATTGGCTTCATCCCGGCTATTACCGGTACGTTGATGCCCGCCCTTTTACATTCATCCCTGAACCTGAAGAACTTACTGTTATCAAAGAACATCTGGGTGACAATATAGCTGGCTCCCGATTCAATTTTGAATTTAAGGTTTTCAAGGTCAACCTGCCGGTTTGGTGCTTCAAAGTGCTTTTCAGGGTATCCGGCAACACCTATGCAAAATGAAGTGGGGGATGTATCTTCGAGTGATTCCTCAAGATATTTTCCCCTGTTCATGTTGGCAATCTGTCTTACGAGTTCCCAGGTATGAGAATGGCCATCCTTCTCGGGAATAAACGTCCGGCTCCCCTTTTGCGGATCCCCCCTGAGTGCAAGTACGTCATCAATTCCAAGAAAGTTCATTTCGATAAGCACATTTTCTGTCTCTTCTTTTGTAAATCCTCCGCAAAGTACATGGGGAACAACAGGGATATTGTACTTGTATTTTACCGCTGCTGCAAGTGCAATAGTACCAGGGCGTTTTCGTACGGTTTTTCTCTCAAGGAGCCCGTCGGGCCTCTCATGGTAAACAATTTCATTACGGTGTGTGGTAAAATTAACATATGCAGGATTGAATTCAATCAGTCTGTCAATTGTGGAATATACTCTTTCAATGCTGTGTCCTTTGAGAGGAGGAAGCAGTTCAAATGTAAATAATGTTTCTTTTGCGTTTTTTATTTTATCTATTACACTCATAATATTCTTTTCATAAATTGGGAGCAAGCCAGCGGGCTGCCTCTTCAACTGTCATCTTTTTCCGTGATGCATAATCCTTCAGCTGGTCCTCTCCTATTTTCCCGATATTGAAATACATGGAACCAGGGTGAGCGAATATATATCCGCTGACCGATGCCGGAGGAGTCATGGCAAAATTCTCCGTTAACCCGGCGCCAGTGAGCCTTTCTGCATCAAGAAGGTCAAATATAGCACGTTTTTCAGTATGATCAGGACAGGCAGGATATCCCGGAGCAGGTCTGATCCCGGAGTATTTTATTTTCAGGAGATCATCCGGGCTCAGGTTTTCGTCCGAAGCATAACCCCAGTATTTCTTCCGGATCTGTTCATGAAGATACTCCGCGGCAGCTTCTACAATCCTGTCACTAAGTATTCTGATCATAATCATTGCATAATCATCATCTTTATACTTTCCCCCAGCTTCATTATCAATCGCGGCAGTTACAACAAATGAGCCAATATAATCAACTGATCCTGACGATTCCGGGATTATAAAGTCAGAAAGGCATAGATTCGGAATTCCCTTTTCCTTCTGTTCCTGATTTCTCAGGAATCTGAAGGTCGCCTTATCTTCGTTTTTATTCCTTTCTGAAAGAACTCTTACATCGTCACCTTTTGAAATGGCAGGATATAAACCAAAAACACCATTGACCCTGACAATTTTATTTTCTTTTATCTCATTAAGAAATTTTGTTGCATCATCAAACAAGTTCCTTGCCTCTTCTCCTTTTATCGGATCATTAAATATTGAAGGGTATTTCCCTGACAGTTTCCAGGCAAAGAAAAAGAATGTCCAGTCGATATATTTAACAAGCTCATTAAGATCGAATTCCTCAACCAGATGAAGTCCCGGTTTCTGGGGAGGATAAATCCTGGCAGATTTCCAGTCGGTGTACATCTTGTTCTGCCTTGCTTCGCTAATGGGAAGAAGTCTCTTTTCAGCCTTTCTGGCGTTATGGTCATCAAGCATCTTCCGGTATTTCTCCCTGAATGCACTGACATATTCCGAATTGTTTTCCCGAAGAAGCGAAGACAGAACTCCGGCTGCTTTCGATGCATCCTTTACGTGGATAACCGGATTGGAATATGCAGGTGCTATTTTTACAGCAGTATGAATTTCAGAAGTCGTTGCACCTCCTATAAGAAGAGGAATCTCGATTTTTCTTCTCTGCATTTCTGAAGCAACATGAACCATCTCTTCAAGTGAAGGGGTAATCAATCCGCTAAGTCCTATGAATCCTGCCTTTTCACTTACAGCAGTGTCGATAATTTTATCGGCGGGCACCATCACGCCGAGGTCGATAACCTGGTAATTATTGCATGCAAGGACAACGCCAACAATATTTTTACCTATGTCATGAACATCTCCCTTGACAGTTGCAAGAACAATTTTGCCAGCCGTTTTCTTTTCCTCTCCCTCGCTCTCCATTTCTATATATGGAGCCAGAACCGCAACAGCTTTCTTCATTACCCTGGCGCTTTTGACCACCTGTGGCAGGAACATTTTCCCTGATCCAAAGAGATCTCCCACCTCGTTCATCCCTCCCATCAGAGGACCCTCTATCAGTTCAATGGAACGTGAAAAACGGGGACGTGCCTCTTCAATATCCTGATCAATAAACTCATCAATACCCCGTTTGAGTGAATGTCTGATCCGTTCAAGCACCGGGAGCGAGCGCCATTCATCAACCCTTTCCTCCTTTTTTCCTTCATTCTTTAATCCTTCTGCATACTTTACCAGCCTTTCGGTTGCATCTCTCCGTCGGTTAAGCACTACATCCTCAGTAAGCTGAAGAAGATCAGGATGAATCTCGGTGTAAACCTGCAGCATCCCGGGATTCACAATCCCCATGTCGAGTCCGGCCTTTATTGAATGGTAAAGAAATACCGAATGCATTGCTTCACGCACCTTATCAATTCCACGGAACGAAAACGACAGGTTGCTTATACCACCGCTTACCTTTGCATACGGCAGGTTTTGTTTGATCCATTCAGTTGCCCTGATAAAATTAACAGCATAATTATTATGCTCCTCAATACCTGTAGCAACTGCAAGTACATTAGGATCATAGATTATATCTTCAGGAGGGAATCCAGCTTTTTCACAAAGGAGAGAATAAGACCTTGAAGCCACTTCAATTCTTTTTTCATATGTGTCAGCCTGGCCTTTTTCATCGAATAACATCACAACAACTGCCGCTCCGTATTTTCTTATCTTCCGCGCGTGATCCAGAAAAACATCTTCTCCCTCCTTAAGGCTGACAGAGTTAACAACCGATTTACCCTGAATACATTTCAATGCAGATTCAATGACATTCCATCTCGACGAATCTATCATCAGAGGCAGTTTTGCAATATCGGGCTCCGACATAATCAGGTTCACAAACTTCACCATGGCCTTTTCAGAATCGAGCATAGCCTCATCCATGCAGATATCAATAATCTGTGCCCCGCCTTCGACCTGGTTTCGTGCTATTGCAAGAGCTTCATCATATTTCTCTTCTTTAATCAGACGCGCAAACTTGATCGAGCCGGAGACATTTGTCCTTTCCCCGATATTTACAAAATTTGTGTTGGGAGTAATTGTTAATGATTCAAGTCCGCTGAGTCGTGTATATCGTGTAATCTGCGGTATTAACCTTGGCTTATAATGGTTCGCTTTCTCCGCAATCTTATTTATATGGTGTGGCGTAGTACCGCAACAGCCCCCGATAATATTTACCCAACCTTCCCTCATAAAATCTTCCGCTATTGAAGCCATGAATTCAGCAGACTGATCATATTCACCAAACTGGTTGGGCAATCCGGCATTGGGATGAATTGAAACATTGAATCCGGCTTTTGCCGATAACTCCTCAACAAAAGGTCTCAGCTGCTCAGCTCCAAGAGCACAGTTTAAACCAATGCTGAACAGCGGAAAATGCGAAACTGATGTCAGGAAAGCTTCAAGGGTCTGACCTGTGAGAGTTCTTCCGCTTGCATCAGTAATAGTACCCGAAACCATGACAGGAAGCCTGGTGCCTGATTCTTCAAAGAGTGTGTCAATTGCAAAGAGAGCGGCTTTGCAGTTCAGGACATCAAAAACTGTCTCTACCAGAAGCATATGAACACCTCCCTCAATAAGGCCTCTTGCCTGCTCTGAATAAGCCTCGCGGAGCATGTCAAATGTGACTCTCCTTGCCCCCGGATCATTCACATCGGAAGACATTGATGCTGTGCGGTTTGTCGGACCGAGTGTCCCCACAATAAAATGGCTTCGGGGTTCTTCTGAATTTTCAAAGCGGGTAATTGCATTTGCCGCCAGTCTGGCCGACTGAAAATTCATTTCATAAACCTGGTTTTCCATGCCATAATCAGCCATTGAGATCCTGTTGGCATTGAAGGTATTTGTGGTTATCAGATCTGCACCTGCTTCGAGGTACTCTTTATGAATATTCAGGATTATCTCAGGCTTTGTAATTGATAATACATCATTATTCCCTTTCAATGGTTTCGGATGATCCCTGAACCGTCCCCCCCGAAAATCATCTTCCTGAAGGTTATGTTTCTGGATCATTGTTCCCATTGCCCCGTCGAGGACAAGTATACGTTGCCGGATTATATCTTCAACAGAATTTTTCACGTTTGTTGTATCTTTCTATTTGTTGAAATCTATATTTCCTCTCAATTGTTTTCACCCCCCTTCCCCCCTAAAGGGGGTTTATTTTTCTGCCCGTATTCACAATAAAAACATCCATTAATGGCAATTGTTCCCTTAAGGCATAAAGTGTTTCCAGGTTCACAATTCCTATAACATATTTGTACAATTTACTGCTAAAGTATTCCGATACTTCCTTTAATCCAAACAATTTCCTGTCCTTTTCATTAATATATCTAAGGTATATCTCAAGTTTATAGTTTCTTGTATAGTTCGAGACAGTTCCCTGCTGATATTTCTTATACTCATATTTATAGCCATAGGAATTTGCGGAGATATCTGACAGAACTGCGCTGCCTGTTGCATGTCCTCCGGCTCCCTTCCCGCTGAAAAACTGCTTATCGGCAAAGGCAGCTTCGGTGATTACCCCGTTATACTCATTATCAACATTATAAAGGTATTTATCTGATGAAATGAACCTGGGAAGGACAAAGCTGGTAATCGTATTAACGCTGGTCTTCCCGACATAAGGTACCAGTTTTATCTTAAATCCCTTCTCCTTGGCATACCTTATGTCAAAGGCAGAAATCCTGTTAATCCCGTAATGAAAGACCTCTCCGGGATCAAGAAAAAGACCGTATGCATGTCCTGTTATAATACAAAGTTTATATTTTGCATCCCAGCCTTCAACATCCAGGGAGGGATCAGATTCTGCAAATCCTTTTTCCTGAGCTTCTTTAAGAGCAACATTATAATCTATCCCCTCGTTGTGCATTTTGGTAAGAACATAGTTTGTCGTTCCGTTAAGGATGCCACGAAGTGAATGCAGCAATTCATTATCATAATACTCCTCCAGGTTTCTTATTATAGGAATGCTGGCACCGGCGGAGGCTTCATAAAGAAGTGAAACCTTATATTTTTCCTGCAGATCAACCAGCTCCCTGAAATGTTTTGCCACCATAACTTTATTGGCAGAAACCACATTTTTCCCTTTTTTCATTGCGTCGCTGACAATTCTGAATGCTTCATCAGCGTCGTCAATAAGCTCAACCACGAGATTAATTGAGGGGTCATTCAGGATGTCATTTTTATCAAAAGTAAAATTCGACATCGGTATTCTTCTTTTCTTGGTACGGTCCTTAACGCAGATCCTCACAATATCGGCCTTGAACCCGCTGCTGCTGTTCAAAACATCATGAAGTCCCTGCCCGACGCAACCATATCCGAATAAACCTATTTTTAGTTTCTCTCTTGTCATAAAACCTGTTTAAATGCCTGTTCAAAATCATAAATAATATCATCAATATGCTCTATGCCGACGGAGACCCGGAACATTCCCGGTTCTATTCCCACTGCAAGCTGCTCATCGGCAGAAAGCTGGGAATGAGTTGTTGCCGCCGGCTGTATGATCAGAGTCTTTGCATCTCCCACATTTGCAAGATGGCTTACCAGCTCAAGATGCTCTACAAGTTTTGCGGCTTTCATCTTATCAGCTTTCAGAACGAAACTCAGAACGCCGCCTGCACCTTTTGGAAGATATCTCTCAGCAAGTTTATGATAAGCATTACCCGGCAGCCCGGGATAACTAACCTTTTCAACTCCGGGATGGTTTTCAAGCCATTTTGCTAGTGATAGTGTGTTCTGAACATGCCTTTCCATCCTCAGCGAAAGTGTCTCAAGCCCCTGAAGCAGAAGAAATGAGTTGAACGGGCTTATTGCCGGCCCAAGATCCCTTAGTCCCTCCACACGTGCTTTTACAATAAATGCAATATTCCCGGCGGCAGAAGACAACGAAAACTTCTCACCGAAAACAAATCCGTGGTAACCTTCCGATGGCTCAGTAAATACAGGGAATCTGCCATTGTTCCAGTTGAAATTACCGGCGTCTATGATTAATCCGCCGATGCTGGTTCCATGGCCACCTATCCATTTCGTGGCTGATTCTGTTACAATATTTGCTCCAAAATCAATTGGACGGCACAGAAAACCGCATGCCCCGAAGGTATTGTCAACAACAAGCGGAAGTCCGTATCCGGATGCCAGTTTTGCAAATGCCTCAAAATCAGGAATATTAAATCCAGGATTGCCAATTGTCTCCAGATAAACAGCCTTTGTATTGCTGTCAACTAGTTTCCCGAACGATTCCGGATTAAGGTCTTTTGCAAACCTGGCTTCTATACCAAAGCCTGCCAGTGTAACCTTGAACTGGTTATAGCTTCCGCCGTAAAGGAAAGGGGAACTTATAAAGTTGTCTCCATTTCTCATCAGCGTAGTAAGTGCGATGAACTGCGCCGCATGTCCTGAAGAAACAGCCAGAGCAGCAACTCCCCCTTCAAGGGCTGCAGCTCTTTTTTCAAGGACGTCGGTAGTCGGATTATTAATTCTGGTATAAATATTACCGGCTTCGGTGAGATTAAAAAGATCGGCAGCATGTTTGGCATTCTTAAATACATATGATGAAGTCTGGTACAGAGGGACAGCTCTTGAGAAAGTCTCTTTATCCGGGCTATGTCCTGCATGGACCTGTAGAGTCTCAAAATTTATTTTTCTTTTATTCATTTTGTTAAATCTTAATTATTAATGTTTTCACTTGATTTATAAATAAATCAGTCTGTTCTTATAATACAATGACTCAGGAGAAAAATGACTGCAAACTAATCAGACACCTCTACCGGTACATGCACATAGGCATCAGCGGCATTATTAAGTCTTTTTTAAGCAGAAGAAATGTGTTCATTTTTTCCGTGTTTATTTTTATTATCTCCCGTCTTTCCGGGATTAGGTTTTGGCACCGTTCTCCGCCTCCGCATACTTGTTTGGATGTTGGATTGGTTGCCAGGGTTTCTATGAGCCTAATCTCTCCGCCCTTCTTAATAAAAATCAAACACCCTTAATGGAAGGAATATTTGATTTGTGACTGCAAATGTATAAATGATTTTGAAAAATGCAAAAAAAATGCGTCAACATCCTTATTTGAATGCCCCTACCCTCTAAAAGGGGATTTAGGGGCATATGCCCCCTTCCAGGGATTAGGGGGTCTTAAAAGAGGAATTGAGGATTCATATCCGTTCAGATATTCAATAATAGTCCAATTTTTGAATTATTTTTGTCCTAAATACTATTTTGCCAATGCAAAACAACCTTGTCATCTATAACAGCCTTTCAAGGCAGAAGGAGATTTTTGTACCGCTTCATCCTCCGTTTGTGGGACTCTATGTCTGCGGTCCGACAGTTTACAGTCATGCGCATCTAGGCCATGCAAGACCTGCAATTACTTTTGATCTGTTGTTCCGTTATCTTTTGCATCTGGGATATAAGGTAAGGTATGTCCGTAATATAACCGATGTGGGTCATCTTGAAAATGATGCAGATGAGGGTGAAGATAAGATTGAAAAAGCTGCCAGGCTTGAGCACCTTGAACCCATGGAGGTGGTTCAGAATTACCTGAATACTTACCAGAGGAATATGGGTCAGCTCAATACACTCCAGCCGTCTATTGAACCCAGAGCTTCAGGACATATTATAGAGCAGCAGGTATTTATTAAACATCTGGTCGACAATGGCTTTGCGTATGAGTCAAACGGCTCAGTCTATTTTGATGTATTTAAATATAACAAGAAATATAATTACGGGAAACTCTCCGGGCGTGTGCTTGAAGAACTTCAGTCAAATACCAGGGAGCTGGATGGGCAGAATGAGAAACATTATCCCTTTGATTTCGCACTATGGAAAAAAGCTTCTCCTGAACATCTGATGAAATGGCCTTCAGTATGGAGTGAAGGATATCCGGGATGGCATCTCGAATGTTCAACTATGAGTGTAAAATATCTTGGTGAAGTTTTTGATATTCACGGAGGTGGTATGGATTTGCAGTTCCCTCACCACGAGTGTGAAATTGCCCAGTCAACAGCTGCACTGGGAAAAGAATCGGTCAGATACTGGATACATAACAATATGATTACCATAAATGACCAGAAGATGGCCCGTTCACTTGGTAATTTTATTACCCTCGATCAGTTTTTCACCGGCAGCCACCCTATGCTTGAACAGCCTTACAGTCCGATGACAGTCAGGTTTTTTATCCTTCAGGCTCATTACCGCAGCACTGTCGACTTTTCGAATGAAGCTCTGCAGGCTTCTGAAAAAGGACTTCAGAGACTTATCAAAGGCATTGATACACTTGGCAGGTTGAGTCCTGCAGACACATCCACAATTGATGTAAAAAGCCTCTGGAAAAAATGTTACGAAGCTCTTGACGATGACCTGAACAGTCCGATTCTCATCTCCCACCTGTTCGAAGGAGTGAAGCTTGTCAATTCGGTAAATGACGGAACAGAAAAACTAAACAGCTCAGATCTCGATTCACTGAAAAAGCTGTTCAGCACATTCGTCTTTGAAATACTTGGATTGATGAATGAATCTGAAGGCAAAACTGATCAGACCCTGACTGAAGGATTGATAAATATTATCATCAACCTCAGACAGGATGCAAAAAACAGAAAGGAGTGGGAAGTTTCTGATAAGATCCGCGGAGAACTTAAAAAGCTTGGGGTAACTTTAAAAGACCGGAAGGATGGAGTTGACTGGG
>Ga0315283_10006573_pt1 | contig 10383 bp, 6 predicted proteins | sample YL17G09_0_MG_FD_204541 | JGI IMG/M metagenome (GOLD analysis project Ga0315283, IMG submission 204541) | Sediment microbial communities from Yellowstone Lake, YNP, Wyoming, USA - YL17G09_0 | ecosystem: Environmental > Aquatic > Freshwater > Lake > Sediment | place: USA: Wyoming | collected...
TGCCCTGCGCCACCTGGCGGCGAGACGGTGCTTGCCGGGCAACCCTGCCCAACTGGAATAGACGATGACCTGCGTACCGCGCTGGCGGTTGCCCGCGCTCGGCCCGCCCGCCGCCTACTTGATCGTGGCGGAGAATTTCACCTTCGTCAGCGGCGGCATCACGTCACCCTCGATGTTGTGCAGCAGCGGACACTCCGCTGTCCCCTCCAGTTCGGTCGCGGTGGCTTTGGTGAGGGTGATGGTGCACGTGCTCTTGCCCTTGGTGAACCGGCTGACGTCTCCATCCGCAAACATGCCGATGCCACTCATGCTGAAGGCCGCATCCAGATCGATCTTTCCCGGAGCCTGATACATCAGGGTGAGATTCAGGTGCGTGTCCTCGTTGCTCTTCGGGGCCGGCTTGAAAATCAGCGTCGCAAGGGTGAAGCCCTGCACTTGTTGAAAGCCCCCTTCGACCGCGCTGAACGCAAGGTCCTTGCCCGCAAACGTGAAGGTCGCATGTCCCGACGTGACAGCGACTCCTTCGAACTTCTGCGCAGAAGCCGGCATCGTCATCGTGAGCACGAGCGCGACAGCAATGCCGTATGGAACGACACGCTTCATGGATGATCCCTCCTCGATATCGGTGGAGCCCGTTGAGTTCGCCGAATGATGCATGCATTCTACGTCTTCGCCGGCGGAAGAGCCGCCCCGCATCCGCATCGAACCGTACTGCGCCCCGACCGGCGTCGGCAAGACCATGCACGTCGACGCGGCGATCCCAGCCTTCCACCGGCCGCCTCCAGCGCGTCGAAGCAGCCGTCCTTGCCCAGAATGTAGGCCAGCCCCGCGTTGGCGGCGGCCGCGGCACCCTGTGCGGGGTCCGGACCGCGCCACACTTCCTTGTCCGTGGCGAGCGACAACGCCACCACCGCGCCACCGGGGATAGCCTTGGCCACGGTGCAGGGTCCGCGGAGGCCAGGCTGTCTGAACGGCCGCTACTTCACTTTCGCGTACTTGCCGCCGCCGACGGGCGCCCGCGCACCACCCGCCACGACGATCTCGCTCTTCCAGTCACCTCCGTCCGGCGACATGTTCGTCATGGTGAGCCGCTGCTTTGCCGGTTTTCCCTCGGCTTGCGTGTCGAAGACGTGCACCCATGTCCCAAGCTGAATGGTAAGCTTTCCCAGCGTGGCACCGCCAGAGGTAGCCACGGAGTAATCAGAGTAGGTCTTCGTCTTGCCGTCGTAACTGTAGACGTCGACCGACTGGTACGGTTGTCCCGCCAGCACGCCGCCATACGCGCACACAACCTCGAGCCCGCTGGCAAACCACTGGCAATCCAGGGATAGCGCGACCGGTACGGCCGGGGATTTCGGGTCTGGCTTGAACGTCCCATCGATCTGCCAGCGTCCCACGATGTCGCCCAGCTTCTTGACCTCCGCGCCGGCGCCTGCGGCTGGGGCACGGGTCGGGACCAGCAGGCCTGGTACCGGCAGATCGGAACTCCAACTGTCGTAATTCACCTTCCAGATGCCGTCGGCGTCCTTCTTCCAGACCTCGACATACTTCCCCTTGTCAGTCACGGCTGGCGCTCCCGGAGGCGCCAGCGTCATGGTGTAGTTGCCTCTCACATAGGCCAGGTCGCCGCGTCCGTCCAGCTCAACGATCTCCGGCTTGAACTCGGTGATCGGAGGAAAGGTCCCGAACATCGCCTGCATCGCGGCCCGCCCCTGGACGGGAGGCATGTTCGACGCCAGGGCCGTCGCGTCCTCGGTGTAGTAGAGCTTCACATACGCGGCCCAGTCGGTCTTCTGCGGGTTGACCATCTTGACCGCATCATCGCAGGCCTTGCGGATCGCCGCCTGGTGCTGCGAGCTCAAGCCGGTCGCGCCGGGCTGGCACGCGACACACGCGGCGCAGCTGATTCCGATGACGAAGAGAGTCAGCAGTCGTTTCATGGAGCTTCCATCCACAGTCGCCTCGGTTGGCCTTGTTGTCCTTGCCCTCGCCCATGACGATGGGTGCCAGCGACAATTCGATTTCAGCGGAGGGACCGCGTCCGACGGCTGGCTGGGTGTGGCGCGTCATTGCCACAGTTCATCAGCGCCGAGCGGCCGATGGAGAGAAGAATCACCCGAGCATGCGCTCGCGCTGGCCCGCCTGTCAATGTCGATCTCGACAGTTCACGGAGAAACAGGGCGGGCCACCATATACCCGGAACTGCATGGGCCCTTTGATTTCAGGACGAAAGACCGACTGAAGATGACCGCCCGTCTCCGGGCGAATTGAACTCGTCGTACCAGTCAGCGTGCCCGTCGGTCGGCCCGATGTCGACGGCCCTGCACAGAGGCTGGCAGCATCCCCAATCGGCGCATATTGACCGTGACATTGCGGCCGGGTGTATCCTTACTCGCGGCATCTCCTCGGTGCCTCTCTCGACTTCGCTGAACGGACCATTCCGGTGGGACCGGGCAATCCAGGCTCCGCCGGCGGGGCCAGCCCTGGAGGCTTCGGCGCGATGAGCGAGTCATCAAGACCGGGTTCCGACCAGCGCAACCTGATCCCGGGCGAGCAAACGGCGGCGACCGAGTCAGCCAATGTCCTCGCCGCTCCAGGGAGCCGGCCGTCGACATTCACGGAGGGTGAGGTACTAGCCGGCCGTTTCCGGATCGTCCGGTTCATCGCGCGGGGCGGGATGGGCGAGGTCTACCAGGCCCGCGACCTCGAGCTGAAGGAAGACGTCGCCCTCAAGACCATCCGGCCGGAGATCGCGTCGGACCAGCGGGCCATCGACCGCTTCAGGACGGAAATCCACCTCGCGCGGCGGATCACCCATCCCAACGCCTGCCGCATCTTCGACGTCTTCCACCACCGCGGCGCCGGGGACCTGGACACGGTCTTCCTGACGATGGAGCTGCTGCGGGGCGAGACGCTGTCGGAGCGGCTCAAGCGGGTCGGGCGCCTCGGCGTGGCCGATGCGCTGTCCCTCGCTCGACAGATGGCGACGGCGCTCGGAGCCGCCCATCGCGCCGGCGTCGTTCATCGCGACTTCAAGTCGGCCAACGTCATTCTCGTGCCGGTCCCGGACGGGGAACGCGCCGTCGTCACTGACTTCGGCCTCGCGCGGCAGGCCGCACACGACGAGGCCGCCAGCACCACGCTGACGGCCGGCGAACAGCTCGCCGGAACGCCCGGATACATGGCGCCCGAGCAGATCGAGAACGGGCCGACAACGCCCGCCACCGACGTCTACGCGCTTGGCGTCGTTCTCTTCGAGATGGTCGCGGGCCAGCGGCCGTTCAAGGACTCCTCGGTCGGCGGCCTGCTCAAGCGGCTCCAGGAGCCTGCGCCATCGCCCCGCCTGGTCGTGCCCGACCTCGATCCGCGTTGGGAGAAGACAATTCTGCGGTGCCTCGCGCGCGACCCGGCAGACCGCTTCGCGAACGCCGAAGACGCCGTGAAGGCGCTGGCCGGCGAAGAGGTCGGAGCCGGTCGGGGCAGCGCGGCGCGCCGGCGGAGGCGGATGCTTGGAACAGCGGCGGCAGCGCTGATCCTGGTGGCCGCGCTCACGGGGTGGCTGCTCTCGCGCAGCCGGCCGATTCCGGCGCCGCGCGCCCAAACCGCGAGCATGGCGGTGGCCGCCCGCCGCAGCGTGGCCATCCTGGGGTTGAGAAACCTTTCCGGCAGAGCGGACGCGAGGTGGCTGTCCACGGCTCTTGCCGAGATGCTGAGCTCCGAGCTGGCGGCGGGCGAGACGCTCCGGGTCGTTGCCGGTGAAACAGTCGCGCGCATGGGAATCGAGCTCGCTCTGGCGAGCGCGGACTCACTGGCCGCCGACACGCTCGCCCGCGTGCGCGCGTATCTCGGGGCCGACATGCTGATCGTCGGCTCCTACACGGTGCTCGCGGGCAGGATCCGCCTCGACCTGCGGCTGCAGGACGCGGTGGCGGGCGAAATAGTCACCTCGGTGAGCGACAGCGGTGCCGAGGGCGAGCTGTTCGAAATGGTCTCCCGCACTGGCGCCCGCCTGCGCCAGAAGCTGGGTGCGGCGCCCCGGGCGGAAGCGGAGGCCGCCGGCGTGCGGGCCTCGCTGCCGGCACATCCCGAGGCCGCCCGGCTTTACGCCGAGGGATTGGCTAAACTGCGGGTGTTCGACGCCCTCGGGGCGCGTCCGCTGCTCCAGAAGGCGGTGGCTCTCGATCCCCGGCACCCGCTTTCCCACTCCGCCCTGGGAGAGGCCTGGTCGGTGCTCGGCTACGAAGCGCGGGCGCGCGAGGAGGCGAAGAGGGCGTTTGAATTGTCCGGCTCCCTGCCGCGAGAAGAGCGGCTCCTGGTCGAGGCCCGATACCGGGAGACGATGTCGGACTGGGGCAAGGCGGTCGAGATCTACCGGGCCCTTGTCCGCTTCTTTCCGGACAACCTCGACTACGGCCTGCGCCTGGCGTCGGCCCAGACCGAGGGCGGCCAGGGCAAGGAGACGGCCGCGACGTTCGAGAGCCTGCGGAGGCTGCCGCCGCCGCTTGGTGACGACCCACGCATCGACTTGCAGGAAGCGGTGACGCTTCGCCTCACGTCCGAGTCCAAACGAGCCGTGGAGCCTGCCCGCAAAGCGGCCGAGAAGGCTGCCGCACGCGGGACGCGGCACCTGCTGGCCCGTGCCCGCTTCGAGGAGGGCTCGGCCCTCCAGAACCTGGGAAACCTCGACGGCTCGCAGGCGGCGCTGGACGAGGCCCGCCGGATGTTCGCGGAGGCCGGGGACACGCGCGGCGTGGCCGGTTCGCTCAACAACCTCGCGCTCAATCTGGCCAACCGCGGCGATCTCGCGGGCACGGCGCGCCTGAGCGAAGAGGCCTTGAAACTCTACCGCTCCATCGGCAGCAAGAGCGGCGAGGCCCTGATGCAGGGCAACCTGGGCAACGTGCGCTATTTCCAGGGCGACTTCTCGGGTGCCCAGCGCGTCTGGGAGCAGACGCTCGTCACGTATCGAGAAATCAACGACAAGCTCGGCATCGCCCGCATGCTGACCAACATGGCGAGCGCCATGGCGGACCGTGGCGATCTCAAGGGCGCCCGCATACGGTGGGAGGAAGCTCTGAGCGTCTGGCGCGAGGTCGGACACCAGAGCGGGGTCGCCACCACGCTCCAGAACATCGCCAAGTCCCTGCACCAGGAAGGCGACCTCGAACGCGCGGCAGGCTTCTACCAGGAGTGTGTGAGCGCCTTCCGCAGCCTGGCGGAGCAGCCCGGTCTCGCTTCAGCGCTGGTCGACCAGGGAGACTTCCTGCGCGCCCGGGCGGACCTGCCCGGAGCGCGCAGGAACTTCGAGGAGGCCCTGGCCCTGCGCGAGGGCATGAGCGAAAAGAAGAAGGCCGCGGACACCCGGCTCGCTCTCGCGGATCTGGCCATCGAAGAAGGCCGGCCTGCTGAAGCGGAACTTCCGGCACGCGAGGCCATCCAGCTCTTTGCCGCCGGCAAGGACACGGACCAGGAGGCTTCGGCCCAGGGCGTGCTGGCGCGGTCGCTCATCGCTCAGGGCCGGATCGACGATGCGCGGGCCGCCGCCGATCGCGCCCGGGAGCTTCTTGCGCGTAGCCAGAACGTGGGCCTGCGCGGGTCCGCCGAGATTACGGCGGCGCGGGCCCGCGCGGCGTCCGACCCGCCCGGCGCGGCGCGAGAGCTCCGGGCGTTTCTTGCCGCGAACGCCCGCACGTTGCCCACCTCCTGCCAGATGGATGCGCGCCTCGCCCTGGCCGAGTTCGATCTGAAACGCGATCCGGCCCTGGCGTCCCGGAATCTCGCCACGCTGGAACTCGAAGCACGGTCCCGCGGTTTCCTGCTGATTGCCAGGAAGGCGGCGGAGCTTCGACAGCCGCCGCAGGCAGGACGGTGTCCGTAAGCGCCAGTTTGTGCATGTAGCGGGGCTCGAGTTGACGGACACTCGAGCCCCGAACCAGCAACGTCCTGAGGTCAGAACGTCTTGAGCTTCCCGTCGGTGTCGTAGACCTCGACCATCCCGAACTTCTTGAGCCCGTCGCCGATCTTCCTGGCGTCACCAACGGCCACGATGCGGAGGCGCGCCGGATCCAGGTACTTCACCGCTGCCGCCTGCACCTGCTCCTTGGTGACCGACATCATGCGCTCCGGGTACATGTCCCAGTAGCTGGCCGGCAGGTTGTAGCGCCGTGACGTGATGTAGTTATTCAGAATCGCCGCGGGCGTTTCGAGCGACAGCGCGAAGTTCGCCACGAGGGACCGTTTCTTGTCGAGGAACTCCTTGTCCGGGATCGGTTCGGTCCGCGTCCGGTTCACTTCATTCAGGATCTCACCCACCGCCTGCTCGGTGACGTCGCCCTTGATCTCGGTCTGCGCCGACCAGTCGCCGCGGAACCGCGGCGCGCTGACGCTGCTGTACGCGCCGTACGTCCAGCCCTTTTCCTCGCGTAGATTCAGGAACAACCGCCCGGTCGGCCCTCCGCCAATGATCGCATTGAGCAGCGACACGACGTCATAGTCAGGGCTCGTCCGATTGATCGCGGGCGTGCCGACGATCAGGCTCGTCTGCACCGAGTTGGCCCGGTCGACCAGGTACACCTTCCCGGGGCCGATTGGCGCGGGATCCTGGACGGGCGGCACCGTCACGTCGGCCTTCTTCCAGGCGCCGAACCTGATCTCGATTATCTTGCGCGCGTCCGCCAGCGTGATGTCACCCACGATTGCGACGATCGCCTGGTCAGGCACGTAATGGGCGCGGTGGAATGCGGCGAGCGCGTCGTGCGTGGTCTTGTCGATCGACTCGGCCGTTGGCATCACGCGGCTGTTCGGGTGGTCGCCGTAGATGACGCGGCTGTAGCGCTCCATCGCCAGGAACTGCGGCATCATCCGCATCTGGACGAGCTGCGCCTTCTGACGGGTCTTGTAGCGGGCGAGCTCCGCTTCCGGGAACGACGGATTCAGCAGAATGTCCGCGGCCAGATCGAGCGTCTTGTCGAAGTTGTCGGCCAGGCTGCTGACCACCAGCGTCGCCGATTCACCCGCGCCGCCGGCGCTCACACCGACGGAGGACGCCATCGTTTCCTGCTCCTGGGCGATCTGTTGCGACGTGCGCGTCGCGGTCCCTTCCAGCATCATCGACGCGGTAAAGCCTGCCAGGCCGGAAGCGTCGGCAGGATCGTAGTAGCCGCCCGCGCCCGGGATCAGCATCTGCATCGCGATCTGCGGGAGCCGATGGTCTTCGAGGATCATGAGATGGATGCCGTTGGGCAGATCCGCTTCCTGCGGGCGCGGCAGCTTCACCTTCAAGACGTCGTTTGACACCGGGGCCTTTCCCTTGAGGACGACACCCTTGGTCGGGGGCGCCTGTCCGGCGGGAGACTGCATGGCAACCTGGGCCAGTGGCATCGCGCACAGCAGGACCAGCAGGCCGGCGACCGTCAGCATTCGCTTCGCATTCATCACAGCCCTCCCGTCTGGCTGCCCGGCTGGGGCGCGGGCGCTGCCGGTTTCGGATTCGTGACGACGACCGTCCGGTTCTGCGGCGTCAGATACTGCTGCGCCACGCGTTGAACGTCGGCCGCGGTGATCGATGAGAGCCGCTCGTAGCGCGTGTTGATGAGGCCGGGGTCGTTATAGAAGACGGCAAGCTGCGACAGCATCACCGCGCGCGACAGGGAACTGGTCAGGCTGGAGAGGAAGCCGCGCCGGGCGGCGTTGCGTGCCTTCTCGATTTCCCACGCCTCGATCGGACCGGTCTTGAGGCGTTCGACCTCTTCATAGACCGCCTGTTCGAGGTCGGCAACCGACTTGTTGGGCATGACCAACCCGCCGATGCGGAACAGCCCCGGCCCGCGGCTCTCCCCGGCCGACGCAAACACGCTCGACGACAGCTGTTTCTGCCGGACGATGTTCTCGTACAGGCGGGAACTGCGTCCGCTCGAGAGGATGGTGCCGGCGACAGACAGCGCGTCGGCGTCGGGCGTGAGCGACTGCGGAACGTGGTACACGATGTCCAGCCGAGCCAGGCGCGCCAGCGGATCGTCGATCGTCTGCCGCCGCTCCTCGGTCTGGGGTGGCTCGGTCATCTCCACCTCGGGCGGCGCCGGCTGCCGCGGAATCGACTCGAAGTACTGTCGCACCTTCGCCAGGAGCTCTTCGTTCTTGACGTCACCCGCGATGGCCAGGACGGCGTTGTTCGGTGCGTAGTACATCTTGAAGAACGCCGCCACGTCGTCCACGTTCGCGGCGCGCAGGTCGTCGAGCGAGCCGATGACCGAGTGGCGGTAGGCGAAGTTCGTGTACGCCAGGTTGTCGATGGTCTCCGACGTCTTGCCATACGGCTGATTGTCCACGCCCTGTTTCCGCTCTTCGGAGACCGTGCCGATCTGGTTGTCCAGATTCGCCTTGTTGATATCCAGGGCGCGCATCCGATCGGACTCGAGGAACAGGGCCAGATCCAGCTGGTTCATGGGCAGCCGTTCGTAATAGTTCGTCCGATCCTTGCTCGTCGACCCGTTCATGTCGCCGCCGTTGGTGTAGATCAGCAGGAAGTGCTCACCACTGCCCACGTTCGGCGAGCCCTTGAACATCATGTGTTCGAACAGATGGGCAAAGCCTGTGCGTCCCAGCCGTTCGTTGCGTGAGCCGACGTTGTAGGTGATCGCGATCGAAAACACGGGTGCCGAGTGATCTTCCGCGATGATGACGCGGAGGCCATTCTTGAGGTGCGTGTCGGTGAACTGCACCCTCGGCGGCGCAGCCGCGCCGAGGGAGACGCCCAGGACGACGGACAGGCCGCCGCCGAGGAGCAGGAGTGCGCGAATCAACCGGGTTCTCATTAGTGCCTCCGTTGTTGAGCGCGGTCACATCACAGGGCTGAGCCCTGGGGGCCATCGACGACACGGGAAGTCTGGACACGGGCGCTGTACGAGCGATGCTCCGGGGGGAAGGACGGGGGTCGCGAGCCCGTTTTCAGGACCTTGGCAGTCGTTCGCACGTTCCGATCGCCGGGGGCACCGCGCCGAAACGTATCCTAAGGCGGACGCCACTGTCTAGACAATTCCCGGGGTCGAGACCGTGAAGAGGGGACAGGCCCCTTTGTCTCCATCACGAGGTAGTGGACAGGGGATAGGGGCAAGGGACGAGGGGCAAGGGGCAAGGGACCGGAGGGAATGTGCTCGCCGATGTCGTGCAGCGTGCAGGTGTGCGGATGCGCGAGGGAGGCGATGGCGCGGGCCTTGTAGACCTCACCCAGTCCACCTTCGCCCAGCTTGGCGAGGACCTCATAGGGACCCAGTCGCGTGCCCGCAGCCAGGGACATGGTCGCTCCTGCGGCACATGATACTGCCGCGCCCTGCCCGTTGCGTCTGCCCGCGCCCTGGGCGAGCGCCGGGGTTGTGCATCTATTTCTGCGCCCGGAGGACGCTGGCGCGCGCGTCCAGATCGTGCGCTTCGCCGGCGCGCCCCATCTGTCGGAGCAGAGCGGCGTGAGCCTCGAGGAGGGCGAGCGCCAGGGGCTTGTCCGTTTGCGCGACGTTGTCGGTCATCGTCAGCAAGCGATCGAAGAAGGCCGCGGCGCGATCCTGATCTCCCCGTGCCTGCGCGAGGCGGCCGGCGCCGAAGAGGGCGTCGGCCACGTCGCGACTGGCGATGCCCGGCACCTGGTCGTAGATGGCCGCGGCCCGCTCGTACGCCGCGCTCGCGGCCGGGAGGTCGTGCGCCCGCTCGAGCAAGCTCCCGAGATTAACCAGCACCCCGGCGGTCAGGTAGTGCCGCGGGCCATACGCCTTCTCGTAGATGCCGAGCGCGCGTTCGTAGCACTGCCTGGCTCGAGCCGCGTCGCCGAGGTCCTGCGATACCAGCCCGAGAGTCTGGAGCGTATCCGCGACATCCGGATGATCCCGCCCCAGCGCCTTCTCGCGCATCGGGAGGGCGCGTTCGCACAACGCCGCCGCCTGCTCGTAGTCCCGTGTGCGCCAGTACACGACCGCCAGATTACTCAGCGACACACCCACGTCCGCGGCTTCGGGCCCGAGGAGCTTGACCTGGATCGCGAGCGCCCGCTCGTGCAGCTGGCGCGCCGCGTCGTACGCGTGCAGCTGCTCGTCTACGACCGCCAGGTCGTTGAGGGCCCAGGCGTAGACGATATTGTCCGTGCCGACCCTCGCCTCCAGGATTGTCAGCGCGCGCTCGTAGCATCGCTGGGCGGCCGGGAGACGCCCCATCAGCCGGAGCAGCCAGCCAAGATGGCTGAGTGAGTACGCGACTTCCGTATCGTCTGGTCCGCGGGTCTTCTCGAGCACCGTGACCGAATCCTCGAGCAGCCGCTGCGCCTCGGGAAAGTCCCCCGCGTCCCTCAGCAGGATGCCGAGCAGCCGGACCGCTCGCGCCGTTTGATAATGCGTGCGG
>Ga0315283_10006574_pt1 | contig 10383 bp, 7 predicted proteins | sample YL17G09_0_MG_FD_204541 | JGI IMG/M metagenome (GOLD analysis project Ga0315283, IMG submission 204541) | Sediment microbial communities from Yellowstone Lake, YNP, Wyoming, USA - YL17G09_0 | ecosystem: Environmental > Aquatic > Freshwater > Lake > Sediment | place: USA: Wyoming | collected...
GAAATGAAATGTCCGGGAGAGCATTAATCGAAATCGCAGAGAGCTGCATTTCTCTCTTTCTCTTTCTCTCGCGTTCTCGTTCTCTCTCTCTCTCTCTCTCTCTCTCTTTCTCCTCTTCCTCTTCGCTTCTTCTTCTTTTCGTTCTCGCCCACCATGGACGCCTATGAGAAGCTGGAGAAGATTGGGGAGGGCACCTACGGCAAGGTGGGAGACGAATTGAGGAGGAGAAGAAAGAAAGAAAAGTGTCGGCCTCGGCGTCGTTCGTCGTTCGTCGCGCGAATTGCCTTTTCTCCTTCCTCTCGCCTCTCTTTCTTTCCTTCTCGGCCTCACTCTTTTCACTCCTCTCCCTCTTTAACCACACTCTCATGACCCTGCAGGTCTATAAGGCTAAGGAGAAGTCGACGGGAAGGCTCGTGGCGCTGAAGAAGACGCGGCTCGAGGTGAGCAAAGAAAGAAGATTCAGTTCGACCGGAGAGCGTCGACAGCTCTCTCTGCTGCTTTGGCTCGAGAGCTCGGCCCGACTCGCTCGTTGCAACGGTCGCGGCGGCGACAGAGTTGAGACAGAAAGCAGCAGCAGCTCCGTTGAGAGGGACGGCGCAACTCTTTCCCTCTCGCCCGAGAGAGCACATTGACGTCCGCCTCTGTCAAGGAAGAGAGGGAGGAAGAGAGAGACGAGCGCCCACTCACAGGGAAAAGGCGGAGAGAAGAGCGAAGGCTCCGGCGAAGCAATCGAGCAGAAGCGACGCGCGGCGGCAGCCTCTATTTCTCAACCTCGACCTCCTCGAAAAAAACAAAAAAAAACGACAGATGGAGGAAGAGGGCGTCCCGTCGACGGCCCTGCGCGAGGTCTCCCTGCTCCAGATGCTCTCCGAGTCCAACCACGTCGTCAAGTGAGAGAAGAGATGATTTCGTTTTTTCACCTCTCCGCAGGAAGAAAGAAAGAAACGAAGAGAGGAAGGAGAAGGAACCTCGAGCCCTCGTTGTCGTCGCTCACCCCCACGCCGAAAAAAAAAACCCCGAAAAACCAAAAAAAACTCTTTCTCTAGGCTGCTCTGCGTCGAGCACGTCGAGGAGCACTCGAAGCCCGTGCTCTACCTCGTCTTCGAGTTCCTGCAGACGGACCTGAAAAAGTGGATGGACAGGAACGGGAAGGGGCCCGCGCACCCGCTCAGGTAAAGAAATAGATTTTTTCCCCGTTTTTCTTCGACCTCTTTCGAGACTTTTGATGTTGACGACGCGGAACAAAACAAAAACTCTTCTCCTTCTCCTCCTCCTCCACTCCAGGCCCCACACCGTCAAGAACCTGATGTACCAGCTCCTCAAGGGAGTCGCCCACTGCCACCGCCACGGCGTGATGCATCGGGACCTGAAACCGCAGAACCTCCTCGTCGACGACGACCTCGAGGGCACCAAGGAGGCCGACGGCAGCCTGACTTTGAAGATTGCCGACTTGGGATTGGGCAGGGCCTTTTCGGTGCCGATCAAGGCCTACACGCACGAGATCGTCACGCTCTGGTACCGCGCCCCGGAGGTGCTCCTGGGCTGCACGCACTACGCGCCGGCTGTCGACGTCTGGTCTGTCGCGTGCATCTTCGGCGAGCTCGCACGGAAGCAGGCGCTGCTCCCGGGCGACTCGGAGCTGCAGCAGCTGCTGCACATCTTCAAGCTGCTGGGCACGCCCGACGAGTCGATCTGGCCCGGGGTGACCAAGCTGCGCGACTGGCACGAGTTCCCGCGCTGGGCGCCGCAAGACCTGTCGAAGGTCTTCCCCGGGCTCGAGCCCTCGGGCGTGGACCTGATGCGGAAGATGTTTGAGTACGACCCGGCGAGGAGGATCTCGGCGAGGGACGCGCTGGCCCACGAGTACTTCGACGACCTGGACAAGGACGCGGTGGACCTGCTGGAGAGCGAGAGCGTGCGCGCGCTCGGGTTTTAGAGAGGCGGAGGAAGGAGAGGGGAGGTGAAAGAGAGGTCGGAGAGTGAAGAGAGAGAGACAATTTACCCTCCGTTCTCCCCCCCCCCAAAAAAAATCAAATCACTTCTGTATTTCGCCACCACTGTCTTGCTTTCCATAAGCACTTGTTTCTGAACGAGAAGGAAAGGAATAGAGGGAGATGTTGAGAGAGAGAGCCCTGGGAAGAACAAATCCCGAACGGTTTTTTTATCAACTCTGAGGTTCCTTTTTTTTTTTTTTTTTTACAATGACAAAAAGAAGAGACCAGAGAGAGCGCAAACGGGGACAAGAGAGCGGCAACAACAAGAAGTGAACACGCGCGCGCGGGGACAACAGCAAAGAAAAACAACAACAACAACGGGTATCAAGCCCGGACAGCGAAGACGCCCCCCGGGGAAGAGGGGGAGGGGGAAGGCCCGTCGCGGCTCGCCCTTCGCCGCGGGTCCCCGTCCTCGCGAGCGGAGGAAGCGGCGGCACCGCCGCGAGGGAGGAAGCGCGACAGCCAGGAGAGCGCCCCGGAGGAGGCGGGAGCAGCCCCCGGCTCGGAGGAGGAGGGAAGCAGCAAGGGAGCGACGGAGGAGTCCAGGGCGGCCCCGACGGCGCTCGCCCAGCTCCTCTGCGCCGGCGCGCTCGACGAGGGCAGCGCCGCGGCTCTCGTTCTCGACGAGGAAGAAGAAGACGGGGACGCCGTCAGCCACAGCTTCCGCAGCGCGTCGAGGGTCTCTGCGTCGAGCTCCGACTCGCAGCAGGAGGCGGCGGTCCAGGGAGGAGGGGGCGGGCAGCAGGGGACCGCGGCGGCGGCGGAGCGGAGAGCGCAGCAAGAAGGGGAAGAGGACCGCGGGAAGAGCGACCGCGGGATCCGCGCCGCGCTCGACGTCGGCGCGAGAGGAGCTGCGTTTTCCTCCTCCTCTTCTGCTGCGGGGGCAGCGTCACGGAAGGTCACGATCTCGTCCTCCCCGGCCAGCTCCACGCCTGCGGCATCCAGCGCCCCGCGGAGCCACCGCCGAGCCGCCCTCCCGTCCTCTCCTCCTCCGGCGCCCGGCCCCGCCGCCGCCGGGCGCGGCGGCGCGAGCACGAGCGCGCCTGCCGTCGGCCGCTGCGCCGGGTCGACGCGCAGCATCGACGCCAGCGCCGCCCTCGCCGGGTGGCCCGCGGCGAGGCCGGCGGCGTCGAGGCTGCGGGAGAGGGAGCGGTCGACCCAGCGCTGGAGCTCGTCGGCGTCGGCCGAGGAGCGCGGGCCGCCGCTCCTCCCTGCTGCTGCTTCCCCCGCGGCGAGGGCGGGGCCTCCCCCGCCGTCATCGCCGCCCCCCGTCGTCGTCGAGGCCGCCGCGAGCAGGGCGCCCGGGAGCGCAAACGGCGGCGCCGCCCCCCGGGGGTTCCCCGAGAGCAGGCCCGCCGCCAGGACGCCGAGCGACCAGACGTCCGAGGGGGGCGCATGGCGGACGCCGCCCCTCTGGCTGCTGCGGCTGCCGCGGCGACCGCGGGGGCCTGCCTCTCCGCCTCCCGCGTCCCTCGAGCGGGCGATCTCGGGCGCCGGGTGCGGCGTGCCTCCGCCGCCGCCGGAGGCGACGGCAGGGCCGGGGCCGCCCCCGGCGCCGGGAGCGACGGCGGCGACCTTGGGCCCCAGCAGGGGCCTGCCGTCCCCCGGGAGCCTCCCGCCGGGAGCGGCCGGGGCGAGGCGGACGACGACGGAGGAGGCGACTGCCGGGAGCAGCAGCGGCGCGCGCCGCTGCCGCTGCCCGTCTCCGTTTTCGTCCTCCTCCCTCCACGCCCCCTCCGAGACCAGGACCGCGGAGGCGCAGACCCTGCGGTGGACCCTCCCGGACGCGTGGACGCGAGCCAGCTGCCTCGCCAGGGACGCGACAACGACGCCGACAAAAGCCTCGGAGAGCCTCGGGGGGGGAGGGGGCGGCGCGGGCGAGGGAGAGGAGGGAGAGGCGGGGAGGCGTCCCCCCTCTCGCTGCTCCTCGGCGGCGACGGCGACCGGCCGCGGCGGCGGGGGGGGCGCGAGCGCCGAGGCGAGCGAGACGAGGGGTCGCGGCCTTGCTTCAACAACGGGATGCTGGTCCGGCGTCCTGAGCAGCAGCGGCTGGGAGAGCAGCGACCGGAGCAGCGCCGAGGGAGAGAAGGCGCTGCTGCCCCCTTGCTCGACGTCAGCGGCGTTCCCCCGCGCCGAAGGCGAGAGCGCTGCGGCCGCGACGCCTCCCTGCTCTTCGTCCGGCGAGGAAAGAGGAGCTGCTGCCTCTCCTTCTTCGCCCTCCTCTTCGGAAGAAGATTCCTCCTCCTCCTCCTCCTCCTTCGCCGCCGCGGCCTCAAAGGCGGGGCACAGCCTCCTCGCCGCGGAGACGCGGCGGTGGCTCTGCCCCCCCGAGGAGGAGGAGGAGGCTGCCGACGAGGAGGAATTCCGTCGGGGCCGCGGGGCGCGAAGCCTCTCTGGCGAGTGCGGCGGGGAAAGAGGTCGGGAGGGACGAGGGGGGGCCGCGGCCGAGGGAGGCAGAGCGGAAGCAGCGGAGGCGGCGGCGACGGCAGCGGCGGAGACAATACCCGGAGCGACGGGAGCGGGAGCGAGCGCCGGCGGCAAAGGCGCCGAGGAGGGGAGAGGCAGTAGAGGGGGCCTTCCCTGCTGCGGCAGCGAGTGGTTGTTCGTGGCCGCCGCTGTCTTCGGCGGGGGCCAGTCCGCTCCCGGGACGAACCGCAGCGAGGACTTCGACGGAGCGGGCCGCGGGAGAGCTGCTGCCGCGGCGGCGGCAGAGGCGTCGTTTTTGAAATCTCGGCTGCCTCTGTCGTCGTCATCGCCTGAGCAGCTTGAGCTGGAATGACCGCTGCTGCTGCCCCTGCTGTCGCCCGACGACAACGCCGCCCCCACCGAGGAGGTCATCGAGTCGTTCCTCTCGATGGAGGACACCGCGGACGCGGCCGGACGGAGCACGGAGTCGAGCGAGACGGAAGAGTCGAGGCTGCACGTCCGTTGATGGAGGTGGTGCAATTTCGAAGAGACAGCTCCTCCGGCGTCGTCGACGACATCGAACCCGCTGCTATTCCGCTGCGGGGCAGCCCAGCTGCACTCGCCGCCGACCGGGACGGGCCTCCCAGGCCACGCAGCGCGACGCCGCTGGTCCGGGAGGGACAGCATCGAGGCCTGGAAGAAGGGAAAGAAGGGGCGAAAGGGAAGCAGTCGATCGAAGGACGCGCGACGAAAGAAAAAAAAAGGCAAAATCTTTTTCTGCAATCGACGTCTTCTTCTCTCTCCCGTCCGGGAGCTACCTTCTCTTTGTCTTCTACTCAACTCGCGAGGTAAGGCCGCAGAAAAGCGAGACCGAGCCCGAGACCGAGGAGGGAACAGGAGAGAAGTATCAGAACGGAGCGGAGCGAGGACTGAGGATTCCTCAGGGTTTTTAAAAAACGGAGGAAAGAAAAAAAACTAAAGGCAGACTCTCCCTCTTCAAAACTTTGGCTCTGCCCTCGCGCCCGCGGGCTTCATCGCCGCCTTCCTGCTCGGGGACGCCTCCCCTGCCCTCGCCGCCCGCGCACCGGTATCCACAATCAATTTTCTTCCTCCTTCCGAAGGAGGAAATCCGGGTCGAGCCTAAATTTCATTTCAAATTTGCGCCACCACTCGTCCAGGGCCCCCGGGGGCAGCACCGCGGCCCCAGCTGCCGCGGCCGCCGGGTCTGCCGCGGGCGCGAAAGACTGCGCGAACCGGAAGAGGTCGAGCCCGACGCGGCGGCCAAACTCGAGGCGAGACGCGACGCCCGAGTGCTCTCGAGAGGCGAGCTCTGCGGCGGGCTCGAGGGAGACGCCGACGAGGGCGGCGGAGGCCGTCGTCGTCCCGGCAGCGGCCGCGGCCGCGGCTGCGGTGGGGACCAGCGACAGCGGGAGCAGCGAAGGGGGCGTCGCGGACGAGGGAGGGGCGCCGGCTCCCTCCCCGGGAGCGAAAGGGAACGACAGCGGGAACGCGTCCGAGGGCTTGCCCTCCGCCACGCACCCCCTGTACTGCCAAGAGGGGGGGCCCTTCACCCCGCCGCCGACCACGGCGACGTAGAGCGCGAGGCCCGCGCCGGCGGGCAGCGCCCCGGGCGCCGAGAGGAAGAGCGTCACGTCCCGGACGGCCAGTGCGCGCAGCAGCCCGTCAGCCGCCGCCGCCGCCGCCGTTCCGCCGGGAGCGCTCGCGAGGAGGCTCCTGAGGTCCAGAACCCACTGCGCCGGGCCCGTCTGCGTGAAAGCCGAGGAGAAGATCGGGTATCCGACCTTGCTGCCCGTGAAGAGGATACCAAAGGGAGGAGCCGGAGGGGGCGGCGTCGCCGCCGCCGCCGCCGGTGAGGCGGCCATTTCTTCCCTTTTTTTTGTGTGGGGGGGTCTCTATTGGAGGTCTCCTTCCTTGTCCTTGGTGACACCTCCGAATGCAGCAGCAGCAGCAGCAGCAACAGATGCAGCAGCTGGAGCAGGAGAAGTAGGAGAGAGCGGGATGGCCTGTTGGTCGGTTGGTTTGGGTACGTTTTTTTGGCAAGAGGTCTCGAGGTTTTGAGAGGAAAAAAACTAGGCATCGCTCGCCTCCTTTTCCTTGTCTCCTTTCTCCTCTCCTCTCCAAACCGCTTTTCCGCTCACCAGGTCAGGCTCCAGCACGGTGTGGACCACGCTGGCGCCGGCGAGGAGGGACGCGAGGGCTACCAGGTAGGGCTTGAAGCCGAGGGACATCGGAGGAAGCTCCTCGTTCACTTTCTCTTTTTCCTCGACATCTGAAAGGGAAGAGGTCGTTGCGACTCGTCACTTTCTCGATTCAATCAAAGAATTTGAGGCTCGAAAAAAAAAAAACGTTTCCCGTTTTTCTCTCTCGTCGAATAACCAACGCAGGATGCCCTTCTTCGGCCTCTTCGGCAAGAAGAAGGAGTCCCCCAAGCCGGAGGCGGGCAGGTGAGCGAAGGGGTGGCGTGAGACGAGGAGAAAACGAGCTCTGATTAATCGTTTTGTCGTCGGCGGCCATCGTCCTCGTCTTTCCTCCTCGACCTCCTCCTCTCTCAAACTCTCCTCCTCACTCCTCCTCAACACCCCCCACCCACCCCCACCAAACAAACACCAGCGCCTCCGCCTCCGCCGCCGACGCCAAGGCCCGCATGCTCACCCAGGCTCCGCCACCCCGCGGGGCAGACGATCCGGAGCCGGCGACCGTCGACTTCGGCACCGAGGGCCCCCTGGCCCTCTCGGGGCTCTGCACCTCTGCCGTGCCCGGCTCGTCATCGTCGTCGAGGAAAAGGGACGGGCCCGAGCCCGTGTCCGCCTGTTTTTGGCGCGTGGAAGAGGTGCCGCCGGCGCAGCAGAAGACGAAGCCGAGGTTCCACGTCGAGTTTTGAGGGACAGGATAAGGAGAGAGAGAGAGAGGTTGGAGTTTTGGAGTTGGAGAGAAACATTGTGCAAAAAGAAAGAAAAAAAACCCAAAAATGAAAATCTGTTTGTTCTCTCTCTTTTTTACAAAATCGCCGCTGCGCTGCTCCTCTTTTAACTTCAACTAAGAGCTCGCCGGCGGCGGCGGCGGCGGCGACGGCAGCCAGATTCTCACCCTCGTGCCTCCTTCCCCGCTGGGCGTGACGCTCACTCTTCCCCCGGCCACCGCGATGGCTCTCGACGCGGCTGCGAGCGCCGCGGCGCCAGAGCCCGCAGGCAGGCCCGCGGCGAGGCGCTCCATCGCCGCGGCCGCGGAGAAGCTCTGCGGAGCAGGAGCGGGAGAAGGAGGGGAAGGCGGTTCTGCCGTGGCGGTTGCCGTTGCTGCGGGCGCCGCAGCCGCCTCCGTCGCTCCGCTTTCGCTCACGCTGCTGCTCCCGCTCCTTGCACCACCACCACCGCCTCCTCCGCTGAAACCTCCCCCTCCTCCCCATCCCCCTCCTCCGAGCTGCGCCATGAGCTCCTCGCGCATGCCCCAGTCCCCGCCGCTGTCAACGACGTCGATGCAGACCCCGGAGCCGAAGAGCGAGGCGCCGGCGCCAAAGGGTAACGAGGGAGCGGAAGAAGAGGAGGAGGAGGAGGAAGAAGAGGAGGAGAGCGGCGGCGCGGCGCCTGAGCCCGAAACGGACACCGAGACTTTTCCTCCGCGACCGCACCGCTGCAGCGCCGAGTCCACGGCGTCCCCCGTCGCCCTCGCGAGGGTCGACGCCGGGACCGCGGCGAGGAGCGGCCTAGGCGGGCGCGGGAGCAGGCGCAGGGGGGAGGAGGAGGAGGAGGGAGGGGACGGAGCGCAGAGGGACGCGAACGAGGCGCGCCCGTCGGCCCCGCCCGCAGCCGGCGACGGGGCGGGAGGAGGGGGAGGGCCCCCGTCGCTGTCGCCGCTGCCGTCTCCCTTGGCCCTTCTGCTGGAGCTCATCTTCAGCTCGAGCGCCACGCCCAGCGCCGCCGCGCGCGGCGCCGCCTCGGCCAGCGCCTCGGCGACTACGTCGAGCGGGGAGCATTCTTTGGAGTCGCTGACGAGGAGGTTTGGAGGGACGGGCCTCCTGCCGCCGCCCGCCGCGAGCGTCGTCACCGCCGGCGGCGGGAGGAGCTGCTGCTGCTGCTGAGGCAAGATGGGAGATGACGACGCTGTTACGGCTGTCGCCGCTTCAGCGGTCGCAGGAAGCGAAGAAGAAGAGGGAGGAGCAGAGGGAGGCGGGGGCGCGGGCAAAGAGGACGGCGGAGAGGTCGAGTGCAGCGCCGCGGCGAGCCTCCCGACAATGCTCGCGAGCTCGCCGCCCTGAGTCACGATGCCCGCGGCCATGTCCTTCTCGGGGGCCCCTTCCCTCGTGCGCGGCAGCAGCATCGCCGCGAGCGTGCGCAGGGCTGCGACGGGCCCGGCGGCGGCGTCCACGAGCGCCGCGGCGGCGGCCCGCCTGCCGGCCGCGTCGGCGGCGTCGAGCGCGGCGCGGGCCTCGAGCGACGCCGCCGCGGCGAGGACCGAGGCCGCGGTGACCAGCGCGTCCTCGTCCGCCGCGTCGGGGACGTACGTGCCGGAAGCAGCAGGAAAGGAGGGCGAGGGAGAGGGGGAGGAGGAGGAGGGGGCGCCGCCGCTCTCGCCGTCCTCCCCGGCGGCTTTGCTCCACTCCCCGGACCCGGGCTCGAGCTCGACGACGAGCAGCCCGACCAGAAACCTCCCGTGCGCCAGCGGGAGCACGAGGCCCCCGACGGCGTCGGGCAGGGCCACGACGCGCTGGCGGGTGAGGTAGTCCTCGGCCGCGGCGTCGGCACCGTCGAGCGAGATGGCGTCTGCGGGAGCGCCGCCGCTGCCGCCGCCGTTGTTCCCTCCTGCTCCGGCCCCCCCTCCTCCTTCCGTCGTCGCCACTCTTCTCAAGACGAGCCTGCCGCTCATCAGCGAGCTCGGCGTCCGGGCGTAGAACGCTGCCCGCACGAGCGGCGGGGCCTCGCCGCGGCGGGCCGCAGTGCCGGCGAGGAGCAAAGGAAGGCAGCGGAGGTGCGCCGAGGCCAGGGCTGCGAGCTCGGGCGACGAGGCCAGCGGCGGCGGGGCCGGAGGGGCGAGCAGCGACGACGGCTGGGCTGCCGCTTTCGTTGTCGCCTCGAGCGCGAGCCCGCCCGAGCCCGAAAAGGGGGTGGAGTCCTCTGCGAGGGCAAGGGCCGTCACGGGACGCAGGGGGATCATCCTCGTCCTTCGCCGCCGTCGCCGCTGGGGAGCAGAGGAAGCCGGCGAGGAAGAGGAGGAAGGAGCGAAGGAAGAGGAGGTGGAGGTCGCTGCTGACGACGCAGAAGCAAGAGCTCGTCGTGGTTCGCTTCGCTGTCGCCGAGCAGACGCCGACATTGGGAATGCCGCCCGCGCCGGCGTCGCGTTCGCTTTTGGTGCTGCGCTGGAGCGGGGGCCCAGAACTCGGGGCGCTGTAGCAGCTAGCGCGGGCATTTTGCTAGATGGCCTCGCCCAGCAGCAGCAGCAAGGCGCGTGGCGAGATGGGGAGGGAGAGAGCACTCAGCAATTCTTCTCCTCTCGAGGCGTTTCGTTTGTGGAGCTCGCACAGAGGCGAAAAAAAAAACTCTGGCCCGCTTCTCCACTTCTTTGTCCTCCCGCAGAGAGAGCTCCATATTTATCGCTCTCTCTCTCTCCGCTGGAATTGAGAGAGAGAGAATGAAGATGCCACCGTCGTCTTTGCTCGCGACGAGCAACAGGCTCGGAGCAGCAGCTGCTGCAGCAGCTCCGATTCCTTTGTCGGCATCAACTCGCCGCCGATCGCATTTCGGTCTCTCCCCCCCTAGCCTCTCCTCTCCTAGCCGCCGCCCGGACTCCCCCGCCGCGGAGACTGCCTGCCGCGCTTCGGCAGATGGTGCGTTCGAATTACCAGCTTGGAAGAACTAGAGGGAAAAAACAAGAGAGCAGCGCTTGTCCGATCTTCTTCCTCCACTTCTTCGTCCTCCACTTCCTCAACCTCAATCTCACTCGCACAAAAACTCTCTCTCTCTCTCTCTCT
>Ga0315283_10006575_pt1 | contig 10380 bp, 6 predicted proteins | sample YL17G09_0_MG_FD_204541 | JGI IMG/M metagenome (GOLD analysis project Ga0315283, IMG submission 204541) | Sediment microbial communities from Yellowstone Lake, YNP, Wyoming, USA - YL17G09_0 | ecosystem: Environmental > Aquatic > Freshwater > Lake > Sediment | place: USA: Wyoming | collected...
TCGGGATTCCGATCAGTAGGGTCGGCATCGTCAACACCATCAACCTGTCGAGGATGGTGATCGCGATGCGCTTCCATGTGGTGCTGATGGCCGCCCTTCTCGGCGTTCCCACAATCCCAGTGGCGTACTGCCCGAAGGTCTCGAGGCTTGCGGATCAGCTCGGCCTTGCCCGATTCTGCCTGAACATCCACGATCATCACCGGTTGGAGGAAACGGCGGGCGAACTCGAACGCCGGTCGGCGGAAGTGTCGTTCACCCTGCGCGAGCGCGTCGAGGCGCTCCGCCGGGAAGCTCGGGGAATACTCGACGCCACGGTGTCCGCGGTGCAGGCGGCCTAGAGAGCCCCAGATCCGGGTCATGACGATTTCCAAGCCCTACCTGTTGTTCCGCCTGGTGCCGACGATGAGGTGCAACCGCCGGTGCTCCTACTGCTTCGTTCCCGGGGAGGAGCGGGCGAGCCACTCCACGATGTTCGACGTGCACCCGCCTTCGGAGTGGGTTGCGGCGATGCAGAACTTCTCCCAGTACGCGGTCGAGTTCTACTGCTGGGGAGGCGAGCCATTCCTGCTCGACGGCACCTACGAGACGGTCAAGGGTTGGACGGGTTTCGACCACGTCCTGGGCGGGAATCGGCTCGACACCAACATGGCGTTCGCCGACAAGATCGCGGAACGGTGCCCGACGAACAAGGTCAAGCTGAACTGCTCCTGGCATCCGCAGTACGACTCGCTTGCGGAGATCACGCGCAAGGTGCGCCTCCTGGCAGGCCTCGACATGGTGGGCATGCTCAATTTCGTGGCAAGCCCGTACAACCTCGAGACGCTCGACTCTCGATACGGGATGTCCATCGACGATCTCGTCGCGCACTTCGACGGCATCGGCGTCTTCGTCAACGTCGCTGCCGATTTCGCCATCGTCAACGGAACGGATCCGACGAGCTACTCGGACTACAAGCGCCTCCTGCTCGGTTACACCTGCGAGGAGGACTGGCGGCAGCTGCGATGCGAGAAGACAGCCTCGCTCTGCGACGCGAACGCACACTTCTTCACCGTCCACCACAACGGGGATCTCACGCCATGCCTGAGCTCGACGGTGTGCGGTAGCTTCTTCGAGGGTGCCCTGACGTTCCCGGAAGCGACCGTCTGTGCGAACGACTGCCCGAGCATCGTCGCGTACCCGTTTCGCCACGACAACCCGTTCCCGTTCCGCCAGCACCTGCTCGAATACGTGAGGCGAAACCGGGAGCACAGAGTGACCAAATGCAGCCTGACCAGTCCGCTTGCGTGAAGCCGACGTCTGGTCGACCCTGGCCCGGAGGCTCGAGCCTCGAGGACGGTCCGCCCATTCCCGGGGCCCCGTTCTTCGGGCTGTCTTGTCTTCCGCGGGTGACGATCATCGACTCCGAGGGCGAGCGCACGGTCGAACTGGCCGAATCATCTGAGACGGTCGCCGCCCTGGGCCGGTTCTTCCAACGAGAGTTCCCTGTTCCCGGCACCTGCGTCGGCGTCATCTACCCGCTGTCGCCGATGCTCCCGCTGGTCTGGCTGGGACTCCTGAAGGCGGGACACATCCCGTGCATCCTCCAGAACCCGACCGAGAAGCAGACGGGTGAGTACTGGCTGCGCAGCGTATCGCACGCCATCCGGAGCTGCGGGATCGACGCCGTGGTCGGCGATGGAGACCCGCGGCTGTCGGGTTTCGGCCGCATCACCGACCTGCGCCGCCTCGACAGGGAGACGCCGCTGCCGGACGCAACCGGCGCTTCGAGCAACGAGATCGTTGCCGGTTCGATCCTGCAGCTGTCCTCCGGGACGACGGGGCACCGGAAAGGCGTTCGCCTGACCCTGGCCCAGCTTCGGTCTCATGTCGAGTGCTACAACCGGGTTCTGCAGCTGGATCCGGACGACCGAATCGTATCGTGGCTCCCGCTCTACCACGACATGGGCTTCGTCGCCTGCTTCGTCATGCCGCTGTTCCTGGGCGTGCCGGTGGTGCTGATCGACCCGATCCTCTGGACCAGGCAGCCGAGGATTCTCTTCGAGGCGATCGCCAGGCACTCGGGCACAGTGTGCTTCATGCCGAATTTCGGCTTCGAGGTCATGTCGCGAGCCGGCGGGTCCCCGCGGCTGGACTCGATGCGCCACTGGGTCTCGTGTTCGGAGCCGAGCCGCGAGGACACCTTGCGGAGGTTCGCCGCCAACACCGGAACTTCCCCGCACGTTCTGTCCACCTGCTACGGGATGGCGGAGAATGTCTTCGCCGTTTCGCAGAGCGAGGGGTTACGCCTGGTGGAGCGCGACGGTCGGACGGTGGTTAGCTGCGGTCGGCCGATACCGGGAACCGACGTCAAGATCGTGGATGGCGAGGTGTGGGTCCGCAGCGCCTCCAGCCTGCGCGCCTACCACGGCCAGCCGGAGTGCATTGACGCCGACGGGTACTACGCCACCGGCGATCTCGGTGTCCTGACAAAAGGGGAACTGGCCATTCTCGGGCGCAAGCACGACGTGATGATCGTCGCAGGCCGAAAGCACCTTCTCAGCGATCTCGATCACATGCTCAACCGCGTCCTGCCAGGTTGCAAGGGGCGTGGGGTGTCCCTGGCACAGGAGAACCCGACGATCGGAACTCAGAGCCCCCTCTACCTCGTCGAACGGCCTCGCTTCTGGATCGGCGGAGATCGTGACATGGCCGCCGGGCAATCGCTCAAGGCGATGACCGGCATCGAGGTCCATCAGTTCGAATCGGTCCCTCCGCGTTTCATCACCAAGACCTCGTCCGGCAAGATCAACCGGGGGCAGACGCTCGCCGACTGGCGGCGCGCGGTCCAATGGCAGCAGGAAGTCGCTCCGACAGGAGTTGCGGGACCGGGACTGCGCGACGAGGTGGAGCAGTGTTTCTCGTCCTGTCCGACGGCCGAGCCTCTGGGCCAGTGGCTCGATTCTCTTGGCGTCGTCGTAATGCGCATGCTGTTCGAGAAGCACGGTCTGCCGTGGGACCCGGCCCGCACCCTGAACGATGCATACCAGGTTCCGCCCGTCGCTGAGAGGGCCGACCATTCAGATGTCTTCCGGATCGTTTCGCTCCTGGAACTTCCGGCCTACCCGTTCCTGGACGGGTCGTTCGTCCAGGAGATCTCCAGAGGCCTGGGCGTCCCGGTTCACTTCGAGCACGTGTGTGTCCCTCCTTCCCCGGTTCTCCTGAGCGACGTCGTCTTCCACGACTACTTCCTGCCCCGGCTGGACCCCGGACGCACCGCGGCGGTCGTCGACACCGTCCGCAAGTTGAAGCGTGCGAACCTCATCCTGATTGACGACCTAGGTGAGTTCTGGATCCCGAATCGTACGCGGTGGAGTGACATCGCCTACGCGCGCCTGAACCACTCCCTGACCAACGACCCGGCGGCCGATCTGGTCGGCGTGCGCCGGGCCCGCTATCACTCGGGGCACCAGATGCTGCCGCGGGAACTCGTTCTCGCCGGCGATCTTCCTCTGGAGAGCCGGGGCTATTCGATCGCGCAACTGTCGAAGTACCTGGGCGTTCCGATCCTGAGGGTCGCGCTGCACGACGACTACCGGTCGTTCACGAACGACTGGGATGTGCGCTGCTACCATTCCGACGATGCGCACGAGGAGCGCTCTGCCAGGATCGACCCAGCCCGCTTCGGGGACGACCTGGTCGCGTTTGCCAGGAACCACTGCGCGGCCCCCAAGCACGGACAGGGCCGAAGCGTGCTGGAGTTGGGAGACCAGGGGCACTACTGCTCGATCCTCGTCAACCGCGAGGCCGTGGACTGGATAGCGGCAAGGCACGAGAGGTTCTGGATCTGCGGGCTGCCCAGCAGCGTACCCTACCTCGAGCAGGTCCTCAGGCAGATGGGCAAGGACTACTTCTTCTGGAACTCCCTGTCCGAGCCCCCGCGCCCATTCGATTGCGTCGTGCAGAACGGTACGTGGGGTTTGCCACGAACGGACAAACCGGTCTACGACATCGTCATTGCCGACAGAGAGCGGGGCAGATCGTACGCTGGCGGAACCGCAGAACCCGGCTGCCCGTCGTTCCGCGACCCGAACGCGCGTGATCGGGCGAGACGGGCGCTCAGGCATGCCGGAATCCCCGACAGGGAACACGCACCCGCTCAGTGGGAGGCCGACGGCGCGGCCTCCCTGCAGGGGCGTGACGGGTTGTGTCGGGCACTCCGCGACCTCGCCGGTCGTGCGCGCGCGAGCACTGGAGACCGGGTGATTCGACTGCTCGAGCTCAGCGACGGGCAGCATTGCTGGCAGATGGTGCTCGACCCAATCGAGGGGGTCGAGGTCGCGACCCTGGAACCGGACGCCGAGCGGTCCCAGGCGCTTCGCAGGGCCGTTCCGAGCCTGGACGTAATCTCAGGGCCTTTCGAGCACCACGTTCCCCGCGAACCGTACCACGGAGTGTTCGGGCAGGTCACCGGGGCGCGCGCGGAGGCCGTCCGTGAAGCGCTGCCGAACATCCGGAAGTGGCTGTGCCGCGACGGGGAGTTGCTTCTGGAGGCGGTGTGACGTCGGACACGCCGCGCATCTCCGTCGTGATGCCGACCTACAACCAGGCGCACTTCCTGGAGCGGGCAGTCGAGTCGATTCTCTGCCAGACGCTGGCGGATTTCGAGTTCCTTATCGTCGACGACGGCTCAACTGACGACACGCCGGCGATCCTTGCAGGGGTCTCGGACCCGCGCGTGCACGTCATCCGCCAGACGAACCAGAGACTCCCTCGGGCCCTGAACGCCGGATTCCGGGAGGCGCACGGCGAGTACCTCACCTGGGTCTCTTCGGATAACCAGCATGCGCCGACCTTCCTGGAAGAACTGGCGGGAGCGCTCGATTCCTATCCGGACGCCGACTTCGCCTACTCGGCCTTCCACTGGATAGACGCCGAGGACCGTGTGTCGGGTCTCTCTGCGTGGCAGGATGCGCGCTACCCCAGCGTGCTCTGTGCAAACCCGGCGATCGCCGCCTTCATGTACCGTCGACAGTGCCACGATTTGGTCGGATGGTATGCCGAGGACCTCGAGGGCGCCGAAGACTGGGACATGTGGTTGAAGATCTGCGAGAGAGCTGAACCCGTCTACGTCACCACGCCCCTGTGTCGGTACCGCGTGCACGACGGCAGCATGACCAGCAGGCGGGTCGCGCAGATTCGGCGCGCGTCTTCGCTCGCCTTCCAGCGGGCCTTCAGCCGCCTCGCGGCGAGTTCGGTCGCCCCAATCGACCGCCTCTATCCGCGGATTGCGGCCTGCCAGGACCGGGATGCGGCAGGCTTCGACGCGAATCTCGACTTCGGCTTGCGTCTGCTGGTCGCCCCGTTTGGCTCGCCGACGGTTGCGCGGCAGTTCCTCGAGGCAGCGCACCGACTCCAACCCGACTCGCCAGATGTGGCCTTTGTCTTCGAGTCGCTGGAGAGGCTGGCGCCAGGGAGCCCACTCCCCGAACGGATCGTCAATCGGGCGGTGGAGCGCCGATCCGAGCTTCTCGAACTCGAGGATGCTCACCGGCGGATGCGGAGCTTCCCCGTCAACGAACCGGATCCTTGCCTCGATTGGGCGCCGCGCGCGACGCCGCGCGCATGCCTCCAACTGCTCGCCCGACGCCGGGCGCGCGTGTGCATCTGGGGCGCCGGCGCCGCAGGCTCCGGGGCGCGGCGCCTCCTGCAGGCCCTAGGAGTCGAACCGGCCGTGTTCATCGACAACGATCCCGCGAAGGTCGGGACAACGCACGACGGCCTCCCGGTGGTGTCGCCGGCCTGCCTGGACGAACTCGAGTTCGCCCCGGGGACGGCGGGCGTGGTGGTGGCCTCCGTCGGCCGCGCCTCGATCAAGGTCGCCCTCGACGCAGGCCGCCGCCATGAAGGAGCGGACTACGTGATCCTGCCGCAGGAGATGCTGGACGCGTTCACGCGGTGAGGGGGGCCTCGACGTTCGGTTCGAACTCCTCGCCGGGCAAGAGCAGCGGGCGCTCACCTTCGGTCCACCGTTCGAGCGCGCGGACGATCCGCCACGCTGCTCGGCCGTCGCCAAAGGGATTCGAGGAAGCGACCATCGACGCGTGGGCGCGGGGATCGGACAGCAGTGCGGCCGCCGCCCGCACGATCCCGTCGGTGCCCGTACCGACGACGCGGGCCACGCCTGCCGCGCACGCCTCTGGGCGTTCGGTGGCATCCCGAAGCACGAGGACGGGTGTACCGAAGGTTGGCGCCTCCTCCTGGATCCCTCCCGAGTCCGTCAGCACCAGCGTCGCACGGGCGAGCTCGGCCATCAGTGCCGCGTAGTCGAGGGGCGGCAGGAGCCTCACCCGCGGGGTGTCTCCCAGGCAGTCTTCCACGGGTCCAAGGACCTGCGGATTGAGATGCACAGGAAAGACGACCTCGACGTCCTCGAACAGGGCGACCAGGCGGCGGACCGCCCCGCAGATGTTGCGGAGACCCTCGCCCCAGTTCTCGCGACGGTGGCAGGTCACGAGAATGCGGCGGGTCCCGTTGCGAGAGGGCGCGCCGGCCCGCTCGTGAGCCCGTCGGAACCCGAGCGCCGCATCGACCACCGTGTTGCCAGTGACGGCGATGCGCTCAGCGGCCACGTTGTCGTCGAGCAGCCTGGCGCGCGCCCACTCGGTGGGCGCGAAATGTACGGCCGCGAGCACCGAGGTGAGGCGCCTGTTCGCCTCTTCGGGAAACGGCCGCCGGACATCGGCCGATCGCAGGCCGGCCTCAACGTGAGCGACGGGAATCCCTAGGTAGAACGCCGCCAGGGTGGAAGCCAACACGGTGGTCGTATCTCCCTGCACGACCAGGAGCGACGGCCGCGTTCGGGTCAGCGCGTCGGTCATCGACGAGAGGACTCGGCTCGTGAGATCTGGGAGGGACTGGTCCGGGGTCATGAGGTCGAGATCGAGGTCCGGTCTCAGGTCGAACGTCGCCAAGGCCTGGTCGAGAAGCTGCCGGTGCTGCCCCGTCGCCACCAGCACGGTCTCCCAACCCGGGCGCCCGCGCAGCTCGGCGATCACGGGAGCGAGCTTGATCACTTCAGGACGAGTGCCGACCGCGACGGCGATTCGCATCAGGTCTCCAGCGCCCCGCTTCGCGAGTCCAGGAGAGCCTTCGCGGCGCGATGAGAGGGAAGCAGTCTGAGGCAAGCCTGCAGAAGGCCGGTTCGACTCTCTCGGTCCGCCTCCAGGAGCGCCAGCTTATAGTGGATCCTGCCTGCCAGGTCGGGAAAGCGGGAACTGGCCGACAGCAACGCCCCGAAGAGGAGGCCGGCCTCCGAACCGTGCCCCGCAGCCATCAGCGAGGAGGCGGCGTTATAGACCCGGGTGGCGTGCGCCTGCGAGAGATCTGGCGCGGACTCGGCCGCCGCGGTGGATTCGCGCTGCCGCGTGAGGCCGCTGTGTACCCGCTCGACGATCCGCCGCCTGGCTTCCGCGCCGTCGTAGGGAACGAGACGCGCCGGGTCCCAGAGCAGCGGGTGCGACGACTCGACCAGGGCGTCGTACTGCACGTGCCAGCCTCCCTCGCGTTCCTCGGCCGCGAACCGGGGCATGCGTTCCTCGAAGATCTTCTTGCGACCTTGGCTGGCCCCGCGGATGGGATAGTGCCGGAGCACGAATGGAAACGGGAAGACTCGACGGTCGGCGAAGCGCGCCTCGTGCCCGCCGGTGGAGACCAGATCGATCGCCTGGCCCGTGTGCTTCCACGCCTTGATTTGCAGCGCGTCGAACTGGTCCGCGGGCTCGAAGCGGCGGAGGCTGCGGCGGACATCGGCGCCGGGCACGAACGTATCGTCCGTGGGCCGGAAGTTGAACACGTCGAAGGTCACGGCGTTGTAGCCGAGTCCGTCGACCCGGCGGAGGCCTTCCGCCAGGCTGAGACCGTCCCAAATCGGCTCGCGGAATTCGTCCGCGTCGGCGTGGATGTACCAGTCCGCACCCAGTTGCGCGGCGAGTTGCTCCTTGCGCCGCAGCAGGTCGCGCCACACGTACTTGCCCTGGCTTCTCCGCGAGCAGCCGCTGTCGTCGGGAAAGCGCTCGATGTGCAGGAGGCCACGCCCGAGCCACGGTGAGGCTTGAGCGAGCGTGTCGTCGGTGGAGCAGTTGTCGATCAGGTAGACCTCGACCGAATTGGCGACGAGGTCCCTTATCACGTGATGGATCACATCGCCTTCGTTGAACGCAGCGATGATCGCGACAACCCGGAACGCTTGCCCGTTCCTCGCGGCGGTCATGAGAGCCTGAGGATGTCGGCCCGGCGGTAGCCGAGGGCGCGAAGCTGCCGGTAGATGGTCGCCTGAGCTCCGGACGCGATCATGACCGCGACACCGGGAACGAAGCGCGGCGACTCGACCGTCAAGCCGCTGATCCGTCGACCCACCATTGCCTGGTTATTGTCGAAGTAGCCGAGTGGGTGGAATCGCCGGGTATTCAGGTGCGTTCGAACGGACTCCGCAAACGACCCGGTCCCGAAGAGATACACCTGTCGGTCTGGACGCGGCTTCTGCTCCAGCTCGCGCAGGGCTCCGGCGATGCGCTCCTCGACGTGCGAACCCCGTCGGCCCTGCAGGTAGGAGATGCACCGACGGCGGAGAGGGTTCTCGTGATCGTCGATCAGTTGCCGGCATAGACCGGCGTAGCTTCGGCCGGCCTGCAACTGCGCCAAGACGAGCGTGAGAACCACCTTGTCAGCGCCGAACGAGTCGAGCCGACCGAAGAGCCGCGCAAGCGCCTCGTACGTGTCGGCGCCAGGGCCAAGGACGCGGCGAAGGACCCGGCTGGAGAGGACGCCGCTCAGGATGAGAGCGTGCTCGAAGTGCGTGGCCGCCTGGTTCTCCTTGATCGTGTTCGTTCGATGAGTGCGGTAGAGCAGGAGCGGCTGCTCGACGATGTCAACGGCGTACTTGCCGCAGAGTCTCACGAAGAAATCGAAGTCGTGCGCGTAGCGGAAGCTCCTGAACGCTCCAACCGCCGCAAATGCCGAACGCCTGCAGAACAGGTTGGATGTCGTCGCCAGGTAGTTTCCCCCGAGCAGGTCGATCAAGGGATCCGTCCGGTCGGTGCGCGACTGCCCGGGTGGCCGCCAAGTGGGGTTGTGGGCCGCGCCGTCGAGCCGGCTCACGACCCGCTCTCTCTCGTCGATGACGTCGATGTGGCTGAAACACGCGGCGACCGCCGGCTTGCGCTCCAGGATGCCGACGAATCGTGCCAGTCGACGCCGGTCGTAGATGTCGTCCGAGTTCAGGATGCTGACGTATTTCCCGCGCGCCAGCCGGAGTCCCCGGTTCAGGGTGTTGTGCGCGCCGCGGTTGCGCTGGTGATGCACTTCCAGGCGAGGGTCGTCGAACGACCGCACGACCTTCAGCGACCCGTCCGTGGACCCGTCGTCGATCGCGATCAACTGGACGTTCCGGTAGGTCTGGGTGAGTACCGATTCGATCGCCCGCCCCACGTACGCCTCGTGGTTGTAGACGGGGATCACAACGCTGACGAGAGGACGGTCGGACAGCGCTGAGCCGGTGGGTTTCACAAGCGTTCTCCTGGAGCAGGCGCCGCGGTCCGATGTCGGGACCCCGGCACCGATGTCGGTCCGACGACAATGGTCCCGCAGGGGGCACGCCGGTTCCGGCCGATGGTAGCTGCCTGCGTGCCACGAGACAGGCCTCGGATCACCGGATCAGCAAACGGCGTTCCAGGAGCTACGGTTGAAACGGAAGGACAGGGAATAGGGGAGTTCCTACCGGATCGCTCAAGCGGAGGAGGGGCCCGAGTTCGAAGCAGGAGACCTGAGCGATTCCGCAGGTGCAGGAAACGTCGAACTCGCCGAGGTGAGCGCCGCGCTCCGGCACTCATCCAGAAAACCACGGATCCTGGGGACTAGGCGAAGCTGCGGGACGAGAGGGCGACCGAACGGCTGATGCTCATCGCGCCATCGCCGACGTGTCGGTCCCACCGGCTTTTGTGATGAGAACCAGCCCTGGCCTCACGGTCATTTGAGCAATCGACGAGGGCCTGGCGGGAGGAATGCCGAACCTCGGATGGGTGATGTCTCCGATGCCACACTCGTCAACGAGTTCTTTGATGAACCCCACCATTCCGAAGGGGTGCGCGTAGAACTCGACCTGCCCGGACGGGCGCGTCGCGGAATCGGACCGACCCCCGGGGTCGACCAGAGGACCACGATACCGCTGACCATCCGACCACGAATCCCAATAACCCGTCCCCCAGTCCTCGATTGCGTAGAGTCCACCTGGCTTCAGGTGACGCGGGAACAGGTGCCTGAAGCTAGCGCTCGTGAGCGACCCGACGTGCGATGCGTCGTCAATGATCACGTCAAAGCCCTCGGGCGCGCACTCGCGCCGAATCT
>Ga0315283_10006576_pt1 | contig 10379 bp, 7 predicted proteins | sample YL17G09_0_MG_FD_204541 | JGI IMG/M metagenome (GOLD analysis project Ga0315283, IMG submission 204541) | Sediment microbial communities from Yellowstone Lake, YNP, Wyoming, USA - YL17G09_0 | ecosystem: Environmental > Aquatic > Freshwater > Lake > Sediment | place: USA: Wyoming | collected...
CGGCTCGCCCAGCACCAGGTCCACGCGGCCCGCGAACGCGGTGCCGAACGCCTGGCCCGTGCGTTCCTGCTCGGTGGCGATCACCCGCAGACCGGCGGCGGCCATGAGGCCGTAGAGCGACCTTGCCGTGCGCATGGCCGCGCGGCGGACGTGCTCGCGCTGGGCGTCCTCGCCGGGCAGGAACAGCGCGGCGACCAGGCGGGGTCCCTCGCGGTCGAAGATCGCGCCAGCTTCGGACGCGGCCTCATCCGCCCCGCGCGCAGGCCCGGCGAAGAGCTGGTTCATGATGGCGTGCAGCAGTTCCCCCAGCAGCCCGACGCTCGTGCCGTCGCCCACCTGTGCGGAGTCGGCGGCGTAAAGCCTGCCCGCGTACTGCAGCGCCCACTTCAACGGGCACCCCAGCAGCGTCTGCACACTGCTGGGCGACTCCTGCCCGCGCCGCTCGATGCGGCCGGCGGTCACGGTCCAGTCGCGCCGCGGCACCGGCAGCACCAGCAACGTGCGCCGGCGCTGCGCCACCACGCCCCCCAGCGACGTACACAGCAACGCATGCTCGGCGAACCGCCGCGTGTTCTTCGCCTCCACGCGCGAGACCAGCTCGTCCCAGAGCGGATGCGGATGCAGACCGCCGCCAGCGGCGTCCTGCTCCGGACAGACGAAGAGCAGCGCCTCACCGGCCAGGTCGAGCGGTCGCCGCCAGCGGCGCGCCTGCGCGGCGGCTGCCCTGCCCGGGTCGGGCAGCGCCACGCCGAGCGCCTCGAGCTCCGCGCGTTCGGCGCGCGTCAGTGGCAGTCGTTTGATCCCCGGGGCCGAAGCCTCGTCGAAGCGCCACCAGACGATGTGCCGCACGGGACCGGCGACGCCGCCCGGCGTTCCCACCTGCGGCATGCCCGCCTGGGCCGGGAACGGACTCTCGCCGCCTGTGCCCTGGGTCGCCTCGATGACCAGGTGGCGCATCTGCGCGGCGCTCAACTCGACCAGACCCGAGTGCTGCACCAGCTCGAGCAGGCCCTTGCACTGTGAGGCCGCTGCGCCCCATGCCGCGCGGTCGTCATCGGCCACGGCCAGCCGACCAACCAGCCAGGCCTCTAGCATGCTGGCCCGGCGCACGACCTCCGCCACCGGGAAGCCGCCGGTGCGCGCGACACGGGCATCCCACAGCACATCCAGGCGCTGCTTCACGCGCTCGCGCCGGGCGGGATTCTCGATGGCGGCGAGTCCCGCGGCCAGCGCCACGCGCCACACGTCGCTGTCCACCGCCGGCCACTTCCCGAGCGCTTCGCGCAGGCCCCAGCGAACCTCACCCGGCACCGGGCTCGAACGCAGCGACAGCAACTCGTAGGCGCGTTGCGGATCCTGCGGCGTCCAGCCCAGGTCCAGCACCAGGGGCAGGATCTGCAGCGGCACACCGTCGCGCAGCTCGTGCGGCGTGCCCGTGGTAGGCAGACCGTGGCGGTGCAGCGCAGCGTCCAGCGCCGGATCGCTCCCGATGATCAGCGCATCCGGCGGGCTGCCGAGCGAGGCGAGCCAGGCCGCCACTTCTTCCGCCGCCGCCAATGGCCCGCTGGGCCGCAGCAGCCGCAGCGAGCCGTCGCCGGTGGGCAGAAAACGCTCGGCGCGTGCGGCGGCCAGGTCGGTCCCGGCCGGAGTCGCCGCCGCCCTCAACCTCGTCTCGATGACACGCGTGCCGCGCTGCTCGAGCAGCTTGAGCGTCCGCTGCCAGAGCGGTTCAAGATCGCCGCGCGGGGCGAACAACTCGACCGACTCGAGGTCCGGCGCGCGGCGGGCGAGCGCGTCATGGATGGTCTGCAGGCGGTCGGCCAGCCCGGGCGCGGAAGCAGCCGTCACCGCCGCGAGCGCCGCCAGCCGCGGCTCCTTGCCACCCCCACGCCAGCCGCCCATGGCCAGCGTGTCGCGCCACTCGATGAGGCGTCGCGCAGTGGCGAAGGGGTCCAAGTCCGCCGACGCGGACCAGAAGCCCTGCGAGTTGCGGATGGCGGGAACGAGCCGCGCGGCGCGCTCCGGCAGCGTGAGCCACGGTCCGCCGAGCCCAAGGGCCGTCTCGATGACCTGTGCGAAGCGCGCGGGACCGACCCAGTCCTCGCCCGCCGATGCCGGACCGCCACGCAGCGGCCCCGGCCAGCAGCCCTGCTCGAACTCAGGATCGAAGACGATTCGCATCGGCGGCCTCGGTGTCCGGGATCAGGTTTCCCCGATCTTCGTGAACAGCGTGACGATACCGCGCCCGCGAGTCAGGCAGCGCGAGCGTCCGCTCCTCGCGTGGGAGGCGCGCGAAGGCGCGGCTCACCGACCGATCCCCTTGCGCGTCCGCGACGTGCTTTGGCCGCGAGTCCCCGCCGCCGGAGCCTGGCCCGCCGCGATGAAGCGTGCGAAGGATGCATCCAGGCCGGGGCCGAGGGAAGATCCTTGAGCAACTGCCTCCGATCGGAAGAGGTCAGGGTCTTGCGCAGGTGCGCGACGCGCTCGTTGGTCACATGCGCCCTGCCAAGATTCCGCAGCGCGGCAAACAGCAGGCTGCTCATGCGCGCCGCGCTTCGCAGCTTGCGGGGTGAACGCTTGTCGAACCGGATCTCGTACCGGCCGATCCGGAGCGTGCGCCTTGGACCGTCGGTCTCGTAGACGATCTTCGCCGGCACCTGCTCCGACAGGTTCAGCAGGTTAGCGGCCATGGCCTCGGCCGGCTGGATCCATGCGCCCTCGCGGCGAGCAATGGCCTCGGCGATTGTCTCCGGGGAAGGCGCCAGGACGCCGGGCGTCCGGTGGATACGCGGAATGTCGTAGAGCCCCCGCGCGATCCGCCGGATGCGTCCGCTGCGGACCAGTCGGATGAGCACCATACCCACAGCATGAGGGGTCCCGAGATCGATCAGGTCATAACGCGTGAAGACCCAGCCGGGCCGCGCTCGTTCGATACGCCTGATGATCTGCTCGCTCACTGTCATCGCGGGGATTCTCGCTCGAATCTGTTACAACAACAAGCCGGTTCTGTAGCGGATTCCAGGTGATTTCAGCACGGGCCACCACGACCGTGACTTCCTCCGGAAGGCGCGGCATCATGCGTGCCCACGGCTGAGCCCTTGTTCCGTTACACTCGCGGTTCGCTCGATTCGACCACCCCTCGGAGGCCGCACCCCGCATGAGCTCCGCCTACCGACTCTCCAAGTCCCGTTTCACCGCGGGGCACCAGTGCCACAGGCTGCTCTGGTGGCGCGTGCACGAACCGAACGCGCCCGAGTTGACGCCCGACGCGCAGACCCAGGCGATCTTCGACCAGGGCACGAACGTCGGCGAACTGGCGCGGACCTACGTGCCCGGCGGGACGCCGATCGACTTCCCCTACCACCAGACCCAGAAGAAGATCGAGGCGACCACGGCAGCGCTCGCGGCTGGAGCCCCGGTCATCTACGAGGCCTCGTTTTCCGCCGACCGCGTGTTCGTGGCGGTGGACATCCTCGAACGGCTGCGCGACGGCTTTGGCCTGATCGAGGTCAAGTCCTCGACCGGTGCGAAGCCCGAGCACTATCCCGACGCCGCCATCCAGGCGTATGTCCTCAGGAGCGCTGGTTTGGATGTGCGCCGCGTCGAAATCATGCACCTGAATCGCGCGTGCACCTTCCCCGACCTGAGCGACCTGTTCGCCCGCACGGACGTGACCCGCGAGGTCACCGCCCTGCTGCCGGACATCCCCGCGCAGGCGCAGGAGCAACTGCGGATGCTGGAGGGGGCGCTGCCCGAGGTCGCCATCGGCCCGCACTGCAGCGCCCCTCGCGAGTGTCCCTTCATGTCCCGCTGCTGGGCGGACCTGCCGGAGCACCACGTGAGCACGCTCTACCGCATCGGACAGAAGGCCTGGGACCTCCTGGCCGGAGGCTGCAGCACCATCCACGCCATACCCGCGGGCATGAGCCTCGACCCGCCGGCCGAACGCCAGCGTCGTTCGGTGGTCTCGGACAAGATGATCGTGGAGCCATCGTTGCGCGATGCGCTGAAGGAATTCGAGCTGCCGCTGGCCTTCCTCGACTTCGAGACCATCAACCCGGCCGTCCCGGTGTGGGACGGCTGCCACCCCTACGACAACATCCCGGTCCAGTTCAGTTGCCACCGGCAGAAACGTGGTGGCGGCTACGAGCATGTCGAGTGGCTGGCCGAGGGGCCAGGCGATCCGCGCCCACAGATCGCGGAGGCGCTGGTCGCGGCGTGCGCGGGTGCACGGACCATCATCGCGTACAACGCCAGCTTCGAGAAGACTTGCCTGCGCGGGTTGGGCGAAGCACTGGGCCCGCAGACGGCCGTCTCGATGGAGGGCATCGCCACGCGGATTAGGGACCTCCTTCCAGCGGTGCGCGATCACGTCTACCACCCTGGCTTCGGCGGCCGCTTCAGCCTCAAGAGCGTGCTGCCGGTGCTCGTGCCCGAGTTGAGCTACGACGAGCTCGAGGTCTCGGACGGCGGCATCGCGACGCTCGAACTCCAGCGGTTGCTCCTCCGTGGCGACACGCTTGCGGAAGCGGAGAGGACCCGGCTGCGCGAGGCCCTGCTGCGCTACTGCGAACTCGACACCTGGGGCACGGTGCGGCTGCTGGAGCGGTTGCACGAGCTGGCGGGCGAGACGTAGGGCACGAGAGAACGCGCCGGCGGTGGAGCCTGCGCTCCCGACATCCGGGCCCGGCTGCGGCCGCGGGAAGCCTAACCGCCGTACACGCGCAGGTTCGCGCGCTCGACGGCCTCTTCGACCGTCAGCCCGGCGTCGTACCACTCGTTCCACTCGAGGCCGGGGAAGTCCTCGACTTCGTCGCCGCGCGTCATGTCCCAGAACGCCGAGCACTTCGCCAGCCACTGGTTGAAATCGCAGTGTTCCGGCGTGTGGTCTCCGGACATTCAGACCTCCTCGTGAATCGGCCAACCTTGCCGCGCAACTCCGTACGCATCGTCTCCCCTGCGAGCGTCCAGCCTAGTATGCGCCCCCGATCCTCGCCAGCACCGCCTTCACGGTCGCGCTCCGGCCCTGCGGGTCCAGCACGCGCTCGATCTCGCGGGTGAGCAGTTGGCGCTGGAAGAGATCGTCGAGCGCCGCGGGCGCCAGGTCCCACCACTCCGCGAGCGGCGTGAGACGACCTTCCAGGTCGCGCTCGCGGTGCGCCGTGACGCTGGCCTCGACCAGTTCGTCCAACTTGCGCTCGCTCATGACGGGATCTCCGTCAGCGGCACGCCCTTGTTCTGGAGACAAGCGGCCATCTGCCTGCGCGCCCGGACGATATTCTGGAGGAACGTGTTCAGGGTCATCCCGACGGCTGCGGCGATCAGGCGGTCCGGCAAGAAGGCCGCCATCTCGAGCCGCGCCTTGAGCGCTTCCAGGCTGCGGCCGGCGAGTTGTTGAAGGCAGTCGGCAATCGCCTTCGCCAGGCCCGGATCGGGCACCGGGTCCGGCGGGATCGGGATCTCGGGATGCTTCTCCGGCGGCAGCAGCACCTCGCGCTTCAGTCGCCGCGTCTCGTTGCGCGCGAGGTTGCGCGCCATGCCGATGGCGAAGCGCAGCGAGGCGTTCTCGCCGGTGAGCATCGCCCCACGGTCCTGCGCGTAGAGCCACATGCGCAGGAGGGTTTCCTGGACCACGCCCTCGACGTCAACCGCACGCGCGTAGGGCCGCAGGCTGAGGCGGATGGGGCGCTCGACGCGCCCCATCCACTCGGCGAAGGCCTCATGATCGCCCTGGCACACGAGGCCGAACACACGGTCGATCCCCATCACGGCTTCGTTGGTCCTTTCGCCGCGGGCGGCAGGGTGAACCGGGCACGGAGTTCCACGACCATCGCTTCACCTCCGGACCGGGCCTGCTGACTCTCCCAGCGCAGCTCGATCGCTCCGCCGACGCGCCACTTCTCCTCCGGCTCCAGTCGCAGAGCCAGCCGAAGCAGCATCCCCTTGCGGTGCGGGCCACGCGCGCTGCTCTCCTCCGTGACGATCGTCGCGACTCCGATGACCTCGTCACCGGACAGAACCACCACGCGAACGTCCGGCAGCCAGAAGCCGTTGAACGGCGCACCGAGCTCGAGGACCAGCGTCCCATCCTCCTCGTGGACGACCGTCACGGTCTTGATCCTGACGACCTGCGGACCGCTGACCTCCGCTCTTGACTCGGCAATGAGCCCAGAGACAGCGAATCCGCGCGACCGTCTCCCCGGCCGAGCGAAACTCATCGCTGGGCATATCATGGCATCAGACGCGCACGAGTAGGCCACGCCCCCGCTCCCCATCAGCCCTGCCCCCTCTGCCGAGATCCCTGCGGGCAGATCCACCGCCAGCCGCTCGCGGCGGCGCGGTTGCTTCGGATCCACCGAGGGTTCCTCGGCGAACGCCACCAGGCTGGTGCACCGGCTCACGATGCGGTGACGCATGCCGCGCTGCTCGATGCGCTGCTCAATCACCTTCGACTCCACATCGCGGCCAGCGAACAACTCCAACTCCAGGTCGGCGATCGCCTCGCGGCCGTGCAGCGCGCCGATCGGCAGCGGCGTGGCCCGCAGAGCGGCGTTTGCACCCAGCGCCGGCACCTCGACACTGGACGACCACGGCCCGGGCGCGCCGGCGAGCCGCCCGGTCAGCTCGAGCGTGCCGCCCTCCCGCCGCAACTCCACCGTGAGCACGAGCGGCTGCCCGGCGAAGACGTCGCGCGGCCGGCCAGGGGCGCAGCGCACCACCGCACTGCCGCCGATCGCGAGGTCGGTGAGCACGGGCCGCACGGTCGCGGCGCACAGCCGCCTGGCCGCGTCGGCCGCGCTCGCATCGTCGCCGACCAGCAATTCCACGCCCCGCCCGGCGCGCGCCACGCCCTGGACCAGGGTGCGGTTGGGCGCCGCGCCGATTCCGACGGTGTGCACGCGGGTGCCGGGCGGCAGGCCTCCGGCGATCCGCCCGATGACCTCGGCCTCGAAACCGATGTAGCCGTCGGTCACCAGCACTACCTGGCGCTGCGAGTCCTCGCGCAGCGACTCCAGCGCCTGCTCGATTGCCTGGACCATCTCGGTCGCACCGTCGGCCCGCAGCCGGTTGAGCGCCCGCAGCCCCGCGCCGGTCGTCTGCGCATCCACTTCGGCGAGCCCGTTCGTCAGGCTCTCGACCTCGTTCGCGAATGCCAGCAGTTCGAAGCGGTCGCCCGGCTCGAGGCTGCGCACCAGCCCGTCCACCACCTGCTTGGCCAGTTGCAGCGGCGGGCCGTCCATCGAGCCGCTCGCGTCGATCAGGACGGTGAGGTCGCGGTGGAAGGTGGTGCCAGGGAAGACAGGCGGCACGAGGGTCACGAGCGCGTAGCGGCCGTCGTCGCCTTCCAGCCCGCGGCCCTCGGTCACGCGCATCCCCACCGCGCCGGTCGCGGTCTGCCAGCGCAGGACGATGTCGCGGTCGAGTCGCAGGCCTGCGGCGAAGCGCACCGCCGCGCCCTCAGGCCCACGCTCGCAAACCAGCGCATGGCTCGGCGAGACGATGCCACCGCCATCAAGGGCGTCCGCCACCGTGAACTCCAGTTCGATGCGCGCGGGAATGCCGCCGGCGGCGTCGCGGTCCACGTCGAGACGCCCGGCATCCGGCACTCGGCCAGCCGCGCCCTCGTAGCGCACGCCGGCCACGGTCGGGAAGCGGTACTCCCACTGCGGCGCTCCAGCGTCCACGCCAGCGAGGAAGGCGAGCGGCTGCAGGATCTCGATCTCGACTTCGACCGCGGTGTGCGGCGGCAGGTTGCCGAGCCGTTGCTGGAAGGTGTCGGCGCGATCTTGCTCGAGCAGTCCGGCGGTGCGGCCCTGGTAGAGCGCCTCGCGATACGCAGCTTCGGCCTGCTCGCGCGGCTGCAGCTCGCCGCGGATGACCTTCTCGCCCATGCGGATGGTGTAGGCGAGCACGGCCCCGTCGGCCGGCAGCGGCAGGGAATAGATCACCTCGAGCGCCTCGGCGTGGGGGTTGGCGAAGCGCTGGGTGAGCGTGGTCAGGGCGATGCCGCCCTCGGCTCGCCCTGCGACCCGCACGGACTCGAGCGGGTACGTGCGGCCGTCCACCGAGACGAGCCCCTGGGCCTGCAGGGCGACTGGTTCCAGATCGTTGATCGTCATGGCCTTCCCTCCTCCGCGGCCGCCACGGATCCGGCGTCGGGGGCTTCCGACGCGCCCGGGACCCGGCGGCTCCACTTCCCTATGTCGCGGAGGGCGACATTGGTGACACGGTACTGCGTGGAGGAGCGACGTGCAGGGAACCCCATGGCCAGGGCCCTGGTGATCGGCGACAACCACAATTCCCGGGCGGCGGGAGTTCCAATTGTGGCTCATCACCCCGGAGGACTTCCACCTCCAAGTCAGCGCCCATGCAGGGCGTACCAGCAAACGGCCCGTGGGAGCACTCTCCCACGGGCCGTCAGGTCCCGGGTGCCGGACTAGAAAGACAGCTTCAGCCCGATGTCGAGGATGTCATCAAAGAACCCCTGACGCACCGGCCGCCAGGTGACGTCCACACCCATCCGGCCCGTGTCCCCCGCGCGGAGGGTGACTCCGCCCCCGAGCGCCAAGCCCGTGTAGAGGTCGTCACCGCCCACAAACTTCGAATTGTCCACGGCGGTGTTGGCGTCCGTCGTTCCCACGAAACTGCCGTAGTAGGAGCCCCGCAGTGCGAACTGATCACGGTAGCGCCACTCCAGCCCGGCCCGCAGGGCATTCCCCTGGAAGTTGTTGTTCTGGAGCGCGCCCAGAGCCGTGATCCGGTGCTGGGACGTGCTGTAGGCGTCGAAGCTGCCGCCCATCGTGAAGAACGAGGGCAACTCGAAGCTCGAGTTCACCGATGTGAAGATGCGCGGCTGGCCCGACGGGTCCTGGTCGGGCGGCAGGACGCTGATCTCCGTGCCCGGGCCGCTGTAAGTCATGCCCGGCCCGAAGTTCTTCATCACCATGCCCAGCTTCAGACCCCGCCAGCCGGTCACGTACTGGACCCCGAAGTCGAACGCCATGCCGGAGGCGCTCTGGTTGATGATGCGCTCGCTCACCAGGTTCCCGCTCGCGCCGAACAGGACCCGGTCGGTGAACTGTCTGGCCCAGGTGAGCCCCAGCACCGTGAACGTGGGCTGGGCGATCTCGCCCGTGCCTTCCGGAGCACTCTCGGTGGTGACGATGATGTCCCCCACCGAGAGCACCTTGGCCGAGAAACCCAGCACCCCGAAATCGCCCAGGTTGCTGGCGATCGCGGCGTAGTTCAGCTTCATGTCCGCGAAATACTGGGTGTGCGAGAACATGGTCTCGGTCTTCGACAGCGCTCCCAGTCCGGCGGGGTTCCAGAACATCGCCTCCACCCCGCTGGCATCACCCACCACCGCCCCACCCAGGGCGGAACCTCGAGCTCCGACCGCAATCGTCAACTCCTGCGCCCCCTCCGTGCCCTTGCGTCCGTTCGAGCCCGCCAGGGCCGGGGCCACCGCGCCCGCCAGGAGCGTCAGCAGGACGAGCGCGAGAATGATGAAACGAGGCATCTTGTCGCTCCTTTGCGAAGGATTCCCGATCATCGTCGCACTCTCCTAGAAGGTGTTCAACCGTTCCTTCTCCATGAACACGACCAGGCGCCCGAAGATGGTCCCGACTCCCGGCGCCTCGACATGATAGACGTACACGCCGCTTGCCACGGGCAGCCGGTTCTCGGTCTGCAGGTCCCAGTTGAGCACGGAGGTGGTCGGGTCGGTCTTCTGCAATGTCCGGACGAGCTGGCCCGACAGGCTGAAGATCCTCACGGTCGCCACCTCGGGCAGGTTGATGAAGCGCATGATGCGGTTGAACTGGCTGAGTTCGTAGCGCGAGCGGTTGTAGTAGGGATTCGGGACCACGCGGATGCGGTCCAGGCCCTGCTTGGCGAGCGCCGCGTTGCCCCGGACGAGCTTCGACGTGTTGAAGACGTAGACGTCGTTGCTCGTCGCCGGGTTGGCGTACAGGAACCGCAGCACGTCCCCGTCGTCGACGACGTCGTCTGCCTCGCGCAGCTTCGGTGCCACCGCGTAGAGCACGGGCACGATCCCGTCGTACACGCTGGCGTCCACCACCAACTCGGCCTTGGGGGTATCGCTGTAGGGCCGGCGGTAGATGAAGATATACTCGCGGTCGCCCGTCGCCTCGGCGGTGGCCCCCCAGGTCAAGTTCGCAGACACCGGCTGCTGGTCTGCGGGCAGTCGGTTGCCAGCGTCATCCGTGGCCTCTCTCTCCACGAAGGCTGCGTCGAGCTGGACGTTGTTGGTCACGTCCCACACCTGGAACGGCACTTCGAGGAACCCGCCATACAGGTAGCCGCGGCCGACGGACGGCTCGGAGCCATCCGCGAGCTGCCTGCGCCTGAACTGGTAG
>Ga0315283_10006577_pt1 | contig 10379 bp, 6 predicted proteins | sample YL17G09_0_MG_FD_204541 | JGI IMG/M metagenome (GOLD analysis project Ga0315283, IMG submission 204541) | Sediment microbial communities from Yellowstone Lake, YNP, Wyoming, USA - YL17G09_0 | ecosystem: Environmental > Aquatic > Freshwater > Lake > Sediment | place: USA: Wyoming | collected...
AGCGATGCGAACGTCGCGCGCGTGCGGCTGGTCCCCGATGTTCCGGTTACATATTCGCGCTATTTCATTGTCGGCTCCGGCGACGTCGCTTCGGTCGTCGATCAGGTTTGCGCGATCCGCAACCAAACGACCGGAAGTCTGGGCGGGATTGTTCTGGAAGAGCCCACGAAGCAACCTGTGCGGGACGCTTCCCTGGAGGTGCGCGACAGTACCGACAAACCCGTCAACATCGTTCGGCCGGGAGTTGACGGGAAATTCGCCGCCCGGCTGCCGGCGGGCGGGTACGCGCTCCGCACCACCGCTCCGGGCAGGAGCATGGCGCGCTCCGTCAGCGTGGTCGTGGAGGAAGGGAAATCGGCTTCGGTGCAGGTTGGCCTCGGCAAGCCCGGCCGTCTCCGTTTCAGCGTCACGGATGCGATCGCTGGCAAACCCATCCCGGCAAAGATCACATTCAGGGGATTGGGCGACACGGCGGTCCCGTCTCTCGGGCCGGCATACCGTGCAGCAGGGGCTCGAAATGTCGTCTTCACCGGCACAGGAAACGGCGAGACGCTGATCCCGCCCGGCTTTTATGAAGCGGCTGTCTCGCGCGGCATCGAGTACACGACATATCAGGAGCGCGTTTCGGTGGAGGCGGGAGAAACGGCCGTGTTGAAGGCGAAACTCGAACGGGTGGTCGATACGACAGGTTGCGTATCCGCGGACTTTCACCTGCACACCGACCATTCAACTGACAGCAACATCACCCTGCGGGACAGGGTCATCGGCCTGGCTGCCGAAGGAGTTGAATTTGCCGTGGCCAGTGATCACTACGACATGGCTGACTACGCCGGCACGATCCGCGAGCTGGGTCTCCAGGGTGAACTGAACTCGAGCACCGGCTACGAGGTCACGGCTTCCGGCACGATCCATTTCAACGTGTTTCCGCTGCAGGCGCATGCAGGCCAGCCCGAGCACCGTGTCCGGGTGTCCGCCGGAATGAAGGTCCAGGAGATGATCGATGCCGTGAAGAGCGATCCGGGGGATGAAATCGTGCAACTCAATCATCCCCGGGCCGGGAATCTCGGCTATTTCACAACCAGCCAGTTCGACTCAGCCCGGCTGAGCTCGCCCGACGCCGGCTTCACTCTGGATTTTGACGCCATCGAGGTGTTCAACGGAAAAATGCTGGCGCAGGCGGAGGAGGCGATAAATGACTGGTACAACCTCCTCAATGCAGGATACAGGATCGCCGCCACAGGCAATTCCGACTCGCATGTGCTGGTCGGCCAGGAGTCCGGATACCCGCGCAATTACCTCCTCTTGGGGATGGATGATCCGGGTGCGGTTACAGAGTCGGCGGTTGCCGCCGCCGTGAAGGCGCACCGGATTCTCGTCACCAACGGTCCTTTTCTGACGGTCCGGGCGGACGGCAAGCACACGATCGGGGATGACGTCAACGCTGCCGGACACCCGGTCACGTTCGTCGTAAAGCTCCAGAGCGCACCTTGGATTGATGTCGCCCAGGTGAGCCTGATCGGGAATGGCGAAGTCGTTGCCAGCAGGCTCGTGTATGAGACGAAGCGGGTGGGAAAAGGGACGTTCACATTCACGGTGACGCCCGCCAGGGACACATGGTACGTGGTTGTCGCGCGCGGCAGCGGATCGCTCGAGCCGGTCGTGCCGAACCCGCCGGGTCAGTTGGTCTTCCCGCTCGCTTTCACAAATCCGATCTGGGTCGATGCCGACGGAGACGGCAAGTTCACGCCGCTCAGGCCGGCAAAGCTGAAGACCGGCCCTTGAAGCGCCAAGGCACCGTAAGCGGTTCCTTCGAAGCGAGGATTGCGACATTCTTGCTAGAAGCTGTCAGCTCTCAGCTCGATTGCCGCTCCCGCTCGTCCGGTACAGATTCGAGCCCCTCTGATAGGGGAAACCTCCCCGAGCTGAAGCTCGGGGCACAAGATTCTTTATCACGCCCTCTCAACCCATGTGTCACGGGCTTCAGCCCGTGAGCTTCAGCCCGTGAGCCGGGCGACCAGGCGTGCGCTGTGGGTAATGACATTGAATGCAAACAAATAGATGTGTCAAACGGAAGTTAGGACGTGACACGGACTGATGGCTGACGGCATTGACAAACCCTGAATGATTACCGGATGGCACAGGCCTTCTTTGGTTCCGGCTCGTCCTGGTTGGGATAAGTATCAGGGAGCGTCTGACGCTCTGACTTGGAGGAGGGCGCGGATGCCGCCGACGATGACCGAGACAGCCTTCCGATTGTATCCCCCCTCCGGGACAATGATGTCGGCATGTTGCACGCAGGGCTGAATATACTCCGCGTGCATCGGACGGACGGTACCGAGGTATTGGCCGGAAACCGATTCCAGGGACCTGCCCCTCTCCCGGATGTCGCGATGGAGTCGTCTCAGGAGCCTCACGTCCGCATCGGTATCGACGAAAATCTTGAGGTCCATCATCCGGCGCAGGTCAGGATCCGCCAGAATCAAGATCCCTTCCAGAATCACAACCAGCCGTGGTTCTACCAGGACAGTCTGTTGCGTTCGGGTATGCGTGTGGAAGTCGTAAACCGGCTTGAGGACAGGGCGGCCGGATTTCAGGTCGCTGATCTGTTCCCTCAGGAGTTTCCAATCGAAGGCGGACGGGTGATCGAAATTAAAGCCGGACCGTTCGTCGAAGGAGCGCAGGCCCAGGTCCAGGTAGTAGGAATCCTGCTCGACGAGGGCGGCCGTGTCACTGCCCAGAGTACGGCAAATCTCCTGCGCGATCGTGGTCTTGCCCGAGCCTGTGCCGCCTGTGACGCCCACGAGGATGCTCATGACTGATTCCTTTGCTTCTCGCCTCGCTGCCGCGCCCATTTAAGCCCCGCCGCCCGCCTTCTGCAATCCGAAAATAAGTCCTGAAAGGTCCGGACACAACACCGGAGCGAATTCTCAGAAGATGTGAAATGGGGTATGCTATGCGCTGACGGCCATGAAAAAGTGCCCGCAGTGCAACAACTCCTACCCGGAGCCATTTCAGTTCTGCCCGGTGGACGGCAGCCCTCTCGAGGAGGGCGGGGACACCAAGACCCGGGCGCAAGAAATCGTGGAGAGCCTCCCGCCGGCTGAAGCGACGGTCAGTGTCCGGACTCTTGTCCTGGGCCTGGGCATCCTGGTAATGACCGGTGTGCTGGCATTCACCGCCGTCTTTTTCTACCAGTACCTCAGGCCCAAGTACGGAGCGCTCATTGTCAAGACGGTTCCTCCCGGCGCCACCGTCTGGCTGAATGGCGAACAGCGGGGGGTATCGCCGATCACGTTGTCGGACCTGCGCACTGGTCTATACCAGGTCAAAGTCGCCATGGAGGGATACAAGGACCTGGTCCAGGGAGTCCAGGTCGTGCCTTACTCCACGGAGAGTCTCCACCTGACCCTCGAGCCGCTGGTCGCCCAGCTGACCAACGAGCAACTGGCACAGGTCGAGGAGCTGCGCAAGAAACTCGACAGTGCCCAGAAAGAGAACATCCTCCTCCCCCCTCCGGACGACTATAACGTCTGGTACTTTGCCAGCAAGATACTCGAGATCGACCCTGCCAACTCCTATGCGCTCGAGGCCAAGGCGAAGCTGGCCGACGGCATTCGCCGCGCTGCTGATGTTGCATATGCCCGCGAAGATTGGCTCGAAGCGGAGAAGCAGTACAAGCTGCTGGCCCTCCTTTTCCCGGACGACACCACAGTCAGCGAAAGGCTGACTGACCTTTCAGGCAAGATTGAGGTCGGCACCAAAGATCGACAAAAGCAGATCGACGGCTGGAAGGAGAAGGCCGAAGCCGCTTTTAAAGCGGGTATGCTGGTGCCGCCGGAAAAGGACAATGCGCTCGACTGCATGCGCAACATCCTCCGGCTGGACAAGAAGAATGCGTATGCCCGGAGCGGGATGGTTCGCCTGAAGGAGACGCTTCAGAACAGGGGTGACACCAAGATCGCCACCGGTGACTGGCAGGGAGCCAGGACCGAGTTCAGGACGGTGCTCCAGTACTTTCCTGAGGATCTATACAGCAGGACGCGCCTTGCGATGGTCGAGGGAAAACTCCAGGAGGTTGCCCAGACGGAACAGCAGCGTCTGCAGGGAATGCAGCAGGAAGCGCAGCAGGTCCGGCAGAAGATCGCGAACCTGCGCCAATCGGCCTTGAATGCTTACCGGGCGGGCGCCTACCAGCGCGCAGTTTCGGAGTGGCAGGAGTATCTGAAGTTCGAACCAAACAGCGACGAGGCCTGCTTCTCGATCGGCGCCGCTTACCTCGAGCAGAAGCAGCTGGACAACGCAATCCTGTACTTCGAAAAGGCGGTGACGCTGAATCCCAGGAATGCCCTTGCACAGCTGAACCTCGGAATTCTGTATGATCAGCACCGCCACGATTACAGGCGCGCCGAGGAGCACCTTCGCAAGGCCAATGAGCTCGGTGGCGTTGAGAAGTACAGCCCGGAACGACTGCAGGCGATGATCCAGGACCTGCATAGCCGGGCTCAGATCGAAGTGCTCCAGAAGTCCGCGTTCCCGGTCGACCACAAGCACGCGTTCTCCAGCTGCGGGGGAACCCTCCAGATTACAGACCGCGGCGTGGAGTTCAAGACCTCCGAAACCGACCACAGCTTCTTTGAGGCGTATGCGGATATTCGCGGCCTGTCAATAGACGGCGACGCACTCTCCATCCGCACGCGCAACAACAAGAAATACAATTTCCAGTTCCTGAACGCAGGCGACGGGGCCCTTGTGCGCCGCCTGGCACAGCGGCACACGCAAGTTACAGATTGAGGCGAGGTCGCGGCGTCGCCGGCTCCCGGCCGCGACAGAGGGGCTAGAGGCGCTTGGTACCCGCGTTCGGCGTGGACTCAGGCGGGCCTGATGCAGTCCGCCTCCGACGCGACCCGTGCGGATCCCTGAACCTGCGGAATACTCCTGCGATTCCGAACAGCACGAATCCGATGAGGGCTCCGACGGCCAGGGGGATCGGCTGCAGGCTTTCCCGGACCTGGCGAACAACGCTCGCCGAGGTGACAAGCCGTTCGCGGCGCAGGAGCGGAATCGGATCGGAGTTCCTGTTCACCAGGTGAACCGCGAGCGTCAGCGAGGCATCGGCAGTGCCGCCGTTGGCCACCCTCCAGCGCCAGCTGACGCGATCCCTTTCCCCAACCTCCTGCAGCGCCTTCTCGCCCTCGGGCTTGACGCTCACAGTGGGGGACGAAGAGCTTATCCGCGCCTGCACCTTCAGTTTCTCGCCGAGGGAGCGGAGCAGTTGGCGCTCCTCGGGCGACACGCGAACATAGTCAATTGACTCGGTTGAGAAGGTTGCCTCCGCCTGCCTCTCCTCGTTGGGGCTCATTCTCTCCGGCAGCGCGTAGACGAGCGAACCCAGGAGAATGTCCTTCAGGTAGATGCTGATCCTTGCCGTCTCTGTCCCGCCCTGCACTTTTTCTTCCTCGATTTTCGTGGTCAGGCTTCCGATGGCCCGCACCACGTTCTCGAGATTCTCCTTGGCCTGCTTCATCTGCATGTACTGGCGGGCCAGCGAGTCTTCCTTGGATGTGAGGCTGGCGACCAGATCATCTTTCTGACGGTTGGAAGCTTCCAGATCCTCGACCTGTTTGGTCAGCCGGTTTTTCGTGGCCTCCAGGTTCGCCACGTTGGCGCTGAGGGAGTTGTTCTGAGTCGTCAGGCTCGCATTCTCGCGCTGGGTCTTGCGCACCGCCTGTGAGAGCTCTCCGATTTGCGAGCCGAGGTCCCTGGCCGCGTCCACCCTGATGTTGAGGGACTGCTGCAGATTTGAGAGCTCCCGCTGGTATCCCTGAGCGGTCCCGCGAGCGCTTCGCACCTCCTCGCCGAGCCGCAGCAACTGGGAGGATGATGAATCGATTTTCTCCTGGAGTGCGCTGTTGGTACCGCGCAAGCGCGTGATTTCCGACTGCTGGGCTTTAAGGTCCGTCTCCATTTTCCGGTTTTCGGCCTGCGACTGCGCGAGTTGGGTGGAGAGATCCTGATTTCTGCCCTTCAGCGTGTCGATGTCCCTGAGGGCGTCCTGGTAGGCAGGAAGATGGGCGGCCGCGCTCTTCAGCACTGCCTCCCGGCTGGAACTCGTCAGCGTCATGGTCTCGCGGATGTAACGTTCGAAGGCGTCGTCGATATAGCCTTTCTTGGCGTCCTCGATGTCCGCATACTTGAGACCCTCGGTGAAAGTCGCCTGGAGGGCCCGATCGAACGATTCCGAGTTCGGGAAATCCTCCTTGAGTGATGCGTCAAATCTGAATATGACCTCCGCGATGTTACCGCCGGCGATCGCGGAAATGCGGAACCGGATTTCCTCGCCGCCGAAGTCCATTCCGGTAATCCGGACCTGCTCTCCGACTTTGAAGCGCGCCGTCCCAGTGGGGTCCGGCTCGAAACGGAAGCTGCCGCCGGTCAGGTCGACGTACTTCTTTTCTGCAAAAATGGGCGTGCGCAGGAACAACGCCTTGCCCTCATAGTTGCGGCGATACTTCTCCTGAATAGCCCGCGATACTCCGGCGAGAGCGAAGTGGCCCGCGCCTGATACCGCGAGCAGGGCCAGGATCGCGGTGATGCGCATGAACCTGCCGTAGTAAGAATGCATCCGTCCATCCCTCATGGGCATCGAGCAATGGCGCCCGTGGCGCGGTGAATGATAGCATACCGACCGGCTCGGCTGGCCTGCTCTCTCCGCAGCCATCGGCTCTCAGCTTTCAGCTCTCAGCAGTCAGCCATCAGCAAATAGAATACAGAACTCAGAATACAGAATGCATGTCTCGTCCTAATTTCCGTTTGACACATTTTGCTGTTTGAGTTCCATGTCATTACCCACAGCGCACGCCTGGTCGCCCAGCTCACGGGCTGAAGCCCGTGACACAGGGGTTGAGAGGGCGTGACAGAGAATCTTGTGCCCCGAGCTTCAGCTCGGGGAGGTTTCCCCTATCAGAGGGGCTCGAATCTGTACCGGACGAGCGGGCGCGGCAGCCGAGCTCAAGCCTTCTGCTGATAGCTGATGACTGATAGCTTTCCGTGTGACGGGGCGATGGGGATGTCCTGCTTGATGCTACCGGAGTGCCGTGCTATATAAGTGAAGGTTCCGACCGGCATAGCTCCGACCGCAAATGCCGGTCTCCGGACAGGTGAACATTGCGTATTCATTACGGAACAGCAACAAGCCAGGGGAAAGTACGAACCTCCAATGAAGATTCGTTTGCTGCCGATCCCGCGGGCAGGCTGTTCCTGGTGGCTGACGGAATGGGGGGGCATGCGGCAGGCGAGGTGGCCAGCAGCATTGCAACCGCAACGGTGAAAGAAATCGTGGGGGCCAAGCGGCCGGCCGGCAGCAAGCTCGAAGAGGTTCTCCTCTTTGCGGCTCGTGAGGCAAACGGCCGGATCTACGAAGCACAACTCGACAAGGCGGAGCTCTCGGGGATGGGCAGCACGCTCACCGTCCTCTCTTTTGCCGACACCAGCTACTACATTGCCCATGTCGGGGACTCGCGGGCCTACCTCCTGCGCGACGGTGTTCTCGACCAGTTGACCCGCGACCACTCGCTCGTCTGGCATCTCTTCGAGAGCGGGGTTCTGCGCAAAGACGAACTTTCTTCCCACCCGCAGAAAAACCTGATCACGCGATCCATTGGTCCCCATGCGCAGGTGGAAATCGACCTGGAATGCGGGCAGGCTCGGGAAGGCGACACATATCTCCTTTGCTCCGACGGCCTGACAGACGTCCTCTCCGATGAGAACATCCGCCAGATGCTCTCCCAACCCGACCGGTCTCCTCAACAGCTGGGCGACGCACTGGTCAGCGCAGCGAATGCGATGGGCGGCCCTGACAACATCACCGTGGTCGTGGTTCAGCTGCTGCCGGGCGAATGACTGCCGCCGCCCGAAAATTCGATCGCCCGGGCGCCCTGTTTCCGACATGATCATCAACGAAATTTTCTACAGCATCCAGGGTGAATCAAGCTACACCGGGTGGCCGTGCGCTCTCATCCGCCTTTCGGGTTGTGATCTGCACTGCAGCTACTGTGACACGAAGTACGCCTTCAACGAGGGGAGAGAAATGTCCGCTCCTGAAATCCTGGGCGCCATCGCTCCGTTTCCGACGAGGCTCGCTCTGGTGACGGGCGGAGAACCGATGCTGCAGCCCTCGGTCCATGACCTGTTCCGGAATCTCCTGGACAGCGGATACACGACGTGCGTGGAGACCGCCGGGCATGTCACGCTGAAGGATGTCGATCCCAGAGTCCATAAAATCATGGACCTGAAATGTCCCTCCAGCGGCGTGGCGGCGCGCAATCACTACGAGAACCTGCAGTACTTGACCCCCAACGACGAAATGAAGTTCGTCGTCGGAGACCGGGAAGACTTTGACTGGGCGTGCGAAAGGATCCGGGAGTTCAATCTCACTTCGCGTGTCGGCACGGTGCTGATCTCGCCTGTTCATCAGCGCGTGCCCTACGCCCTGCTTGCGCGCTGGGTTCTCGACAGCGGCCTGCGCGTGCGGCTGCAGCTTCAGCTCCACAAGATCATCTGGCCGGACGCCGTCCGAGGGGTTTAGCTCGAGGCAGGGGGATGCAGGACAGAAATGAACGAGTGGGGCTTGAGAAGCCAGGTGCGGCAGCGGCTCGGCGAGGAAACCGGAACGCTGATGAAAGAAGCGGCTTTCCGGGTGGCACTCTGCTACCCGAGCCCCTATCCGGTGGGCATGAGCTCGCTCGGCTTCCAGGCGATCTATCGCGAAATCCATCTGCACCCGGGAGTCGCGGCAGAACGCGTGTTTCTACCCGATTCAGCCGCTGACTACAGGAAGTCGCGAACGCCGGTTTTTTCCTATGAGTCCGAGCGTCCCCTGTCTGAATTCCCGGTACTTGCCTTTTCCATTTCCTACGAGCTGGAGATCACCGGCCTTTTCGAGCTGCTCGATCTCAGCGGTATCCCGCTGCTGAGGGAGAATCGGGGGGCGCGGCATCCTCTGATTCTTGCAGGCGGGCCGCTGACCAACTCCAATCCGCTGCCGCTCGCCCCCTTTGTTGACCTGATCATCCTGGGAGAGGGGGAAGAGCTGATCCATACATTCCTGGCAGCGGCGGCGGATATGGATCGGACAGCACTGCTCGAACACTTTGCCGCGGTTCCCGGCTGTTATGTGCCCGGCGTGTCAAGCGGCCTCCCTCAGATAGCGAAGGTGGAGGACAGCCTCTTGCCCGCGCGGTCGCAGATACTGACGCGGAACACGGTTCTGTCATCCATGTTCCTGGTCGAAGCCGAGCGCGGCTGTTCGCGAGGCTGCACTTACTGCGTCATGCGGCGCACTACTAACGGGGGGATGCGCCTGGTGCCCCCTGAAACCGTTCTCTCCTCGGTGCCGGAGCATGCCAGGCGCGTGGGTCTAGTCGGGGCTGCTGTCACCGATCACCCCGGCATCAAGAAGATCGTCCGTGGAATTGTCGATGCCGGACGTGAAATCGGCATATCGAGCCTGCGGGCAGACCGCCTCGACGAGGAATTGGTCGACCTTCTTGCCCGTGGCGGCTACCGGACTCTGACGACGGCATCGGACGGGGCGTCGCAACGCCTGCGCAATCTCGTCGCGCGCAGAACCACAGAACAGCACCTGATCCAGGCGGCCCAACTCGTGAAGCGCTGCGGGTTGCATCGGCTCAAGCTATACGAGTTGGTCGGCCTGCCGACTGAAACATCCGATGATATTGACGAGCTCATCCGCTTCTCGCGTGAACTGGCCGCGATCGTGCCCGTCTCTCTCGCCATCTCGCCTTTTGTGCCCAAACGCAACACCCCGCTCGATGGATGCGAATTTGAACCCGTCCGCTCTGTTGGTCAGAAGCTCGCGCGGCTGCGTGCCGGCCTCAAGGGGAAGGTCGAGTTGCGCTCGACCTCGGCGAGGTGGGCGTGGGTGGAATTCATGCTCTCGCAGGGGGACGAGCGTGCCGGCCTGGCTGCGATGGATGCCTGGCAGGCTGGAGGAAACTACGCGGCCTGGGAAAGCGCTTTCACGACCAGAGATTCGAGGGGCATCCGAGTGATACCATAATCGTCAAAGAAGATGCGCGGTCAGCCGATGTGTCTTCCGGCTGTGGCAAAGCAGCGGAGAGCGGGAGGATCCGGCAATGTCAGTTAGCATCCGGCACCTGGTGGCTGGACTCTTGTTGGCCGGGACGGCGGTTGGTTTCTTACAGGCCAAAGCGGGCACAAAGAAGCGGGCAGCCGAGGAGGGAGAGTTCATCATCTTTTTCGGCGCCAGAGAGATCGGCTCGGAAAAATTTGCCATCCAATCCGCCGCAGAATCCGCAACGAGCAGCTCGGTTCTCGAGTTCCGCAATCCTGCAGAGACC
>Ga0315283_10006579_pt1 | contig 10378 bp, 9 predicted proteins | sample YL17G09_0_MG_FD_204541 | JGI IMG/M metagenome (GOLD analysis project Ga0315283, IMG submission 204541) | Sediment microbial communities from Yellowstone Lake, YNP, Wyoming, USA - YL17G09_0 | ecosystem: Environmental > Aquatic > Freshwater > Lake > Sediment | place: USA: Wyoming | collected...
TGTAGGGGCGAGCGGGCGCTCGCCCGAAAATGGGCGTCCGGCCGGACGCCCCTACAATCCAAACCATCGGTCCGGCGACTTTTTAGAGATCATCAAGAGTGCTGAATTCGTAAAAACTCTGAAAATACAGCTTTTCGTCATTCCGGCGAACGCCGGAATCCAGTAATTGTAAAAGCTTATAAAAGCTCTGGACTCTGGTTTTCACCGGAGTGACGAATTTTTACGAGACCGTCAAGAATAGTTGAGCGGGGTTTTTTCTCGAACCCTTGATCCCTTTGGATCCTTGGCCCCTGGTTCCTTTCAGTTTTCAGCCGATTTCATCATCAGATAGGATTCGATGAACGGGTCGAGATCTCCGTCCAGGACTCCGTCCACATTCCCAATTTCCTTGTTGGTGCGGTGGTCTTTGGCCAGGCGGTAGGGCTGCAGGACGTAGGAGCGGATCTGGCTGCCCCAGGCAATGTCTTTCTTGCCGCTGTGCAGATGCTCCATCTTTTCCTCCTGTTCCTTCTTCTTGAGTTCATAGAGGCGCGCCTTCAGCACCTTCATGGCCAGGGCCCGATTTTTATGCTGGGAGCGCTCATTCTGGCATTGGACCACGATTCCGGTGGGAAGGTGGGTGAGCCGGACCGCCGAATCGGTCTTGTTGACGTGCTGGCCCCCCGCGCCGCTGGAGCGATAGGTATCAACCCGTAGGTCGTCCTCGTTGATGTCGACCACGATGTCTTCGTTGACTTCGGGATAAACGAAAAGCGAGGCGAAGGAAGTATGGCGGCGCTTCCCGGCATCGAAGGGGGATATCCGGACCAACCGGTGAATTCCCGATTCCGCCTTGAGATAGCCATAGGAATAATCCCCCGTCACCGTAAACGTGACGCTTTTCACCCCGGCTTCTTCGCCCGAGAGGTAGTCGATGATCTCGGTGCGGAAGCCCTTCCGTTCGGCCCAGCGCAGGTACATGCGCAGGAGCATCTGCGACCAGTCCTGGGCCTCGGTCCCGCCGGCGCCGGCATGGATAGAGACGATGGCGTTGTTCCGGTCAGTTTCCCCGCCGAGCATCCGCTTGAACTCCACGGCGGCCACATCCTGCTCCGCTTTGCTCAGCCGGGCGTTGATCTCCCGGAGGGTCTCCTCGTCGTTTTCTTCCTGGGCCAGCTGATAGTACCCCTTGGCCTCTTCAACCTCGGCGTCCAATCCCTGCCAGAGATCCACCTCGTTCTTGAAGGTGTTTCTTTCTTTGAGGATTTTTTGGGCGGTTTCGTTGTCGTCCCAGAAGTTGGGCTTGAGGGTTTCCTTTTCGAGCTCTTCCAGGCGGGTCTTCTTGGTCGCTACGTCAAAGATGACCTCGAAGGGTTTGGACTTTTTGTTCCAGAAGGGCGATCTTATCTTTTACGTCGTTCCACACGGTAACCTCTTCGAAAACGGATCATTAGGATTCCCAGGGCTGTCACGCCCAGGCAGGCATAAGCAAACAGATCCCCGTATTGCGTGTAAAGGGATTTCGTCTGCTGTAGACTTATCGTACCCGAAAGAACCTCTCTTGTAAAGAGGTCGCTTGCGGCGCGGATTTGCCCGGAGGAATCGATCAAAGAGGAAATTCCCGTGTTGGCGGCGCGGGCGATGGGGACCCGATTCTCGATGGCCCGGAACGTCACCATCGAGAGGTGCTGGTGGGGGGCCGAAGTCTTTCCGAACCAGGCGTCATTGGTGATGTTTACGAGGAAACGGGCGCCCCCGGCCACGAACTGCCGGGTCAAATCGGGAAAGATGGCCTCATAGCAGATGAGGACGCCGAAGTCCCCAAAAGGGGCGGACAAGTTTCGGATCCCGGAGCCCGGCGTAAAGTCGCCGATGGCCCCGATGATATCCTTGGTAAAACTGAGGATTCCGGACAGGGGGGCGTACTCCCCGAAGGGGACCAGGTGGAGTTTGTCGTAACGGCCGATGATCTTTTTCTCCGGAGAGATGAGGAAAGCACTGTTGTAATATTGAATTTTAGCTCCCTGGCGCTCAAAAGCGGGCGCTCCTAATAGGAGGGGGGCCCCCATCTGATTCGACAATTCGAGGATCTTCGTTTGAAAACTCGAGGGGCTCTGGAAAAAGAAAGGGGCGGCGGTCTCCGGCCAGATGACCAAATGGGGCCTTTGAAATTTGGTCTGAAGGGTAAGATGGGTATAGATTCTTATGGTTTCTTCCTGGTAGCTTGTCTCCCATTTCATGTCTTGGCGGATATTGCCCTGAACGAGAGAGATCCGGACAGGCTTTTCCGGGGAAGATGTCTGGGCAAGCTCCATGAGCCGCCATTGACCGTAAAGGCCGGTTCCGGCGATCAGAATCCCTGCGGCCAAAACCTCCCGGAAGGCCGAACTCCAGGTGCGATCGGCGGCAAAAAAAGCCAGGCGGTAAAGGGCGGCATTGGCCATGATGATGAGGAAAGAAACCCCATAGACCCCGGTGATGTCGGAAATTTGGACTAAGGAGAGGACCCGGTACTGGGAATAACCGAGCAGCTCCCAGGGAAAACCGGAAAACAGAAATCCTCGAACATACTCCAGGGCGACCCACAAAGGAGGCGCGAAGAGGGTTTCCGGAAGGTCGGTCTTGGTTCGGATCCAGCGGATCCCAAAGGCGAAGGCGGAAACATACAAGGCCAAATAAGCGCTGAGAAGGACGATGAAAAAAACGCTGAGCGCCGAGGGAAGATGTCCGTATTCGGTCAAAACGTTGTAGATCCAGTAAAGGAGTCCCACGAAAAAAACCAAGCCGGAAAGAAACCCTAAAGCGGCGGCCTGGACCGGGGTCTTTTTGCGGATCGCCCACAGCAACGGAACCAGCCCGACCCAGGCTAAGAACTCAAAATGGAACTTGGGAAAGGCCAGAACCAAAACCGCACCCGAAAGAATGGACAAGAGGATTTCCGTTAATCTCATAAGAGTGGGAAGATCTCCATAAAAATGCCTAAAATGCGCTAAAGTGCCTAAAATGCCTTAAATGTCTTAAATGAAAGAAACTGGATGGCAACCTCTATGCTTGAATCCTCGAATCCTGAAACCCTTGGACCCTTATTTTTTATCCTCCGATTTTCACCATCGGCCGCTGACATCTTTTCATTCCTGCAATAATTGTTCCATGACGCAGGGGCTTCTGGGAAATCGCCTGGTTCAAGACTTTTTCCAGGATTTCATCGGTGGCGCCGGAGCGGAGGAGGGACTTGAGATCCACCTCCTCATCCGAAAATAGGCAGGTCTTCAATTTGCCGTCCGCCGTCAGACGGAGCCGGTTGCAGGAAGTACAAAAATGATCACTTACGGGACTGATGAGCCCGATGGTCCCCCTGGCGCCGGGCAGTTTGAAAAGGCGGGCAGGGCCGTCGGAGGAACTCCTTCCGTTTTCGAGCGGCAAGAGCGGAGCCAGGACCTCAATCCTCCTTTTGACTTCACCGGCAGGGAGGCTTTGGTCCGGACGCCATTCGGACGATTCCCCGATGGGCATGAATTCGATGAAACGGACCTGCAGGTCTTGCGGAATGGTCAGGCGGGCAAAATCGAGGATTTCATCGTCGTTGAACCCGGCGATCGCGACAATATTGATTTTGATGGGGCTCAGACCGGCCTTCCGGGCGGCTACGATTCCCGCCCAGACGCGGGAAAGATCTCCACCCCGGGTAATCTGTTTGTACTTATCCGGGTCAAGGGAATCCATGCTGATGTTGACTCTTTGCAGCCCGGCCCGGCGAAGGTCTTCGGCGAACTCCTCCAGGAGGACCCCGTTGGTCGTGATGGAGAGATCCCGGATGCCCCCGAGGCGGGCAAGCTGGCCGACCAATTGAACCACATCCTTGCGGACTAAGGGCTCCCCGCCGGTTATGCGGATTTTCGATATCCCCCGGCGCGCCGCGATGGCGGCGATGCGGAGGATTTCTTCGTACCGCAGCACCTCCGTATGACCGAATTGCGAGACCCCCTCGCGCGGCATGCAGTACTGGCAACGGAGATTGCAGCGGTCGGTAATCGAAATTCGGAGATAATTGATTTTCCGGTTATGGGCGTCGATCAGAGCTTCCATCTTGAACGGGAAAAGAGCGCCAAAAAGAAAGGCCAATATTCAGGGGACATTGGCCGATGCAAGCGAACCGATATTTTCCCTCTCCTTTCCAAATCCGGGAGGCAAGGCCGTTGCCGGCCATGCCCTGGCCTCGCCCGGCATTCCGCTGTCCTGCAAAAAGGAACTGATTGTGGGGGCGAAGGCTCGGAGAATTTATTTTAATTTTACCTCTTTTCCGCCCATTGTCAAAAAAAATCGAATCCCTCTTCAGTTTCGGAAGGACATCGATGGTTTCGCAAGAAGTCGTCACTCCGGTGAAAACCGGAGTCAAGGGAATTTATAATTATTCAAAAGAAATGGATTCCGGCTTTCGCCGGAATGACGGGAAAACGGATTTTCGGACTTTTTACGAAACCATAAAACTTTCATGCCAGAAACAAGGGTTAGGAGTGCCCGAGGACAAGGAAAATTTCTAATTTGAATTAATTTGTTAAAAATGTTAGGCTGAAAAACACTATGGAAATTTTCCGTTTTAGGGAATGCTTTTGGAGGGTAAAGCCATAGAAAATCTGCAAACGGAGATCGTGGCGATCGATGGACCGGCGGGCGCCGGAAAGAGCACCGTCAGCAAAATCCTGGCCCGGCGGTTGGGGTATGTCTTCCTGGATACGGGGGCCATGTACCGCGCCGTTGCGGTAGAGGCGGAGAAACAGGGCATCCAACCCGATGACGAACCTTCCCTGGAAAAGCTCTGTCAAAATCTGACAATTTCCTTCCAGCCGGAAGGGGAGGAGCAGAAGGTGTTTTGTCAGGGAGTGGACGTGACGGAAAAAATCCGAGAACCCCGCCTTGGCATGCTGGCTTCAAGGGTATCGATGAAAAAGCCGGTGCGGGAAGCGATGGTCCGGCTGCAGCGTCAGGCGGGAGCGCAGGGGAAAATCGTGGCCGAAGGGCGAGACACCACGACGGTTGTTTTTCCCGAGGCCCGTTTCAAGTTTTTCTTAGTGGCGGATCCGGAGGAAAGGGCGCGCCGCCGGTATCGGGAACTCGTAAACAAGGGAGTGGCGGCCCGGATTGAAGACATCCGCGAGGAGATCAATAAACGGGACGAACAGGATTCCTCCCGCGACTTAGCGCCGCTCAGGGCGCCGGAAGACGCGTTTTTCATCGATTCCACGGAATCGACGCCCGAGGAAGTGGTAGAGGAGATAATCAAGGCGATTCGCAAAAAGTCGCGAAAATAATGATGGTTTCGTAAAAAGTTCAGGGAGCGTATCTGTTCGCATGGTTCCCTCCTAACCCGGCCAAGCCGGAACTAAAAAGGCTATGTAGACGTCCTGATGAATTCCCCGGAAATCCCCCCAACCCCCCTTTGTCAAAGGGGGGAGTGGGGGGATTTCTGAAATTTCTTGCCAATTTGAGCGCAAATTCATTTCTAAGCGCCTAAAGTATTTCACACCGGGGGTTTTTTTTGCGAAAATGAAAACCGTAAAGATAGCTTTGCAAAAAGTCGTCACTCCGGGGGAAACCGGAGTCCAGAGAATTTGTAAATAGTTGCCAGACCGGGATTCCGGCGCCTGCCCCGGACTCGATCCGGGCTCCGCGGAATGACAGACAGGGATAGTTTCAGAGTTTTTGGGAGATCAGCAATAAAAGGTTGTGATTTTTTTTGAGATGGTGTAATATCAATTCAAATTTCTAAAAATATTTCAGGGGGTAAGGGGTAATGGCAGTGGAAATGGATGAGCTGGATCAAAAGCCTATGGGGGATGGTCCCCTCCCGGAAGGAATCGAAGAACCCGGAGAAGTCAAGAGCAAGGTGGAGGAAGGCGAGAGCTTCAAAGATCTGTATGAAGAAAGCCTCCACGAAATCCAGGAAGGGGAGGTCATCAAGGGCACGGTCATTCACATCGGACCGGAGCTCGTAACCGTAGATATCGGTTTCAAGTCCGAAGGACAGGTGGCCCTGCGGGAGTTTTACAACCGCGAGGGCGTTCCCGTCGTTTCCATCGGGGACCTGATCGACGTCCTCGTGGAGCGGAAAGAGTCCGAAGTCGGGGTGGTGACGCTTTCCAAGGAAAAGGCGGACAAATACAAGTTCTGGGAAGAGATCAGTCGCGCCTGGAACGAAGACCAGGTCATAGAAGGCAAGATCGTTTCCCGCATTAAAGGGGGCCTGACCGTCGATATCGGGATCGCCGCTTTCCTGCCCGGGTCGCAGGTGGACATCCGTCCGATCCGCAACCTGGAAAAGCTCATCGGAACCACCCACAAGTTCAAGATCATCAAGCTCAACCGCCGGCGTGGAAACGTGGTTTTATCGCGGCGGATCCTCCTGGAAAAGGAGAGGGAAACACTCCGCGGCAAAACCATGGAAACCCTGGCCGAAGGCCAGATCGTCGAAGGGATCGTGAAGAACATTACCGACTACGGCGCCTTCATCGACCTGGGAGGGATCGACGGCCTGATGCACATTACCGATATGTCCTGGGGCCGGATCAACCATCCCGCGGATGTTTTGAGGGTTGGCGAGAAGATCAAGGTCAAAGTGCTCCAGTTCGACCGCGAGAACCAGCGGTTGTCCCTGGGATTGAAACAGACCCTTTCCGACCCCTGGGAGAAGGCGAGCGAGAAGTATGTGATCGGGGCCCGGGTGAAAGGGAAAGTCACCTCGATCACCGACTACGGCTCCTTCGTTCAGCTTGAGGAGGGGGTGGAAGGACTGGTTCACGTTTCCGAGATGTCCTGGACCAAGAAAGTCCGCCATCCATCCAAGATCCTGTCGGTGGGGGACGAGGTGGAGGTGATGGTTCTGGAAGTCGACTTGGAGAATAAGCGCATCTCCCTCGGCCTGAAGCAGACCACGGCCAATCCCTGGGATACGATCGGAGAGCGCTACCCCGTGGGCACCAAAATCCAGGGCCGGATCAAAAATATCACGGAGTTCGGGATCTTTATCGGCATTGATGAAGGGATCGACGGGTTGGTCCACATTTCCGACATGTCCTGGACCCAGCACCTAAAACATCCTTCGGAACTCTTTAAAAAGGGGCAGGAAGTACAGGCGATCGTGCTAAATATCGACAAGGAGAACCAGCGGTTCTCGCTGGGGATGAAGCAGCTCAACCGCAATCCGTGGGATGAAATCCACCACCGGTACCGCGTCGGGCAGATGGTCAAAGGGAAGGTTACCAACGTCACCAAGTTTGGCGCCTTTGTGGAGCTCGAAGCCGGGATCGAAGGGTTGGTCCACATCTCCGAGCTGAGCCACAAGAGAGTCGACAAGGCCGCGGAAGTGGTCAATGCCGGGGATGAAATCCAAGCCGTGGTTATCAACGTAGATCCCAAGAAACACAAGATCGGCCTCAGCCTGAAAGACATGACCCGCTACCAGGGGCCCGCTTCGCAGAAGGAAGCGCCGCCCGCCTTTGAGGATGACACCTCGGATTTCGGCCGAATGCTCAAAGAAGGGCTGGAACGAAAGGCGCGCGACGCCGAAAACAACAAGGATTGATCCGCCGCCATGAGAAAGCACCCGGTTCTTCTGGGGTTCATGGTTTTTGGAGTGCTGCTGGGCCTTTTTGTGATCAGCGTCGGGGTATTTTTCTACTTCCTCAGCCGCGATGAGAGTTTCTGGGGCGGCGATAAAATCGCCATCATCGAAATCAAGGGGGTCCTGTTGGACCCCCAGCCCACCATTGAAAAACTGACCCGATTCCGAAAAAACAACGAAGTCAAAGTCATTATCCTGCGGATCGACTCCCCGGGCGGAGGGGTCGGTCCGGCCCAGGAGATCTACGCCGAGGTAAAAAAAACTCAGAAGGAGAAAAAGGTCCTGGCTTCGGTCGGGTCGGTCGCCGCTTCGGGGGGCTATTACATCGCCTGCGCCGCGGACACGATCATGGCCAATCCCGGGTCCATCACGGGGTCCATCGGCGTGATCGTGGAGAGCCTCAATGTGGAAGAGCTTCTGAAAAAGATCGGTCTCCGCTCCAACGTGATCAAGAGCGGCAAGCACAAGGATATCGGCTCACCCATGCGCCCCATGACCGAGGAAGACCGCCAGCTTCTCCAGGGGGTGCTCGACAATATCCATGAACAGTTCATTCAGGCCGTGGCCGAAGGGCGAAGCCTGCCGGTGGAGAAAGTCCGGCCTTTGGCGGACGGTCGAATTTTTTCCGGGGAGCAGGCGAAAGGCCTGGGCCTGATCGATTCCCTCGGCAACCTGGAAGATGCGATCTCCTTGGCGGCGGAGATGGGGGGGATTAAAGGGGAGCCGGAAATCATCTATCCGGATAAAAAGCGCTTTTCGCTCCTGGATCTCATCTTGCAGGAAACCCTTCAAAAAACCCTGGAGAGCCTCCGCGAGAACCTGTCTCAGCCCAACTTCCTTTTTCTCATGCCAACCCCGGAATGACCCCAACCGACGCCCTATTTGCCTCCCTCGACCTCGGTTCCAACACCGTGCGCCTTCTGATCGCGGAAAGAGATCCGGATCGGGAGTTTCGACCGCTGCGAATTGAGCGAAGAATTACCCGGCTCGGAGGGGGATTTTCCTTAAGCGGCCATTTGCATCCCGACTCGCAGAAACGAACCCTCGAAGCGCTCCAGGAATTTGCCGCCCTCTTGAAGAAGGAGGGGGTGGTCAGGGTGTTTGCGGCGGCAACCGGGGTCATTCGGGAGGCCAGGAACGGCAAGGATTTTCTGGCCCGGATCCAGGAGCAAACCGGCATTTCCCCGCGCCTCCTGACCGGGGAAGAGGAGGGAGAGCTCATGCTGCGCGGGGTTCTCTGGGGAGTGCCGAAAGGGATTCCCGTGCGCCTGGCAGTGGACATCGGCGGGTGGTCCACGGAAGTTCTTTGGATCGAAGATGGAAAAATCCGAAAAACCAAGAGCGCCCCTGTGGGAGCGGTTTCCCTCTGCGAAAATTTTTTGAAATCGGACCCTCCGACCCTTGCGGAAATCCATTCCCTCGCTCAATATCTCCGGGAGGCAGCGGCGGATTATTTGCGTGAATTCGAGAATTCAGGGTGGCGAAACGACGGCCAAACGCCTTTGGTGGGAACGGCAGGGACCCTCACCACCCTGGCCGCCATCGATCTGAAACTTGATAGATACGACTCGCAGCAGGTTACGGGACATCGAATTTCCCGGAGAACTTTGGAGCAACTTTTTTCTTCCCTCGCCTCCCTGACCCGGGAAAAAAGACGGCAGGTGCCGGGTTTGGAGAAAGGGCGGGAGGATCTTATCCTTTCCGGAACCCAAATCATTCTGCGCCTGATGGAAGGCCTGGGGTTCGAATCTCTCGTTGTCGTGGACTCCGGGCTCCTGGAAGGGGTTCTCCTCGATGCCCTGAGGACATCATCCCCGTCTCTTCGTATTGATTCCCGGCGTTAATCCCTCATCGAGACCTCCACCTGAACCTTTTTCCCCTCGGGAAACAAGGCGCCTTTAGTTTACCCGTAAACCGATTAAATAGGAGAAAGAAATGGATAGAGATGAAGAGGTTTGGAGACTCAGAAAAGAAGGGGTTCCCCTAATTCAAATCGCAACCCGTTTCCACATCAGTCGCAGCCGGGTTCTACAGATTTGCCGCCAAAAGCAGGACAGGATGGATAATTTTCATAAATGGCCGCCGCTGAAGAGAATTCTCCCCGGAAGGGTCCAAAAGGTCTTGATTAAAACCTTCGGAAGCGCGGAGATATTAAATTTTCCAGAAAAGCTGGCTTCCCTGGGACCGGAAATCTTTTACAAATGGCGGAACATCGGAAGGAAAAGTGTAAAGCAATTAATCGATGCCTTGGAATCGCTTGGATTCGCCGTAAGTCAAAATGCAGTAATGACGAATCCAGGATGCCAGATATTTCTTAAAATCGGCAAAGCGATTCTCCGGGACTACTTTGACTATTACGTAAAGAATTGCCTGGACGATACGGAATACCTTGCTACCGTCAGGGTAATCATCGAAGGCATAGCCAAAGAAATGGAATCTGGCGGGATGGGACAGCAGGGTCGTAATGAGTTAATTGAAAAGCTCAAGAACTTCAACCGGCAAATATATCAAAATCGCTGGATAAAACAAGTGGAAGAAGCTGAGGGTCAACTGGATAAGGAGAAAGAATATCAGGAAGCTAAAAAAACTTTTGACTACGTCTACAAACATGGAAAACATCCACGGTAGCCGTTCCCTTGGGGGTCTTTTTAGCAGCTACCAGGTGGTTCGAACGGGATATTGCAGGATCAGTTCGTCCGGCGTCAGTAGGATCATACCATGAACAACTGCCTGGCAGATGAGCATTCGGTCAAATGGGTCTTGGGATTAAAACGCGGGATG
>Ga0315283_10006582_pt1 | contig 10376 bp, 10 predicted proteins | sample YL17G09_0_MG_FD_204541 | JGI IMG/M metagenome (GOLD analysis project Ga0315283, IMG submission 204541) | Sediment microbial communities from Yellowstone Lake, YNP, Wyoming, USA - YL17G09_0 | ecosystem: Environmental > Aquatic > Freshwater > Lake > Sediment | place: USA: Wyoming | collected...
CCTGCGCATCCTCTCGCGAGAGGCGGCGTTGCCGGGCGGGACCAGGGCGGGGGACTCGAGGGAGAGGAGTACGGCGGCGGCGGCGGCGGAATATGAGGAAGAAGAAGAGGGAGCTCCGCCGTCGCCGTGGCCGTACTCGGCCGCGGCGACGTCGACGAGCGCCGGCTTGGGCCGCGTAGGGAGAGGGGACGTCCAGAGAATCGCAGAGCGGGCGATCGAAGCGAAAAAGGGCTCTTTGGGGGCCGCGCAAGGTGGCGGAACGGCCGGGAGCAGCAGGAGCAGCGCCGGGATCGCGCCGCTGCCCGAGCCGCCGCCGCCGCCCTCGCCGCCGCCACCGACGTCGTCGGGGTTCCTCTTCTTCTTCTTCGCTTCCTCGCCGAGGACGGCCTCCTCGAGGAGCAGGGCCTCGACTCGGGGGCCCTCTCCGTCGTTTCCTTTGTCGTCTTCTCCCTCTTGGAGCGCGCTCGGAGGAGCTGGAGCAGGGGGCGAGGGCAGGAGGGCGAGGTCGACGAAGAAGGAGCGGCACGCCTCGCCCTCGTAGGCGTCGTTCTCCTCTTCCTCTCTTTCCTTTTTCTTCTTCCGCAGAGCGGAAACCGTCGGCAGCCCGAGCTCCAGCTTCGTCTCCCTCTTCAGCTCTCCCGAAAAAAGAACGCTTGGCAGAGCCTTGGGCCTCAATCGGCTCGCCAGGCCACGCGTGTCAAAGGCCGGGCAGCGCGGAGGCTGTTTTTTGTTATTTGGGGGAGTGGTTGAGAGAGAGCGAGAGGTGAAAGAAAAGAACAGGAGAAAAAAACGGTGGGAAAACTATCCCTCCCTCTTCTTTCCCGCCTCGGACGCACCTTTTCCGCTTTCTCGACCCTTACTTCGGCCTCCAAGACCGAAAGGGATCCCTCATCGCGAGCCAGGTCGAGCGGCGAGGGGCGAGGGAGCGAAAGAGAGCAAGAGCAAGAGCAAGAGCAAGAAGAAGAAGCCGAAGTCGACGACGGCGACAGCGGCGAAATAGCAACCACGCGCCCGTAGTTGTCTTCCTTTTCGTCTTTTGGAAAGTTGAGTCCGCGGAGCAGAGCAAGAGAGTCTGTCGAGGGCAGCGCGGAACATTCCGAGGCGGGGAGGGAAGAAAATGATGAGGGAGGCGCGGAGGAGGAGGGAAGCAGCGAGAGCAGCGAGAGCAGCGCCTTGTTCACTGCTCCTCCGTTTCCGGATCCCCCCTCGTCGCCGCTCGGGCGCAGCACGCGCCTCGCGTAGGAGTCCCCGGCGGCCCTGGACGCGGCAGCGAGGGCATCCGAGACCGTGGGCCCCGGGAAGGGGGCGTGCGAAAAGGAAAAGTTCATTTCAAAAAGGTCTGCGAGAGAGTGAAGAAAAAAGAGGATTTTTCATCGTTTTTTCTTTTCGTTTTTTTGTTTGCTTTTTTTACACCGGAGTCCCGAGGCCCCAGAGCGCGACCGACCCGTCCCTGCCGCCGCTCGCCAGGAGCTCCCCCGAGGCGTCCAACGTCAGGGCGGCTATTGGCGCGACGTGATGCTCGAGCTCCCCGAGAGGCTCGAGGAAAAGAGGAGAAGGAGAGGGAGAGGGAGGAGGCAGAGTTTTGCCGTTTCCGCCTTTGTTTTCCTCTTCTTCGCTCTCTTCGGCTTCTCGGAGGGCGAGGAGGCGGATCGTCCCGTCCCACCCCCCCGCGACGACCAGCGTCCCTTCGTCTTCCGACTTTTGCAGCACCGCCAGGGCACCGACGCCGCGGGATGGGAGCTTTGCCGCCGGGCCCGGGCGCAGGGAAACAGAAGAAGAGAAAGAAGAAGAAGAAGTCGAGATTTCGACGAGGTAAGAGGCGAGGACGGAGTCGGCCCCTCCCGAGAAGAACCGCAGGGACCTCTTTCCGGCTGCGGAATCTTGAGTCACTGTCCCGACGACGGCGGTGACGGCGTCAAAGTGGATGCGCAGGGACGACAGCGCGCGAGGAGGAGGGTGGGCGGCGGCGACCGCTGCCGTCGTCCCTGTCGTCGTCGTCGTCGTCGTCGCGCGAGCGACGTCGTCTTCGCGGTCGCCGCCGTCTCTCTTCCCTTCGCCCTTCGCTCCTCCGAGGCACCTCCACAGGACGACGCTCCCGTCCTCGTACCCGACGAGGGCGTGCAGGGCATCGGAACCTCCTGCGAAGAACAGCGAGACCGCCATCGCCATCCCCCGAGAGGGAGGCGGCCTCGGCTGCTGCTGCTGCTGCTGCTCTCGCCCCGCCCCTCCTGCCCCTCCCTCGGCGCCGCTGCTGGCTGCTGCCGCCGCCGCGGCCTCCGAGAGCTCGCAGAGCAGCTCCGCTCGCCTCGCGTCGAAGACGCGCACGCTCGCGGAGTCCTCGCTCGCCACGGCGGCGAGGAGCGTGCCGCCTCCCGCCGACTCGACGGCGGAGAGCACGCAAAACCCTCTGGAGCCCGTCGCGACCATCGTGAGAGGGCGCGGAGGAGACGCCGGCGCCGCCGCGCCGGCGTCCACGACTTCCCTCCCGCTCTCGCTCAGCCTCCACAGCTTGAGGGTCCCCTCTCTCCCCTGCGACAGGAGCTCCCTCCTTCTCGCCGAAGAAGAGGAAGAAGAAGAAGAAGAAAAAGAAGAACGAGAAGGGAGGAACAAGCCGAGGACGCCCCCCTCGGCAGGGTGGAGCCTGAGAGTAAAAATAGTCCTCCTGTCCTCGACGTCCCAGATCCGCAGATCCCCCTCGGAGTCCCCCGAGTAGAGCAGGGAGCCGCAGGGGCTCAGCACGGCGGCCTGGACGTCGCCGCCGTGGGCGCGGAGGGCGCAGAGGGGCGGCGGCGGCGGCGGTGGAGGCGGCGGAGAAGAGAGGCGGAGCCGGTCCAGAGCAGTGGCCTCGTCGTCGCTGCTGCCACCGCTTCCTCTGCTCTCTGATGACATCGCGGCGAGCAGCTCTGCCCCTTTGCTCCCTGAGAGAGAGAGAAAGAATGACACCAACACAAACCGGTGCGTTAAACAGGGTGCGCAGAGCCGTGCATGTCGTTGAAAGAGAGGGCTAGTAAAGGAGACGATTTCGAATCGATGATTCGTTCAAACAGTGAGCGAAATGTTTTTCGGAGAACTCTCGAACGAGGGGCTCACTTTTGTTGTCTTTAGGGACTCTCTTTGCGTTCCTCTCTCTCTCTCGGTCTCTCTACGTATCCAGAGGGAGGGAGCGCAGAGCAGGCCAGGGCGGCTCCCTCTCTCGCCTGAGATCCGCGCTTGCCTGGAAGAGAAGAGGAAGAGAAGAAGACGGGAGGAGGACCGATGGCGTCAACTTCAGAGGAAGAAATGTCGGTCGACGGCGGCTCATCTTCTGCCGAAGAAGAAGATGAAATCTCGAGCGGGGGCTCCCCCACGCCCCCACCGAGGCAGCTCCCTTCGCGAGCCACGCGAGGGCTTCGCATGACCCAGGTGAGAGCGAGCGAGATTGGCTGAGAGAGCAGAGAACGCGTGTGAGAGAGCAGAGAACAAGTACGAGCAAACAACAATCGGCGTCGACGGCGACGAACCGACTCTCAACCTCATCAAAAAAAAAAAACTCCTCAACCTCTTTCTTCGCCTCCCACAGGCCCTGCAAGACGCCGACTCGGGCGACGAGGACTTTTGGAACCAGGACTTTTTCGCCGAGGACGCCGGCGACGCGGAGTACTCGACCGAGTCGGCCCCCTCGGACGACGACGAGGCGGGCTCCGACTTCTCCGAGTCCGAAGAGGAGGAGGACGAGAGCGCGGCGGCAGACGAGGAGGACGAGGAAGGAGGGCGGCGCGGCGGCGGCGCCAAGAAGAAGGCGCCGCTCAGGCCTCCGGGGCATTACGATGCGGCGGCCGCAGCAGCAGCGGGTCCCTCCTCCTCGGCCCTGCCTCCGATGGCGATGTCAGCCGCCGCCCGCGCGAAGGAGCAAAGCAGAGAAGCCGCCGCCGAGCTCAGGGCCGGGGCCAAGGCCGCCGCGGCCGAGGCGAGGGCGCAGCGCGCGGCGGCGGCGGCCGCGATGCCTCCCCCTGCCGTGCGCGCCTCGACTGCCGCGAGGACCGCGGCGGTCGCCGAGGCGCGCGCGAGGGAGGCCGCCGCCGCCGCCGCCAGCAGGAAAAAGTCGCCGACGGCGGGCGCGGGCGCCGGAGCGGGCGCGGGCAGCGAGCAAGGGCAGCATGGGCCGCAGGGGCAGGCCCGCAGGCTCTCGCAGCACGAGATGCTCGCTGAGGCCGCGGCGACCGAGGTGGCCAACCTCGCGGACCTCGACGTGCTGCTGGCGCAGGAGGAGGAGGTGAAAAGGAAGGCGCACGCCGCGGCGAGGGCGGCCTACCGGGGCCCGAGGCTGCGGACGGTGTCGCGGATCGTCGACGGGCGCGAACAGGTGATTGCCTTTTTTTTCCTGCTTCTCTCCCTTCCCTCTTTCTCTTTCTCCCTTTCCCCCCTCTTTCTTTTTCTCTGGCTCGAGATGCACAAGCAAACAACTTGATAGTAGATCCTGAGGCGGGGGAAGGACCTTTTCTTCTCCCGCGGTGCCGATCCAAACCAAAACAGCGGACCGAGTTTCGAAAGAACCTCGGGTTGCCTGAAGCCTTCGTTTTTTTCTTTTCCGTTAAATCGCGCTCCAACCACCAGCTCCATTTCTAATCTATACCCGACACGTGGATGCAGGCAAGCGAGACGCGAAGAATCATTGAGGACCCTCTTTAGAAGAGTGAGCGGAACGGCGGGGGGGGGGATCCCGCTTTGCCTCCCTGGGGGACGGGGAGAGGCGGGCGCCGGGCCTTTTCAGGCGGAGTCTGCCTTTTCCCCCTCTTCAGGGGAGCTCCGAAATGGGCCCTCCCTATTCCAAACCCTGTTCCTCCCCTCCTCTTCGATCATTTTTTATTTTTTCTTGTCGAGGCCCAGCAAGTGCTCGAGAGGTTCGGACGGGTCCGACATCACTTTTTCTTTTTCCGAGAAGGAAAAAAAGATCACACTCACTTTTGTCTTTCTTCGAAAAACTTCAAAACAAAAAAACACTCTTCTCAGACGGTCGTCGCCGCTTTGGACATGCCTCTCCCCGAGGACTACATCCGCCGCCTCGCCCCGCCGCCGCGGAGCGATTCCTCCGTAAAGTGCGTGGTGACGGGCGAGCCCGCCAAGTACCGGGACCCGGTGACGGGCGCCCCCTACGCGACGGTGGAGGCGTTCAAGGCGCTGCGGGCGCGGGGCGTTGTTGGTTCGGCGGCGGCGGCGGTGCAAGCGCTGAAAGCGGCAAGCGTCGCTGCTGCAGGTGAGTTTTTTTCTTCCTCCTTCCTTTCCTTCCAAAAAACGCGGTCCTTGTGTACGGAAGCGCCGGGCTTTTTCTACTCATGATCTTCCCGCGCGAGGTTTCACGACCTCTTCTTTCCGAATGGCGGACACGCAAGAGCGAGGAAACTTTTTTTCGGGAGGCACTGGCAGCCGAAGCCGGCGACGGCCGAGGCCCGGGGGCGAGGGTTTCCAGTTTTTCCCCCGACGCAGACCGGCCCTCTTATTTTTCAAAAACGCCAAAAACCTCTCTCGAACCAGTGACGCGCCCCCCCCCCCCGGCGCAGGCGCAGGCTCCCCCGGCCGCCGCCCCGGTCCCGCCGTCGCGGCACTGCGACCCCAACGGCAGCGACGACGGAGGCGCCGCCCTCGCGGCCGCGGGCTTCGCCGCGCTGGCGCCGCCCTCGTCGGCGGCTCCCTTTGCTGCTGCCCCCGCTGCTGCTCCCTCTTGTGCCGGGGCATTCGGCGCGCGCTCCCCTCTCTGGGCGGCCCCCCCGAGGGGGAAGCGGTCGAGCCAGCAGCAGGCGCCGAAGAAGCCGAACCAGAATCCGCACGCGCCGGCGGCGTGGGCCCGGGCGGCGGAGCGGGTCCTCGGCAACGGGGGAGGCGGAGCCTCTTCTGCTCCCGTCGCTACCGATCCCGCAGCAGCTCCGGTTCCGGAAAACACTGACAATGCCAACGACGGCACCGTTCCAGCGACGGTGGCGTTCCCCAGTTTATCCTGACGGGAAGTGAAGAAAGAAGGGGTCGAAAATGTAAAACAAAACGCACCAAAAACGAACGCAGGCACCACACTTTTGAGGAGAGAAAAAACTAGTCTCGCCGTTTTTTCTCGTCTTTGAAGAATCGCACGCTGCTTTGAGAGCGTCGAGAAGGCTAAGAGCGCGATTACCATGACCACGGAGCTCGCCGCAGAGGCAGAGGCTGCCGCGCGAATCGTTGGTGCCCATGCGCCACCGCCTGAGGCGGCGGCCGATGCCAATCTAGCCACTTATTCCGCCGCCGCCAACGCCGCTCCTCGACCCGATTCCGAGCTAGCTCCTGCTGGCGCCGCGGCTCATGTTGTCGCCGAGCCCGTAGCCGCAGCAGCAGCAGAGGAGAAGTCGGCGCAAGCAGGAGAGAAAGGCGCCAGTGGCGTCGATGGCGCCGGCATTGCCGCCGACGCTCCTCCGGCCGACCCCAGCGTCGACGACGCCTCTGCGGCGGGCCCCAAGCGCGCCAAGAAGAAGTTCGCCCTCTTCGTCGCGTACGTCGGCGCGGGCTTCTCGGGAATGCAGTACAACAAGGACCAGGAGACCATCGAGGGCACGCTTCGAGACGCGCTCGTCTCCGCGGGGCTGATCTCGGAGGCCAACGCCGACGCGTTTTCGAAGGTCGCGTGGTCGCGGGCCGCCAGGACCGACAAGGGCGTCTCCGCCGTCGGGCAGGTCGTCGCGGCGCGGCTGCTGGTGCCCGCGGACGACGAAGGGGGCGAGACGTCCATCGCCGCGCTCGCCAACGCGCAGCTCCCGGCCGCGATCCGAGTGCTCGGCGCGTCAAAGGTCCGCAACGGCTTCGACGCGCGCAAGTCGTGCGACAGGCGGCGGTACGAATACGTCCTTCCGGAGTTCGCGTTCGACCCCGCGGTGTGCTGCGCGAGGGCCGATGAGAGGGCGAAGAAGGCAAAGGGAGGAGAAGGAGAGGGGGAGAAGGAAGGCGGAGGGGAGGAGGAGGAGGAGGCTCCAGAGGCCGAGAAGGAAGTGCCGGCGGAAACGGCGGCAGCGGAAACGGCGGCGGCGGCAGAAACGACGCCGGCCAAAGAAGAAGAGGAAAAGGCCCCCGAGCAGCAGCAACAGCAAGCGAAGGCCCCGTTCGTCTTCGACGACGCCGCCAGAGACAAGTTGAACTCTATCCTGGCCCAGTACGAGGGGACGCACAAGTGAGTTTTTTGTTTCGAGGGAGGGAGAGAGAGAGCAGGAACGTCGAAGCGAGAAGATTTTTGCATTCGCCTCACTCACGAGAACGGGAAACTTCAAACAAATCAAAAACCTTAAAAAAAAAAAAGCTTCCACAACTTCACCGTCCGCGTCCCTCACACCGACCCGTCCGCGACCCGTTACATCGTTTCATTCAAGTGCGACGGCGTCTCCGTGCTCCCCGACGGCGAGCGCTGGGTCAGGCTGGTCGTGTACGGGCAGTCGTTCATTCTGCACCAGATCCGCAAGATGGTGGGCACGGCGCTCGCGGTCTTCCGCGGCGCCGCGCCCGAGGACGCGATCGCCTCGGCGCTGCGCAGGGAGGGCGACGTCGCCACTCCCATGGCGCCCGAGCTGGGGCTTTTCCTGGCCGAGACGGTTTACAGCCACTACAACGCGACGTGGGCCGGGGACAACGGCAGGGACGACGACGACGACGACGATGATGACGACGAGGACGAGGAGGAGGGTGGAGAAGGCGACGGCGTCAAAAATGGCCAAGGCGACAAAAAAGATGGCGACGACGCGTCGAATAAGATCGACCCCGCCCTCCGGCAGCAGCACCGGGAGTACATGGAGCAGCAGGCCAGGGAGAAACAGAAGCTGAAGAAGAAGCGGGAGTGCCTGAGCCTGGGCGCCTGGGGCGACGCCGCGGAAAAGTTCAAGGTGAGAGAACCCTTTTTTTTCGGTCGGTTTTTTCCTTCGCCGTCTCCTCTTCTTTTCTCACTCGCTCTCTCCCTTTCTCTCTTTCTCTCCCTCTTCTTTCTCTCTCTTCCTCTCTCCCCTTTTCCTCGTTCAGCTCGAGTTCGTCTACCCGCACATCGCCCGCGTCGACGCCGAGCGCAGGACCAACGAGGAGTGGCTCCGCTCGCTCAACGACCGCAACTTCCACTTCTCGAGCTGGAGCAGCGCGGGACGCCGGGGCCCCCACCCCGGCGGGAAGGGGAAGCGGAAGGCCCAGATGGTCGGCGCGGTGGTCGAGGGCGGGGGCCCCGGAGAAAAGGGGGGCCAGAGGCAGCAGCGCGTCGGCGGCGGCGGCGGCGGCGGCGGGGACAGGGCGCAGCGCAGCGGCGGGAGAGGAAGAGGAGGAGGAGGCGCGGGAGGAAGAGGAGGAGGAGGCGCGGGAGGAAGAGGAGGAGGCTTCAGCAAACAACCCGCTGCTGCTGCTGCTTCCGCTGCCCCCCCGCCTGCTCGCGCGCCAACGGGGTACGACGATGCCTCTATGGCGGCAGAGTGGTCCGACTGAAACAAAGAAACAGGAGAGAGAGAGAGAGAGAGAGAGAGAGGGAGAGAGAGAGAGAGAGGGAGAGGGAGAGGGAGAGAGAGAGAGAGGGAGAGAGAGAGAGAGAGAGAGAGAGAGAGAGAGAGAGGAAACGGGAACGCGCGAAAAAACTTTCTTAGAAATCTTCATTTTTTGAACTCGGAATTTTGATTCTTTTGCATTTTTTTTTACACTCTTCTCTCTCTTTGTTGAATTCAGTTTTTTTTTACTCGCGGGATTGTTCCAAGCTGCGAGTACAGAAAAGAAAAAAAGGTATTACGAGAAGAAAAGTAAAAAAAAGGCATCGGCAGAGCGGGGGGGACGAGGAGGATCTCGGGAAAAAAAGGAAAAAAGTAGTAGTAGCGGGTTGGAAAAAAAAAAGACAAAAAAAGACTCGAGAAGAAAAAAAAAAAAGACAAGGAGAAAGTCCGGATGCTGCTCTAGTGCGACCTCTGCTGCTGCTCCACCGTGGCCCAGACGACCGCAGCCACCGCAGAGACCGCCGCAGCGTTAGCCTCGGCCTCGTCGGCGGCGCGCTCCTCCGCCTCGGCGAGGCCGCGCGTCGCGGAGAGCGCGCCCTCGAGGTCGCGGCGCGAGACGGCGAGCTCGGGATCGAGCTGCTCGTCTCTCTCTCCTCCTCCTCCGTTTCCCGCTCCTCCTCCTCCTCCTCCTCCGTAGCCGTGCTGCAACGCAGCGGTGAGCGAGCGCTCGCGCTCGCGCTCGCCCTGGCGGTCGCCGTAGTCGAGATTGCGGTTGTTGAGGAGGTCGGAGAGGGAGACGGAGAGGGGCGCGAAGGGGACCCCCCCGGCCGCCGCCGCCGCCACCCCTCCCGTCGTCGCGCCGCCGTCGCCGCCCGGGGCGAGCAGCGAAGGGATCGGGGTCATCAGCGGGGGGAGAGAGCCGACGTTGACCAAGGCGCCTCCTCTTCCTCCCGCTGCTCCTCCCCCTCCCCAGGAGGGCTGGGGCTTGACGGCCGACGGCAGAGAAGAGGCGAGCGAGGGCGGAGGCGCAGGCGGCAGCACGCGCGCCGAGGGGAAGCCGCCGCCGCCGCCGGCGACGACCCCCGCGGGCGTGGCTCCTCCTTCTCCGGCGGCGGCGGCGCCGGAGCCGGACAGGAACACTTCCGCCGCGAACCCGAGTCCAGGATCGCCCCAGGTGCCACCGCGGCGCTGGAGGGGGGCGGGGGCGGCGGCGGCGGCGGCGTTGCCTCTGGCGGCGGCGGCGGCGGCCGGGGTCGCGGCGGCGGCGTCGCCGAAGGGGTGGGCGGGCGCGGTGAAGGGGGCGAGCTGCTGCTGCTGCTGCTGCTGCCTCTGCTGCTGCGTCGGGTTCCTGTTCTTTGCCGCCGGTGCCCTCTTCTTCTTCACCGACGTCGCTGCCTCCGGGGGCCCCCTCTTCTTCTTCTTCGCAGCGCAGCTCTGCTGCTTCCTTTCCCTCTCGGCCGCGGCCTGAGCCGCGAATACGGCGCGCCTCGCCTCCTCCTCGGCCTCCCTCGCGGCCTTCGCGGCCGCCAGCGAGGCGGCGCGGCGCTTGGTCGGGGGCAGAGAAGAGGCGTTGGAAGCGCGCGCGCCGCCGCCGCCGCCGCCGCCGCCGCCCGGGGCTCCTCCTCCTCCTCCTCCCTCTTCTTCCTCTCTGGAGGCCAGGAGGGCGGAGGCCGCGGCGGACACGTTGGCCGCGGCCCTGGAGGTGGCGATGGCGGCCGCGGCGGCGAACCTGGCGACGCCGCGGGAGGAGACGGGGGAGGGAGCGGCAGCGGCGGCAGCAGCCCTCCTCTTCTTCGTTCCCGTCGCCGCTCCCGACGCCGTTGTCGTCGCCGCGGCAGGGCAAGCGACGTCGGCGGCGACGCTGCCCCTCTTGGCGGATACGCGGAGCATCTCGATGACGGCATCCTTGGTGAGGTTCGGGAGCATCGG
>Ga0315283_10006586_pt1 | contig 10374 bp, 12 predicted proteins | sample YL17G09_0_MG_FD_204541 | JGI IMG/M metagenome (GOLD analysis project Ga0315283, IMG submission 204541) | Sediment microbial communities from Yellowstone Lake, YNP, Wyoming, USA - YL17G09_0 | ecosystem: Environmental > Aquatic > Freshwater > Lake > Sediment | place: USA: Wyoming | collected...
CCACCGCAGGCCTGAACCATTTCTTCCGTTCATCGCGAACCCTTGAGAGCACCTCAGCGCCAAACGTCAGCTCGGCCCCGGGCTGAGATTGGCATAGGCGATGCCGCCGTCCACCGCGATGGTGTCGCCCACGACGTAATCGCCAGCGCGTGACGCCAGGTAGATCGCCGCGCCGGCCATGTCGTCGTCGCGGCCGATACGGCCTAACGGCGTGCGCGCAGCGACCGCGTCTGCATGATCGCGAGCCGCGCGGTTCATTTCCGACGCGAACGGGCCCGGCGCGATCGCAGAGACCACGATGCGATCTGCGACCAGCTTCGCGGCCATGCGGCGCGTGAGGTAGATCAAGGCCGCCTTGGACGCGTGGTACGAGTAGGTCTCGAGCGGATTGAGCCGGATGCCGTCGATGGACGCGATGTTGATCACCTTGGCCGGGCGCTCGTCGCTCGCGACGGCGGATGTCCTGCGCGAGCGCACGGCATCCCTCGACGCTCGAGATATCGTGCGGCAGCGAGATGCACGTGCCCCCTTTGGCCGAGAGCGCCTCGGCGGTGGCATTGCACGCCTCGGCCTTGCGTGCCGAGATGTAGACCTTCGCGCCGAATTCGAGGAAGCCCTCGGCGATCATCCTGCCGATGCCGCGCGAGCCTCCGGTGACGAGCGCGATGCGGCCTTCAAGCGAAAACAGAGTCTTCATCATTCTTCGGTGATACGCAGCGTGGGTTCATGGTCAGGCAAGTGTAATTCGTCCGGCGGCCGGACGCCGGGCTGCGTTCAACCGCGCTTGCCTGACCTGCACGCGTCGCTTCATCTGGCACATAGGGCGCCAGGGACTGGTTAAGGCTTTCATCTCAACGCAGACGCGCAAAGAATTCATTTCAATACCCCCTTGAGGGGTACGCAAAGGGACGCAAAGGAAGGCAATAACGGGAACGAACATTCAGGATTTCGGGGAAGGAGATCGGTCGGAGGAGTTAGTTTACAGCGCAGAACCTCTCCTGCTTACAGGGCGCTTTTCTCGCCTGAAAACGTGTCTCTAAGAGCGAATACGAGCCCTTTTTTCTGCTCTTGAATCAGAGAATCAGAAACTTGCGGTGGTCCGACCCGCCTCAGACAGGCAACCTTCGTAGGTGGCTGTCAGACGTCCTCCCGGGGATGCAAGAGAAAAAACCGACTCCAAGCCCGGACTGTTGCGGAATCACAGGCCTGAACGGGTTTCGCCGCTTCATACTGTTTTCGAACCTATTTGCGGTCGGGGTAGCTGGCCGCCATGCCGGCCCGCACGTCCTGCTGGATGCCGTATTGCGGGAAGGGATAGCGCAAGCCGTTTTTCGCCAGGGCCGCCATGCCTTCGATGGCGCGCGCCAAATCCCCGGGCGCGCAGGCCATGAGCATCTCGTCATCGAGCACACCGCCGTAGCGCCGCTCGGCGAAGCAGGGAATCGACAGGCTGGGCTTGCGCGTAGTCAGCGCCCTGCCCCACGAATCCGCGCAGGACGATTCGCCGACCACGCTCCAGTCGAAACGCTGGTAGCCGCTCCATTGCAGGCCGTTGATGAAATACATCATCGCGCCCGGTGTCGCGTAGAACAGCGCGATGTCCGGCGGGTCGAGGCGCCCGCTCGCCAGCGGCGACACCGCGAGCGCTGCGTAATTGCCCGTGGGCACCACATGCATCGCCGCCTGGTGCCGGGTCGCATCCTCGACCGTGGCATACCACACGCCTTTCATGTGCGCGCCGGTTTTCCATTGCGCGCTCTGCCCGCCCAGCCCGATCACCGACCTGCACTGGTCTCCCACCAGATCCTCCGCCGTGATGCCGACCGTCCAGCCCAGGCGCGCGGCCTGCGCCACGATCTGGTCGGTGGTATGCAGCGTTGACTGCGGCCGGCGAATCTTCGGGATCGCCGCCATCGTCTCGATGGATTCGAAAAGCTTCATGCCGATGGGAATCGCGCGCAGCTTGAGCACGCGTTCAAGTTCCGCCGCTATGTCTGACAACTCCGCCGCGTCAATGGCATTCATGTGGCCTCCCATCACCGGCCTTTGCGCCGTGCGATCGGCAGAAAACCGACTACACGCGAAACCAGCCTCGAAGGCGCCATGTTATGGCAAGGGCCCTGTCACAGGCGCGCCAGCCGGTCGCCTGCCCTGAAGTCACTGCACGCCCGCTCGCAGAAGCGCCATGGACCGCGTGGTCTTCTAACGTCCAAACTTTCCCGGTCGATCGGGTATTCCGGGGGCCGCCCGGATTCCAGAGCATGGAAATCCGGCGCCATGCGACGCCGGACTCACACGATAACCGTCCGGCGCCCCGCTTCAGGTTCGCAAGTCGGGAAGCTTTTCTTCCTTCGGCACAAAGCGCAGAGCCACACCGTTGTTGCAGTAGCGCAGCCCGGTGGGTTTCGGGCCATCGTCGAAAACATGGCCTTGGTGCCCGCCGCAGCGCACGCAGTGATATTCAGTGCGTGCAACGAAAAGCTTCCTGTCCTTTTTTGTGCCCAGCGCGCCCGGTATCGGATCGAAGAAACTCGGCCAGCCGGTGCCGCTGTCGAATTTCGTCTCGCTGGTGAAAAGCGGAAGATAGCAGGCGGCGCACACATAGGTGCCCGCGCGCTTCTCCGTGTTCAAGGGGCTGGTCCCCGCGCGCTCGGTGTCCTCTTCGAACAGGACGTTGTAACTCATCGCGGGAAGCAGGGTTTTCCATTCGGACTTGGCTTTGATCAGAGTCTTCACGGCGTTTTCCTTCGCAAGACCCGGCAGTCCGAAAAAGAGGCAGGGAATGCTCGCAAGCAATTGACGTCTGTTCAAGGATGTCTCCTCACGCAATCTGTATTGAAGTCTAAATGGGTCGGTCGAGGCGCCACTATCTCGCATCCGGCACTTTGCCAGCACTCTGGACAAAGCGCAGTCCCGCCACCTATACGTTCCATCGTCCCCAAGTGGATGCGACGATTGGCGCACTGCTGGCAGACCGTGGGCCGCCCGATTGAAACAGATCGTTCAAAAGGGGCCAAGGTCGATTAATTGTCAAGTGCGGTATCCGGCGCCAGGCGAGGACTGCCTCGCCGCTTCGCTTCACGTCTTATCCCGGTCATCTTCTCGATCTGGTCGTGGAAGCGAGCGTTTCCCAATAGATGACTTTGATGCAACGCCAGCCCGATTTCATCGACGGCCGCGCGATCGAGTTGCACGGAGAAATATGGGGTCAGTCCTTGCATTTGGCCTGTCAACCATGACGCAGCATTACGCGGCCTCGGTCAATTCATGACGACGCACGAGCACTTCAGCCGGAATATCCAGACCTTCGGACAATCGGCGAATCATTTCGAGCGTCAATGGCCGTACTCGATTCAGTACTTCGGCAACGCGCGCGCGCGATCCAATATAGGGCTCGAGGTCCTTTCGCGTCAGCGCGCGGGATTCCATGACGTGAAGCAGAAGCTCGATCGGGTCGAGATCGGGGATCGGGTAGTGTTCGGACTCGTAGGTTTGAATCAGCAACGTCAAAACTTCAAGCCGGTCCGACTCCTTCGATCCTGGACGGGAGTCCCACAGCGTCTCGGCTTCCTTCAGTGCGGCAAGGTGGTCGCGTTTTGTTCTGATCGGTCGTACGTCCATTTCCTTGTCCTCAAATATCCACACTGGCATTCTAGGCTTCCTGCCCGCCCACAAAAACTTCCATAGTCATCGCCAGTTCCGGGAACGCCTTGAGTATCGCCTTGTCCGCTGTCACAAGCGGCACGGCGAGCACGGATGCCAAAACGACGAATTCGCAATCGTACGCAGAGAGCCGCGCCCTGCCGGCGGCCTCGAGCACCGGAGGACTGGGCACAATGTGTTCGCTGCCCGCGAGCGCATTCTCGGCGGTATCCATCACGCGGGAAATCTGCGATCCGTCCATGCTCCCGTCCCGGAGATAGCCGGTCAGGATGTTGCGCATTTCCGAGCGCCAGAGTAATGGCGCGTGCCATTGCGGATCTTTCACGCGCACGCTTTGCGCAAGCACGGTGAGCTGGACCGTTCATCTGGCTTAGGCGATGACATTGCTGTCAACGACTCACGTCCGGCCCTGGTGCTTGTAACGGCGCACGCGCGCATGCTCGACCCTGGGCAGGCGGGCTGCAAAAGTTTTCAGTTCCTTTGCATAGGCCCTGGGATCGATTGTCGGCGCCGCAAGTTCGCGCTCCAGCCGCGCGAGTATCTCGCTGTTCAAGCTCCTGCGGTTTCTCTCGGCGCTTTCCTTGAGCATGGCGTGCAATTCTTCCGGAATGTTCTTGAGTGTGAGCGTCAGCATGAATGTCGTCCCAGAACCAGAATGGAACAATTCTACCCCCCGGGTCGGGCAGCAGTTCCCCGGGGCGGACACAAGACTTTCGACCTTCCGCCGAAGCTGTTGCGTTGGGTGCAAGCATTGGAGGAGATTGGTCAGGATCGCAACACTTAACCGGCCGACGCACCGACAAGTTGACCGTCGGCGTACGTCGTAACCCCATTCACGATCGTGTACTACACCCCGCACGAAGGCATCACCATGAGTTTGCCACCCCCGAAAGGACACCAATACGACTAGAAATGCTTCGGCAAGCCGGCCTGCTTGAGGACCGCATTTGCGGTGTGGCGGGATTTGATTTTGCTGTCGACTACGAAATGCAACTGGGTGATCGGACTATGCCAGATTTCATGATCGCCCCTTCCGGTCCGCACGAAGCGGCAGCCGGCGGACAGCAAAAGGCGCTTGAGGTCTGGAGTGAAGCTCTGCGTCACGCCGCGAGTTCGAAGCGCCTGGTGAGCAGCTCGAATGCGACAGGCTTGGTATCTGTACGGCCGTTTGCGGACAACAGCTCGGGGATGAGGGACTTGAGCTTTTCCACGAGGGCCTCGGCTGTATCGGCCTCTGTAGCCAGACCGGGTACGTCTTCGCTCGATGCGACCCAGACCTTCGCTTCCTCGTCCCACACTGCATGCACGTAATAAGGCTTTTCCATGGAGGGCGCTCTCCTTTAGACGTATCAGCCTATCACTCCCGGCGGCCATTCTCCAGTCCACAGTGAGCTCCGGCGAATCCCACGTTATTCCTCTGTGTCGTGAACGACCCTCGCCTAAAGGCGAGGGCTTCAAATTACGGCTCAAGCCGGTAACAGTCGGCCTCGTGGCCGACTCTCGAAATCTCCCTTCTCCCCCCGGGAGAAGGGCCGGGGATGAGGGAGCATTTCACATTCTTTGCCATCGTCCCTCACCCGCCGCTATCGCGTCGGCCTCTCCCGGGGGGAGAGGCAATACAACCGAACCTTCTTCTCGCAGTTCCCGCTCTTCTACAGAAATGCTTTCCCGTCGCCTAAAGGCGACGGGTTTACGGATCCCCTAGCGGGGACTCTAAAAGGGTACTCCGAAGTGCTACGCACGTAGGGTATCTGTGCCCTCCGTGCCTTAAGGTGAAACACTCAAGGGTACACTTGGAGCCGAAGCTGCTGTGTTGGGTGTAGTCCTTAAGACCGCAGTACCGTCCCGGCGGACGCGCCGACATGGTTTCCGTCGGCATACGCCGTAATCCCATTTACGATTCGTGGTCCGAATCCCGCGCGATCGACGATCGCGACATCTATTTCTCGCTACCGGCCGGCGTCGTTACGCGCAGGTTGATCGGCACGCGACCGCCTTGCGAATCGATAACGTAGAGTTTCACCTTCGGCAGGATCTTTTCCATGGCATCCAGGTAGAGCCGCGAGCGCGTCACTTCGGGCGCCTTCTGGTATTCGTCGAGCAGGGCCAGGAAACGGGTGGTGTTGCCGATGGCTTCGGCGATGCGTTGCTGCTTGTAATTTTTTGCGTTGCTCACGGTCTGGCTGGCTTCGCCGCGCGCGCGCGGAATCTGGTCGTTCGCATAGGCGCGCGCTTCGTTTTGCGCTTTTTCGCGGTCCGCCATGGCGTCGGCGACATCCTGGAAGGCCTGCGCCACCGACGGGTCCAGCGAGATGTTCATGATGCTGACCGAGGCGATCTGGATGCCGCTGCGGTAGCGATCCAGCGTTTCCTGAGTCTTCGTCTTGACGCGCGCCTGGATCGCGAGACGGCCGGTGGTCAGCACCTCGTCGATCGCCATGCCCACCACGGTTTCCGTCAGCACGCTCTCGGCCAGCGTCGAGACCAGGGTTTGCGGCCGGTCAACCTGGAAAAGATAATCCGCGGGGTTGAGGATGGCGTACTGCACCACCAGCGCGACGTTGAGGATGTTGGTGTCGCCGGTGAGCAATTCCACGCCGCTCGGTGGCGACGATTCGCCGTCGCGCAAGGCAAAGCCCACGCCGATTTTCATGACGCTGGTGGTTTTGAGCACGTCCACGCGGTCGACCGGCCAGGGCAGGCGGTAATGCATGCCCGGACCGACGCGCGCGGCGATGGCGCCGAAGCGGCGCACCACGCCGTGCTCGTCGGCATTCACCACGTAGAATCCGGAAACGAAGTAGGCGCCGAGCAGCACCGCCGCCACCAGGCCGGCCCAGTAACGCCGCTGCATTTTTCCGGGCAGTGCCGCCGCGCCGCCGGGAATTTCACCCGCGCTCATTGCAGCGCCCGGCCCTGTCCGGATGACCCGCCTGCGAGCGGCGTCGCGGCGGCATCCAATCCGCCGGGACGGCGCTCTTTCCCGGTCCGGGCCGACTTGAACTGCGGCACAGGACTCGCCGTTCCATGACGGGGCAACGGCCCGATGACGCGCAGCACTTCCGCCTCCGCGGGCAGGAACAGCGTCGTGTTCTCGTCCATGATTTTCTCGTAGGCCTGCAGGGTGCGCACGAACTTGTAGAAGTTCGGGTTCCTGCTGAATGCCGCCGAATAGATGCGCGTGGCTTCCGCGTCGCCCTCGGCCTTGATGCGCTGGGCCTGCGCGTAGGCCTCGGCCTCGATGTGGTTCTTTTCCCGATCCGCCTGCGCGATGATTTTCCGGCCCTGCAATTCGCCCGCGGTGCGGTACTCCTTGGCCATCTTGCCGCGCTCGGCTTTCATGCGCTCGAAAACCGGCGTGCGGTTCTGCTCGGGCAAGCTCAGCCGCAGCAACTCGACGTCGATCACTTCGATGCCGTAGGCGCTGCGCGCGAATGTCGCGACGCGCCCGCGGATCTCCGCGACGATGCCGCGGAAGCGTTCTGCATTCCCGTCCGCCGCGACCAGGGCGGCGGCGGGATGGGCCCCCAGCACCGCACCGACCTCGCCGAGCAATACGTCCGCAAGCCGCACATCCGCCGAGTCGCGCGTCGCCAGCGTAACCAGATAGCGCTCGGGATCGGCAATGCGCCAGGTCGCCAGGGTCTCGACCATGACGTTTTTCTTGTCGACGGTCAGATACTCCGCCTGGGCCGGTCGCGAGAACGTCAGGCTTTTCTCCAGGCTCACGATGCGGTCGAACGGCGCCTTGACGTGCAGGCCGGGCTCGTCCACCACTCGTATCACGGCGCCGAAGCGGGTGACCAGTGCATGCTGCGTGACGTCGACAGCGAACAGGCTGGCGATCAGCGCCCACGCCGCCAGCGCGATCAGCGCCAGCGCCGCCGCCATGCGTCGCAGGCGGATCCTGGATTGCGGCGTGCGCTCGTCGGCGTGGGCCATCTATTTGCTCCGCCCGATGCCGGCCGGCTGCAGCAACCACATGTCGAAATCCTTGATGTCGCGCGCGTCCGGCATGACGAATTTTTGCAGGCCGGGCAGCGTTTCCTCGATGCTTTCCAGCTGCAGGCGGAACTTGGTCAGCTCGGGCGCATCCCGGTACGCGCGGAGCTTCAGCGTGAAGTTGTCGGCGTCGCCTTGCGCATGCAGTAGCTGCTGGTCCTTGAAGGCCAGCGCCTGTTCCACCATGGCGGCCGCTTCGCCTTTGGCCTGGTTCACGGTTTCCACCGCGAAGATGTTGGCCCGGTTGATGGTACGCAGCTTGTCTTCCTGCGAGCTGGCCACGTCGCGGAACGCGTCGTGAACCTCTCCCGGCGGGTGCACGTACAACAGTTGGAAGGACACGACTTCGACACCGCTGCCGACTTCGTCCAACGTGCGCTGAAGCGACGCTTCGACGTTCTGCTCGACCGCGCTGCGTTCAGCGGTATAGATCGCATCGATGCCGCTGCGCGCGGCGACACTGCGCAAGGCCGCCAGGGCCACGCCGCGCACCAAGGCGTCCGGCTCGGCAACGTGGTAGGCGTAAGCTTGCGCGTCCTTGACCCGGTACTGGACGGCCCAGCGCAAGTCGATCAGGTTGCCGTCGCCCGTCAGCAGAAACGGTTCTTCCGGCCCCGCCTCCTTCTGGAACCACGCACCGGTGGAGGTGCCGCCGTCGATCGACGGGTTCCAGCCTGCCGCGGCGTTCGTGCGCAGCGGAGCGCTCACTGTTTGCGCCTTGCTGCCCGCGAATCCGAACTCGATGCGCTGCACCTGCTCCTTGCGCACGATGCGGTGCGCTTCGAACGGCCACGGCAGGCGGTAGTGCAATCCCGGATCGAGCACGGGCGGGACGATCTGTCCGAAGCGCGTGCGCAGGCCGACTTCACCAGGCTGGACGATTACGAGACCGCTGCCCGCGTAGAGCACTATCGCCACCATCGCTGCGGTGCCAGCAAGTTTTGCCGTCGTCAGCCGCAACCCGGACAGCCACGTGAAACGGTCTCGCAGCCAAATCCATTCCGCCGGCACCGGCGTGCGCCGCATGCTGAGCGCGAGCAGAACGATCAGCAGCAACGCGCTCGCCACCTTGAGCGATTCCGGAAGGAACGCGGTGGCGGTGCCGAACATGGCGCGCGGGTCCAGTCCCCAGGCCCGATAGATTGCGTTCAGCGCAATGCCAGCCAGCAACGCGACGACCACGATCGCGCCGAGATAGATCGCCATGATCCTGGCGCCGAGGAATTTCGTGAGCAGAACCATGCTGCCAATGTTGGTGGCGGGACCGACCAGCAGAAACACGAGGGCGGCACCGGGGTTCAGTCCTTTCATCACCAGCGCCGCGGCCAGCGGCGTAGCCTCGGCGGCGCAGACGTAGATCGGGATGCCCACGAGCAGCATCACCAGCATAGACACCAGTTCGTTGCCGAGGTAGCGCTCGAGAAAAGCGGGCGGAAGTGCGGCGGCGATGACGCCCGAGAGCACAATCCCCAGCACGATCCAGTAGCCGGTATCGTCCAGCAATTGGCGGAACGCATAGTGATGCACCCGCTTGAGGACGTTCCATGCCCGTGCGCTACGGCTTGCCGCGGACAACGCCGAAGACGGACCCGGCACGGATGCGTGTTCGTGCGAATGGGCTGCGTCCTGACCATGCGCATGCAGGGGATGCGGATCGATGGTGGCGTCGGAAAGATGCGCAGGATCTTGCGCACCCTCCGTGCTTTTTCGGGTGCCAAACAGATTGGTCAGAAGTCCGGCCGTCAGCGCGGTCACGACCGCCGCAACCGGACGGAACACGGTGACAATCGGATCCATCAGCGCGTAGGTCAGGCTGACGGAATCGGCCCCGGTTTCCGGCGTGGCGATGAGAAATGCCACGGTCGCACCGGGCGTCGCGCCCTGCCGCCGCAGGCCCAACGCAGCCGGCAGGACGCCGCACGAACACAAGGGCAGCGGCGCCCCGATCGTCGCGGCCCACAGCACCGACTTCACCTTGCCGGTGCGGAAGAGTTTCGAAAGCAGCTTTTCCGGAACGCAGACGGCCAGTACGCCGGCGATGAAAAAGCCGAACAGCAAGAATACGGAGGCCTGCTTGAAAATGTTCCAGGTCTCCCACAGCAAGCGCAGAAGGAATTCGGTCATTGCTTATGCCCGTGCATGCTCCCGCGGGCGGCCGCAATACCGCCGCCGCCCGCGGGAATGACGCGTCTGTCTTACGCGAGCCTCACTTCAGGTACTTCTTATCGATAATGCAGGCCACCGTGTACTGTGGGTCGACCACGTTCGCGATCTTGATCTGCGCGACCTGGCCGAGCAGCTGCAGCGCCTCGTATTTGTCGTAGCCGTAGTCCTCGACCATCCAGCCGATGAGGTCGGCGCAGGCCAGGCGCAATGCGTCTATCAGGGGCCGTGTGCTGCCGATCGACATCACCACCTTGTCGTTGATCAGTCGCGGCCAGCCGATGCGCTTGCCCTTGATCAGATTCACGGTGAAGCGAACGTTGAACGAGGTTTCGATGGCGGCGCCGTCGATTTCCCCGTCTCCCTGTGCCGCGTGCCCGTCGCCCAGCATGAACAGCGCGCCCGGCTCGTTCACCGGAAAGTACAAGGTGGTGCCTTCCACCGTTTCGTTGAAATCCATGTTGGCGCCGTGCGGCCCGGGAACCAGCGAACTGATGCATTCCTTGCCCGCGGGCGCGGTGCCGATCGTGCCGAAGAACGGACGCA
>Ga0315283_10006587_pt1 | contig 10374 bp, 8 predicted proteins | sample YL17G09_0_MG_FD_204541 | JGI IMG/M metagenome (GOLD analysis project Ga0315283, IMG submission 204541) | Sediment microbial communities from Yellowstone Lake, YNP, Wyoming, USA - YL17G09_0 | ecosystem: Environmental > Aquatic > Freshwater > Lake > Sediment | place: USA: Wyoming | collected...
CACCTCCACGGTTCGCCTCGCCGGCAGCACCGGTACCAACCCGTATGCGGCGATCTCCGCCGGCGTTTCCGCGCTCTGGGGCCCCGCGCACGGCGGCGCCAACGAAGCCGTGCTCGCGATGCTCGAGGACATCGGCACGGTCGACAACATCGAGAAGTTCCTGGCGCGCGTCAAGGACAAGGACAGCCATACCCGGCTCATGGGTTTCGGCCACCGCGTCTACAAGAATTTCGACCCGCGCGCGAAGATCATCCGCGAGATGTGCCACAAGGTGCTGTCGCGACTGGGCCAGAACGACAACCCGCTGTTCGAGCTGGCCCTGCGCCTCGAGGAAATCGCGCTCAAGGACGAGTACTTCATCGCCCGCAAGCTCTATCCGAACGTCGACTTCTATTCCGGCGTCATCTACAGCGCGCTCGGCATCCCGCGCTCGATGTTCACGGTCATGTTCGCGATTGCCCGCACCGCGGGCTGGGTGGCGCACTGGCAGGAGATGATCGGCGACCCGGCGATGAAGATCGGCCGGCCGCGCCAGCTCTATACGGGGCCGGTGCAGCGCGATTACGTCGAGGTCGACAAGCGCGGCTGAGGTTGCCGTACGCCCGGAAAGAAATCGTGGTCGTCGTGGCAGGCGGTCGATCCGGTGCCTTTCCCCGCTCGCGGAAAGGCAGACACGCGAGCGGGGAAAGGCACCGGATCGACCGCTTGCAATACGGCGCCTGAGCGTCTTCTCGCCAGGGCGCGAGAAGCCGCACGGCGCAGGCAACAGATCGGACCGCGCGCAGAGCCTTGCTGCGGCGCCGCCTCTCCAGCAAGTTGTCCGGGGCTTCATGCCGGATCGCGTGTCTGCCTTTCCGCGATCCGGCATGAAGCCCCGGATAGCTCGCTGGAACTCGACACGCCCTGCGCACATTTCCGCATTGCCGCGCCCGCGGCGCAGGCGCAGGCTGGATCCGGTCACCCACCGGGAGTTAGCCATGAGTCGCATACGCATCGTCGTTGCCGACCAGGCCGAAGCGATCTTCTACGACTGCGCTTCGCTCAAGTCGCCGCCCAGGGAAGTGGCACGGATTTCAGACCCCGCCGCCCACCTGCACAATCGTGATTTCTCGAGCGAGCGCCCCGGGCGCACTTACGAAAGCGTCGGCGGTGCCCGACATGCCGTTGGAGGCGAGAACGACCCGCGGCAGCGGCAGGCCGTGAGTTTCGCGCGCCGCATCGCGAACACGCTGGACGAGGGCCTGCGCCACCAGGACTACGAGCAGCTGATCGTCGTCGCCGGGCCGCAGTTCCTCGGCATGCTGCGCGAAGAATTCTCCAGGCCGACACGGGCCCGGGTGGTCTACGAAGTGCACAAGGACCTGGTGCACAGCACGGTAGAGGCGCTGTGCGAACACCTGCCGGAGTCCGCGCTCGAGTTGCAGCCTGCGTAGCGGCGGCCCGGCGGCTGTCGCCGCTGGCCGCGCTCAGAGCAGTGCCGTGACCTCGGCGACGCTTGCGCGCCGCATCGGCTTGCCGTCGACCGGGCTGCAGGGCGATTGCCGGATGCCGTCGAGCGGGAACACGACCGCCTCTACCGTCTGCCGGCCTGCGACGAAGCGGAAAGCCGGGAACGTCAAGCTGCGGTCACGCTCGAATCGCAAACGACGCTCCAGCGTCTCATGCGGTACGCCGCGCTCCTCGAGGCACATTGAGACCGCCTCGGCCGATTCCGAGAACAGGTGCAGGTGGATGTCCGAGTGCGCAGACGCGGTACCGGTGAGGATCGGACCGACCAGCCGCGGGTCGAAATCCGCCATCAGCCGCATCGCCTGCAACGCCGTGCGGCGCAGGTCGGCGAGCGCGGCCGCGTGTCGCTCACCCGAGAACAGTCGCTGCCGCGCGAACAAGGCGGCCTCGATTTCCGTGTTGCGCGGCAGGATCGCGACGTCCACGACGCCGAGCCGTTCGGCGGCCTTGCGCTTGGCGAACAGGAAGTCGTCGATGCCCTGCTCGGACATTACCCGCGCGGCCTCCTCGGCTACTGCCTGACGCAGCATCTCGGCGCGCGGGTTGGGTCTCTGTCGACTCATGTCATGCCGAGCATACCGAATCGTCGTGACCCGGCAACTGCCGCAGAGGACTGCAGTTCACAGCTCAGAACAGTGAATCGTCAGCGGCCGAGGGTTCGACCGACTCCGCGCCGACACTGTCGTCACCAAAGCCGCCCAGCCCGGCCTGCGGCGAATACTGCTCGAGGAAGGCCTCGAAAAGTGCGCCCGGCGCGCCCGCCCGGGTCGGCCCGCCATTCGCTCGCGAGACCCACATCCGCACGACACCGGGTGGTTCGGGCTGCCGATGTTCGGGCCGGTCGCGCAATGCTTCCTGCATGAAGTAGATCCACATCGGCAGGGCCGTCCTGCCGCCTTCCTCGTTTTCTCCCAGCGAACGCTCCTGGTCGAAGCCGATCCAGACCGCGGTCGTGAGGTCCGCGTTGTAGCCGACGAACCAGGTGTCGCGGCGATCGCTGGTCGTGCCGGTCTTGCCGGCGATGTCCTTGCGGTTCAGGGCCACCGCCGCCCGTTGCGCCGTGCCACGCTGGATCACGTCCACCATCATGTCGGTCATGACGAAGGCGTTGGCCGGGCTGATCGCCTGCGGGGCACGGTTGCCGGCGGCGACGGCAGCAGCAGCCGTATCGGCTGTGGCACGTCCGGGGAGCGGGTCGTCCGGTACGGCTTCGGGACCGGCCGCTGAATCGGCATTCGACGCATCCAGGTCGCACAGTGAACAGGCCACGGCCGGTGCAGCGGCGAACAGCTCCTTGCCGTCCGCGTCGCGGACAGCCTGTATGAAATAGGGGCTCACCAGCGCCCCGCCATTGGCGAACACGGCGAAACCCCTGGCCATCTCCAGCGGCGTGACCTGGCCGGTCCCCAGAGCGAGCGTCAGGTTGGCGGGCAACGACTGTGGCCCGAAGCCGAACTTCGCCATGTGCCTGGTGGCAAAGCCGATGCCGGCGCCGCGCAGCAGCCGGATTGACACCAGGTTGCGGGACCGGACCAGGCCCTCCCGCATCGGGGTGGGGCCGTAGAATTTGCGCGTGATGTTCTGCGGCCGCCACTCCTCGTCGCCTTCGGCGCCGCCGCCACCGGGCAGCACGATCGGCGCGTCGTTCACCAGTGTCGCCGGCGTAAATCCGCGCTCCAGGGCCGCGGAGTAAAGGAACGGCTTGAATGCCGAACCCGGTTGGCGCTCAGCCTGTACTACCCGGTTGTACTTGCTGGAGCCGAAGTCGAAGCCGCCGACCAGTGCGACGATCGCGCCGTCGTTCGGGTCGAGCGACACCAGTGCCCCGGAGACCGCCGGCAGCTGACCCAGGCGGAACTTCTGCTCCGGCAGCGGTTCGAGGTAGACCACGTCGCCGGGCGCCAGTACCTCGCCCGCGCTCTTCGGGAACGGGCCCATGGCGTCTTTCGCGGCATCGATCACCGGCCGCGCCCAGGACATCTCCTCCCATTCGAGGGTCACCCGGACGCCATTGCGACGCGCGAGTTCGGCGCTTCGATCGCCGACCGACGTGACCACGGCCGTCTCGAGGCTGCCACGGCCGGGTTGGCGCTTGAAGACCGCGCCGAGCTGCGCCGCGTCACCCAGCTGCAGTGCAGTGAGCCGCTCCAGGGGTCCGCGGTATCCATGCCGTCGCTCGTACTCCAGGATCGTGCGCCAGGCGGCGGCATTGGCCGTCCGCTGCAGGTGGCTGTCGATGGTCGTGACTACCTGGTAGCCGGCGGTCAAGGCGTCCGCTCCGTGCTGGCGAACCATCTCGGCGCGTACCATCTCGGCCACGTACGGGGCATCGAGCTCGATGATCGGTCCATGCAGGCGCGATGAGATCGGTTCCGCGGCGGCGGCATCGTGCGCGGCCTGGTCGATCTTGCCGAGCTCGAGCATGCGCCGCAGCACGTAGCCCCGGCGGTCGCGTGCCCGCTCGATGCTCGCGACGGGGTTGTCCAGCGACGGCGAGCGCGGCAGGCCGGCGATCAGCGCGGCCTCGGCGAGCGTCAGGTCGTGCACGGACTTGTCGAAATAGACTTCGGCTGCCGCACCGATGCCATAGGCGCGCTGACCGAGGAAAATCCGGTTCAGGTACAGGGTCAGGATTTCCTGCTTGGTGAACTCGCGTTCGAGGCGTATCGCCAGGAACACTTCCTTGAGCTTGCGGCGCAGGGTCTTCTCCGAGGTCAGGACCGTGTTGCGGGCCAGCTGCATGGTGATCGTGCCGCCGCCTTCACGGACCCCTCCGGCGCTCACGTTCGCGACCAGCGCGCGCACCAGGCTCTGCCAGTCAACGCCTGGATGTACGAAAAAACGGGCATCCTCGGCGGCGAGGAACGCGTCGATGACCACCGCGGGGACCTCGGCGAAGGCCACTGGAATGCGCCGCTGCTCGCCGATCTGCGCCATGAGCTGGCCGTCGCGCGAGTACACCCGCAGTGGCAGCTGGCTCTTGACGTCCCGCAGCGTCGCTGCCGCCGGAATCTCCGGTGCCAGGAACTGGTAAGCGCCGGCAAAGCCCATGCACACCATCACCAGCAGTGAGAGCGCGGCCGCCAGCAGAGCACCTAGGATTCTCGTCATGTCATTGCGACCCGTTGCGAAAACTGCGAACCGTTCCTTGCTGCGACCGCGGCCCCTGTGCATAGTAGCCGCCGACTCAAGGGCAAACCCGTCGAAAGACGGGGGCGCAAAGCCACCGGTCCAAAGGGATATCCCTAAGGCGGCGGGGCTACCGGTCCGTACGGCGCAGGCAGGGGGTTGTCCGATGCCTTGCATTCGTAGCGGATCGTCACCCCTGCTGCCGCGACCCAGGCCAAGCCCGCCCTTGCGTACGGAGGCCGGTTTTTCATCACCACACCCGCAGGGAGCGACGCGGATGACGGTTTTTGCTAGCCCTCTCACAATTCTATTAGGTTCGTCCCTGATATATAGTGGCGTGGGGGCTTTGAAACTGCCACACAATCGCGGCGCAACCTCTTGAACTAGAAGGATCAACCGTGCTGTTCCAGCGCAGGTTCCGACCGGTCATCGGACTCGACATCACGACCTCCTCGATCAAGCTGATCGAGCTGTCGCGCAGCGGCGATTCGTATCGCGTCGAATCGTACGCTGCCGAGCCGTCGCCGCCGAATGCCATCAACGAAAAGGCCATCGTCGACGCCCAGGCGGTCGGCGAAGCAGTACGCCGCGCGGTCAAGCGCGCCGGCGCCCACAGCAAGGAGTGCGCCGTGGCGGTCAGCGGTGACGCCGCGATCACCAAGGTCATCCAGATGCCGCGCAACCTGCGCGACAACGAACTCGAGTCGCAGGTCGAGATGCAGGCCGATCAGTACATCCCCTTCCCGATGGAGGAGGTCAGCTTCGACTTCGAAGTGATCGGCCCGTCCGAGAAGGATCCGGACATGCTCGACGTCCTGCTGGTGGCGACGCGGTCCGAGAACGTCGAACAGCGCCAGGCCGCGGTGCAGGCCGCGGGCCTCACGGCGCGCATCGTCGACGTCGAGGCCTTCGCGCTCGAAAGCGCCTGCCGCCTGCTGACCCACCAGATGCCGGACGGCGGCATAGAGCGCAGCATCGCGGTCATCGACTTCGGCGCGAGCAGCACGACCTTTTCGGTGCTGCGTGACACCAAGGTTTCCTACACCCGTGACTTCGCCTTCGGCGGCCAGCAGCTGACCGAAGAGATCATGCGGTCCTACGGCCTCTCGGTCGAGGAAGCTGGCCGTGCCAAGAAGGAGGGCGGCTTGCCGGCCAACTATCAGGCCGAGGTGCTCGATCCCTTCATCGACGACATGTGCCAGCAGGTCAGCCGCTCATTGCAGTTCTACCTCGCCGCCGGCGCCGGCCGGGTGCAGCCCGAGCAGATCCTGATCTGCGGCGGATGCGCCAACATCCCCGGTGTTGCCGATGTCATCGCGAGCCGGGTCGGCATCCCGGCCGAACGAGGCGACCCGCTCGGGCAGATGAAGATTTCCACCCGCGCGCTCGCGCAGGGCGTGAAGAAGGACGCCACGGCCCTGCTTACCGCCTGTGGCCTGGCGCTCAGGAGCTTCGACTGACATGCCAAGAATCAACCTGCTGCCGTGGCGTGAGGCAGAGCGCAAGCGCAAGCGCCACGAGTTTTTCCTGTCGCTCGGCGCGGCATTCGCCACGGCCGGTCTCATCACGCTGCTCGGCCACTGGCAGATGAGCGCTTCGGTCCAGCACCAGCGCGATCGCAACGATTACCTGACCCAGGAAATTGCCGCGCTCGACAAGCAGATCGAGGAAATCAACGGCCTCGACGCGCAGAAGCGCCGGTTGCTCGCGCGCATGGAGATCATCGAGACGCTGCAGCGCAGCCGACCCGAGATCGTGCATGTCTTTGACGAGATCGTACGGCTGCTGCCCGAGGGCGTGTACCTCACCTTCCTGAAGCAGAGCGACACGCGCTTCGAGATCCGCGGCGTTGCCCAGTCCAGCACGCGCGTCTCCTCGTTCATGCGCAACATCGATGCCTCGCAGTGGCTGTCAGATCCGACCCTGCAGATCGTCGAGAGGCGCGCCGCAGGCGCCGCGGGTACCCCAGGCGGGTCCGAGTTCACACTGTTTGCCAAACAGCGCAGCCAGGCGGCAGCCGAAGAAGACAACAGTGCGGCGGCCGGCAAGGCCAGCAAGAAGGTGGCCGCCAAATGAACAAGCTGAAGGAGTTGTTCGAGCAGCTGCGCAACCTCGACCCCAACGACCCTGGTCGCTGGCCGATCGGCGTGCGCATCGCGACAGTTGCGATCCTGCTTCTAGCCGCAGCCTCGGCGGGCTACTACTTCATGGTCTGGAAGAAGCAGCGTCCAGTGCTGCTGGAGGAGCGGGCCCGGGAAGGACAGCTCATGGAATCTTTGAGCACCAAAGCCAGGCGCGCCGCCAACCTCGATGCCTACCGCGTCCAGCTGGCCGAGATGGAGAAGTCCTTTGGTGCGATGCTGCGGCAGCTGCCGAACAAGACAGAAGTGCCAAACCTGCTGGTCGACATCTCGCAGACAGGGCTGGCGTCTGGCCTCGAAGAGAAGCTGTTCCAGCCGCAGGGCGAGATCAAGAAGGACTTCTACGCCGAGCTGCCGATCAGTATCCGCCTGAGCGGCGATTATCACGAGATGGGCAGGTTCGCGAGCGGCATCGCCGCGCTGCCGCGTATTGTGACGCTGCACGACATCGAGATTACGCCCGTCGCCGGTCGCAATGTCATCAATCCCACCGAACTCACGCTCAACGTGACCGCGAAGACCTACCGCTACCTTGACGACGAGGAGCAGGCCGCCGCGGAAGAGCCCGAGGGCAAGGCGAAAAAGGACCGCAAGGGCAAGAAGAAGCCCGCGGCAGACAAGGCATGACAATGAGCACGCTGAAGATCAGGCCGTCTGTCCGCCGGCTCGCGCTGCTGGCGTCAACGCTGGCACTGCTCGGCGGCTGCAGCAGCGACTTCGATGAGTTGCGGGCCAAGGTTGAGGAAATCAAGAGTTCCCCGGGCAGCGGCATCGAGCCGCTACCGGAGGTAAAGCCCTACGAAACCTTCAGTTATGCGGCATTCGACCAGCGCTCGCCCTTCGAGGCCGGCATTCCGGCAGCAGCGAACGCGCCCAATGCGATCCGCCCGGACTCGAGCCGTCCACGCGAGTTCCTCGAGCAGTTCTCGCTCGATACGCTGCGCATGGTCGGTACCGTGAAACTCAAGGGCCGGCTGTTTGGCCTGGTCCAGACCAATGACGGCCTGGTACACCGGGTTCTGCCCGGCAACCATCTGGGACAGAGCGATGGCCGGATCACGGACATCGAGGAAGGCAAGGTCTCGCTCATCGAGATCGTTCCTGACGGAATGGGCGGCTTCATAGAGCGCCCCGCCGCACTGGCGTTGAGCGAATGATCTGCAAGGAGATCCGAGAATGACCGCTGCATCGTCGCACGTGAACTATCGCCGTCCGCAGGCAGGCCGCCATCGACGGCCCCTCCGCGCCGCGGCGCTCGTCGCGTTGGCCGGGGCGCTCGCATTTGCCGCGCAGGCCGCGCTGGCGCAGGCAACCACCCGGCTCACCGGGGTGGAACTGCAGCCGCAGCCGGGCAACCAGCTCGAGGTAAAGCTCGTGCTGGACGGTCCGGCGCCGCAACCCGTCGCTTTCACCATCGACAACCCGGCACGCCTGGCTGTCGACCTGCCCGGCACGGCAGTGGCGCTGGAGTCGCGCCGCATCGACGTCAAGTCCGGCGGAGTCGACTCGATAGTGACGGCCGAAGCCTCGGGTCGCACGCGCGTCGTCTTCAACCTCGACTCGCTGCAACCCTACTCGACCCGCACCGACGGCAACAACGTCTACGTGTCGATCGGTCGCGCGGTGAGTGGCAGCGCGGCCCCTGCCGCCGGCGCGAGCGCGGCGACAGCCGCAACCGGCGCCTACTCGATCGACAAGGTCGACTTCCGTCGCGGCAGCGACGGTGCCGGACGCATCATGGTCCGCACCAGCGATCCGCGCGTGCAGGCCAGCGTCAAGCAGGAAGGCGGCCGCACGGTCGTTGACTTCCCGCGCACCCAGGTCGCGCCCGGCGCGGCACGCCGCTACGACGTGGTCGATTTCGCGACGCCGGTGAGCTCGTTCGACGTGACCAGCACGCCGAACGGTGCCCGTATCATCGTCAGCGCCACCGGTGACTACGAGCAGCTGGCCTACCAGAGCGACCGCGACTACGTCCTCGAGCTGCGCCAGCGCACCAAGGCTGCGGCGGCCGCCGATCCGGGCAAGAAAGAGTTCCGCGGTGAACGTCTGAGCCTCAATTTCCAGGATATCGAGACCCGTGCAGTACTGCAGCTGCTCGCCGAGACGAGCGGTCAGAACATCGTGGTCAGCGACACGGTGCAGGGCAACGTCACGCTGCGCCTGCAGAACGTGCCGTGGGATCAGGCGCTGGACATCGTCATGCGCACCAAGGGCCTCGACAAGCGGCAGGAAGGCAACGTGATCTACGTCGCGCCAGCCGAGGAACTGGCAGCGCGCGAGAAGCAGCTGCTGGAGTCGCAGAAGTCGATGACCGAGCTGGCGCCGGTGCGCACCGAGTACCTGCAGGTCAACTACGCCAAGGCCTCCGACCTTGCCGCGCTGATCAAGTCGCAGGGCAAGAGTTCGCTGTTGTCGGATCGCGGCAGCCTGTCCATCGACGACCGCACCAATACCCTGTTGCTGCAGGACACGGCCGACCGCCTGGCGGACATCCGCCGCCTGGTGCAGACGCTGGACATCCCGGTCAAGCAGGTGCTGATCGAGGCCCGCATCGTCATTGTCAACGACGACTTCAGCCGCGAGCTGGGCGTACGCTTCGGCGGCGCGTTCGTCGGCAACTACGGCAGCAATGACGGCCTGATGTACGTCAGCAACAGCAAGCTCAACAACGCGGCCGGCGACCGCGGCCCGATCATCTCCCCGAACGGGCCGGGTGGCGTCGGTGTGGACGGCAATGCGGTGGCCACGGCAATCGACCGCTACATGGTCAACCTGCCGGTCGCGAATCCTGCCGGGCGCCTGGCCATGACGCTGCTCGACTCCGACTACGTGGTCGACCTCGAGATCACGGCCGCGCAGCGCGAAGGGCGTGGCGAGGTCGTGTCGGCGCCGCGTGTCATCACCGCCAACGGCAAGGAAGCGGTCATCGAACAGGGCACCGAGATCCCGTACCAGGAGTCGGCTTCGAGCGGCGCCACGACGACGCAGTTCAAGAAGGCCGTGCTGTCGCTCAAGGTGACCCCGCAGATCACGCCGGACGACCGCATCATCCTTGACCTCACGGTGTCGAAGGACAGCGTCGGCCAGCTGCTGCCGAGCGCCACGGGCGGCGCCGTGCCGAGCATCGACACGCGCACGATCACGACCCAGGTGCTGGTCAACGATGGCCAGACAGTGGTGCTCGGGGGCATCCTCGAGACCGAACGCCGGGACAGCGTCAACAAGGTACCGTTCCTGGGCGACATCCCGGGACTCGGCGCGCTGTTCCGCAGCAAGAGTCGCACCGACAACAAGGACGAGCTGCTGATCTTCGTCACCCCGAAGATCCTGCGCGAGGGCGCCGAGATCTACTGACGCGACGCCCTTCCGGTGCGAGAATGAGCGGCCGCAGCAACCCTGCGGCCGTTCTTGTTCTGGGGCCCCGAAAACACCGATGCACCGCCCGTGAACGTCTTTCTGGTGGGTCCGATGGGTTCGGGCAAGAGCGCGGTCGGCCGGCAGCTGGCGCTGCGGCTGGGGCTCGACTTCCTGGACAGCGACGACGAGATCGAGGCCCGCACTGGCGTCGACATCTCCTACATCTTCGAACGCG
>Ga0315283_10006588_pt1 | contig 10374 bp, 4 predicted proteins | sample YL17G09_0_MG_FD_204541 | JGI IMG/M metagenome (GOLD analysis project Ga0315283, IMG submission 204541) | Sediment microbial communities from Yellowstone Lake, YNP, Wyoming, USA - YL17G09_0 | ecosystem: Environmental > Aquatic > Freshwater > Lake > Sediment | place: USA: Wyoming | collected...
GGTTTCGATGCTATCCCGATTGCTGATGGTACTCCGGAACATGAATCCTTTCAACCTATATTAAAAAAAGGTGCTTTGACGGATTACAGACAATTCTGCGAAGCAACTGCTTTTGATGCCAGGGAATGCTTTGCCAAAGCGGTGAAGGAAGAAGCCGGAAAGCCGGTTTTTGTGTCGGCTTATGGCAGCCCTATGGAAAACCAGCACGAATGTTATATCAAGATGGCCGGTAAAAAGGGTAAAGCCAATGATATGATTGTGAGCATGAGCTATTATCCTTACCGTGAGCCTGGATTTGCATCGGGCTATCACCCTGAGCAGTCGTTCGGATTTCATAATACCGGGTTTATACAGGAACTGGATTTAAGATATAATTCAGCTGCGGGATGGATGAATGAGGTTATTGAAATGTGGAGCGGGTTTCAGCCAAATATCACTGCCTGGCGTAATATGCACAGGAAATTAGCCGGAGTATCGCTGGCACAGAATCAAGGGTTCTGGTATTACGATATGGAAAAACAGTTTATTGATAAAGATGTATTAAATGAAATTGGAGCGGTAAAAAAGATTGCCGATAAACTGGTAACCCGCAAAGGGGTAGAGTTCAAACCTGAGGTTTGCCTGGTAAGGTTTGGAGCCGAAAGCAGGTATTATGGTTCGTCAGTCGACAATGTGGTGGGAGCAACCGTGCAATGGGAGTATATGATGCTTGAAACAAGCGGTGTGCCTTACGATGTGCATTACCTGACGGATATCATGGCTGAACCTTCCCTTCAGAAATACAAAGTCTATATCTTCCATAACAATACATTTCTTTCAGAAGCAGAAAGAGAATGGATAAACAAGAATCTGAAAAACAACAAGCGCACACTTGTATGGATGTATGATGACGGATATGTCAACGAAAAGGGATATTCAACGGATGCCATTTCTTCCTTAACCGGTATGTCGGTTAAAACAGTTGAAGGATATACCCGTTCCATAGCAGCCATTACAGGGAACGATAAATTGGCAGGAGGAGCCGATGGCTATTTAAAAGTTCCTGAATTCCAGGGAATGGCGGAAGCATTATGCGGGATTTTCACAACTTCGGGGCCTGTGCAGACCAGTATACCATATATGGCACAATTTGGATACACGGTAGTTCCTGGCACATCGCGATATCAGAAATTCTGGATCGAAAGCGGTTACGACAATGCACTGGCTACTTATAGGGATGATAACAAAACAGCCATGGCTGTAAGATTCTTCCCGGATTGGACTTCAGTATACATTGCAGCACCGAATGCCCTGGCGGGTGAAATGATGAATAATATTGCACAGGAGGCGGGCGCTTACCGTTGCGGCCCTGCAGCCATGGGTGAGCTCAGGATGAGCGGGCGGTTTGTTTCGTACCATGCCCTGAAGTCCGGGAAATATCAATTTCAATTACCCAAAGGCGCTTCTAAAATGCTGGATGCCGAAACGGGGAAAGTACTGGCTGAAGGAGTGAAAAGCTATACTATAGATGGTAAGGCGCAAAGCACGTATTGGTACTTTATTGAATAGGCAGTACACTAATTTAAACATTCGTATGAAAAAAACACTCATTGCTGTGTTCCTGCTTTTAGGGATAATGGCCTGCAAACCACAAAAAAGAGAAACCAACTCTTCACCTTTCCAAATCTCTCAAAACCCCGAAGAAGAAGGATTCTCAACTGAGCGATTGGCACGAATCGATTCTTTTTTTACTGATTGCATTAAAAACGGGCTCTTGCCAAACGCAGTAACCTTTATTGTCCGCCATGATAAGATTGTACATTACAAAGCTTTTGGATTCAAGAACATAGAAAGAAAAGAAATTTGTGAACCAAACAGTATCTTCCGTATTGCATCTCAAACTAAAGCAATTACCAGTGTTGGTCTTATGTTACTATACGAAAAAGGGAAATTCCTGCTTGATGATCCAATTTCCAGGTATATTCCGGAGTTTAAAAACCCGACGGTGTTGGTTCACATCAACAGTCGGGATTCTTCTTTTACTTTCCGACCTGCCAAAAGCGAGATTACCATTCGTCAATTGTTAAATCATACTTCTGGTATTCCTTATGGCAATGCAGTTTTTGATAAGGCCCATATACCTCAGGTCAATTCGTTGCAACCTGAAACCATTGAGGAAGTAGTGAAAAAAATTGCCAAAATGCCGCTTGATCACGATCCGGGCGAAAAATTTACGTATGGTTTTAATACCGATGTTTTGGGCTATCTTATTGAAATCTTATCAGGGATGCCACTTGACAAATACCTTCAGAAAGAATTGTTTGAGCCATTAGGTATGAAGGACAGCTATTTTTATTTACCCAAAGCCAGAGAAAACAGGCTGGTTACACTTTATTCCAAAGATAGCCTTTCTATTCCATTGTACCCTTGCATCAATTCTAATCAAACTTTTCCGGTGGAAGGAGCAAAAACTTATTTTTCGGGTGGCGCTGGTCTGGTTGGTACAATTGATGACTATGCCCGCTTTTGCACTATGTTGCTGCATGGCGGGAATTTTATGGGAAAACAGATCTTGGGACGAAAAACTATCGAATTAATGACACGCAATCAAATTGGCGACGCTGAAGTTTGGGATTATGGCGACAAATTTGGCTTGGGTTTCCAACTTATTTCACTTAAGAGTTTGACAACGCTACCAGGAAGTGAAGGCGCTTTTAAATGGAGTGGAATGTATTATACCGACTATTTGATTGACCCCAAAGAAGATCTGATAATGCTTATGTATTCGAATGTTGAGCCCTTTGTTTATCCTGAAGAGATTAAGAGGAAGTTTCGGATTTTAGTTTATCAGGCACTTATTTCTGAAAGAAAATAATTTAAGAAAAGATGAAAAGATTTTTGCTAATAATTTCAGGCATTTTGTCACTAAACCTTTGTGTAATAAGCCAGGAAACAGAATATCAAAACCTTCAACGAAGCCTCTCAAAAGGCTGGAATACCTGGAATATTAATTCTGTTCTCTCTCATGTTTACCTCCCGTATGCATTTGCTCTGAACCTGGGAATCAAAGAATATGAAGAAGGTTTTTATCTGAAGGAGTCCCTGATAGGTCGATTGAGTGAAAGAAGTGATGATATCAGCGCTGGAATGATCAGTCTTTTCGGACACGGGAATGAACAGGTATTGCCTGGTCCTCGCAGTTACGATGGTTCCTATACAGAATTGGAATTGCGCTGGAGAGGGATTAAACTTAAAATTCAATCAGCGGCTGGAGGAGACACCCTTGTACTGCTGGTAACGCCAATAAAAGGTCAGTTAAAAACGCCGCTTTTAATAGTCGAAGGAGGAATGTTGTGGGGAAATGTCGGTTTCGTTATCAACGAAAACAACCAGTTAACTGGCCACTTCGCAAATATAACAATGCCTGTTTATACAAATAAGGCAAGTGTTAAGGAAGTAAATCTAAATGCGAATGCACCTTACCTTGCACTTCCACTCGATGGGCAAATCTTTATTTCAACAGCAAAACTAACCGATGCACAGGCAATAAAATATATTGATGTGCATAAAGAAAAAGTAATTGCACAGGAAGCTTCTTTCGGCGATCTGAAAGAAGTGTATCAACCTTTGCACCGGATTCTTGCCTGGAATACCATTTATGATCCTGAGAACAAACGGGTAATCTCACCTGTCAGCAGAAACTGGAAATGGGGCGGTTTTGTGCTGTTCGATTGGGATACTTATTTTGCAGCCTATATGTATTCCGTCGATTGCAAAGAGCTTGCGTATGCTAATGCAGTAGAAGTAACACATGGAATAACACCTGCCGGTTTTATCCCCAATTTTTCTGCAGGAAGAGGTTTAAAGAGCCTCGACCGTTCACAGCCTCCTATCGGATCGTTCGTAGTAAGGGAAATATACCGAAAGTACCAGGATAAGTGGTTTCTGGAAGAGGTGTATAACGAGCTTCTTACATGGAACCGATGGTGGTTCAATAACAGGATGAACCAGTCCCTGCTCTCCTGGGGTTCAACACCCTATAAACCAGTGACTGGTAACGTGAACGAATACAACGGCATTAACAGGTCGCAGGGCGGGGGTTACGAATCAGGGCTTGATAATTCGCCCATGTACGAGAATATGCCGTTTGATACCATCAAACACGTTATGCAGCTTAATCCGGTTGACCTGAACAGTTTTTACCTGATGGATTGTGACGCAATGTCAGATATCGCCCGGATACTTGGAAAAATAAAAGATGCAAAGGAGATCGACCAGCGTGCCGGTTCAATCAGAAATAATTTCAGCCGGCTGTGGAATGAAAAAACGGGGATATACTGCAATTACCTTATAGATACTAAAGAACTTTTTTTAAGGTACACACCCACCTCATTTTATCCTTTATTTACCGGAGTACCGACCCAGCAGCAAGCCAAACGGATGATGGATGAACACTACTTCAATACGAAAGAATTCTATGGCGAGTGGGTCATTCCTTCCATACCCCGAACAGATCCTGCATTCCCTGAAAACAATTATCTGAAGGGAAGAACATGGCCTCCGTTAAACTTCCTTGTTTACCTGGGCATTAGAAAGTACGATCTTCCGGAAGCCAGAAAAGACCTGGTTGAAAAATCAAAAAAACTCTTACTGAAGGAATGGATTGAAAAAGGGCATATCCATGAATGCTATAACTCAACTACCGGTGAGGGATGCGATGTACTTAACAGCGACAGGTTTTATCACTGGGGGGCTTTGCTCGGTATGATTGTGCTAATGGAGAATGGAAAAGTGCCTTCGCCGGATAACCCAATCTCAAAATAGCATTGTCATGGCAAAATGTACAAATAATTTTTTTACCAGATAAATATGAAAAGGCATATCCTGATAGGAATAGTATTACTTGGTGTTATAACAAACCTCAAACTGGTGGCGCAAAATCAGACATTATTTTATACCGCTGATACTACCAGTATTTTCCCAAACCCGGAGCGTGGCTGGTATTTCTCGTATACACCTTATTGCTGTGATAAAACGGTAACTTCAGGTTGCAATGAAACACCCGTGTTGATTAACGGGCCGCATGATCCTTTGATAAAGGTTGATCTGCAGAAGTTGCGCAGCCTCCCCGAAGCCGTTACAATTATAAGAGATGTGGTAAAGATTCAACAATGGTCGGGCGATATACCACGGGCGCGACTCGATCAGATTCAGGCCGACTTAAATACAGTAAGGCAGGCGGGACTTAAAGTGGCTTGGCGCATCTCATACAATTATGGGATGGATCTGGGCGAACCTTGTGCCAGCCTGATCAGCCGCCACCTGGATCAGTTAAGACCGATCATTCAAAACAATGCCGATGTAATTTTTGATATCCAGCTTGGTATGTTCGGAGGCAGCGGGGAAGGATGCTGTAATAGTTTTCTTATAAATGATCCGGGAAATAACAATGAATGGTCCTCTTTAAAAACAGATGCCATTGCTCTTTATAATAAATTAATCTCTTTTGTCCCGGCTGACCGCAGTGTGGCCATTCGTTACCCCCGTTATAAATATCAGATGATGGGTTGGATCAATAGTGATGTGCAGGCCCATAGTGCATTTCCTGCGGCAGCTGTGCCATTGGGTGAACAAAAGGCATTCGATGGAAGCCTGCAGGCAAGGCTTGGGTTTTACCAGGATAATTTTGCCGGCGACAGTGTTGGGTATGGATTCTTTAACGCCTGGGGACAAAAAGACAGGGATTTTACCGCGGCCGATAGCCGGTATTCGTTGATGGAAGGAGAACTTAGCGCAGATACAAAGTATAACGAACAGATGGCGGCAGCAGAAATGGAAATGTTCCATTTTACTGCATTTCATGGACTGGGCAACAACAATTTCGATCCTGACGGATACGATGGATGGCAGGGCGCATCTGACGCCTGGAAGAAAAGCGGACAATACGATGTAATCGGGAAGAAGCTGGGCTACCGTTTCCAGCTGATCAGTGCAGCTTTTCCTATATCCCTTTCTCAGGATTCATTATTCCGAATGAACCTCAAAATAGCGAATGACGGTTGGGCAAGGATCATGAATCCCCGTAAAGTGGAAATTGTTTTCCGGAATAAATCATCAGGCAACAAATATGTTATTGAGATTGACGGTGATGGAAGGGGAAACAGATTATGGCTTCCGGGGCCGGGAGAAACCAAAACACTGAATATATCAAAGCCATTACCAAAAGAAATACCCGTAGGTGAATATGATTTGTTTCTGAATTTACCAGATCCATATCCTTCTATTCATCACAGGCCGGAATATAGTATACGGTTGGCGAATCAAAATATGTGGGAGGAAAAAACAGGATTTAACCTGCTCTTGAAAGGATTAAAACTAGAAGGTCCAAACAAAAAAAAGAATAATTAAATAAATTCTTTAATAATCACACCTATGAAAAAACTACCACTATCAATTGTCATCATTACTTTTGCCGGACTGTTAATAGTTTGGATGAGCTGTTCACGAAAAAGTAATTCCATTGGAACAAATGTAAATGCTGTTAACAATGCCATCAATCCCGGTTTTGAGGAAAATTTCACCGATTCCTGGGAAGTATCAGTATTGATGGGAGCTAAAGGCTCAGGAGTAGTTACAAGCGAAGCTAAACGCAGCGGGGAATACTCAACTAAACTCAGCAAAACAAATTCGTTCGGATACCTGCAGTTGTCATCAAAAAAGCCGGTCCGGGTTGAAGCAGGGAAAACTTACACGTTACGTTTCTGGTTTAATTCGTCCAATGCCCAGGTAACTTCATTTTTAATTCCAAGGCTGGTAACGGATAATTCCGCAACTTCAGTTGCTAATCCCAGGTCCGGAGTGCGGATCTCTTATGACTATGAAGCACAGTCGCTTATGCGGAATTCACCATCAACAGAGTCTAAGAACTGGATAAAGCGCGTAGTTTTTTATGAGAATAAAACTGATAAACCTCAGGATATTTATCTTCAGGTGATGTTATACGGGAATCCGTTCGATGTGTATCTTGATGATTTTGAATTTATAAGTGGTAAGATTTTGGGAACTACAGAACCGGCAAATCCAACCTACAATTATACAAAAGAAGAGGTTCTTAAAATTCTCGCCGAAAGGAAAGAGGAGTCAGCAAAAGTATCGGGAACCGAAGGCACAACACATTTTTACCTGGATGGCAAAGAAGCATGGCCGGTATTTTACAGGGGTATTTATGGAGGAGGGAAAGATTGTCCGGAAAAAGCTGATGAAAATAAACCGGGAATAGCTGACCCTGCAGGATTTGCAGCCCGGGGAGTGGTGATAAACAATGTGGTATTGATGCCAACTTACTGGACAGGGCCTGACAAATACGATTGGGAACAATGCGAGATTTCTCTTATGGAAATTCTGCGAAAGAACCCGAATGCAAAACTGCTTCTCGATCTGGCTATGGATCCCGGCCTGGCCTGGGTAAAAAAATATCCTGGGGAAGTATGGCAAAAAAAAGACGGAAAACAATTCGAAGGCACATACGAAGTTCCCCCGGTAAGTTATTCCTCAGCCCAATGGCGCAAGGACGGAAGTGAAGCCATAAGGCATCTGATTGCTGATTTGAAAAAGCATGGATTCTGGAAAATTGTGGTTGGCGTGCAGTTAGACGGTGGTCACGATTGGCAGTTCTGGACAAAAGCTCTGGGCGAATATGCGGCTGATTATTCTCAATGCAATATTAATGCGTATCAACAATACCTGAAGGAAAACTACCACGATATTCATACGCTCAATTCTGTGTGGAGAACCAAATACACTGATTTCAAACAGATTGAAATACCAGATCCGTCAAAAGAACATGAAACCAACCCGGCTATTATAGCCAAAGGGGCATTAACCGAATACAGGCAGTTCAGCGAAGCTAATGCTTTTGATCTTCGCGAATGTTTTGCAAGGGCCGTGAAAGAAAATGCCGGTAAAGATGTTTTTGTTTGTGCCTATGGTATGCCCCACGAAAACCAGCACAACTATTTTATAAAAATGGCCGGCAAAAAAGGCAAAGCGAATGATATGATTGCCAGCATGAGTTTTTACCCCTACCGCCAGCCAGGTTTTGCTTCCGGATATCATCCTGAGCAATCCTTTGGTTTTCATAATACCGGGTTTATGCAGGAATTGGATTTAAGGTCGTATGCCAGTGATAGGAATGATTTTTATGATGAACTTTCAAAGATGTGGTGCAGTGCTCAGCCTACCATTGCGGATTGGCGCAATATGCACCGCAAACTTGTGGGCATTTCGCTTGCCCAGAACCAGGGTTACTGGTACTACGATATGGACAAGCAGTTTATCGACAAAGATGTTTTAGATGAGATCGGAACTGTAAAGAAAATAGCCGACAATTTAGTTACCCGAAAAGGAGTGGAATTCCGTCCGGATGTTTGCCTGATTCGTTTTGGCGCCGAAGGCAGGTTCTATGGTTCATCAGTTGACAACACTGTAGGCGCAACCGTATATTGGCAATATATGTTATTAGAAACCAGCGGAGTACCTTTCGATGTGCATTATCTGTCGGATATAATGCAAGAGCCGGCATTGCAAAAATATAAAGTTTACCTTTTTCACAACAATACCTGCTTGTCTGAAAAAGAAAAAGAATGGATAACAAAATATCTTAAAAAGGATAAACGAACCCTTGTCTGGATGTATGATTGCGGATACGTAACAGAGAAAGGGCTTTCAGCCGGGAGTTTGTCAGCATTAACCGGCATGAATGTTAAAACTGCAGAAGGATATACCAGAGCTGTTGCAGCTATAACCGGCAACGATATATTAGTTGGCAGCATGGATGGTTATCTTAAAGTGCCTGAATTTCAGGGAATGGCGGAAGTATTGTGTAGTATTTTTACTACTAATGGGCCTGCACAGCTTTTAAAGCCTTTTATGGGCAGGTGGAAATACACTTCAGTGCCTGGGGCTTCCCGTTATCAGAAATTCTGGATTGAAAGCGGTTATGACAATGCCCTGGCCATCTATAAGGAGGATGACAAAACAGCCATGGCTGTAAAACGCTTCCCGAACTGGACTTCGGTATACTTTGCAGCACCCAATGCACTGGCTGGTGAAATGTTCAACAACATTGCTCAAGAAGCCGGAGCCTATCGTTGTGGGCCTGCAGCTATGGGTGAGCTCAGGATGAGCGGACGATTTGTTTCCTATCATGCATTAAGATCTGGGAAATATGTGTTCCGGTTGCCAAAAGGAGCATCAAAAGTTATAGATCCGGAGACGGGAAAAGTACTATCGGAAGGTGTTCAACGCTATAACATCGATGGTAAAGCCCAGTCCACCTATTGGTATTTCATTGAGTAGAAGAAATTCAAACCTTTTTACGACTTCGATGATGTAATTTCTGGATTGTGATAATTTAATATGAGAATCAGGAAGGATTAACAAACAGTTCTTTTCTTTTAATGTACCCACCCCTCCCTAAAAATAGGGAGGGAGTTTGATTGTACAAATCTACAAGATTGTTCTTCTGCATGATACAATCTGCCTCCCTTAAATTAGGGGAGGTGCCGACAGGCGGAGGGGTATATTGTTTAATAATCTCATTTTATTAATGAATCCAGATACCCATTTAATTTATATTAAAGTTCATATTGGATACGACGGGATGGATTTTAAAAAAATCAAACAAAAAAATACATAATTATGAGAACGAACTTACAAAATCATACAGCATCATGAGTTTGATTACTTTTAACTCAGATACTAAGCCACAGAACTGATTTTTATTAAAATAAAAATATGCTTTAAAAAAAATACTACCATTGGAGATGAAAAAGAATAGAATTTTTCTTGTTTTATGGAGTCTTTGCGTTTGCCAATTCCCCATTTTCGCCCAGCCTCCAGTACGGCTCGGCTCTTCTGATAGTGATACTACTGCAGAAAACAAAAACATATTAAACGGCCATTTATTCAGAAAGGAAAGTAATTTCAATACAGTTTTTACTGACACTACCTTTGGCCTGAACCTGGAAATGGTAGCTGTTAAAGGTGGCACTTTTATTATGGGGAGCAATGAAAAGAATGACGAAAAGCCTATACACACGGTTACTCTATCCGATTATTATATAGGCAAATACGAAATAACATTGGCTCAATTTAGAAAGTTTATCGATGAAACAGGTTTCGAAACGTATGCCGATAAAAACGGGGGAAGTTATTTCTGGACCGGAAGCGAATGGAAATTAATTGCCGGATTAAATTGGAAATACAATGCTGCCGGAACTATAAGTAACGGAGAAGAAAACCACCCTGTTAAATACGTTTGCTGGTATGATGCTGTTAAATTTTGCGAGTGGTTAAGCCAAAAAAGCGGTAAAACGTATCGCTTACCCACCGAGG
>Ga0315283_10006589_pt1 | contig 10373 bp, 9 predicted proteins | sample YL17G09_0_MG_FD_204541 | JGI IMG/M metagenome (GOLD analysis project Ga0315283, IMG submission 204541) | Sediment microbial communities from Yellowstone Lake, YNP, Wyoming, USA - YL17G09_0 | ecosystem: Environmental > Aquatic > Freshwater > Lake > Sediment | place: USA: Wyoming | collected...
GGCCGTGCTGGGGGACACCGTCATCCATGATCGGGTCACCTTGACGGTGGCGGACATGGACGGCCGACGGATCTCGCGAGTTCAGGTTCGGATCGCCGCGCCGGTTCAGAACGAAACTGAGGATGGCGCTCGTGGTGCTCCACAATGAGAACCATGCCTGACGTCGCTACCGCACCTGCCCGCGCGCGGGTGCTCTCTGGCATCCAACCGACTGCCGCCTCCTACCACGTCGGTAACTACGTAGGAGCCATCAAGCAGTGGGCAGCGTTGCAGGAGAACCACGACGCCTTCTACTGCATCGTCGATCTGCACGCCATCACCGTCGAGCACGATCCACAGACTCTGCATGCGAACACGTTGGCATCGTTTGCCCAGGCCATGGCGGCGGGGATCGATCCGTCGAAGTCCACGCTCTTCTTGCAGAGCCACGTACCTGCGCATGCGCAACTCGCCTGGGTGCTCGGGTGCATCACCGGTTTTGGTGAAGCAGGTCGAATGACTCAGTTCAAGGACAAGACCGCGCGGCAGGAGACCTCGACGACGGTCGGGTTGTTCACGTATCCGGTCCTGCAGGCGGCCGACATCTTGCTCTACCAGGCGGAACAGGTCCCGGTCGGTGAGGACCAGCGACAGCATCTGGAACTCACTCGTGATCTGGCCGGGCGATTCAACTCTCGCTTCGGTGAGACCTTCGTCCTCCCGAAGCCGTACATCGTCAAGGGCGCTGAGAAGATTCTCGACCTCCAGGACCCAACGGCCAAGATGAGCAAGTCGTTGCCCACTGGTTGCGTCTTCCTTCTCGACCCCCCCAAACAGATCGAGAAGAAGATCAAGAGCGCCGTGACCGACAGCGAGACCGAGATCCGCTTCGATCCCGAGAACAAGCCTGGTGTCTCGAACTTGCTCACGATGTTGTCTGTCTTCGGTGGGCGAGACATCGAGACGCTGGAGAAGGACTACGCCGGTCTGATGTACGGCGCGTTGAAGAAGGACGTTGCGGAGGCCGTGTTGGACTTCGCGATTCCGTATCAGCAGCGGACGGCCGAGATTCTCGACGACAAGGCCGAGCTCCAACGACTGCTGCGGCAGGGCGCGGAGAAGGCGACTGCGGTTGCGGGCGTCACGCTCGCCGCTGTCTACGACCGACTTGGGTTCGTCACTCTCCGATCGTGGTAACCGCGCTGGGTTGCTCGCTGGTCGGTTCCTTGGGTCGCCGCCGCCGGTAGAGCATGGCGATGCCGACGACGCTCGCTGCGAGTAGCGACAGCGCAAGCGGCATCCCGTTCTCGCCGGAGATCTGATCGAACGCCGACGGCGGCGAGGCATTGACCGCCGATAGTGAATTGGTCCTCGTGGTCGTGGCGTTCGCCGACGCCGGCGGCACCGGGTCCACGAGTTGGCCCACTGGAGCGACGTGGGACTCGTTCCGGAATCCCCACGTCAACAGCGCCTTGGCCGCGGTCTCGCTGGATTCACCGATCTGCATCAACGTGACTACCAACGAGTGCCCGTTACGGGTGGCCGCGGCCCAGAAGGTACGCCCCGCCTTGGTCGTGAAGCCGGTCTTGCCGGCGAAGGTGCCCTTGAATCCGTGCAGGAGAAGTCGGTTCTGCGAGTAGATCCGGTAGGTGGAGCGCTTGGCGCCGGCCGCGGCAGGCTTCCCGGGGAAGGCGTAGGACTTGGTCCCCGTGATCGACCGGAAGACCGGGACTCCCAACGCCGCCCTCGCGATCAGGGCCAGGTCATAGGCGCTGGAGAACTGGGCGTCCGCGTCAAGGCCACTCGGGTTCACCGCGTGCGTATCGAGAGCCTGCAGCTGGACTGCCTCGGCATTCATGGCGGTGACGGTCCTCTGGAAACCGCCGTACGCGTGCGCGAGCGAACTGGCCGCATCGTTCCCACTGGGCAGGAGCAGGCCGTGCAACAGATCGTTGACCGTGTACTTCGCATTGGCGACGACGCCGACCTTGCTGCCGTCCGCTCGGGTGTCGATGGCCAAGACCTTGTACTGCAACTTCGGATCGAGGAAGTTCAGCAGGGTGAGCGACGTGAGCGTCTTGAGTGTGCTCGCCGGTCGCAGTCGCATGTGCGCGTTGTGCGCAGCCAGAATCTCACCGGTGGTGAGATCGGCGAGCACCCAGGCGGTCGCTTTGACGACAGGAAGCGGTTGAGCACCAGCGAGCTTGTGAACGACCGGTCCGACAGCCAGAAGGTTGTCGCCGCCGATCGTCGAGCCAGTGGCGACGTGCGTGGACGGACCGGCCGCGGCGGCGGACGGAACACCTGCGAGTACGAGGGAGGCTGCGCACAGCGTTACCAGCGCCAGCGGGATTCGGGCAGTCATAGCAGGCCCAGAATAGGCGACCGATCCTGCATTGGACGGCCGCGTGAGTGCGCGTGGCGCGCTCTGGCTACCGTGGCCTCTGCGGTCATGGACGGTGTGGCCGCTCACGGCGTCGGAGGAGACAAGCGCATGGCGACGACCGAGTCCGGTCTGCCGATTCAGCCCGTATACGGCCCCGATGCCCTCGCCGGGTGGGACGCCGAGACCCAGCTCGGCGAGCCCGGGAAGTTCCCGTACACGCGCGGGGTCTATCCCACGATGTACACCGGCCGCCCGTGGACCATGAGGCAGTACGCCGGATTCGGCACCGCGGTTGAGTCGAACCGTCGCTACCACCAACTCTTGGCTGCGGGCACGACTGGTTTGTCGGTGGCCTTCGACCTGCCGACGCAGATGGGCTACGACAGCGATCACCCGGTGGCCGAGGGTGAGGTGGGCAAGGTCGGTGTCGCAATCGACTCAATCGACGACATGCGGATTCTCTTCGACGGGATCCCGCTCGACCGTGTATCGACCTCGATGACGATCAATTCGCCCGCGGCGATCCTGCTGCTGCTCTACCAACTCGTCGCCGAGGAGCGCGGTGTCAGCGGCGCTGAATTGAGTGGAACGATTCAGAACGATGTACTCAAGGAGTACATCGCACGCGGCACGTACATCTATCCACCAAAGCAATCGCTGCGACTGACCACCGACATCTTCAGTTACTGCCGTGCCGAGATCCCCAAATGGAACACGATCTCGATCTCCGGATATCACATGGCAGAGGCAGGTGCGACGCCGGCGCAGGAGATCGCCTTCACGCTCGCTGACGGCATCGAGTACGTGCGCGCAGCACTCGCATCGGGTCAGGACATCGACGAATTCGGTCCCCGGTTGGCGTTCTTCTTCGTCTCGCGCACAACGCTGCTCGAAGAGGTGGCGAAGTTCCGCGCAGCGCGGCGGATTTGGGCGCGGGTGATGCGCGACGAGTTCGGTGCCAAGGATCCCAAGTCGCAGATGCTGCGCTTCCACACCCAGACCGCAGGGGTGCAACTGACCGCCCAACAGCCCGAGATCAACTTGGTCCGCGTTGCGGTTCAAGGACTCGCTGCCGTACTCGGGGGAACCCAGTCACTGCACACGAACTCATTCGACGAAGCCATTGCGTTGCCGACCGAGAAGGCCGCGCGGTTGGCGTTGCGTACGCAGCAGGTACTCGCCTACGAGACCGACGTGACCACCACGGTGGACCCCTTCGCAGGGTCCTATGTCGTGGAGTGCATGACGGACCAGTTGGAGGCAGCTGCCTTGGATCTGATGACGCGCATCGAGGACGTCGGCGGGGCGGTCTCGGCCATCGAGCGGGGGTTTCAGAAGAGTGAGATCGAGCGGTCCGCGTACCAAGTGACCCAAGAGATCGACGCCGGCGAGCGCGTCGTTGTCGGGGTCAACAAGTTCACACTCGACGAGGAGGAACCCTACGAGCCGTTGCGAGTGGATCCTGAGATCGGGCGCGAGCAGGCCGCACGACTCTCGGCTCTTCGCTCAGCGCGCGATCAGAACGCGACGGCGAAGGCCCTCGATGACATTCGTCAGACCGCGCGGGGGAGCGACAATCTCCTGTATCCCATGCGAGAGGCACTGCGGTTGCATGCGACGGTTGGTGAAGTCTCTGATGCATTGCGTGATGTATGGGGTCAGTACGTCCCCACTGACGTCTTCTGAGAACAAGCCGTCGGAGATGAAGCCCTCTGAGAATGGGTCCTAGACGCGGAAGGGATCGGTTCGCGGCGCGTTGAACAACTCGGCTCGCGGCAGTACCTCGAGAGTCAACCCCGTGGGTGCGAGCGCGTCTTCGCACAGACTCGTGACCGTCCAGTGGGCGGCCACTCCCACCGGAGTGATACTCACCTTGTAGATCGTGACTTCATACCGGTTGGGTGCGTCGTACATCACCGCGATCGATCCGACGAGCGAAGAAGTGCCGCGGGTTCCGCCTGGGCCGTCCCACGTTCGGTCATATCGCTGCCACAGCGATGCGCTGGCATTCCAGACTCCATCGTGCGAGACATCTGAAGCACGAAGCCAGGAGACCACACGGGCCGCGACGCTGCTCTCGAGTACGGCTGCTGGCCGGATTACCTCGCTGTGCTCTCCTCCTGCGGCGAACGTCGACGCAGAATCAGTTGGCGAGGAAGTGCCCATGAGTGCGTATCGACGTCGCAGCCTGGTGTCTTGAACGAGGTGTCTTGAACGAGGTGTCTTGAACCTGGTGTCTTGAACCTGGTGTCTTGAAGCTTTCACAGTATCGGCCCAACAACATCACCTCCTCTTGACGTTGCGTTAGATGTGTGTTCGAAGGAGTTTTGTGCCAATTGCAGAGATACGCCCATTCGAGAAACATCTTGGTGACTTGAGTCACGCGCACTGACCTGCGGATATGCAGAAGTCGGACGCGGCTTCTGACGATAGCCACGAACATGTTTGCTCGTTCGGGTTCCCTCTCACCCGCTTCTCATGCCACGATCGACCGCATGCCCACAACGAATCCACGCATCAACGCTGCCCGGATTGCTGTTGTCATCGCTTTCCTCAGCCTCTTCTCGGTCGTCGTTCCGGTGGGCTCGAGCGGTCGAGCAACTCATGCAGATGCAGCTGTCGTAAGAACCGTCGTGGTCCAGGGCGTTCGTATCCGAGCCATCGACGCGAGCATGATCACGATGATCAACAACTACCGTGCCGCTCACGGACTTCGGAGACTGCGAATCGATGCCGGCCTGACGTCACAGGCGCGTCGTTGGTCGATTCACATGGCGACCATCCGCGCTTTGCGCCACGATCCCTACCTAACTGCTTCTGCGCGTCGCGGCGGCTGCTCAGCTTCGCGGGTGGGCGAAATCATCGCGAATCGTTCGGGTGGCTCAGTGTCATCCCGCAGCATCTTCGCGATGTACCTCTCCTCGCGACAGCACCGCGCGCTCATCCTGAGTCGTTCGTTCCGCTTCTTGGGCATATCTACTGTCGACACAGCGACGCGCGGCGGCCGTTCCTACTGGGACGTCGTAAAGTTCGCATACGCCTGCTGAGGTATTCCGCGATACTCGGGTGCCCGGTCAAGTCCGCCACCCGGAGGCACCCGTGGTCCAGAACGACTCAGCATCAGATCGCATGCACGTCTTCGACCCTGCCATGACAGACATGGTCCTGGACTATGTGCGCAACCGACTGTCGATCGAGGAGACTCCGCTCGACTTTCCCGGCCACGGCGAGCAGTTACGAGAACTGCTGTCGGGACTGATGCGTCCCGAAGGCAACGACGCATCCGCCGTGATGACGTTGTACTCCGAACATCTCTCAAAGGCGGTCATCTCGGCTGACTCACCTCGCTTTTTCGCGTTCATCCCCGCGGCGCCGACGAAAGCATCCCTGCTCTTCGACATGGTGGTGTCGTCGGCGTCGCTGCAAGGCATTTCGTGGTTGGAGGCCGCTGGCGCGGTCGCGGCGGAGAATCAGGTCCTGCGGCTAATCGCGGATCTCGCCGGCCTCCCGGAACGCGCCGGCGGTTGCTTCGTCGCGGGTGGGTCGGCCGCGAACTTGTCGGCACTGGCGGTTGCGCGCGACACCGCTCGGCGTACCAAGGATGTCGGAAGTGCTCGACTTCGGGCGGCCGTGAGTGATCAGGCGCATTCGTCCATCAAGCACACGTTGTCGATCCTCGACATGGACGCCCTCGTGGTGCCGACCGAGGACCATCGGCTGACGGGAAATTCGCTTGAACGCGCTCTCGATGCAGACGCCGCGGAGGGCAACGATTCGTCGTCCGTGATCGCGGTGGTTGCAACCGCGGGTACGACCAACGCGGGCATCATCGACGAACTCAGCAGCATCGCTCCGGTCGCCACGGCACATGATCTCTGGTTTCACGTCGACGGGGCGTACGGCGGTGCCGGGCTCTTCGCACCGAGTGTGCGTGAGCGGTACAACGGCATCGAGTGGGCCGACTCGCTCATCCTCGACCCGCACAAATGGCTCTTCGCGCCGTTCGACTGCGCCGCATTGCTGTATCGCGAGCCGTCACTTGCGCGCGCGGTCCACACCCAAGATGCGAGCTATCTCGATGCCATTCACGACCACCCCTCCGACTGGAACCCCACTGACTACGCGTACCACCTCACGCGACGGGCGCGTGGTCTGCCGTTGTGGTTCAGCCTCGCGGTCAACGGGACTGACGCCTACCGTGATGCGATCGAACGGGGCTTGGGCCTCGCCCAGCTGACCGCAGACCTGATCAGGCGTACGCCGCATCTGGAACTTCTGCGTGAGCCGGAACTGTCGGTCGTGCTCTTCCGTCGGATCGACTGGACGGCCGCGGACTACCACGACTGGTGTCAACGCATGCTCGACGATCAAGTCGCCTTCGTGACGCCGACCACTTGGCAGGGTGAGACCGTGGCACGATTGGTGTTCTTGCATCCGCAGACCACGATGGACATGGTCGAGGACGTCCTCGCTCGGACGGCGCCGTCGGGAGACTAGGGAGAGGAGTTCGGTGGTGGTATCCGCCCAAGTGCCGCACTTCCAAGTTCACCGCTCGGGCTTCGCCCTGGTGCTGGGCTATGTATTTGTCGTCATCGGCGCGTTGATCGTCCTCGACGGCGTGACGCATAGATCGTCGGGTGGCGCGGTCGTGGTGGTCCTGTTCGGAATCGCCATGATTGCGGCCGCGGTGGCACTGGGAGTGCGACCTTCGGTGGCCGAAACGGCAGTCGGTGTCGTCGTGGACAATCCACTGCGGACGACGGTTGTGCCGTGGTCACAGCTCACCGACGCTGATATCAGCGACGTGTTGCGCGTTCATGCGGGTGATCAGGTGGTTCGGTGCTTTGCGGTGCCGCGCAAGGGGCGACCCTCCGCTCGCTCATCAATGACCTTGGGTGGTCCCCAGCCGTCCGCTACCCGGCCCGGGGTCAACTCGCCCAACGTCATCGCGACTCGACTGACCGATCTTGCGCTGCGTGAACGGATCGGTCACTACGACTCCGAGGAGGTCCGAACGATGTGGTCGATTGCGGGCGTTGCCGCAACAATCGTCGCGGTGGTCAGCGTGGCCGCGGCGTTGATCCTCGCCTATGCCTGAGCCGCTCCAGCTAGGTACCAAGTGACCGGCAGCTTCGACCGCGCAGGTCCGCCACGTAGTCGGCCGGAGCATTGGCGGCCTCGGCCGCGTCAGCCATGATCCCGAGATAGCGCGCACTGGGGAGCCCACCCTCGTATCCGTCGAGGACGTACAGCCAGGCCAGATCGTCGCCGTCCAAAGTGTCCACCCGAATCCGGATCTTGCGGTAGAGACCGAGGTCGCTGCCCTCCCACTGGTCCAAGGCGACTTCGTCCCACTCGGTGATGTCGTAGAGCATCACGAAGACTTGGGAGCCTTGGTCTTCGACGACCGTGGCAAGGGCTCCCTCCCAGCCGATGTCCTCGCCGGCGAATGTGAGTCGCCAGCCGTTCAGCCATCCGGTGCCGCGTGCCGGGGAGTGTGGCGCGCGCAACTGCATCTGCACCGGATCCATGTTGGAGCCGTACGCGGCGTACAGGGTCATGCCGCAAGGGTAGAAGTCCCGGGATCGACCCCCTCGTTCCGGTGCGTGCGGACCCGGCGTGTCCGTGCGGACCCGGTCGTGCGGCCTGCGGACCCGGCGTGTCTGTGCCGACCCTGTGGTGCGGAACAATGCCCACCGTGACTGACCCAGTGTCCTCTCGCGTGGTGATCATCGGTGGTGGTCCCGGCGGGTACGAAGCGGCTTTGGTGGCACGTCAGCTGGGCGCGGACGTCACCGTGGTGGACCGCGACGGCCTGGGCGGTTCGGCGGTGCTGACCGACTGCGTGCCGAGCAAGACCCTCATCGCCACGGCGGACGTCGTCACGCGAGCACGTGAGAGCGGATCGCTCGGTGTTCGCATCGATGGGGAGTTCCCGAGTCACGAGTCGCTGCTGGTGGATCTGGGTTCGGTGAACGACCGGGTCAAGCGGCTGGCGCGGGCCCAAAGCAATGACATTCGGGATCGCCTTCTTCGCGAGGGCATCCGCATCATCGAAGGTACCGGCCAACTGGGCGGCACCGGCCAGGTGCTCGCGTTGTTGCGCGACGGCACCCAAGAGGCCCTCGGCGCAGATGTGATCCTGCTCGCCACGGGCGCTCGGCCCCGTGTGGTCGCCGGAGCCGAACCCGACGGAGAGCGCATCCTCGACTGGGAGCAGTTGTACGAACTCAGGGAACTCCCTGCCCGCCTGATCGTGGTGGGGTCAGGTGTCACCGGCGCGGAGTTCGCGTCGGCGTACAACGCGTTGGGCAGTGACGTCGTTCTTGTCTCATCGCGAGAACGAGTGCTGCCCGGCGAAGACCCGCAGGCCGCTCAGGTGATCGAGGACGTGTTTCGTCGCCGTGGGATGACGGTGATGGGGCGTAGCCGGGCTTCCTCGGTTCGCCGTACCGACGACGGCGTCGTCGTCGACTTGGTCGACGGCACTGCGGTGCAGGGTTCGCATTGCCTCATGGCCGTGGGTTCGGTTCCGAATACCGAGGACCTCGGGCTGAAGGAAGCGGGTGTCGGCCTCGACGACCAGGGCTTCATCGACGTCGATCGAGTGTCACGTACATCGGCCCGGGGTGTGTACGCCGCAGGGGACTGCACCGGGGTGTTCATGCTCGCGTCGGTGGCCGCGATGCAAGGGCGCATCGCGATGTGGCATGCGCTGGGCGATGCGGTGATGCCCCTGGACCGAGCCACCGTCTCGAGCAACATCTTCACCGACCCAGAGATCGCAACCGTGGGGTGCACACAGAAGGAGATCGACGACGGATCGGTGCGAGCGGTGTCGATGATGCTCCCGCTCGCCACCAATGCGCGCGCGAAGATGATGGGTATCGAAGACGGTTTCGTGAAGCTCTTCGCCCGCCGTACAAGTCATTTGGTCGCCGGCGGAGTTGTCGTGGCACCGGGGGCGAGCGAGTTGATCTACCCGATCGCCGTGGCGGTGGAGCACCGTTTGACTGTGGACCAACTCGCGTCATCATTCGCGGTCTACCCCAGCCTGTCCGGGTCGCTTGCTGAGGCTGCGCGCCGACTCCACGTCCACGAGTGAGCGGGAAAGTCGCGTCTAGATCCGCCGGCAGGCGGCGGAGTTGCTCGAGATTCGAAGCCGCGACGTGTCGATGGCCTCGAAGGCGCTGGCGGGTACGGACTTGAGCGACTGGTAGACGGTGGCGGGCCAGTGCGAGTCTGCAGTTCCTTGGAAGAACCAGGGGCTTCCGTTGTCGGCCAGCACCAAGCCGTACTTCTTCATCGCGACCAACACCACTCTGGCGTCGCGTGGGTAGTGGCTGATGTTGAACGATGCCTTGAGACGGAATCTGGCACCCATGGGTGGGTACGACCTGTTGCTGACACTGCCGGCCTGGTGACGCGCGGGCCAGACATAGGTTCGGTCGGTGGTATTCGTGGTGAAGCGAATCGCATGATCCACCCGGCCGCGCGCGACTTCGTCCCAGCGCAGCAATCCCGGCAGGATCGGCAATCCGGCCGCGTCGGCCGAGGTCCAACCGGAGGGACGCAACCCGTTGGACTTCAGCGACCAGTACGCGCCCGATCCGGCGAACCAGCGTCCACCGCTGGGACGCGTCGCCCATGTTTCGTAGAGCACACAGGTGCCGGTGTCGACGATCACGGTGTGGCGGTCACCCGTGCTCCAACTGCCGCCTTCGACCTTCGTGTCGCGCCCGAGTGGGTACGGCCCGCGATTGCTTTCGCTGGCGTAGTCGAAACGGACGGCGACCTTGGCGTGCGTCGACGAGACGTAGGTGACCGGGATGCCGTACGGCACGGGCTGTGCGCCGAACGCCGGCCCGAAGTCGGGATGCAGCTTGCGGGTCTTGGCTTGCATGTGCGACAGCCACTGCGCGGATCGTGCGTTCACCGGCAGCCGTGAAATGTCGGCGTGCCAGTAGCTGCTCGCCGGGAAGGCTGTGCAGTGGGTTCCGGGCAGGTA
>Ga0315283_10006591_pt1 | contig 10373 bp, 6 predicted proteins | sample YL17G09_0_MG_FD_204541 | JGI IMG/M metagenome (GOLD analysis project Ga0315283, IMG submission 204541) | Sediment microbial communities from Yellowstone Lake, YNP, Wyoming, USA - YL17G09_0 | ecosystem: Environmental > Aquatic > Freshwater > Lake > Sediment | place: USA: Wyoming | collected...
ACTTATATCTGAGTTATACCTGGTCCATGTATTCGCTGCCAGCAATGCACTATTCTGAGACACCCGAAGATCACTATTCGTCGCAATCGTCAAGGTACGCTGATTGGTAGTGGTGGTCACCGTGACCCCAGCCCCACGGATATTCAGGATATCCGTATTGGAATTGGCGATAATACTGTTCGCGGCTAACGTGATCGTAGGAAATCCTACCTGCACGGCGACGTTGGCTTTATCATAGATGGTATTAAGACGAGAGTTTTTTTGATTACCTGTAAATGACATATTAGAACCCTATACTAAGTTGAGTCGTGACCTGAGCATGGGTCATACGAGTATCTATGTTCTTCCACAGCCCCATTTTCTGGGAGGTCATGATTCTTCTGTTTGCGACACCTGACGCCACCAAGAGTCCAAGTTCGGAGGACCAGGTAACTTGCTGCCATCGACCGGTCGAGAGATCGTGCCGATTGGTCCAAGTGATCCCATCGAATGAGATCATCACACGGTCAGTTTCAGATGTTAGATTATTGCCTACGGCTACAAAGGCTTCATACTGAGGGACCCAGATGATATCTGTGTAGGTAATCAATGAGGCCGAGGTGGTCCTTGTAGTCCAACTACTCCCATCGGGGGAAGTCATGACCCGGTTCGTTGAACCGTTAGCCGAGACGGCCGCGAACAGCCCCAGTTTCGGTGACCACGCCACTTTATTCCATGTGTTGTTTGTGGGTGACGTACGGAGCGTCCAGTTGGTACCATCAGGAGAAGTCATAACCATACTGCCGGCTACCTCGGTTGTCCTACTGACCGCTGCAAAGAGTCTGAGTTCGGGGGACCAGGTTACACCGAGCCACTCATTATTGGCAGGACTCGTTCGGTTGGTCCAGGCGATTCCATCAGGGGAAGTGGCGATATGATTATTACCTGATGTTCCCACTGTAGACACCGCGACCAGGAGACCGAGTTCTTTGGACCATGTCGCATCAAAGAATTGATTATCCAAGGTGGTCCGAGCGGTCCATATGATACCATCAGGAGAGGTCATAATACGGTTGAGGGAACCACTTGATGCAACGGCCACAAAGAGCCCCAATTCTGGGGCCCAGATGATTCGTCTGTATATAATATCTGATGGTGTGGCACGGATCGTCCAAGTGAACCCATCAGGAGAAGTCATCGCCCTGAATCCATTGGCACCACTGGTGCTAGTGACAGAGGCAAAGAGACCGAGTTCGGGGGACCAGGCAACTCCTGCCCATGTGGAAGTATCATTGGCACTTGTCTGTGTGGCCCAATTATTCGTGGACAGAAACACACTATTCTGCGAGACACGAAGATCACTGGTCGTAGAAAACGTGAGGGTCTTGGTATTCGTATTTGTAGTGATGATGACTCCGTTGCCACCACGGACATACAAGGTATCATTATTGGAATTGGCTCGAATCTCAGTATAGGATCCCGTGTTGGAGCGAGCCACGTTGATCGTGGGGAAACCAGTCTGGACAACCGAGTTGGCCTTATCGGAGACGGTGTTATAGAGGGTATCGACCTGTTTGCCTATAACTGACATAGCATCCTTTTAGTATCTCATATAGAGATGGGACATCACCTGAGCATGGGTTAATCCTTGCGCGATGGCGCCCCACACTCCTACTGGCCTGGAGGTCATGGTCTTACCTGGTGCGACGGCCGCATGGATACCTAGTTCGGGGGACCACGCTAGACTCTTCCACGTTCCTGATAATCCAACGATGCCCCTCCATGTGATCCCGTTGAATGAGAGTGCAACCTGACTGGTTCCAGAATCGGCCACCGCCACAAATGCTTCAAATTGAGGATTCCATACCACTCGCGTACCGGCAGTGAATCCTGCGGGATAGGTGGATGCCTGCGTCCAGGTGAGACCGTCGGGGGAGTATACCATATCATTACCGACAGCCACAAAGAGTCCAAGTTCAGGGGACCAGGAAACACCACCGTATGTGGCAGCCCCCGCAGGTAATGAGCGAAGTGTCCAATTGATACCATCAGATGAAGACATTGCTTTATTAGCGGCAGAAAATCCCAGTGCCACCAGTAACCCCAATTCCTTTGACCAGGTAACACAGGTGAAATTATCATTAGGTGTCGTCTGGGCCGTCCAAGCGGTGCCATCGGGGGAGGTCATGATATGTTTATTCACATCAGCGGCCCCAGTGCTTCCAGCGACCGCCACAAAGAGTCCAAGTTCTTTGCACCAAATGACATCAGAGTATGGATTATTCACGGTGGTCGTCCTGGTAATCCAGGTGATACCATCAGACGAGGTCATGGCTCTGTTAAGGGAACCGCTGCTTGATACGGCAACAAAGAGACCGAGTTCAGGAGACCAAGCAACTGAGTTCCATGAGTTATTATCAGGTACTGTTCGGAGCGTCCAAGTCGTACCATCAGGAGAGGTCATAGCCTGAAACCCCGACGCATCGGCTGCGAGGGCTAATGACACAAAGAGACCGAGTTCAGGAGACCAGGCGATGGAGGATGAGGAAAGTGAATCCTGAGAACCGGACCATGTGGTCCAGTTATTCACAGCCATCAATGCACTATTTTGTGAAACGCGAAGGTCGCTATTCGTAGAAATGGTCAAGGTACGGGGACTGGCGTTCGGGGACAGTGACACGCCGGCACCACGGATATTCAGGATATCTGTATTAGAATTGGCTGTGATGTTACGATAGGAGACCGAGTTGACAGGGTTGGTCAAGGCCACATTGACCGTGAGGAATCCAGTCTGTACGGATCCGTTGGCCTTATCGCCAACGGCGGTGACCTTGGAGTCCTTTTGATTGCCTATAAACGACATGTTATGTCAGTTCCAGACCTGACGCGATAACATGGGCCCCACCGGCAAGTGACACCGACACCTTCAAGGCATCAGCGGCATTTAGAATCATCTTCTGGTCGATTCCCACAGGGATGAATGAAGACCCTGCATAAATTGTGACATTGGCTGCCAGAAAATAATCAACGGCCGAACGAGTGATCCACACATTACTGGTGATAGTGGTATTAGATTTGTTGGCAACCGAAATACCCATGAGGGTAGTCTTGGTAGCCGCAGGTACCACATAAATGGTATTCCCTGCTACTGTAATATCGACATTAGCTGCGGAAATGAATGTTTGTCCCATATGGTCCCTTTATGTGTCGGTGAAATTATGTGAAGACCAGCGCCATCAGTAGGGCTTGTCCATTGGCATCAAATTGCGTAAGACAATTTCCTGTAAGTAGACGGATGCTGCCGGTATTTATTGTTGCAGTATTGGCAACATTCAATGACTCTCCTGCATGGGTCAAATAGAGCAGGGTGTTACAATTGAGTTGGGGCCCATCGGTCAGATTGTTGGCAATGGCAATCAGGCCTGACACCGACACCACCTGCTCACCAAAAGTATTTGCATTGCTAAGTTGATTGATAGCCATTAGCGTTTCCTTATATTACCAAGTTCACTGACCAGGGTTCTCAGTTCAGACATTTCACGTTCAATCGTATTGAGCCGTTCCTTTGTTTCAGCATGTTCCTGGGTCGTCCTGAGCATCTGACGCCGTGTGGCCTTGTAGCGCGTTAGACCCGCGACATCCGTATTTAAGACGGCTTTGGAATTCAGGTCTCTGACGAATTCACTGTTGGTGATTTTTACGGTCTCCATATTTAGTTCCTCATATTAGACTGCTGGTAACGCCACGACACGGAAATCACGTAGACGAGGCGCCTTTGTGGTGTCACTAGAACTCATGACCACTTTGATCGCAAAATGCTTGAAGGAGGTAAATGTACCATATTGCACACGATTATCAGCAAGATTGCCGGTACCTGGCGCAAACACAAAATCCTTGAAGTCCTGTTGGTTCAATGAAAGATTATTAACCCCTTGTATACAGGTCATGAGTTGGTAACCCTTGGAATCAAAGGAGTCTGAATCATCGGCACTCAGGATTTTGTAATACACATAGATCCCGGCCGTTGATGGTTTATAGGCACTAAAGAAGACTCGGAAATCTCCCCCATCCATCCCATCAGCCAAAGTCACCTTGCGAGTAATATAACGCGCCACAGAAGGTCCACCTGAAGGTGAGTCCTCGCCAGCCACGATAATGTTCGCGGTGGCATTAGAGGTAGGAATCGTGATTGTGATTGTTGGTGCTGTTGTGTAACCAGAACCCGCGATGTCCACCTGCACATTCGAGAGTTCATTAACAGTACCGTCCACATTGACCGTGTAGGTAATTTTGGCGTTTGCCCCTGTCCCGCCTCCTCCAGAAATCACCACAGCGGTCTGGGTGACGTTGGCAGACGTCCATGTGTTACTGGTATCGGTGACCACAAAGGTATTATTACCCAGAGTCCACCCCAGAGTATTCACAAGGTTCTCGATAGCCAATACGCTCAGGCGATCCAAGTCCACCACAGGGCTGATATCGGCATTTTGTGAAGACAGGAGGCATTTTAACTTGAATGAGTTGACCGAGGATGTAGCGACCCGGCGCCCCAAGGTATCATCGAAGTAGACGTTCTCGCCAAGTTGCATGTACTTATAATCTTCCACGGTGCCTGTACTGGTTGTCGTGGAGAATAGGGTCGTGATAGATGTATTAGGCAGATGGAGATTTCCTGAAGTCACATAGAAGACATCCAACGGCACGTTAGCTGTAATCCCATTAGAACTCGACAAAACAAATCGCACATCCGCCGTCAGTGCAGGGTTGTACTGGGCATACATCAATCGAAATGCCAGATCCTGTTCCTGTATAGGATTCCAGGTCGTAGAATTCTGAGACTTAAAGAGCACCCCCAGGTATGGTTGGTCGGAAATCAATCGAGTCGACCCCAATACCTTTTTCCCAAGTTCAGAGATATACACTTCATATTTCTGAGAGTTGGCCATGATGACGACGGCATACTCGGACCCTTGGGGAAGATACACAGGTCCATCAAACACCACTTCGGTGTATATCGTAGCATCATCGAATGGATTGCTTTGTGCTGTATTGGCAATACGGGCTGCTAGTGCGGTCTCAGAGACCGTAATGATTTCAGTTGAATTTATCACCCTGTCAGACCCAGGGATAACCTGTGAAGAGTGGGGGAACCCGTTGACCACTGGGCGCAATTGAATCTGGACAGGAATATTTGGATCCTTAGATTTGAACAGTAAACGGATACCTGTAAGTTGGACACCCTCCGGATGAAACTTTTGGTCAACCAAAAAGGTCTGGGCCAATGGATCCCAGTAACCTATTTGAGTACGACCTACGACCGTATCGGTGACCTTTGTGGTGACCACGGTTTGACTCTGGCCTAGGATCGTTCGCTGAATCGTCGGAACCTTTGTGGAAATCACAGTATTATCTACGGTCTGTAGAAGACCCTGGGCAAAATACTTGACGGATCCATTCGTTCCAGATCCGGTCGTGATACCCTGGTTCAGAGAGTCTACTAATTCAAAGGCACGTTCACCTGTACGGAATCGAACCTCACTCGTAGAAGGAATGATAAAAACCCCGGTGCACTCTCCACGGAAATCCGTCACCAATGGACCAAGTGAGTAAGAGGTATTTATGGTAGGAGTACCGTTGGCCGCCATGGCAGTAAATGTTAAGTTGCGTGTAATGTAGTTGTATGATGTAATGGTCGAACTGTGCCCGGCACCATTGGATGAAGTGAAGAAAATTTCTTGCCCAACATAACTGGTGTTGGATATACCATTGTTGGAATTGGCTATCTCATGAGCAAGGAAAATACTGGACACATTCGGTTGTGTGACGAAACCAGACTTATGATAGTAGCCTATAATTTTGGAATTGGCACCTGATGTTGTTCCGACAAGGTACGTGGCACCTGCGTCGGCCCGCATAAAGTAGGCATTGGCCACGTTTGCATCATTACCACCTTGTACATTGACCACAGACACATTGGTGCAGCCAGTTTCATTACGGCTCAGTACGATCAACCCTGTGGCGACATTGGCCGCAGCGGCACCGTCCCACACACGGAAACCCTCGGAATTCTGGTATGTATCGGTATACTTGACGGTGTTGCTGGCGACTCTGATGATATTTGGCAGATTGATATAGCCCTGCACCTGTGTGCCATCGAAGTAGGACCAAAGTTGGGTATTAGGTGCAAGCATCTTTCCAATAAACAACACGCCACGGGAACGGATGTATGGCACTATCGATGAATCGATGACTTTATTCCCAATCGATTGGGTAATCGTTGAAGGAACAAATGAGGTCGTGATGCCTGTACGGACTTGTGACTGTGTGAGTTCTGCGGTGGTTCGAGAGACCACATTTCCAAAGATAGGAACATAGTGGCCAATAGGACCCTGCCATCCGATTTGTCCAGGGAAAATCAGATTGGTGCCCAGGTTACTGGTACCAGACCATAGGGTCTGCCATGAATTCCATGTGGTACCGAATATCTTCCCTGGGTTGATTGTCTCAACGGCGGCCGCCAAAGCAGCCCACGCATCATTATCACCAGTCAAATTAACAAGCACATCAGGGGCTTGGTTAGTATCCACCCACACATCAGAAGAAGGATCCAATTGGATCTGCCCGATAAAGGACACGGTATTGAAAGGATTAACACTGATGGCCTGCGAGACCGTAGACTGGTCAATCAAGGTGTTGGAGGTATAGTTCATCGTCACCAACGCACCAGTGCGTCTGTAGTTCGTTGAATTAGGGGTATCTAAAGTCAACAAAAGGTCTTTCGAGGCATAGGGTGGACGCATTTCCTGTTCTTGCGTATCCATGGCACAATGGTAGTCCTCATTGAGCACATCCCCGATGGAATGCCCTGTAAATGGATCGACCATGATACCATTCTTGAATCGGCTGAGTCCCAAGTCATCAGTGATTTCTTGGTTCTTGGCGGCTTGCTCCAGCATATTCAAGGAGGTATAGTATTCCATGTTTGAAATGCGCTTTTCTAAGGCACCGATATCCCGCATCGTATAACGACGATTATCCACATATCGCTGTTGGATATCGGCAGTATTCGCGGTGTAAGGAGGCAGTATCAATGTGTACAAGGTCATGGCGTTGTCTTTGTCGCTAGGTGGCACAGGGAAGAGTGACGGTACACCTTGAATGACCTCAAAGTTGCGATTCTTCGTCAGTACCAACTTGTCGATACGCGCCAAGTAATAGGAGAAATCTGTTTCAAAACTTAGGCCGGAAGTTGGGAATAATTCTTCACCGAAGATGCCGACCGTCTCGGCGTCATTTCGACGAGGACGGAAATCGACACAATCACGAAGTTGATATACATGCCCTGATACTGTTGAAGTATACGTAGGAACATTCGCATAGGCTACTCCGCCCGCAATGTAAGAATCCACAGTCAAATATCCGAGACCTGAGTGAGTAAAGTAATCGAGATAAATGGCCACATTGCCTGATGGACCTGAAGAGGTCGGTTTCAGGGTAACGGTTGCGTGATCGTATGAGTTATCCTTTTGTCCCGAAGCGAGCGTGTAACGAGAGGTGATATTGACCGCACTCGCTATGTTGGCCGTTGTGGGTTGCTTCTTACCAAAGTCATAGATCGCACGAAGTTTTGTGACATCTGAGGTGAACACGGACTGTGGGGTTCCAGGCTTCCTGAGGGCCAACCATGCAGCCGAGTTGGCATACGCAGTCAGTTGAACACCATTGGCACCACCGGACTGGGAATACCATTGAACCAATCCTTTGCTGTCAGTAATGGTCGTACCTCCAGAAACATCTACTGTAGTGATCGTGGCAATTTTACTGCTCTTGCTACGAAGAATGCCTCCAATCGTATGGGAATAAGGCAGACGCACCTTGACATACACATCGGCGGTCGCCGTCGCGGCATCAGGCACATTGATCGTCCAGGTAGAAGCATTGGCGGCCGTTGAGACTGTGATGTTATTATTTCGAGGATTACCTGTTGAAAAATTGATGACCTGGTGAGCCGCAACACCTGCGGTTCCTGAGCGCATGACCACGAGAATGTTGTCTTGTGCATCCGTACCCGACAAAGGGGAACCAGTCAACACAGAGGTGATACCAGTGGCACTCGTCAATGAAATAACATTGGCCACGAAACTGACCCCTGGATATATCTTGCGTCCAAAGAATTCCGAACTGGTGATTGGTAGTCCCCCAGACGCGGCAGCGCCGGCTTGATCTGCGATAGTAGGATAAGGGAACTGGAACAGCATACGATTGAAGCTGGTATCTGTGATGAACGCCCCCTGGTAAGGGTCGACGGCCACGGCTTCCTTGGAACTGATGTCTACATCAGCAGAGGTTCCAAATACATTCGCTACAGTAGTATTGGCCCAAACGATACTCTCAGCATCCTTCAATTCATAGTCCAAACGGAATTGGGTCATTGACCCAGGAATACCAAAAGAGAAGGTTTGTCCAGCCTGTAGTGTGGCGATCTTGGTGGTACCGTCATAAGATCCAATCGTGCGGTATTCCGCTTTGGGAACTCCGGCATTTGCGGTGACGGTGAGTTTGACCCCCACATACGCATTCGAGACAGCGGAGAACAAGGTACCCAGTGCAATCGTCGTGGTCGTTCCTGTGGTGCTTGAATTGGTGATCGGACTGGACCCCACATTCGCATCAACGGTGTAAGCGCGCCAGATGCCAGTGGAAATTGAGGTACCATTGGCACCACTATCATACTCTAAGGCTCTGATACGAAGGGAACCAATGGCTGTATTTGAGGCCGCAGTCGATGTGACCACATTGATACTTGCGGTGTTGACACAATGAATCATCCCGGCTTGCAAGTTTTGAAGAGGAAGTGCTCCTACGAGTTTTGTGAGATTGATGTAGTTTTGATAATCGACTGTTATTCCATAGTTCGCCACATTCGTCACACTACGAGACCGGTCAGACTTGACTACTGTGGGGGCAATGGTTTCAAATTCATATCCTTGGACATAGGCTTTACCAGATTCAACAACGATGTTATAGGCATTGGACAAGGTTGCATGAGCCTGGGGTGAAACCTTGAATGGATGCACTGTGAAAGACCCCGATTGGTCATTGGTGCGCCGTGCCAATGTATCCTCAAGCACCGAATAGGTCGGATACACGACCTTTTTGGTCAATGTTCCGGCCGAGACACGAATCAATTCAATAAACTTGGAATCGTCTGTTGAGGTAAGGGATCGTTTGGATAGCGTTAGGGTTACCTGGTATCGATCTGCACCTTGAGCCTGATAATTTGAGGAATCTTGAGCGGGGTCCAACAAAGACGCATCAGCCGAGGCAGTAATAATGGCATCATCAAGCTGGAGACCTACACGATAGGTAGGTGTAGTGGTATAGGCTTCCAGAATAACTGTCTGTTGAGTTACCTGAACGAAGTAACCTCCAATAAAAAATACCCCATCTTGAATGGAACAAATTGAAGAGTTGCCGGTTATACTGGAGATGCCTGGGAAAGGAACAACACTCGTTAAGAGTCTAACACTATGACTTGCATCCTCAGTAACAATCGGTTGAACCAAGGTCACAGGAAAATGCTGTCCGGACAGATATTTAACGATCAAAGTGGTTGGTGTGGTATCTGTTGACTCTTGGGCCGCAATCACATAGGCACGAACTCCTAAACCATCACCGTCAGTGATGTGGGTTCCAATCCAATCTGATAATACGATGGGGTTGCCAGTAGGGTCTGTTGCTTCAACGGCCACATAGTAGACGCCCGTGGTTTCCAGGGTAGTCTGCCCGCCTGTGACAATGGAACCTTCGGCAAAGATATTCTTTCCGAACGATGAGATTTGATTCTGAAGAATCGTTTGGCTCTGTGTTAATTCACGGGCCTGCACCGCATAGGAAGGCTTGAACAGAATACGGTGGTAATTCTTGTCTGCATTAAAATCATCATCGTAGGGATTGACGGATAAATCAATGGCCATTATCGTGGTATCCTTTTAGCTATGGCGAGGAATTATATGATGTTTATAAAGCATAGAGCCAACATGAATCGCAATGCTATTTTTATCAACTCACCTTGCCCTGGTGCACGGACAACAGGCGCACGGTTTTCGGTATAAACGATGTCGCCTGTTTCAGGTTCCAAGTCAGGATTCGTGTATGATACCACGGTACGGGAGCTCCCAGAGGTTGCCCCAATGAGCGCGGTACCGAGCACCGGGGCGCCCTGGGTCCCGATGCACTCAATTGCATTGGTGAGTGTCACATCCGAAGCATATCCTGAAAAAGTCGCGGTCGCTAGGCTCGCCCCTTGATAGACTGGCTCATCTTGTGTATATGCTGCTCCTGACACAAGGGTCAATCGAGTGGCCATGGTGACCGCAAGGTCGGCGGATACT
>Ga0315283_10006595_pt1 | contig 10372 bp, 9 predicted proteins | sample YL17G09_0_MG_FD_204541 | JGI IMG/M metagenome (GOLD analysis project Ga0315283, IMG submission 204541) | Sediment microbial communities from Yellowstone Lake, YNP, Wyoming, USA - YL17G09_0 | ecosystem: Environmental > Aquatic > Freshwater > Lake > Sediment | place: USA: Wyoming | collected...
AAACGCCGGCCTTGGAAGTGGTCACCTCCTCTTCCAATTCCACTTTCTGTCCGTTCAGAAAAAAATGCAGCCCCACCTCCTTGACGGCCTTGCCCTGGAGGTTGGTGATCGTGCCGGAGACGATGAGTGTGTCCACCGGACCGTATGGCTTTCCGGAGGTCTGCATTTCTCCGGCCCAGACACAGGTCAGCCCTAACAGGAGAATAGTTAATAAGCCAACGACACCTGCCCACTTTCGCTTCATAGGTTGTCCCCTTTCCTAATCCTTATTTAACCAGAATTGGCATCCCCATTATCGGCCAGATGGTCACGATAGCGATAGCCAGAACAATCAACAGCACAATGCTGGCTGGGATGCCGGCTCCAAAGAATTCTCTGGTGGTGAACTGCTTGGACTCATAGGCCATGGCATTAGGGGCCGCACCGATCAACAGAATAAAAGGCATGCCGGCCGTGACCAAGGCGGCGTAAAAGACCACTTCCGGAGTTACCCCCAGATATTTGGCGATGACCAGGGCCACCGGCAAGGAGATGGCGATGGCGGCCACGTTCATGATGAAGTTGGTCATGATCAAGACGAAGGTGGCGATGCTCATGACAAAGACCAGCCAGTGGGATTCCTTGAACATGGTCAGCCAGTTGACGGCCAGCCATTGGGCCGTGCCCACCTGCCAGAGGCAGAAGCCGATGCTCATGGCCCCGCTGAACAGGAAGATGATGTTCCAGGGGACTTCCTCCAGTTCCTTGACCGTCAATAGGTTGGTCATGAAAAAGAGCAGTCCGGCCACCAGGATAATGGCCGACCGGTCCAGGCTCTTCATGGCCGGGACAAAGGATTGGAGGGTCATGGCAATGACTACCCCGATGACGCAAAGGATAACGAAGATTTCCTTTCCGGTAATGGGGCCCAACTGTTTATACAAACCTTCGGCCTTCTTCTTTAATCCTTCGATCCGCGGTTTTTCGGGTTTAAAGAAAATGATCAGAATAAACCAGATCACAAAAACCATGACCCAACTAAGGGGAATGAGGTAGATGGAAAGATCAAAAAAAGTAATATCCTTGCCCGTGAACTCCTTGAACATCCCCACCCCGGCCGGGGCCCGAGCCGAGCCCAGCATGGTGGCGATGCTGCCGGCCCCGGCGGCATAGGCCATACCGATAAAGAGGGCCTTGCCGAACTTGGTCGGCCGGTCCCCCTCCCCATAGAGGGAGTAAATGGCCATGAGGATGGGAAAGACCGTGGCGGCCGCGGCCGTGTGGGCCATGAAATGGGCCAGGGCGGCCACGAGAATCATGGACCCCAAGAGAATAGTTTTGGTGTTTTCCCCGATAATGGCCAGCATTTTATAGGCCAGCCGCCGGGTCAGGCCGGACTTGGTGAAGGCAAAGCCGATCAGCAGGGAACCAAAGATGAACATGACCGAGGGATCCATGAAATCTCTGAAGGCTTCCTTGGCCGGCCGGATCCAGAACAGGGCCTGAAAAAGACCGATGGCAATGCTGGTCACCCCGATGGGGGCCACTTCGAAGACCCACCAGATCCCGGCCATCAGAAAAAGCCCCAGAGCCGCCTTGCCCTGTTGCGAGATGGGAAAGTGCTTGCCGGTCGGGTCCACGGCATCCGGCAGCGAAGGCATAAAATAGAACCAGAAAAAGAGACCCAGCCCCAGTAAGATAAAAAAAATCCGCTTCCAGTTGATGCGCTTGTATATGGGGGCCAGTTTGATCTCATCGGGTATTTCGGGAAGCCCCGCGGAAACGACCGGTTTTTTCTTTACGTCAGCCATATTTATCTTCCTCCTTATCAGTCGCCCATTACCAGGTTGGCGATTTCGTTAAAGATCTCATTCAGCCGGATCACCCCTTTGATCGTCCCTTGCTCGATGACCGGCAGAAGCTGGAGATGCCGTTCCATCATGATGTAAATCGCTTTGATGATGGATTCGTCCGGGCTGACCGTCTCCTTGACCGGCGACATGATTTCGCTTACCGGCTTCTGGGCTTCATCCTTTACGCCTTCGGTAAACAAACCCTCAAAAAAAACCGGGGTGTCCCACTCTTTGGACATAAAATTATTGGAACGAAGGAATTTTTTTTCAACGCCCCGGATCAGATCTTCCATGGTCAGGGAACCCATGAGCTGGTATTTCTCATCGAAAACCAGCAGCGTGGTGGGCTCCATCTTGCCCGCCAGACCTAAAGCGGTGGTTTTTACAATGGCGATGGCCTGCTTAATCGTAAACCAGTAGGGAATATGCGGATAATCCGTCAGAGGGATCATCAACTCCCCCACCTTTTTTTCGTGCGGCATGGCAATACCTCCTTGAGGGGTTAATCTATTTATCGAGCTTCTCTTTAGTACGAAAATAAACCAGGCGAGAGGCCAGAGGCCATGGGCTATGGGCTAAAACACAAATCTACCCATTGCCCATTGCCCATCGCCTATAGCCCAGCCAACATTTTCATGCTTTGGCGTGCCCGCCCTGGGTATGGGGTTAGTATGAAAACACCCAATTTCACGGCTGAATCTCTATCGTTGGATAAAGCCCCTTTAAAGCGCCCTTGGCATAGGGCTGAATAGTATTAAAGGAGATATCCTGGTTTTTCTGGGCATGGCCCCGGTTCTTGACGCCGTTGAAATAGGCCCCATTGGCTTCCAGGATATGCTCGATCCGGTTGCGAAAGGCCTCGACAAAGGCCGCCCCGTTGCCCTGAAAGTGCAGGGCGCCCTGGCGGAAATCCTTTTTGATCCGGGAAAAAGAAGCCAGGGAGAGGCCCTGTTCTTTCAAATCCCGGGCATTTTTAATGTAGCCCCAGACGACATGGTTGGGGGGGATTTCCAGGGGGGTTTCCAGGTCGATGATCGTATGGGGCATGACGATACTCCCTTCCCCCACCCGTAAAGGACAGGTCTCACTCCCCCGCAAAAAGGAATTGAAACCGACAAATACTTTCTTCCCCAGGTGAGCGCAGATTACCTTGCCCCCATGGGCGGTAACGTTTCTTTCCTCCAGCCGGGACTGAATGACAAAGCAGTTTTCCTGGGCGTTGGCCCCTATGCCCAGCCAGGCGTCTTCCAAATAGGCCCGCTGGGCCACCAGACAATTCTGTTGGAGTCGGGTGGCGCCTTTGACCACGGCATAATTGTTGAGGGCGGCCCCAAAGGGCACCGGTATGGGGGCCTGCTGCTTGATCTGCTCATATACTTTCTGAAAATCCGGCTTGCGGGCATTAATAAAGTCGATGAACACCCCCCCCACCGGCTTTCCGGGCTGAAAATCGATGTACCGCCGGAGGACCTCACCGGGATACTGATAGTGAAAATCAAAGCCCTCCCCGTTCCGGACCCAGATGGTCCCCGGCTCCACCAGACCATGGCTGAGTTCACCCACCTGGACATAGGCAAATGCCCCGATGACGCAGTCATGCACGGTGGTCAGATCCACTGTGGCGAAAGGGGCCAAAAAACAGCCCTCCACCGTCGAGCCATGGATATTGGCATAGTGCAGGGATGCCGTATTCTGAATCAGGAACTCTTCCAGGTTTTCAGGGTCATGGGAAAAGCTGTGCACCAGGGTTTTGATGAGAAAGCTGTCCTTGATATGGATCACTTCATCATCATGGAGCGGGATCTCCAGACCCTTATAGCTGAAGACCTGTCCTTTGGACTTCAATTCATCTCCCCGGATATCACTTTTGTAAAGCACCGAATAATCCACGATGCATTTTCCTAAGAAATAACTTCCGGCCAGACTGGAGCATTTAAATCGGAAATAAAGAGGATGGTGAGAAGTCAGCCCATAAAAAGCATAAAACTTTCCGAATTGAGCCGTCGGGATGATGTGGCGAATAGCCGGAGCCACATCAAAGGCAGGTTCTCTAAGGTTGATGTTGACCCGATTAATAATCCGATCGATCAATTTTTCGAGCTGCTTCATGCCTCCTCCTATTCCCAAGGATCCCTATTTTTCCGGAAAAATTCGATTCGTGGACAAACTTGTAACAAAAAAAATACTTTTTTTCAAGAAAAAAATAGTGTATACATAATAAAAATTAGTAGTTAAATTATCTGTATCTATTATTAATACATCACTGTAAATTATTTAAACACTATGGGCGACAAAATCCTGATTATTGATGACGAACCCGAATTGCTGGAATTACTCAAATTAGTCATTGAGGATAAGACCAGTCACCAGGTAGTAACCACCACCAATCCCTTGCAAGCCCCGGCGCTTTTAAAAGAAACTCCTTTCGATCTGGTAATAACTGATCTTAAAATGCCCCACCTGGGTGGGATTGAGCTGCTCGAGACCATTCGCAAAACTGACCCCGGCTTACCGGTGATCATTTTGACCGCCTACGGAACCATTGAATCGGCAGTGGAGGCCCTCCAGAAAGGGGCCTTCAGCTATGTCACTAAGCCCTTTAAGATTGACGAAATCCTGATCAACATCGAAAAGGCCCTGGTTTTTGAACGAATTAAGAAAGAAAATATCAACCTCCGCAGGGAGTTGGACCTGAGGAGGCGGTCCCCTTTCTTGATTGGGAAGAGCCCGGCCATGAAAAAAGTCAATCAGACTATTCTGGAGGTATCCCTCAGCGAGGCGGCCATCCTGATCTCCGGGGAATCGGGTACAGGTCGCGAATTGGTGGCCAAGGTCATTCATCTTCAAAGTCCCCGGAAGGAAAAGAATTTTGTGACCTTAAATTGTTCCGCCATCCCAGAAAACCTGGTGGAAGGAGAACTCTTTGGCTATACCGCCGGGACCTATCCGGGGACCCTACAGGACAAGAAAGGACTGGTGGAGGAGGCAGAGGAAGGGACGCTTTTTTTAGATGAGATCGGGGAATTGAATCTTTACAACCAGACCAAGCTGCTGCGACTCCTGCAGGAGGGGGAATATAAGTCCCTGGGAAGCAACCGCAGCCAATGGGGCAATCTGCGCTTCATGGCCTCCACCGGTCAGGATTTAAAGGAAAAGTTGAAACGAAGGGATTTCCGGGAAGATTTATACTATCGCCTTTCGGTGATCCAGATTCCTCTCCCCCCACTCAGGGAACGGAAGGAGGACATCCCGGCCCTGGCCCAACATTTTCTGGAAAAATACGGGAGGATCAATCAGAAAGAAATCCGGGCTATTCACGAGGACGCACTGGGGGTGCTCCGTTCCTGGGACTGGCCCGGCAATATCCGGGAATTGGAAACCGTTATTGAACGGGGGGTTATTTTCTGCAAGTCCGAATTCTTAACTATCTCGGATTTGATCCTGCCGGACCGCCCCACCTCCACCCTGCTGGCCATCGAAGAAGAACTTTTCAGCCGGCCGATCAAGGAAGCCCGCGAACGACTGGTCTCCCACTTTAACGCGGAATACATTAAAAGGGTCCTGGTCAAATACAAGGGCAATGTATCCCTGGCAGCCCAGGAGATCGGTCTCAAGCGTCCATACCTGCATCGCCTGATGAAAGAAAGCGATATAAAGTCCAAGACGTTCAGGCAGATCGACTAAGGATTAAAGCGCCCTGCCCGGGAAGGGCACCCGAAAAGCATGAAAATTCCAAGTCCCCCCACCCCTCAATCGTTCGACTGAGCCCTTCGGCCCTGAGCCTTTTCGACAAGCTCAAGGCCCTGAGCGCCAAGCCGAAGGGCTCACGACGAAGTCCCCTCCCATCAGGGGAGAGGAAGTTTAAGCCTTGGGCGGTTTCCTTTGACTCCCTCTCCCCTCAGGGGGAGAGGGCTGGGGTGAGGGGGGGGTCAGAGGCAGTTAAAGGCAATTTTCCTATTAACCCCCCCTGGCCCGATAGGCCACCCGCGAAGCAGGCAAAGTGCGGAAGAAGGGTCCAAAAAACCTATTCGCGTCCTACCAACCTTTTTCTTCCAACAATTTTTTAATCTTTTCCTCGGTATGTTTTTCCACCAGGAGCATTTTTTTGGCCTGAGCCTTTTTGATCTTTTCCGTCAACTGGCTCAAGTCCGCCGGTTTTTCCAGAAAATCCATGGCCCCCAGTTTCATGGCCTCGATGCCCTTCTCCACGGTGGCCTGCCCGGTCAGCAGAATCACCTGAAGATCCGGCTTTTTTTCTTTAAGAATTTTCAAGGTCTCCAGGCCGTCCGTCCCCGGCATCATCAAATCCAGGATGATGACATCAAAGGATTCCTGTTCCACCTTCTTCAGCGCCTCCGCGCCGGAACTGGAAGTGGCCACCTCCATACCTCGGGTACGCATCCGTTCGGACAGGGTATCCAAAAAATCAACCTCGTCATCGACCAGCAACACTTTCTCGGACATGGTGTTACTCCTTTCTATCATTCGATATCGTGGCCTCCCCCAGCAGGAGAGGTCTTTTCCTAATGATCTTTGCGGAAGGAAAGAATGATTTCCCCGGCCCCGGGATCCATCCGCAAATCGACCTGCAAGGCTTCCATTATAGCTTTTTCCCTGCCGGAAGGAAAGGCCTCCGAAGCAGAGATCGGCCAGACTTCCGGAACAGCCAACCGTATTCGGATGCCGTCTTCCGTCGATTCGGGAAGGAGACGGACCGCCTTATGACCGGCGCTCAGGAAAAAATCCAGACACAACCAGATGAGGTCTTCCAACAGGAAGGAGTTGGTGATCAAGGTTACCGCCTGCTCCGGCATTACCAGCTCCACCCGCGCCTCCCGCCTGGAGGCCAAACGTTGAGCGATGGAGGTGATCAGCTCCAATGTCTCCCCCAGGTCGATATTTTTTGAAGGTTCGTCGGCGCTGTGAGCGAAACGGTTCATCCGCTTGACCAGCTCGTCGGCCCGTTTAACCTGTTTCATAACCTGACCGGCCAGGGATTTCAACCGTAACGGATCGATCGGCCTCCCTTTTTCCGCCAGCAACATGAAATCCTCCAGCAACCCGGCGTTCTCGTTGATGATCGCCAACGCGTTTTTGATCTCATGGGAGATGGAGGCCGACATCTTCCCGAAGAATTGAAACCCTTCCCGGGCAATGATTTCCCACTGGGCCGTCATACGCTGTTCCTTTTAGATTTTAGTAATCTCGTTTAGTTTATCAATGAGCAGGCTCAGGTCAACCGGCTTGATCAGATAGTAGGCCTCTCCGGCCTCGGCGCTGCCGATCATAAAATCCTCCTCAGACCCATGGCCGGTCAGAAAAATAAATTTCATCCGGGGGTCCTTCTCTTCAAGAAGCTTTTTCAAGGCCAATCCGCTGATCCTGGGTATCTTTACATCCAGGACGGCCACGGCGTAGCGTTGGTTTTCCACCTGCTTCAGCGCCTCCTCACCCGTGGTGACCCAGTCCGCCTCGATGCCCCGGAAGGACAATCGCTCGGCCAGCGTGGAAACCAGTTCGGCCTCATCATCCACTAACAGTATTCGCATCGATTTCTCTGCTCCTTTTTTCAAATTTTAGCGGCAAGTGCACCGCAAATCGCGTCCCCTTGCCCACTGTACTCTCAACCTGGATGGACCCCCCCAGTTCCTGGACCAGGCCGTAGGTGATAGAGAGGCCCAACCCGGTGCCACCCTGGCTGGCCTTGGTGGTAAAGAAAGGCTCAAAAACCCGTTTCAGATCCTCCGCAGGGATGCCGCGGCCGTTGTCGATAAAAGTCACGGAAACCGATCGCTCATCGACCCGCCGCAAGAGGATGTCCAGTCGCCCCCCGTCCCCGATGGCCGCCAGGGCATTGTTGATGATATTCAGAAAGATCTGCTGCAGCTTGCCCCGGTCGCTTTCAAAAGGCGGGATTTCCCCCTGCACCTGCACCGAAACCGCGATATCCCGGTATTCCGCTTCCTTGCCGATAAAACCCAGCACTTCCCGGACCACTTCCTCCAGGTTGATCGTCTGGATGCTGACCTCCATATGGCGGGCAAAGCGCAGCAAACGACGGGTAACGGCGGCACAGCGTTCCACGGAGGAGATGATGGAATCCATCAGGGCGATCAGCCGTGGTTCGGCCTGAAATTCTTTTTTGAAGGAAAAAATATCCTTAATCAACCCGGCCTTTTCGTTGATGATGGCCAGGGGATTGTTGATTTCATGGGCCACCCCGGCCGCCAGGCGGCCGATGGAAGCCATCTTGTTGGCGTACTCCACCTTGTGCAGCATAGCCACCCGCCGTTGATCGGCCAGGTAAATCTGCTCGACCAGGTAGGTGGCCGTCCCCAGGATGACGACCAAGATGACCGCGATGCTCAGGCCCAGAAACCCGAGGAGCTCCACCCGGGTCCAGTACCATTCTTTCATCAATTCTTTTCTTTGTTTGACGATCATCAAAATAAACGGGGAATCGGCAATGTAGGCATAGCCGACGATCAAGGACTCCCCTTTCAACGTGCGTTCTTCCAGCACTTCGGTTTTGGACGAAAAGGTGGGTATCGGCAGGGCGATATCCTGGAGGACGGGACCGTAGAGTCGGGAGGGGGTCTGGAGCGCTCCCCGATGGTTGATCAGCAGGGCATCCCCCGAACCGCTGATCTCCAACCCGGAAATCAATTGGTTGAAGCGTTCCATATCCAGGGTGGCCCGCAGGAGATGGTAGGAACCGTCGGTCAACTGATGCTTCACGGCAATAACCAGGTGCGGCATCCGTCGATATCCCAGGAAGACGTCGCTGATGTAGTGCCCCTTTTGGACTGCCTGCTGGAACCATTCCTGGTCTCGGTAATTTTTCCCGGCCAGGGGATAAGGACCGGCATAGGTCCTCTGGTTCCCTTCGGCATCGATGATCCCCAGGTCCACAAACCCCCCGAAGCTTTGTTTCAGGTTTTCTAATATCTCTCGCAGTTGTCCGGAGTTCCCGAAATCCCGACAGGGATGGAGCCGGGTAATAAACTGGATGGCCGACAGCCTTTCATCCAGGAAAAAGGTCACCGACCTTCGGGTATTGGAGACCAGCCGGGCCGTTCGCAACCGGATTTCCGACTCGATCCCTTTCCGGGTGGCCCGATAGTCCAATACCGTGATAAAGATCAACGGCACCAGGGAAACCCCGACGGTCCATAAAACGGCCAGCAGCCAGATCCTCCGGAAATTAAACAGTTGTTTCTGCGGACCGGAGGCCACGTCGTAATGGTCCCAGAATTTCGGCTTCCATTTGCCTTCGTTGAACATTGGGTAGCTATCCTATCATAAATTTATAGCATAGGAATTTGCATTTTATTGGCCATCAAGGAATATCCAATATCCAAGTGGGGATTCACGTTCGCTCAATCATTGCGGGCAGATAGGTTTGCCGGCTTTGCTTTCCGGAATCGCTACGGTCCTGCATGTCGAAGGCCTTTTCCTTCATTATTGGATATTCCTTGTTGGATATTGGACATTCAGTTTTTTTAGGTTCATCATTGTCTTCTTTTCCTGAATTTTGGCGTTGGCTTTCTTCAGGGTCTCGCTCAACAGATCGATATCGACCGGCTTTTGGAGATAGGCAAAGGCTCCCAGATTCATACAGACCTCCCGGTCAGCCTCAGACCCGTGGCCGGTGAGCATAATCACCTCGATATCGGGGTTGCTGGATTTGACCCGCCGCAGGACCTCGATGCCGTCGATGCCGGGCATCTTCAGGTCCAGGATCATGACCTCGGGTTCGTCGTCTTTGATGAGCGACAAGGCCGATTCTCCGTCATAGGCCACAGCCGATCCCATTTCTCGCAACAGCAGCCTTTCCGAAAGGGTCTGGACAAACTCCCGTTCATCGTCCACCAGCAGGACCTTGGACGGGGCCTCGAAATTGTATTTCCGGTAAATGTCCGCCTGATGAAAACCCTGGCCGACTTGGGTGGCCACGGACCGGACTCCCGGGACCTGGCCGGCGATGGACCGGAGTTCCTCTTCCAGTCGGCTCAGCATCAGGACGTGTTTGTTGATCGTCAGGGTAACCACCCCGTCCCGGGCGCTCACTCCCACCTGGTGTCCTTCCCGGGCCAAGGCCACTTCGGTCTGGGCGGCCAGTAAAAAATCCAAAACCGCCTTTTGGGATGCCGGGGAAGTCTCGACAATCGGCTGGGCCAGGTTTTTCTCAACCAGCCGCCCGATTTCGTCCACCGTCAGCTTATCGGTGGGGATGACCATGTCGTACAGGGAAGGGTCCCAAGGATCTTTTTTTTGAAACAGGGTGCCGATCCAGCCCCCCCGTTCCTCATCTTCCTTGCGAATCAGCCGCAGGGCCTCGCTGGTCAACAATCCCTTTTCCTCTTGGGCCCGGGCGACCCGGTATTTCAGGTCGGCAATCAAACACAGGTGCAGGACGTGGCTGACCTCCCGGGGAATCAGGATGCCGGAGAACCCGCTGAATATAAAATTATCTTCCGCCAGCAACTCCGCCATGGCCAGCTTCAGGTAGGCGATGGACCGCTCTTTCTCGTGGGTAA
>Ga0315283_10006596_pt1 | contig 10372 bp, 7 predicted proteins | sample YL17G09_0_MG_FD_204541 | JGI IMG/M metagenome (GOLD analysis project Ga0315283, IMG submission 204541) | Sediment microbial communities from Yellowstone Lake, YNP, Wyoming, USA - YL17G09_0 | ecosystem: Environmental > Aquatic > Freshwater > Lake > Sediment | place: USA: Wyoming | collected...
TGACCCGGGCTCCGGGCAATAATGCGGGCATCGGAGGGATCAAGGTCACGGCCCCCAACGGCTGGTTTGCGGTCCGTCCCTCGGGGACCGAGGATGTTTATAAAGTCTATGCCGAAAGCTTCAAGGGGGAAAACCATCTTCGCCAGATTGTGGAAGAAGCCCGGGAGTTGGCGATGAAAGCCTTTACGGAAGCAGGGGTATAAAAAATAGGGTCAGTCAACTACTTCCCAAATATTTTCTTGAAGGTGTCCCTGGCCTGATCCGTCGCTCCTTTCACTCCTTCGGTTGTTCTCTCGACGGCTCCTTTTTCTTTCCTCGGCGGGGCTTCCTTCCCGCCTCTTTTGGCGGTTTCGATGGCGGCGAGGCAAAAATCCTGCTCCGCCGTACCCTTGCCTCCGGCGATCGACCCGGCCAAACCGGCTAATTCGCCCCTGAGTATTTTCCCTACCACCAGGGACGTCTGTCCTGCGCTCACATCCAGAGCAGGTTTGGCCAGGGTTCCAGTCAGTTTCAGGGGCCTGGATAGGTCCCCAAGACCCCAATCCCCCGCCCCCTTCGTTCCAAGGGTGTCCTTAATCATGGGGTTAAAGGCAAAATTCAATTCCTCACTCTTCAAATTTACCGTTCCTTCCCCGACCACGGTGATAAAGCTCGTATCCAAGGCCAAAGCCGTGCTTTTGGCCAGGCCGTTCTTGATGTCGAAGAAGTTCACGAAGCAGTTGAGTTGCATCTCCGCGGCCTGCTGCTTCAAAGGATTCAAAAGCTGAAGCAGGTTTCCGGAGACACCGGCGCCCAAAAGGTCGATGAATCGGCGGTCCACCCGGCCTTTGTTCATGATCGCCTCGGTTTTCCCGGATAGGCCGGACATAAGAGAGGCCACCGAATTGCCCTTGCCCTGCAGGTCCAGGATCATGTCCACCTTGCCTTCAAAAAGATCCGTTACGCCGAACTCTTTCAGAAGCAGGCCCACGTCGAACCGGTCGATCTTGATGGCGGTCGCCAGGGCGGCCTCACCCCCCTCCGAGCGCAGATTCACGAACCCATCCAGGGATCCCCCGCCGATAACGGCCTTCAAGGGCTTCAGGACGAGGGTTCCATCTTTCAACCGGCCGTCAACCTGCAATTTTTCAAGAACTAGGTGGGGCACCAAAATTTTCTCGGCCGCGACCTTCACGTCTGCATCCAAGGCTTTCAAGAAATCGATTGGGAGGGGGTCATCAGGGAAAACCTTGCCCGCTTTCTTGGGCAGCTTGTCATCCTTTGCCGCCTTGGCTTCGGCTGCCGGTTTTGGAGGAATCAGACTCTTTAAATCCAGGAGGCGAGAGGAAACATTCCCCGAAACGTACGGTCGGGGACCCTTCAGGTTGATTTCCGCATTGCCCTGCACATCGCTTTTGTCCAGAACGATCTTGAGATCTGCAATTCGATAAACCTGGGGGGCGGGATCGGTGATCTGTCCCGAGATTTGCAAGGGGCCTTTTATCGGAATTGGCGAGCCCACCAGAGGCGATAGTTTGGTAAGATCCTTGCTCTTTACTTCCAGATTGAATTGAAACCCACGGGCGGCCAGGAGGTCCCGGACCTTGCCGTCAAGGGAAAAAGTGGTTTCCGCAACCTCGACCTTCAGATTCAGGGGCCACTCCTTGGCCGGGCCGGTGAGGGTCTCAAGGGAGCCGAATTTGGCAAATAGTTCGAAGGGAGCTTTGTTGTAGGCGCCCTTCCCCTTCATTTCAACGGGTTTGTCTGCGTCCATGGCGATGGAAAACGGATCGAGGATCAGGGCGTACGTTTTCCCGGACCGGGCATCCCGATAGGCGAGCCGTCCTTTTTCGATGAGCAGCTCGCGGACGAGAAATATAGGGGGGTCGATTTTCTCCTCTTTCCCTTTCTCCCTGGGTTGGGGCGGCCTGGCCCCCTTTCTCCTCTCAAAGGCCAGATTTGAAGCGCCGTCCTTGTTGAGTTCAAGCAGGATATCCGGCTCGATCAGACGGAAGCGGTTGATCTGGATCTTTCGGCTGAGGAGCGGGAAGAGGGCAACTTCAAGCTCAAACCGTTTGACTTGGGCCATCTCCGGCCGCGAACCCCAGGAGGCGTTTTGAAAGCTGATATTTTCGATGACCAAGGCCGGGGTGAACCCGACCTGCAATTTCAGGTCCCCGGTTAGCTTCAACTCCCGGCCGGTCGCCTCTTTGACCGCCCGGGCGATATAGGGCTTGAATTTGTTGTAATCATAGGAAAACAAAATGATCAGACTGGCGGCGATCAAACCGAGGAAAATGGCTCCGAAAATAACCAGGATTTTCTTCCAGGGCATGTTCCTTCTCCTTTCCGGTTTAGGGTTGAAATTCCGGATGATAATAAGGAATGGCATTCGCAACCGGCATTCCAATTATAAGTGGATTTTCAGAAGGAATCGAGGGAAATTCGGCGGGTCAAACCGCTTGGTTTTTTTTATGCCTTTTCGGAATGATAAAAAGAAGATAGAATAAACAAGGCGGGAAGGGATGCAACTGCGAATTGTTTTTTCATCTTCCTGCCGCCGGTTTCAGCGGGAGAGCGGGGAACGATGCCCCGCAGTCTGGCAAAAGAAGGAAGGCCGGCAAGAATCTTGGCGGGGGTGTTTCTTTTTCTGCTTCTCGTGGGGTGTGCGGCCCAGCGCGGCCCGGTTCTTTATCCCAACGAGCATTTGAAAGCAGCGGGGGAAGATCAGGACCGGCAGAATATCGCTGAATGCAACCGCCTGGCGGAAAATTACCTCAAGTCCCAGCCGGGGTCCGAAGCCGCCAAAGGGGCTGCCGGAGGGGCCGTCGCGAGAGCGGTCGTGGGCGGCGCGGTGGGGGCTGTTACCGGCCCCCTCGGAAGGGGGGCGGCAATCGGGCGTCGTGGCCGGTGGAACAAGGGGGCTTGTTCATGGATCCACCAAGGGTGCTCAACCCCGTCCGGTGTACAAAAACTTTGGGGATCGCGGCCTGCGTGAAAAAGGGTATGAACCCATCGGCTGGAAATAAACGGAGCGAGGCAATGTCCGTTGATGAGGCAAGGCGCGGAACAACCCGCGATCCTCTTCCTTTGCCCGTTTCCCATGCCAAATTCACGTTTCAAGGTCTGAAGCCTTTGCGGCCGGGAGGGGGCGATTCCTTTTCATTTTATGAATGAGCCCGCGCCTTCCAAAAAACGGTGGATTTTTCGTTCCCTTTCCCTTTTCATCATTTGGGGGCTCTTTGCCCTGCTGTTGATCCTCAACGGTCTCTTCGAAGCCAAACGGGCCAAAGACAATCTCTACCGGCTTCTGGCGGACGAGGGCGCCGCCATCCTCGAAGGCCTCACGCGGAGCGCACAAAGTTCCCTGAACTCTCTGACGGCTCTCGAAACGACGCCCGAGGCCGCCTTGCTTATGGCCTATTCCCCCGTCAATCTTCTTACCCTGGAAGAAGCGGTGATCGATTGGGTTCTGGAGATTGCCTTTCAGATCGATCAGAAGCTGGGCCCGGAAGCCGTCGGAGCGGATCGGCTCGAGGGGGTGGGGAAGGAAGAGAAGATCGCAGGCCTCGAGGTCCTCATCGGGAAGAACCACTTTGCTTTTCACCGCAAAACGGGAATCTCGCCCCGCGAGAGCGAGCCGCCCTTCTACCAGGATCTTACCCAAGGGAAAGCCTCCTATGCCATCCAGCGTGCGGAAAAGCGGGCCACCGGCCAGATGGACTCTCTCTCGGTCGCAATCCTGCGGAAGGCGGGGGAAGGAATCCTCGTCCTGCGGGCGGACGAGACCGATATCCAACATCTCCGCCGGCGGGTCGTTTTGCAGGGGATTATCGACGAATGGGCCGGGAAGGGGGACATCCTGTACCTTCGCTTTCAAGGGAAGGACGGGGAGGTTTGGGCGGGTTTCGATTCCCGGGCGGGGCGGAAAAACGGGGAAAAGGGCGGGGATAGGGGGTCCCACGAGGAGCGTCCGGGAGCCGCCGGAAGCCGGAGAGGGAAGGGGGTTTTCGAAGCGGCCCAAGCCGTGTCCTTAGATCCAAACAGCCAAGGTCTTCTTCTTGTGGGGTTGAACACGGAAAAAGTGGATCAGATCATCAGAGGGGACGTGAGGAATCTGGTCCTTTTCAGCTTCTTCCTTCTGGCATTTGGCGGGATCGGGATCGTCCTGATCTCCCGTTTGGAAAACCGCCATTTGGCGCGTGTGCGGGAGATGGAAGAGAGGATTCACCAGTCGGAAAAATTATCTTCGCTGGCCAATTTGGCGGCGGGCGTCGCCCATGAGATCCGCAATCCCCTGAATGCCATCGGCATGGCGATTCAGCGTCTCCAGCGGGAATTTCCGCAAAAAACGCCGGAGCTGCAGGAGGAGTATTTCCGTTTTACCGATGTTCTTCGGGGAGAAGTGAAACGCCTCAATGAGATCATCGAACAGTTCCTCTTTTTTTCCCGGCCGGCCCGTCTGAACCTCCAGCCCCTGCAGGTAAGAGATCTTTTCCATGACTTTTCGATTCTCCTTAGGGAGCCGGCGGAGAGGGAAAAAATCGTCCTGGAAGAAGAGGTGGATTCCGCGCTGCCTTCCATTCCGGGAGACCGGCAGAGATTGCAGGAGGCCCTGTGGAATCTGATTCAGAATAGCCTTCAGGCCATGGCGGGCGGAGGCACCCTTCGCCTAAGCGCCAGGCTCCAAAATCCCCGAGAGATTCGAATTGAAATTTCAGACACCGGGGAAGGGATCCCGGAGGAGAACCTGGGCAGGGTTTTCGACTATTACTTCACCACCAAGGAAAAGGGAATAGGGTTGGGCCTTCCTTTGGCCCATAAGATCATCCAGGACCATGGCGGGACCATCGCGGTGCGCAGCCGGCCGGGGAAGGGAACGATCTTTGAAATCATTCTCCCGGTTCTCAAGGAGGAAGAATGAGCCGAACCGCGGGATTTCAAATTCTGATCGCGGACGACGAGAAAGTCCAACGGGAGATGCTGGCCGGGTTCCTGAACAAACAAGGTTACAAAACCGTCGCCGTGGAGGACGGGGCCGAGGCCTTAGATCGATATTCCTCGGGCTCCTTCGACTTGGTCCTGACCGACTTCCGGATGCCGGGAATGGACGGTTTTACCCTGTTGCCGGAACTGAAGCGGCGCAATCCCGAGGCCGTGGTGGTGATGATGACCGCTTTTGGAACCGTGAACACGGCGGTCGCGGCCATGAAAGAAGGGGCGTATGACTACCTGACGAAGCCCATCGACCTCGAGGAGCTGCTTCTCTTGATCCAACGGGTGGAAAAGGAAATCGCCCTAATTCGGGAAAACCGGCAGCTGAAAGAGGAGCTCCGGGAGAAGTTCCGGATCGATTTCATCATCACCGCCAGCGGAAAAATGGAGGAGGCTCTGAACCTCGTGGCCCGGGTGGCGCCGAGCCAGGCGACGGTTTTGATTCTGGGAGAAAGCGGAACCGGGAAGGAGCTGTTTGCGCGGGCCATCCACTATGCCGGCCCGCGGGCCGGGAAACCCTTAGTGAAAGTCAATTGTGCGGCCCTGCCGGAGAACCTCCTGGAAAGCGAACTCTTCGGACACGAAAAGGGGGCCTTCACCGGAGCCGTGGCCCGGCGGGTGGGGCGTTTCGAGCAGGCGGATGAAGGATCGATCTTTTTGGATGAGATCGGCGACCTCTCGCCTGCGCTTCAGTCCAAACTCCTCCGGGTCTTGCAGGAAAAGGAAATCGAACGGGTCGGGAGCAACCAGACGATAAAAATCGATGTCCGGGTGATCGCCGCCACGAACCGCAATCTGGAAGAAGCCATCCGGAAAGGCGCCTTCCGGGAGGATCTGTATTACCGGCTCAACGTGGTGACGCTCTCCCTGCCGCCCCTGCGGGAGCGGAAAGAAGACGTCCCAATCCTGATCGATCATTTTCTGAAAAAGTACAGCCGGGAGAATAAGAAGGAAGTCTTTTCCCTGACAAAGGAGGCAAAAGATCTTCTCCTCCACTACGATTATCCCGGCAATGTGCGGGAGCTGGAAAATATCATGGAGCGGGCCGTGGTTTTGAGCCGGGGGGAAACGCTCACTTCCCAGGACCTGCCGTTGAACCTGAGAGAAAGCAAGTCCGAAACCGCCCCGGAGAAAAGCCGGGAAGGGGGCAGCCTGCCTGAAACCCTTGAAACCCTGGAACGGCAGTTGATCCAGAGCGCCTTGGAAAGGAGCGGGGGGATTCAGACCCGTGCGGCTGAGGAACTGGGGATCAACGAACGGGTCCTGCGCTATAAGATGAAAAAATACAAAATCGCCGAAAAAGCATAAATAAATTCACCGCAGAGAGCGCAGAGAACGCAGAGATTTTTAAAGTTTACCTAAACGTTGCAAAAAATATCTCCAAAGATCCCCCTCACCCTTCCCTCTCCCCGTCGGGGAGAGGGGTAGGGGTGAGGGCAAAAGGTCACCGCAGATGATTTTCAGCAACCGAGGGGAAGAACAATTTGTACCCCATGAAACCATGGCCGTAGAGCGCTTTGCGGAGATTTTTTTTGCACCTGGTGGGTTTAGAAAAGGGGGTTGCTTGAACCCTTGGCTCCTTGAATCCTTGAACCCTGTCTTTATTGCGGGATAAAGCTCATCCCCTCCTTCACTTCATAAAGAAAGGCCACCAGCAGCTCGCAGGTGGACTCGAGATCTTTTAAAGATAACACTTCGGTGGGAGTGTGCATATAGCGGAGAGGAACGCTGACGAGGCCGGTGGCCACGCCTTTTCGGGAAAGCTGAATCGCGTTGGCATCGGTTCCCGTCGCCCGCGGAGCTCCGAGGATTTGCACCGGGATTTTTCGCCTCTTGGCGGCCTTGAGCAGGAGGTCGTAGACCCGAGGGTTGATGTTCGCTCCTCGCGCGACGATGGGACCCGCGCCGATTTTGTACTCCCCGACCCGCTTCTTGTCCACCTCCGGATAATCGCTGGCATGGCCGACTTCGATGGCGATCCCGATGTCCGGTTGGATCTGATAGGCGCTGGTCGTGGCCCCGCGAAGACCCAGTTCCTCCTGAACCGTGGAAACGCCGTAAACCGCGCAGGGCGGGGGAGTCTTTTTCCCTCCCACCTGCCGCAGGACTTCGGCCACCACGAAACTTCCCACCTTGTCATCGAAGGCCCGGGAGACAACCCGGTCTCCCAGGAGAGTTTCCAGCCCTCCGGCAAAGGTAACCGGATCGCCGAGGGCCACGTGTTTTTCCGCTTCCTTGCGGGTTTTGGCTCCGATATCGATGAACTGGGTATGGATTTGCGGGGCTTTTTCCCGATCCTTCGGGTCGAGCAGATGGATGGGTTTCCGGCCGACGACTCCCAGGATAGATCGTTTCTGCCCGTGGACCCAGACGCGTTTCCCCGGGAGGAGCTGCTCATCTACCCCGCCGATGGAAGCAAAATAGATATAGCCCTGTTCGTCGATGTATTTCACCATGAAGCCGATTTCGTCGCAGTGGCCGGCGAGCATGACGATGGGTTTCCCCTTTCCTTTGATCAAACCGTAGGAATTCCCGAGCACGTCGGTTTGGACTTCATCCACGAAGTTTCGGATCCGGTCCCGGAAAATATTTTGCACGGGCTGCTCGTACCCGGAAGGACTGGGGGCTTCGGTCAAGGCTTTCAAAAATTCAAAGGAATCGGGGCGCATACGATGACCTCCAAGGTTGTGGGTAGGATTCAAATTAAAATACCCCAATCGAAGCGGTTTAGGCAAGGTGGGAAATGTACTTACCCCCAGCTTAAAATTGGGAAATCAGCAAAAGAGGGGCCTCCCGAGGGGCGCGGGGAAGGCGCCGCGCAACCCATATTCATAGATTCCCCTCACTCTGTCCTTTTCCCCCGGTCACGGGGGAGAGGGGAGGGGGGGCGAAATTTCGGTGGAATCATCGGCCGTTTGAGATTAGAATGTAATTATGGATGAGAGAAACTTTTATACGGAGAGCCTTGAGACGAAGCGGATCAGCCACTTTTGCCCGAAGTGCCGCCAATCCGCCGAATTCGATGTCCGCTGGATGCGCCGGACGAAAAAGAAAACCCTTCCCCCGGGAGCGAACGAACAGGATCGGGCAAAATTCGCCAAAGCTCGCGACTATATGGTGCGGGTGGATGATGCCCTGACCTGTCCGAACCCGCGCTGCCGGCGGCGGTTCGAAATCCCCAGCGATCAAACGGTGGTTTTTATCTGAAGGTCACGGAAAGATAGAATCAGGACCGGTTTCTGCCGAATTTCCGCAATCGTTTGAAGCAGCCGCCGGAACCTTGCCGCCCCAGAAAAAACTTAACTTTCTTTTCAATTTTTGGCATAATCCGGTCATGCGCTTGGGGAAAAGGCAGGAATTCATCTTGGTTAACGCCCTTTTAAAAATCCAGGGGAGACTTCCATCCGGTTGGAAATCCCCAAACGTCTGGGGCGTCGACGAGGAATCCCTGGAGTTCGGGAAGAAGCGAAAGAAGCACTTCTTGAATACGCTCCTGAAGTCTGAAATCCTGCTCAACTATTATGACCTGGAAGTTTCGGAGAAGCCCTCCAAAATCCTCGGGCAGACCCACTTTAAGTACAACAAGAAATATCAAAATGCCCTGACGGACCTGGGAAAGTGCCTGAAGGGTCTGGAGAAGATGGGATTGATCGAATATGGGTTTACGCCGACCCAGATCCGTCTGACCCGGAGGGGGAAAGAAACAACCGAAGCCCTCCTGAAGAGAAAGGAGATCGTTTCCCCGTCCGTGCAGAAAAAGCTAATTTTCTAACCCGGCCGAGCCGGAACCAAAAAGGCTATGTGGCCGTATAGTTGAGCCCTCCAGAAATCCCCCCAACCCCCCTTTGTCAAAGGGGGGCGAGAGGGGATTTCTGAAATTTGTTGCGAATTTGCGCCCAAATCCATTTCTAAGAGACTAAAAGAGCGGCAAGGGGGGAAAATTCTTCAACCCTCTTATATAGATTCCCATGAAAATGGCGACCTCGCCGCAAGAATTGAGAAAGCCCTGCCTATTCTGAGGTCCTGCCGTCTTTGCCCGCGGGATTGCCGGGCGAACCGCCTGGAAAATCAGAAAGGCTATTGCCGCACCGGAAGGCTTGCGGTCCTTTCCAGCTATGGCCCTCATTTTGGAGAGGAAGAGCCCTTGGTGGGAGCGGGCGGTTCGGGGACGATTTTTTTCGCCCATTGCAACCTTCTTTGCCTCTTCTGTCAGAATTATGAGATCAGCCATTTAGGGGAAGGAAGGGAGGTTAGCGCCGATCAACTGGCCCAGGTCATGCTGGATCTGCAGGCGAGGGGTTGCCAGAACATCAACTTCGTCTCTCCCAGCCATGTTGTTCCGCAGATTTTGGAGTCCCTGTCCCTCGCCGCCTCGGAGGGACTGAAGATCCCTCTCGTTTATAACACGGGCGGATACGACTCCGTCGAGACGCTCAAACTGCTCGAAGGAATTTTTGACATTTATATGCCCGATTTGAAATTCATGGATGGAGGAATCGCCCGGCAATATTGCCAGGCGGAGGATTACCCGGAAAGAGTCCGGGAAGCGATTCAGGAAATGCACCGGCAGACAGGCGATTTGGTCATCAATCGCCGCGGTCTTGCCGAGCGGGGGCTCCTCGTCCGGCACTTGGTCCTGCCGGAGAATCTGGCGGGCACCCGCCAAGCCATGCGTTTTCTGTCCCGGGATATTTCGCCCCGGACCTATGTGAACCTGATGGCCCAGTATCGCCCGGGCGGGCGCGCCGGGGAATATCCGCCCCTGAACCGCTGTTTGATCCCCGCTGAATTTGAAGAGGCGCTGCGGATAGCAGCAGAAGAAGGGATCCATCGTCTTGATCAAAGAACGTCTTTCCGGGCCGTGAGATTCCTGTAGCAGCAGGCTCTGGTTACGGGGTAAGGAATGGGGTCCCTTGCCCCCTTCCATTCTAAAGAAACAAAATGGCATCAGAGATTTCGGGGCCCCGCGTCCAATCAACCTAAATGTTTTATAAGAAGCGCCGTGAAAATATCCCCTCACCCCGCCCTCTCTCCCGGAATCGGGGGAGAGGGGAAGGGGGAAGGGGAAAACAGGAGTGAGGATGAAATTCACCGCGGGTGAATTCTTACGGATGTCTTCTCAAGCGTTTTGGGACCAGGCAGGCCTCGAAATTTTTGCATTTGGCCCGGCAATTTAGGCAACGAGTGAATGTAACCCTTAAGTGACGGGGGGTTACTCGCTCTGGACGAAGGTTCGGCGTAAAGGCAAAGGGCCTCCATGGCCTGGGGGTTCGGGCGGTCCGCTTGGAACCATGAGGCGCTGGTTTCTTCGTGGACGGGGCGGGGGCCAAGGCCTCCCGCCTCCTTTGGCGGAAGCTCAGTCCGTTCACCGGGGCTATGGGCCTCCCGGCCGATGCTT
>Ga0315283_10006598_pt1 | contig 10371 bp, 6 predicted proteins | sample YL17G09_0_MG_FD_204541 | JGI IMG/M metagenome (GOLD analysis project Ga0315283, IMG submission 204541) | Sediment microbial communities from Yellowstone Lake, YNP, Wyoming, USA - YL17G09_0 | ecosystem: Environmental > Aquatic > Freshwater > Lake > Sediment | place: USA: Wyoming | collected...
GACTGGGGCGCGTTACTTCACCATGGACGAACGCCTGGTCCCCGACCCAGTGAACTCGCTGGTGCTGGAACTCGCCGCCGGTCATCGTCTGACCCACGCGGAACTCGGCCGGCGCCTGGCGGAGGGGAATCCCTCGATCGCCTGCGACGTACAGGCCGACAAGTTGATCTTCTGCTTCGACGCGATCAGTGACGAAGAGGTCGACACGGCTGGGACTCGCCTTCTCGAGGTTCTCAGCGGCTGACGGCTGCCGAGCGGCTGAGTTCGAACGGAAGCCGAGGTCACGCCGGGCGCAGTCGAGCCGCTGGAATAGGCCGAACCCGAAGCCCTGCCTTCATGAAGCGGAAGGCGACGGGCCTCGCCCTCGAGGGGGGCTTGCGCAATTCGCTTTAGGGCGACAATTCTGTATACAGTCTTCACTCACACAGTTCTGCAGTTCTCGATCGGCAAACCACCGAACCACTTGGGGGTGGGCATGACGCCATTCAGCACGCGGGCCATTCGTTTCTCAGGTATCCTGCTCGCCGCCTTGGCGCTGGGATCGCCCCACACCGTCCTGGCCCAGGCGGCGGGCACGGTATCCGGTAACGTGGTGGACGCCAAGACGGGGTCGCCCCTCGCGGACGCCACAGTATTGGCCGCCGGCACCACCATCCAGGCCCGCACCGGCTCCCGCGGCGACTTCCGCCTCGCCGGGCTCACCGGCACCTCGGTCAGGCTGACCATCACCCGGGTGGGCTACCAGGCTGCCAGCCTCACCGCGACGGTCGGCGGCCAACCGCTCCGCATCACGCTGTCCGAGTTCGTGGTCAAGCTCGACGAGCTGGTGGTGACCGGCGCCGCCGGCGACCAGCAGCAACGGACCCTGGGGAACGTGGTCGGTAAGGTGGACGTGGCGGCCACGGTGCTGCAGGCGCCGCCGGCCAAGCTGCAGGACATGCTGTCGGTCAACATTCCCGGCGTCCGGGTGGTCCGCGGGAGCGGTGGCGTCGGTTCCGGCGGCACCACGCGGATCCGGGGCGCCGGGTCGCTCAGCCTGGTGAACGAGCCGCTCATCTACGTGGACGGCATCCGGGTGAACAACCAGAGTGCCTCACTCAGCGAGGCCTTCGCCGGCGGCCAGGAATCGCCCTCCCGGATCAACGACCTGAACCCCGAAGAGATCGAGTCGATCCAGGTGCTGAAGGGCCCCTCCGCCGCGACCATCTACGGCACCGAGGCCTCCAACGGCGTGATCCAGATCACCACCAAGCGAGGCAAGGCCGGGAAGCCGGTGTTCGACGTGCACCTCGACGCCGGCGCCAGCTGGCTCTCCAATCCCGACGGGCGGTATGCCGACACCTATTACTACAGTCCGACGACCCAGCAGGTGACCGCGTTCGACGTTCAGCAGCACAACCGGGACCTCGGATACCCCGACATCTTCTCGAACGGGAAGCCGCTGTCCCTGGGCGCATCGGTCAGCGGGGGTACCGAGTCGGTGCGCTACTACGCCGGGGCCGACTACGGCCGCGACGAAGGGGCGGTGAGCTATAACTGGCAGAACAAGCTGACCACCCGCGCCAACGTCAGCTACACGTCCCCCAAGTTCCGGGCGGACCTGAGCATCGGGACGATCACCTCGAAGCTCCGGGGCGCCTCGGCCTTCCAGCCGATCACGACCTCCATCGTCTGGTCCTGTCCCTTCCCGGGCTGCGAGCCCGTGCCGGGCCCGGACTCGTCGACGACCGGCTACAACGATATCACCCGCGGGTTCATCGGGTACCGTCCGGAGGACTACGACCAGGTCGAGGGGCTCGACCAGATCGACCGGACCACGCTGAGTCTCCGGCTGAGCCATAACCCAACCTCCTGGTTCCGCCACAGCCTGGTGGTCGGGCCGGACTATACCAACGACCGGTCGTCCCTGCTGGTCAATCGCTTTGCGGGCTACAACCCGTTCTTCTCTCAGGGCGAAGGGTACAAGAGCAGCCGCCAGGTGCGCACGACCTGGCTCACGGCGGACTACGGCGCGGCGGCAGACGCCCACCTCACGACCGGGCTGGTGTCCACCACGTCGGTGGGAGCGCAGTACTACTTGAAGCGGTACGAGCAGGTGTACGCTCAAGGACAGAAGTTCGCGATCCCCGGCCCTTCCGACATCAACGGGGGCGCGACGATTCTCGCCAGCGAGACGTTCCTCGAAAACAAGACCTTCGGGGTCTACGCCCAGGAGCAGCTGGCCTGGAAGAACCGCCTCTTCATGACGGCCGCAGTGCGGGGGGACGACAACAGCGCCTTCGGCAGCAACTTCGGGGCGGTCTACTATCCCAAGTTCAGCCTGGCCTGGGTGGCCAGCGACGAGCCCTTCCTGGCCAACTCGAGCGTGGTGTCGCAGCTCAAGCTGCGTGGCGCCTGGGGCCGGGCCGGCGAGCAGCCGGACGTCTTCTTCGCCAACCAGACCTACGTCCCCGCCGCCGGGCCGGGCGGCCAGGGGGGCGTTACCCCGCAGAATTTCGGCAACGCGGACCTCAAGCCGGAAATCGCGACGGAAACCGAGCTCGGGTTCGATGCCGGCCTGTTCAAGAACCGGATGGGCATCGAGTTCACCTACTACAAGAAGGACCTCGACGACGCGATCCTGGCGCTGCCGCTGAAGCCTTCGCGCGGCTTCCCGGGGAACCAGTACGCCAACATCGGCAAGACCCGGAACAGCGGCATCGAGCTGGCCCTGGACGGCAGCCCGGTCAACAACGAGAAGGTCGGCCTCGATCTCCGCCTGACCTACGCCACCAACGACACCAAGCTCATGGATATGGGTGGTGCGCCCCCGACGTTCATCGGGGCCAGCTTCATCCAGCAGTACTACGTCGAGGGCTATGCGCCGGGGGCGTACTTCTACAAGCACGTGGTCAGCTCGACCATCCAGACCATCCCGGTGGCGGGCGTTCCCCTGGGGTTGGGGTTCAACGCCCAATGCGAGGGCGGCACACGCATCATGAATCCTGATGGATCCGCAACACCCCTGGGGGTGGCCGACGGCACCGTCGTGCCCTGCTCGGAGGCCCCGCAGCTCTATTCGGGGCGGCCCACGCCGTCCTGGAGCGGCAGCTTCTCGGCCAACCTGCGGCTCGGCAAACGGATCCAGATCCTGGCCGTGCTGGATTACATGGGCGGCCACCACATCCAGGTCGGCGACGTGGGTGGCGCGCACCATTTCTTCCTCAATTCGAAGGCGGTTCTCGAGGGCACCAATGAGATCCTGGCCGGCAACCTCGGGGAGCAGTTCCTGGCCGGGGACGGGGGACAGACGTGGGGCATGGACGGCATGTTCGATGCTGGCTTCGCGAAGCTCCGGACCATCTCGGCCACCTACGAGATGCCGACCAAGGTCGCGCGCTGGGTGGGCGCCAGCCGCGGCTCCATCACCTTCTCGGGCGAGAACCTGGCCACCCTCTGGCGGGCGCAGAAGGACCTCTTCGGGGTCCCGTGGGTCGATCCCGAGATCACGCCGAACCGCACCGTCTCGGGCTTTGCCGGGGCGTCGGGTTACAACCAATACACGCAGGAATCATTTCCCCAGCTGATGCGGTTCCGGACCACCATCCGGCTCACCTTCTGATGACGACGCCCGCGACGAAGGAGACGACCACCATGTGGAACACGCTCTTCCGCACCGCCAGGGTCAGCGTGGCGACCGGGTTCGCCACCCTGCTCCTCGGGGCATGCAGCAACCTGCTCGAGGTCAAGTTTCCCGGCCTGATCCCCAGCGAGCAACTCAACGACCCCTCGCTGGCGCCGGTCCTGGTGACCAGCGTGATCGGCGACTTCGAGTGCGCCTACAACAACTACACCGCCGGCTCCTCGTTTCACTCCGACGAGTTCGAGTCCGCCAACGGCAACGCGACGCTCGGCTTCTGGGGCGAGCGGGGCATCACCTCGACCGACGCCTTCTACGTGAATGGCGCCTGCGAACAGACCATGGGGATCTACCGGACGCTCCAGACGGCCCGGTACCAGTCGGAGGACGTCTTCAAGCGGCTCCAGGCCTGGACCGACGCGGAGGTCGCTGGGCGGGCCGCCAAGCTGGCAACCGTCAGGACTTACGGCGCCTACAGCTATGCACTCATGGGTGAGACCCTCTGTGCCGTGGCCTTCGACGGCGGCCCCCAGCAGGCGCCCGTGGAAGCGCTCAAGATCGCGGAGACGCAGTTCAACGAGGCCATCACCCTGGCCCAGCAGTCCGGCAATACCTCGGCCCTGACCATGGCACGGGTCGGACTGGCGCGAGTCAAGATGGACCTCAAGAAATGGAGCGAGGCGGCCCAGCTGGCGCAGCAGATTCCCGCCGGCTACGAGTTGCTCGCCAGCCGCGCCGCCAACACGGACCGGCTCTGGAACAACCATTACCTCTTCGGGGTTTCGAATGCGGCCTACGTGGTCGGGGCCGACTACCGCACCATGAATGACCCCCGCGTGCTGGTGCTGGACACGGGCTTGCCGGCGTTCACCAACACGATCGAGCTCTGGATCACGACCAAGTATGCCAGCCTCGCTTCCCCGATCCGGCTGGCCAGCTACCGCGAAGCCCGGCTGATCCTGGCCGAGGCGCTGGCCCAGCAGGGTCAGGTGGCCCAGGCGATGGTCATCCTGAATACCCGGCGGGCCGAGGTCGGGTTGGCGCCCCTCGCCGCCACCACGCAGGCGCAGGCGGTCGCCGCCGTCATCTCGGAGCGCCGCAAGGAGCTGAGCTTCGAGGGCGGGCACCGGCTCAACGACTTGCTCCGGTATCAGATTCCCTGGAAGATCGGGGCCAATCCCTACGATGGCCGGCCTTACGGCAACACCACCTGCTACCCCTATCCGGTCCAGGAGCTGCAAGGTTCCTGATCGGCGGATAGACGGATAGACGGACAGACGGTCGGATGGTCAGTGGTCAGACCCTCCGACCGTCTTTTCGTCTGGCCGTCTACCCGTCCTACCTCACCTGCTTCACCCAGCTCCCCGCCTTCAGCATCGCGGCCGGTTCCACCCCGTTGATCACGGCCAGGTAGGCCAGCGGAATTGCCGAGGGGTTCGACCGGTTGAAGGCCTCGAGGGTCATGTCCCTCGAGAGCCGCACCAGCCGCACGCGGATCGGCTGCCTGTTGAGCGCCGCCGGGTCGGTCAGCTGGGCGAAGGAACCCAGCACCTGTCGAAACGCCGGCGCATACTGCTGGATCTTCTCCGGGGTGGTGTAGGCCAGGATCTGGTAGAGGCGGCGGTCGTATTGGACGTACTGCACCGCCCCCTGGATGTTGCCCTGCTGGGTCTGCGCGGAGAATTCGCCGGTCGCCGCCAGCAGGCCGTTCACCGCATTCATCGAGGTACCGCCCGGCTGGATCCCCTGCTGTCCCAGGAAGGTTCGCAGCGCCTCCCCGGGGGACGTCGCCTCCGCCAGGGAGAGCCCGATGATCGCGTCCTGGTTCGGGCTGATGGCGCTGACCGACGCGGGCTGGTTCTGGCCCCGCCATCCCGGCGGGAACACGATCCGGAACCGGAGTTCGGGGTGGAGAAACGCGTTCTCCGCGAAGTAGCCCTGCCGCGGGTCTTCCCCGAAGACCATCCCATCCAGCGTCCGGATGAACCGGTCCCGGTCGAGTTTCATGGTGTCGGGACGCCCGGCAAAGCTCGCTACCCGGGTGTCGTTCCGCATGACCCGGTTCTCGGGGTCCGGATGGGTACTCTGCCACTCCGGTAGCCGGCCACCGCCGCCCATGCCGCTCTGCCGCTGCAGCATGGTGAACATGCTCGACATGGCCCGCGGGTCGTAGCTCCGTTTCGTCATGTAGCGGAAGCCCAGTTCGTCCGCCTGATACTCGGCGTCACGACCGAACTTGAGAAACAGCAGGCCCAGCCCCTGGCTGGCGGTCCCGGCCAGGTCCCGGATGGTGGGCGAGATGATGCTGCCGACCACCAGCCCCGCCTGGGCCATCTGTGACTTGGTGATCTGGCTGGCGGTGTGCCGCGCCGTCACGTGCCCGATTTCATGGCCGAGCACCCCGGCCAGTTCCGCCTCGCTGTTCATGTGGGTCAGGATGCCGCGGGTGATGAAGATGAAGCCGCCGGGGTAGGCGAAGGCATTCACCGCGGCGTCATCGAGCACGAAGAAGTTCCAGGGCAGGTTGGGCCGCTCGGCGACGCCGACCAGGTTCATCGCCACGGAGCGGACATACTGCTGCACACTGGAGTCAGGAACGAGCTGGAGGGCCCGCAGCGTCTCGGTGGCTCCCTGCCGGCCCATTTCGACTTCCTGGCCCTCGGAGACGAGCGAGAGCTGCTTGTGCCCCGTCGCCGGGTTTACGGCGCAGGCCGCCAGAGCGAGCAGCCACAGCGCAGAGGCCATGTGCGCAGTGCGCCTGTCGGAGAGTTGGACGGACAGACGGTCAGACAGTCTGACCGTCCGACGATCTGACCGCCCGTCCCCTCCTATCGTGGCCACAGCCCCGCGAAGCATCCGGCGGTCAGCATGCCCCACACGATCCCGTCCACCACCTTCCCCATGACGTAGTGCCCGGGGTGGCTGTACCAGATGACCTCCGGGAAGATCGCCGCCACGTACCCGAGGATCGAGACCGTTGCCACGAACCGGAAGGCGTGCAGGTACACGACGTCGTGTCCCAGCACGATCCCGGCTATGTAGGCCACGACGGCGGAAACCAGCAGATGGAAGAGGAACTGCTTGCCGAGGTAGCCACCCATCGCGATCTTGCCGGCCGGCCGCACGGTCATGGTGCCGCAGGGGCCCTCCTCCATCTTCTTCACGAACCCCGGCTCGTTCATGGCCTGCATGCTGGGCGGGTGGGGAAACATATAGTTCCCCGGCGTCAGGCCGGCCTTCCGCATCGCCTGGAGGATCCCATCCTCGTCGGGCAGGCCGCGCCAGTCGTTCTTATGGATCGGAATGACCATGTGGAGCAGCGAGCCCGCGACGAAGCAGAGCACCGTCGCAGCGAGGATCGGAACCCAGAACTCGTGGATGGGGATGACCATGCACCGCCTCCGGAACGAGGGTGAGCCGTCTAGCTTGCAGGGATGAGTGGAACGATAATGAACCCCGCCACCGGCTCGGGCAAGAGCGGGTCCTGGCCAACCCCCGATCCGCGGGTGGCGTTCGTGCTGGCCCTGGGTCGGGCGCTGCACACCTCCGGCCAGCCGACCCCCCGCATCGAGGAGGCCCTCCAGCTGGTGGCCGAGCGGCTGGGCATCCCGGCCCAGTTCTTCATCACCCCGACGTCGATCTTCGCCGCCTTCGGTCCGGAGGCGTCGCAGCGCACCCACCTGCTTCGGACGGTGCCCTCGAGCGCCAACATCGGCAAGCTCACCCGCGTCGACGCGCTGATGCGGCGGGTGCTGGCCGGCGAGATGACGCCCGTCGAGGGACTGGCCGGGCTCGACGAGCTGGAGCGGCGCCCCACCGTCCAGCACCCGATCCTCCGAGTGTTGGGCGTGGCGCTGGTGTCGGCCTGCGCTGCCCGGTTCCTCGATGGCGGCCCGAAGGAACTGGCGGCCGCGGCCATCAGCGGACTGGCCCTCGGCGGCATCGGGCTCTTCGCCGCCCGCAACCAGGGATTCGAGCGTCTCTACGTCCCGATCAGCGCCTTTGTGGCGGCGGTGCTGGTGGCCAGTTCGGCCTGGGCGTTCAGCGGCATCGCCTTCGCGCTCACGATGCTGGCCGCCCTGGTGGTGCTGGTACCCGGCATGATGCTGACCACCGCGATGGAGGAGCTGACCACCGGACACCTGGCCTCGGGCACGGCGCGGCTGATGGGTTCGGTTATGGTCTTCATGTCGATCGGCTTCGGGGTGGCGCTGGGTTCCCAGCTGGTCAGCCTTCTCGCCGGGGTACCGCCGGTCCTCCGGGCCCATCCCCTGCCCGACTGGACAGAATGGGTGGCGCTGCTGGCGGCCAGCGCCAGTTTTGCCCTGCTGCTCCGGGCGGAGTCGCGCGACATCATCTGGATCACGATCGCGGCCACGCTCGGCTTCGTGGCCTCCCGGTGGAGCGGCCGCGTCCTGGGGCCGGAACTCGGGATGTTCGCCGGGGCCTTCGTGGTGGGGCTGGGCAGCAACCTCTTCGCGCGGTTCACCAACCGCCCCGAGGCGGTGACGGAGGTGCCGGGCATCCTGATCCTGGTGCCGGGGAGCATCGGGTTCCGGAGCATCACCGCCCTGCTGGACAACAAGGTCGTCTCCGGCGTGGAGACCGCCTTCAAGACGCTGCTGATCGCGGTGTCCCTGGTGGCGGGGCTGCTGATGGCCAACCTGATCCTGCCCAAGCCGAGGCGGCTCTAGCGGATCACTTCGTCCCGGCCACGATGGTCCGCCGCGTCCCGACCGCGATCAGGCCGCCGGCGGGGCGGGTCCCGGTGAGACCGATGAGGAGTTCGTCCGTTGGGGACGGCAGGGAGCGCCAGGTCGCGCCGTCCCAGCGCAGCACCCGGCCGCTCTCCCCGACGGCGTAGACGTCGGTCGGGCCGGTGCCCCAGACCGCACGCAGTTCCTCGTTGACCGGCGCCGGCTGCAGGTTCCAGGTGGTCCCGTCGTAGCGGAGCAGGGTCCCCCGTTCGCCCACCGCGAAGAGGTCGTTCGGTGCGCTGCCCCAGATGCCCCGCAGCCGTACACTGACCGGGGTCGGCATGGTGGCCCAGGTCGCGCCATCCCATCGGAGGACGGTCCCGCTGTCCCCAACTGCCCAGGCATGCCGGGCATCGAGCCCCCAGACGTGCCGGAGGAAGCGGGTCGTCGGGCCAACCAGCGGCCGCCATCCGCTCCCCTCCGCGCGAAGGATCGAACCCCGCTCCCCGACGATGAAGGTGGTGCCGTCACCGGACCAGATCGACCGCAGCAGCAGCCGCACGGGGCTCGCCTCCTCGCGCCAGACGCCACCCCGCCTCCGGATAATCGTTCCCGAATCGCCGACCGCAACCAGTTCATCGGGTCCGACGGCGGCGATCCCGAACAGGTCATTGAGGGCGGGCGTGGGCTCGTCGGACCATTGGCTGCCATCCCGCCGGAGCACGGTACCGGAGGTCCCCACGACGAAGAGGGTCCCACCCGGGCCCGAGGCGGCGGAGAACAGGATGGGCGCGGTGAGATCCACGCCCCAGGCGCCACCGGCGCGACGGATGATGGTGCCATTCCAGCCGACCGCGTAGAGGGTTCCGCCGGTGGTGGCCACCGCCCGGAGGTTCTCGCGAGTCGCGTCCTGCGGCACGAGCGTCCAGGCCGAACCGTTCCACTGGATCACCGCGCCATCGTTGCCAACCGCGTAGATCTCGGTCCCCGTCCGCCCCCACATCCCGAAGAAGTCCGCGGCCGATGGACTGGGCACCTGTCGCCAGTCCGATCCGTCATACCTGAGAATCGTGCCCCTGATCCCGATGGACCAGACGTTGGCGGGGGACGTGCCCCAGAGGCCGAACATTACGTACCCGGTGGGACTGACCATGGGCCGCCACTCGACCCCGTTGTACTGCAGCAGCACGCCATTCTGTCCACTGGCATAGAGGGTCGCGGGGTCGCTCCCCCAGATCGCCCAGAGTTCCGGCTCGCCGCTGACGGGCATCTGGGCCCAGGTACGGCCATCGTAGCGGAGAATGACGCCGACCCCGACCGCGTACACGTCCGACGGACCCAGGCCCCATACCTCGAGAAGGGTCCGCGTGGTCGGGCTCGGCACGCGACTCCAGGCCGTTCCGTCGAAGTGGACGATCACGCCCGAATCACCGACGGCCCAGACGTCGCCGGGGCGGGTGCCCCAGATCCCGACCAGGTCCGCACCCGTGGGGGTCGGGGTCCGGGTCCATGCACCGCCCGAGGTGGTCAGGACCGTCCCCCTCTGGCCGGCGGCGAAGGCGACCCCGGACGGGTCTGCCCAGAGTCCCAGGAAGGTCGCGTCGGTCAGGCCCTGGGAATCGAGACGCCAACTCGCCGACGGCACCGGTGCCGGCACGACGGTAACGGTGGTGGTGGCGCTGGGCCGCCCCACGGTCGCCGTGATGACCGCCGTGCCCGCTACCAGGGCGGTCACGTTGCCGCGGGAGTCCACCCTGGCCACCTGCGGGTTGCCGCTCGACCAGGTGATCGAAGGATCGTTCACGGGCGCACCGCTGGGATCCAGGGCCTCGACGCCCAGCGCCATGGTCGCGCCGGGCTCGAGCCACGCCGTAGCCGGCACCAGGCGGAGCGTCGCGACATCACCCGGACCCAGCGGGTCGCCCCGGTCGGCGCAGGCGCTGAGCAGCAGCAGTCCCGCCGCGGCCATGCGGCGCCACCGGGACAGAATCACCCGGTCTTCCCGGCCCGTTCGAGCACGCGGAGGACGATGGCATCCATCCAGCGACGCGGCAG
>Ga0315283_10006599_pt1 | contig 10371 bp, 10 predicted proteins | sample YL17G09_0_MG_FD_204541 | JGI IMG/M metagenome (GOLD analysis project Ga0315283, IMG submission 204541) | Sediment microbial communities from Yellowstone Lake, YNP, Wyoming, USA - YL17G09_0 | ecosystem: Environmental > Aquatic > Freshwater > Lake > Sediment | place: USA: Wyoming | collected...
AACGGCACATACAACAGAAAGAACGCCGTCAGCAGGAAGTAGATCAGCAGAACGGCCTGCCCGCTGTCGACCCGGTTTGGCGCGGCCAATACCGCGAAGAGGAACCACACCCCGAGCAGCGACAGCGAAAAGTAGTCATCCGGCGTGCTGATGGCCCGCATCGTCTTCTGGGTGAGACGACGATAGAGACGCGCCAGCGACACGAGGAATGCCGCGCCCATCGTGAGTTGCAGGGCCACGACCAGTCCTCGCGCGTCGAGCCAGCGCGGGGCATACGGGATGACGAACGATAGCGCGATGGCGGCCACCACGCCGAGATGGAAGACGACGAACTGGACGTAGAGAGACGCGTGCGTCCGCGTGCTTTCCATGGCCCAGGGCATTCCCACGTTCAGCCACGAGTAGAGGATGCCCCGTTGCATGGCAGGAGGCCGGGGACCGGTCGGGGCCTGCCTGTCGCGGCCGGCTTTGAAACGAAGCAGCCACACGATGCGGAGCGCATACACCGACGCCATCACCAGCAGTGCGGCTTCCTGGAGCGTGTGTTCCGAGAAATGGAGAAGGTCACTCATAGTCAATTCCACGTTGCGGTTGCCGCGAATGCGGCGTCAGCGCGATGGCGGGCTTATCGCCGCCAGCTTGGATTCAAAGACCCGGTACTCCCGCGCGTCGTTCGCGCAGATGATGACCTCGCGGATCCCGATATGGGTCGAGAGGTAGGCGGCAAACGTGGCGAGCATCACGTCCGCACAGACAGGCAGCGAAACGCCATAGAAACCCGCTCCCATCGGGGGAAACGCGATCTGGGCGATGCCCTTGTCATCCGCGCACTTCAGCGCGCTGACGATGGTGGCACGCAGTTTCTGCTCCAGGTCTTCTTCCTGGAACGCCGGGCCCGCCGCATGCACGATGTAGGTCGCCTTCAGATCGCCCCCCGTCGTGACCACCGCCTCGGTGATGCGGATCTGTCCGATCTGGTCGAGTTCCTTCTTGACGGCGGCGCCGCCACGCCGCGCGATGGCCGCGCCGAATCCGGAACCCAGTGCCAGGTTCGGCCGGGCATAGAACACGATCGCCTCGGCGTCCAGGGTGGTGATATCTCCCGTGACCAGCCGAACAACGCTCTTGTGCAGCGGGATCATCCCCGTCGCGATGCGACTCACGATGTCGGTGTCAGCCAACGTTCTGCTCCTTGGTGTCCCAGATACCTGCGTTCTTGTGAACCTGGACTTCCTGTTCGGCCAGATGACGCAGCTTGTAGGCCGTGTCGCGAAGTGTCCCGTACAGCACCCCGCAACTGATGTCCTGGCGCGTCTCGTCGCCCTTGTCGGCCAGCAGCATCATGTTTCGCGACAATCGAAGGACCTTGACGATGTTCTGATTGCAGGGCCGCGCCACGTGAGTCTCCAGTCTGAACCGTTCCACCGTCATGTACGCATGGAACGTACCGACCAGCCCGTTCAACCTGACAGAGCGAATAACGCATTGAGGACAAATAAGATAGTGGGCGGAACCCCGCGGAGCGATTGCAGAGAGACGGTGATCTGTTTTGTTACAGATTTCGGGCACAGCGACGTCGATCAGGCGGCAACAACAGGCCTGAAGTTATTTAGAATGATTTAGTTACACGGCATGGCGCCGTCGACAGGCCTGTGCAGAATTAATTGCGTTACACGTCTGTATTGTGGAACACCTGGTGGGCTTCAAGGAATCGATACAACGTCGTTCGGCTCACCTCGAGGAGGCGGGCGGCCTGGGCCCGGTTTCCCCCCGCGCGGCTCAACGCGTCCGCCACGGCGCCGGTATCAAGCTTGGGCGGTCGGCCTGGCTTCGCGGTCGTCGTCTCCCGCGAGTTGGACGTGATCTCGGGGGGCAGATACTGCACGTCGAGCGTGTCGCCATGGCACTTGATCATGCCGAACTGGATGGCGTTGCCCAGTTCCCGGACGTTGCCCGGCCATCCATACTGCATCAGCACCGAGAGGGCGTGCGGCGTGACCTGCGCGACGCGCTTCGCTGTGTCCGCCGAGAACTTGTCGAGGAAGTGCTCGACGAGCAACGGGATGTCGCCCGTGCGTTCGCGCAGGGGCGGGAGATCCAGCGGGACCACGGCCAGCCGGTAGAAGAGGTCTTCACGAAACAGGCCTTGCTGGGTCAGCCGTTTCAGGTCTTTGTTCGTGGCGCAGATGACCCGCACGTCCGCCTTGACGGCGCGTTCACCTCCAACGGGCATGAACCACTTCTCCTGCACCACTTGCAGGAGCTTCACTTGCATCGCTGGGGAGATCTCGCCGATTTCGTCAAGGAAGATCGTGCCGCCTTCGGCGAGACCGAAGCGTCCCTTGCGGTCGTGAATGGCGCCGGTGAACGCGCCTTTGACGTGGCCGAACAGTTCACTTTCCAGCGTGCCCTCTGGCAGCGCGCCGCAGTTCACGGGGACGAAGGGGCCCTCGCGTCGCCGGCTCAACTGGTGCAGGGCGTTGGCCACCAGTTCCTTGCCCGTGCCGCTCTCGCCCTGGATCAGAATCGGCACGTTGACGTCGGTCAGTTCGCGGATCGAATCGAACACGCGCTGCATCGACGGGTGGCGCCCGACAATGCCGCAGAACCCGCGTGTGTGTTCCAGGCGCTGACGCAGATGGACCATCTCGGTCACGTCGCGAAAGACCACCATCGCCCCGGTGACATGGTGCTGAGGAGTCTCGGTAGTCACCACCGACATCTGGAGGTCGCGCCGCTCGCCGCGTTTGGTGATGAAGGTGCGGGGGTAGCCCAGCCTCGAGTGTGCGGCATGGCGCTGGTCGGTACAAAACGAGCAGTCGCCGCCGCAGAACCGGTCGGGGAAGACATCGTGGCAGTCGCGGCCGATGACGTCGCCGTACTCGTACCCGGTGACTTGCTGCGCCGCCCGGTTAAAGAAGTAGATCCGGCGATCCAGATCGTGTGCCAGGACGCCGTCCGTCAGGTTGTCGAGCAGCGATCCCAGCGTCAGGCGCACCTGGCGGATCGATTCGAGAAACCCGTACTGAAAGAGGCCTTCCACCCGATGCCGGATATCGTCCCTGACCCGCCGGAACACCTCGTCAGCCTCGGCGGTTGTCGTCAGGTCCTGCTCGGCGGGATCGACAAGCGGCCAGTGTACGCGTGCCGGCGAGCCGGGAAACGACGGGCAGGTTTCCCGGGAGTTGTTGCACAGGGTCACCACCACGTCGAATGGTTCAGCTCGGATCTCGTCAAGTGCGCGGGTGACCCGCGGCGCGATCTCGATCCCGATCTCTGCCATCGCGCGAGAGGCGGACGGGGCCACATCCTGGTGGACGTCTCCGGCGCAGCTGATTTCGATGTCTTTCGGCGAGATCCTGCGCGCAAACGCCATCGCCATCTGGCTGCGCCCTGCGTTGCCGCTGCATACGAAAAGAATGCGAAACATACCCGTCCCTTCAACTTGCCACTATAGGGAACTTGGCCGTGTGGGGCAAGCGGGGCGAAACGGTCCGGCAGATCCGACCGGGGTGGAACACGGGACACGGCCCGGTTTGGCGTGAGGCGATCCGACCCACAGCGTGCGAACAACATGCGCGGACGCCAGGGAATTCCACTACGAGATCACACGAGGAAAGTATTACACTGAGCAGGACAGTAGGAAATTCGCAGCGCCTCACTCGTCGGAAAGCCTGGGAGCTTCACTTCGTACGTGACGAAGATCGAGCGACGGCGCCGGAAGTGGCGGGTCCCGGACGGAGGTCCCTGGTGCGTCTGAATACTCGCGGTCGCTACGGCATGCAGTTGCTCGCGCAGTTGGCCTGCCACGTCAAGGATCCCAAACCCGTCGGTCTGAAGCAGGTTGCCGCGGCGACCGGGTTGCCCTGGCGCTATCTCGAACAGATTGCCGGACCGCTGCGGAAGGCGGCGCTCATCAAGGGACGCCCCGGGCGTACCGGCGGATACACGCTCGGACGTCTGCCCGATCGCATCAGCTTGCGCGAGGTCGTCGAGGCCAGTGTCGGCCCGCTCTGTTTGATGGAGTGCGTTGATGCGCCGACGATGTGCGATCACAGTCCAACCTGTCCGTCTCGGCAGGTGTGGGTCAAGGTGACGCGTGAGCTGCGCGACGTCCTCGACCGATTCACGCTGGCCGATCTGTCGAGCCGCCCGTGCGAGGGATCCCGGACCGCCGCCCAGAAGGCGCGCGGGATCAGAAAGGCTGCAGCAAAGCCGCCTGCCCGCGGCGGCCGATCTGCGAAGAAGTGGCGTTTTGTCAGGTCCTACGAATAGGGACTGGGGGCTGGGGGCTGGGGATTCGGGATCAGGGGTTCGGGGGTCACGCCGACCGAGGCGAGGACGCGCGCCCTGACGGCCTCCACCGTGCCGAGGCCGTCTATCCTCCGCAGCAGCCCCGCCTGCTCGTAGTGCGGAACCAGTGGCGCCGTCTTCTCGTGATACTCCTGCAGCCGCGTGATCAGGACTTCGGCCGTGTCATCTTTCCGAACCACGACGCGCGCCGCGATTTCTGCGGTTGGCGGTGGATCAAACTTCAAGTGGTAGATGTGCCCGGTGACCGGATCGGTTGCCCGGCCCACGATCCGCTCCAGGATCATGGCATCGTTGACCTCAATCAGCAGAACGTGACCGAGGGACCGCCTGTAGCGCTCGAGCATCCGATCCAACCACTCGGCTTGAACGACCGTCCGCGGAAACCCGTCGAGCAGGAATCCAGGCTGGCAGTCAGGCTGCCTCAGCCGGTCCTCGACCAGCGCGTGCACCAGGTCGTCGGGCACCAGGGCACCGGTCTCCGCGTACTTCTTGAACTCAAGGCCGCGAGGAGTCTGGTTCTTGATGGCCGCCCGGATGATGTCGCCCGTTGATACTTGAAGGATGCCCAGTGCGTGCGTGAGGGCATCAGCGTGGGTTCCCTTTCCTGCTCCCGGCGGGCCGAGCAATACGATATTCATCGAGCGACCCCCGAATCGTGAATGATATCGAGCACCTCGGCAAGCGACTCGCAGTAGTGCTCGCAGAGCGGTCTGGTTCCGCTCTGGATGATGTTGCCGCCCGCCATCCCGATGGCGGGGAAGCCGGCCAGCCTGATGGCGCACACGCCCGCGCCGCTGTCCTCGATCCCGATCACATGGTTTCTCTGATCGAATCCGATGCCAAGCCCAATCCTGCACACTTCTGCGTAGAGCCACGGGTGCGGCTTTGGCGACAATTCGCCGAGCGTGCCGACGCTTCCCCGGCCCACCGGATAGCCCGCCGTGATGATGGCGTCGTAGAACGCGGCCGGATCGCCCAGCTTCATGGTGCGAAATGCGGCGACCAGTTCGGGCCAGGCCTTCTCATGCAGGCCGGAGGTGGCCACGCCGATCTTGATGCCGTCGGCCTTGAGCGCCAGCAGAAACTCCTTGAGCCCTGGCGTCGGCACGAAGGCGTCGGCGCGGCCGCGCCCTTCGAGGATCGCCTGCATTTCGCGGCGCGTGTGCTCGAAGTAGTACCGGCGGGCCTGCTCAACGGTCTTATCCGGGCAGTACTTGGTGATGCAGTACTGCAGATGCTCCGACACGCTGAAGCCGGACACGAACGGGAGATCGGCCTCCTCGAGCGAGAATGACGGACGCTCGAGCAGGCTGGCGGTGGACTGCTCGATCATCGACACCCAGAACGGCTCGCTGTGGACGGTCGTGCCGTCCAGATCCATCAGCACCGCGCGAACGGGCCGCTCGATGTGCACGGCGTGCACCGGGTAGTACGCGGCATATCCCAGCGCCGACTTGACGTAGGCCAGTGTGCGGTCTGCAAAGACCACGAACTCGACACGGCCATCGGCCGGTGTCAGGATCCGCTCCACGCCATCGCGTCCGACACGGAACGAGCCGTCGCTGCAGGCGTCGAGCGACAGCAGGCCCGCGCCATCAGCCAGGGTGCCGAGTCCGGGGATGATCAGCGGTTCACTCATGGGATCAGGATGACATGCACGTGCTTCGGGCCGTGCACGCCGTGGGTCAACGTCATTTCGATATCGGCCGTTCGACTCGGACCCGCGATCACGACAAGATTGCTTCCCCCCGCCACCAGATCCGGCCGCGCGGCCAGAAGCGCCGACAGTGACGGGAATAGCCTATCTCTCTTCACAAGCGCGACGTGCACGGGCGGCAGCAGCGAGGCGAGCCGGCCGCGTCCGGGCCCGCTCGCCAGGACGAGAGCCCCGCTGTCGGCCAGCGCCGCGTCAGCCCCGGTCACGCCGAGTCCGACTTCCGCCAGCGCCCGAACGCGTTGGTTGCGGCCCGGCTGATCGAACGGCAGATCATACGACACACGACGCAGCCCGCGCGACGTCAGCGTCTCGACAAGGCCCACGCACCCCATCGCCACCTCACTCCAGCTCAGGTAAGAGGCGGCGCCATAGACGCCGGCAATGTCGGCGATCGCATCGCTCGTCGCGCCCAGCGACTCGGCGTGATGGGCCTCTCCAGTCAGTGCCACGAGCGCTGTTGTGAACTGGCCGACCAGATCGTCGGCCGCGGTTCGGTCTGGCGGCACGACATAAAATGGACGCTCGCCAGACGAGTGAGGAAGCTCCGCCCGCAGCAACGCGTCGCGGACGGCCCCGAGCACCAGGTCGCGCACCTCCGTCATGCGTGCGTCCGTTCTGCCCGGCGTTTCGGACGCCACGACTGGGTGAACGACTTGGCGGCCGGAGCGGGGAAGTCGCGCGACATCGTCCACGCCGCCAGCGGCCCAGGGAGCCTGGTCAACCATCCGTTCCTGGCGACAGCGGTGCCGAGCCGTCCAACCAGGTTGCCCACGAAGCGGTAGATGGCCGGACGCGTGGCGATGGCCGCGAATGCGCGCATGCCAAGCCTGAGCCACATCGGCGCCAGGGATTCGCGAACCGCCTGCGCGCGAAGCTTGAGCAGCAGGCGCGGGATATCGATACGGACCGGACAGACATCGCGACACGCGCCACACAGGCTGCTCGCCTGCGGAAGCTCGGCCCACCGATCGAGTCCCTCGATGCCGGGCATGACGACGGACCCGATTGGCCCCGGATAGACGCCGCCGTACGCATGGCCGCCAATCTGGCGGTAGACAGGGCAGACGTTCAGGCAGGCGCCGCAGCGGACGCAGTAGAGAATCTCCGCCAACTCCGAACCGAGCAGCCTGGTGCGGCCGTTGTCCACGATGACGATGTGAAGCTCGTCGGGGCCGTCGGGTTCGCCGCCACTGTCGCTGCCGGTCGTGCGACGCCGCGGGCCGGTCAGCAGGTTCGTGTAGACCGGCATCGCCTGGCCCGTCGCGCTTCGCGCGAGCAGTTGCAGGACCACGCCCAGATCGGCTGAGGTCGGGACGAGCCGCTCCAGTCCCAGCAGCGCTACGTGGACGCGCGGCAGCGTCGTGGTGAGCCGGCCGTTGCCCTCGTTGGTCACCAGGCACAGGCTGCCGGTGTCGGCGACGGCGAGGTTGACGCCGCTGATGCCCATTCCGGCATTCACGAATTGGTCGCGCAGTGTCTTTCTGGCGAACGCCGTCATCGCGGGGATCGTCGCCACCTCGTCTGCGGTCGCCCCGAGCTTCTCGCGGAAGAGCGCGGCGACGTCTTCGCGCCGGCGGTGCACGATGGGCGCGATGATGTGCGACGGCCGGTCCCCGGCCAGTTGGACGACGAATTCGCCCAGGTCCGTTTCGACCACTCGGATGCCCGCCGATTCGAGCGCCGTGTTGAGTTCGATCTCCTCGCTCAGCATCGACTTCGACTTGACCGCGAGCGAGACGCCGCTGGCCTGGGCAATCGCCACGACGGTCCGCGCGGCGTCGGCTGCCGTTTCAGCCCAGTGAATGTGGCATCCGAGGCGCTCAGCATTGGCCGTGAACTCGACGAGGTACTGATCCAGGTGCGCGATCGTGTGGGCGCGAATTCGCTGCGCCGCGTCGCGCAGGGCGTCGGCGGCTGGCAGCGCGGCAAAGGCAGTGGCCCGGCCTGCCGCGAGTCGGCCTGTCGTCATCGACAGGGCCTGGCGCAGCTTTCCATCGGCGAGCGCGGTATCGATGCGCGTGTGGAACGCGGTGCCGGCGGTGTGCGCCTCGGCGTGGGAGTGGGCCGCGGCGCCGTGCGAGTGCGCGGTCGGGCCGTCCGTACGCGCCGCCGGGCCGTGCGAGGTCGACTCACTCATGGTCGGACCCCGCGAGCACTTCCGCGATGTGCATCGTGCGGACGTGGCTGCCCCGCCTCCGGAGCCCGCCGCCGATGTGCATCAGGCAGCTGACGTCGGTGGCGACCACCGCCTCGGTGCCGCTGCTCTCGATCGAGTCGATCTTCGACTGCAGCATGGCATTCGAGACCGCAGCCATCTTGATCGCGAACAGGCCGCCGAATCCGCAACAGGTCTCCCCGTCCGGCAAGTCCACGCACTGCCCGCCGGTTGCCGCCCCGAGCAACTGGCGCGGCGCATCGCGAAGGCCAAGGCCGCGCAGGCCGTGGCACGACGCGTGATAGGCGAGCCGGACGCTCGTGCGGAATCCAGCGTCGGTCGTGCCGAGGCCATCGACGAGCAACTGCGACAGTTCCCAGGTACGCGAGGCGAGTTCCCTTGCCTTCGATCCATAGACCGCATCTTCCGCGAGCAGTTCCGGGTAGTGGTTCACGATCATGTCGGCACACGAGCCCGACGGCACGACGACCGGGTCCGGGCTTGCCGACAGGACGTCGATCGTCTGCCGCGCCATGGCCCGGGCCTCGTCGATGAATCCACCATTGAACGCGGGTTGACCGCAGCAGGTCTGATCGGCTGGCACGTGGACGTCGACGCCAGCCCGCTCGAGTGCCGCGACAGTCGCACGGCCCACTCCGGGGAAGAACCGGTCGACCAGGCACGTCGCAAACAACTGCACCCTTGACGGTCGCGCCGTCTGCGGTCGGTCCGATGGGGCGTCGGTGCGCGTGGTGGTCTCCATCAAAGGCTCAGCGAAGCAGACGGTACCATGGCGCCACCGTGAAAAGCGAGGGGCCATGTGATCAGGGAGGAGGCGCCGCTCCGCACGGCGGCCCCTCGAACCAAGCCGACAGCGTCAGTCTGCAAAACGTGCCGGGAGGGCCAAGACTGGCTGCGCGAATAGCGCAAACGTAAGGCCGGCGACACGTCCCGGCAAGGCGCGTTTTGCCGGCTTGCGTGAGCGGGGACGCGGTGCGGAGCAGCCATCCTCCCGTCAGCGCCGCTATTTCGCGCGAAGGTACTGGTTGGGCCATGGCACATCATGGCCGAGGGTCTTCGCCGCGTGCAGCGGCCAGTACGGATCCCGGAGCATCTCGCGCGCCAGCAGCACCAGGTCAGCCTGCTCGGTGCGGATGATCTGGTCGGCTTGCGCGGGCGACGTGATCAATCCAACGGCCGCCGTCAACATCGGCACGGTGTCCTTGATCCGCTGCGAGAGCGGCACCTGGAAGCCCGGTCCGGCCGGAATCGCAATGCCCGGGGCGATGCCGCCAGACGAGCAGTCGATCAGATCAACGCCGTAGCGCGACAGGTGGTGGGCCAGCGCGACGGTGTCCTCCACACGCCAGCCGCCCTCGGCCCAGTCGGTGGCCGACACGCGGACAAACATCGGCTTCGACGTGGGCCACTCCTGGCGCACCGCCGTGCATACCTGTTTCAGCAGGCGCGTGCGATTATCGTACGAGCCGCCGTACTGGTCCGTGCGGGTGTTGGCAATCGGCGAGAGAAACTCGTGGATCAGATATCCATGCGCCGCGTGAATCTCGACCACGTCGAATCCGGCGTTGAGCGCCCTGCGTGCGGCCGCGGCGAAAACAGCCACGATCTCCTCGATGCCGCCGAGGATGAGCGCTTCGGGTTCGGGCGAGTGCGCGTCGAAGGCAACCGCGCTGGGCCCGGCCACGGTCCACCCGCCATCCCCGGCGCCGACCGCACGTCCACCCGCCCATGGTGGCGCCGTGCTGGCCTTCCGCCCCGCGTGCGCCAATTGAATGCCGGCCACCGCGCCATGCGTCTTGATGAAATCCACGACGCGCTTGAGTCCTGCGATGTGGCGGTCGTCCCAGATGCCGAGATCGGCCGGGCTGATTCGGCCTCGCGGATGCACGGCCGAGGCCTCCGTCATAACGAGGCCCGCGCCTCCGACCGCACGACTCCCCAGGTGGACCAGATGCCAGTCGGTCGCCATGCCATCGTCGCTTGAGTACTGACACATCGGCGAGACGCCAATCCGGTTGCGGAACGTGACGTCGCGGATCGTGAGCGGCGAAAACAGATGCGGCGCGGCCATGGGTGTTTCTCCTGTCTGGTAGGATATCGTAGCCAGAGGTCACAATGATCCCAACGCTCGTCGCGGAAGGGCTGGTTAAACGATTTGGCGCCG
>Ga0315283_10006601_pt1 | contig 10369 bp, 8 predicted proteins | sample YL17G09_0_MG_FD_204541 | JGI IMG/M metagenome (GOLD analysis project Ga0315283, IMG submission 204541) | Sediment microbial communities from Yellowstone Lake, YNP, Wyoming, USA - YL17G09_0 | ecosystem: Environmental > Aquatic > Freshwater > Lake > Sediment | place: USA: Wyoming | collected...
CACCTCGGCCGAACTAATCGCGACGAACGTTGGTCCCCGGACCGGCTACTCCTTCTTCGCGAACATCCCCCGAAAGATGTCGATCGGGATCGGGAAGAGGGTCGTGGAGTTGTTCTCGGTGGCGATCTCCGCGAGAGTCTGCAGATAGCGCAGCTGCAGCGCGGCCGGGTGCGCGTCGATGATGTCCGCGGCGTCCCCGAGCCTCTGCGCGGCCTGGAACTCCCCCTCCGCGTTGATGATCTTGGCCCGCCTCTCGCGTTCGGCCTCGGCCTGCCGCGCCATCGCCCGCTGCATCTCCTGGGGCAGGTCGACGTGCTTGACCTCGACGTTGGCGACCTTGATCCCCCAGGGGTCGGTGTGCTTGTCGAGGATCTCCTTGAGCTCGGAGTTGATCTTGTCCCGGTGCGAGAGCAGATCGTCCAGCTCCGCCTGCCCGAGGATGCTGCGCAGCGTCGTCTGCGAGAGCTGGCTCGTGGCGTAGGCGTAGTCCTCCACCTCCACGATGGCCTTCTCGGGCTCGAGAACGCGGAAGTAGACCACGGCGTTAACCTTCACCGACACGTTGTCGCGGGTGATGATGTCCTGGGGCGGCACATCGAGAACAATCGTCCGGAGCGACACCTTCACCATCCGGTCCACAACCGGGATCAGGATGATCAGGCCGGGCCCCTTGGTGGCGATCAGCCGACCGAGGCGGAAGATAACCGCCCGCTCGTATTCGTTGAGCACCTTGATAGCGCTTGCGAGGAAGAACACTGCCAGCAGAACGAGGACGAGGGGCACGGAGACGAAGGGCATGGCTAATCCTCCCGGTCCTTGCGGACCTGCAGATTGAGACCCCGGACCGCGGTCACCCGGACGCGGTCCCCTTTGCGTACGATGTCCGGACTTTCGGCGCTCCAGATCTCGCCGTGCACGAAGACGTTCCCGGCCGGCGCCAGGTCGTCGAGCGCCTCGCCGACTGCGCCGAGCATCCCCTCGCGCCCGGTGGCGGGCGTGCGCCGGCGGGCCTTGAGCACCAGCCGCAACACCACGAGGAAATACAGGGCGGTCACGGCGACCATCGGGATAATGACGAGGAGCGAGACCCGGAGCCAGGTCGCCGGGGAGCGGATGAGCATCACCGACCCCAGCGTCAGCGCGACGACGGCGCCGACACCGAGAATGCCGTAACTGACGATCTTGAGCTCCGCGAAGAAGAGCACCATTGCGAGCAGTATCAGGAGCAGCCCGGCCGCGCTCACGGGCAGCGACTGCAGCGCGTAGAAGGCGAGGATCAGCGAGATCCCGCCGATCACGCCCGGCAAAAACACCCCCGGGTGCGAGATCTCAAAGAAAATCCCCAGCATCCCGAGCATCAAAAGCAGGTACGCGACGTTCGGGTCGGCGAGCCACCCCAGCAACCGGTGTTGCCAGTCCGGCGGCAGCCGCACGACGGGCAGTCCGCGGGTGTGCAGGACGACCGGCCCTTCCGGCCGCCGGAGTTCGCGACCGTCAAGGTCGGCCAGCAGACCGTCCAGGTCGGGCGCCACGAGGTCGATCACCTTCTCCTTCAGAGCCTGGACTTCGGTGAGCGAGGCGCTCTCGCGGACGGCCTTCTCGGCCCAGTCCCCGTTACGGCCGTGGCGCTCGGCAAGGCTGCGACAGTAGGCAGCGGCGTCGTTCACGGTCTTCGCGATCATCGTTTCGTCGCTCTTGCCGATCAGGTTGACCGGGTGGGCCGCGCCGAGCGTGGTGCCCGGGGCCATGGCGGCGATGTCCGCGGCGAGGGTGATGAACGTGCCGGCCGAGGCCGCCCGCGCTCCAGACGGGGCGACATGAACGGCGATCGGGAATGTCGCGTTGAGAATGGCCTGAGTGATGACCCGCATCGAGGCGTCCAGCCCGCCCGGGGTGTCCAGCTCGAGCACCAGGAGGGCCGCCCCCCGCTCCTGTCCGGCGCGCATGCCCCGCTCCACGTATTCGGCGACGGGGGGGGAGATCGGACCGCGAACGGTGAGCACGAGAATCTCCCCGCCTCCCGCAGCCTTCGCACCTGCAGGATTGAAGATCGTCAACGCGAGACACAGGACCAGCGACGCACTACGAAGCCCGTGCTCCCTGCGTCTCATGCTCCAGCCTTGTCCTTGATCTTTTCCCAGTACTCCGGGTAGAGCGCTTTGGAGCACTCCGGACAGATGCCGTGGCTGAACTCGGCATCGGAGTGGTCCCTGATATACGACTCGATCTGCTGCCAGGAGTCTTGGTCAATGCGGATCTTCTTGCACGAAGAGCAGATCGGCAGGAAACCGCGCAGCGTCTTGACCTCGCCCAGCGTCCGTCGCAACTCCTCGATGAGCCGGGCCTGTTCCTCCGAGGCCCGCTTCCGGCTCTCCATCATCCCGTTGAAGACGTGGGCCAGTTCACCGACTTCGTCCTCGGATTCGACCGCGACTGGCTTCGGCTCTTCACCCCGTCCGAAGGTTAACGCAGCCCCTGCCAGCTCCAGCAGCGGCCGGGTGATGACCCGGGAGAAGCCGATCGCGGCCACCACACCCACGGCAAGCGACGCGGCTGAAAAGAGCACGATGAGCAGCACGATGCCGTTGACGTCCTTGCGGATCGAGGTCAGCGACATCCCGAGGTGCAGCACGCCGATCTGCCCCCGCAGCAGCGGGACACCGATATCGAGGACCGGCCCCTTGTCGGTGGCCAGTTCGCGGACCGATGACGGCCGCAGCGGGTCGACCGGGTGCGCCTGCTTGAGCGCCGGGGGAACGACCCCCGCGAACGTGTGCGCGAGATCGCGGCCGTCCTCGCCCGCAACGTAGGCGTAGACGACGCCGGCGTCCGCGGCCTGCAGGTCCCGGAACATCATCGCCACCTCGAAATACCGCTCGGTGATGACAGAATTGACGGAGTCGGAAGCGACTTTTTTCGCTATGGTGACGCCCGTCTCCTGAAGCTTGTGGATGAGCTTGCCGCGGATGATGGTCTCGGCGAACACAATCATGGACAAGCCGAAGAACAGCGTCGCGGCGAGCAGGCCGAGCAGGAGCTTCGTGCGGAGGCTGAGGAAGAACATGGTTCGTCCTTATTTCCCGGCCTTCTGCCGCGCGATCCAGGTCTGCATCTCACGGACGGAGTCATAAGCGCTGTCCGGGATCGCGACGAACCGGTCAATGCGCATCTGCCGCAGGATCGCCTGACCCTTGGGGTCGGTGTGGGCTTCGAGAAGGGTTTGTCGCAGCTGCTCCTTGAGCTCCGGCGCCAGGTCGCGGGACACCACGATCGGCGGAATCGCGTAGGGCGGGGATTTCTCAAGGATGCGCGTCTTCGCGGTGAACTCCGGGCTCGTCGCGTTGAGGTACTCCCAGATCAGACTGTCCACGGCCGCGGCGTCCACGACCCCCAGCGCGACGGCCTTGATCGACTTGTCGTGCGACTTGGTGAAGATGACCTCCTCGAAGAAGGACTCCGGCGTCTCGTTCATACGCGCCAGCATGTAGGTTGGCACCAGCTTGCCGGAGTTCGAGAGCGGGTCGGTGAAGGCGAAGCGCTTGCCGCGCAGTCCGGCGAACGAGGCGACTGCGCTCTCCCGGGGTACGATGATGTACGAGTAGTAGACCGTCGCCCCGTAGGCCTGGGGCGCGGCCAGCAGTTCGAGGCCGAACTGCGAGTGACCGTCGACGTAGGGGCCGCTGCAAACGAAGGCCGCCTCGAGCTGGCCGCTCTGGAGCATTTCGTTGATCTCGGCGTAGCCTTCACGGTCAACGTACTCGACTTTCCTCCCGATCTTCTCCTGGATGTAGCGGAGGAAGTCGCGGTAGTAGCCCATGCCCTCCTTCGGGGTGATCATGCCGCCGACCGCGAATCGCACGAGTTTCACGTCCGGCCGCGGCGCCTCGGCAGCCGGCCGGGCGCTGTCGAGGACGATCTTCGGGGTCTCTTCCCGCCCGCAACCCATGTTCCCGAGCGACGCAAAGAGGACAAGCAGGACAACACACCCTGTTCTGCACATGGGACCCTCCCTCATGGTGGGGTCCGCCCCGTTCTGAAACGGAGCAGTTGCGAACTCGGCTTGTGCTCTGATTCTCAACCTTCGCCTGACGGTAGTCAAGCGACCGCGCTCAAGTATATTCCCGTGCAGAAAAATGCGGACTGGAGCGCGAGGCAGACTTCTGGTACAAGGAACGATCGACAGACGACAGAAAGGGACAACGATGACGAAGATCCGCGTGCACACCCCGCTCGTCGAGCTCGACGGCGACGAGATGACCCGCATCATCTGGCAGCTCGTCAAGGAGAAGTTGATCCTGCCGTTCCTCGACGTGCGGCTCGAGTACTACGACCTCGGCCTCCCGCACCGCGACTCGACCGACGATCAGGTGACCTTCGACGCCGCGGCGGCCATCGCCCGGCACGGCGTGGGCGTCAAGTGCGCGACCATCACGCCGAGCGTGGCCCAGGTCGCGGAGCACAAGCTCAAGAAGGCCTGGCCGAGCCCGAACGGCGCGATCCGCAGCGCGCTCGACGGCACCGTTTTCCGCAAGCCGATCATCTGCCCCGGCATCCCGACCGCGGTCAAGAGCTGGGTCAAGCCGATCGCGATCGGCCGCCACGCCTACGGCGACATCTACAACAACCGCGAGTACCAGGTGCCCGGTCCCGGCAAGGCCGAGCTGGTTTTCACGCCGGCGGGCGGCGGCGAGCCGGTGCGGATCACGATCCACGACTTCAAGGGCCCCGGCGTCATCATGGGGATGCACAACACCGAGAAGTCCATCCGCTCCTTCGCGCAGGCCTGCCTCGGCTATGCGCTTTCCGAGAGGGTCGATCTCTGGTTCGCGACGAAGGACACCATCAGCAAGATCTACCACACTTTCTTCAAATCGATCTTCGCCGCGGAGGCCGCCGCGCGGGCCGCCGACTTCAAAGCGGCCGGGATCGCGTACCGCTACCTGCTGATCGACGACGCGGTCGCGCAGATCGTCAAGCACGAGGGCGGCATCCTCTGGGCGCTGATGAACTACGACGGCGACGTGCAGAGCGACATGGTGGCGGCCGGCTTCGGCTCGCTGGGGATGATGACCTCCGTGCTCGTTTCACCTGACGGGAAGTTCGAGTACGAAGCGGCGCACGGCACCGTGACGCGACACTACCAGGATCACCTCGCCGGCAAGACGACGAGCACGAACTCCGTTGCAACGATTTTCGCGTGGTCGGGCGCGCTGAGAAAGCGCGGCGAACTCGACGGGACGCCGGCGGTCAGCGCGTTCGCCGACCGGATCGAGGCGGCGGTGCTCGGCACGATCACCGCCGGCACGATGACCCGCGATCTGGCGCGGATCATCCACGGCACGATGGACCCGCCGCGCGACTCCTGGGTCGACACTGCCGCCTTCATCGACGCGGTAGCGAAGCGTCTCTCCCGTTAGCTTCGAGCGCCTCCAGGTTGGCGCGGGGGCGCCCGTCCGCGGGGTTGATTGCGATTGCCCGGCGATAGCACTCCGCAGCCACCGCGCCGTGTCCGGCGCCGCGACGTTCGGCAACGACGCCGAGGTTGAACCAGATTTCACCATAATCGCCCAGCTCGAGTGCCTGGCGGTAGGCGCTCTCGGCGCCGTCGAGATCCCCGAGGCTGACGCGGGCTGCCCCGAGCGAGTTGAGCACGTCGGGATTTTGCGGATCGGATACACGAGCCTTCTCCAGCGAAGCGAGCGCACGCTTCGGCTCGTTACGCATCAGGAATACCTGCCCCATCTGAAAGTCGGCGTCGATCCGCTCGCGTCCCGCGCCGAACCAGTCGGGAAAGACGCCGAGACCGGCAGCGCAACAGAGCGCGGCCAACCCGGCTGCTCGGATCCAGTACCGGAGGCGGATCGCGCTGAGCACCTCCCCTGCGCCGGCGGCGGCGGCAGGTGCGAGCAGCGGCACAAGAGGCAGTCGATAGCGTTCACTGACGAAGAAGAGGACGACCGAGACGCCGAATCCCGCGATGACGGACGCGAAACAAACCGCGGCGCCACCGGGTCGGGTCACCAACCCCGCAAGGGCGAGGCAGACCAGGACACCGAACCACCACCGGTAGTGCCGGACCGGAAAGGAGACCGCGGTGAAGTGCTCGAGCGCCTTGTTGTTGCTCGACTCGGCCGCGCTCAGGAGAAGCGCGGTCTTTGTCCCGAGCAGCCTCAGCCAGCGCCCGGGCGCGGCGCGGATTTCCTCCATAGCTCGCGCGTACCACCAGCGATCCTGCCCGGAGAGCGAAAACCGCCCCGCACGCAGCGGACGGACCATGGTCTGTTCCCAACGCAACCCAGGGGGCACGGAAGTTTGCCCGGTTGCGCCGCGCTCATTGCCGAGAAAGAAATTAACGCCGCCGTTTGCCGCCACCGGGATGAAGGCACCCTCAGCGCGCCAGTTGTGGCTGGCCGCCGGGGCAATCGCAAGCGCGACGCCCATCGCGCCGACCGCACCCAGCGCGGGGAGCTTCTTCCACCCGACCCGGAGGGCGAAAGCGGCTCCCGCTGCAATGAAAGGCAGTGCGAGCAGGATGTTCGGCCGGGTGAGCGCCGCGGCTCCGAAGAGCAGGCCCGCGAGAAACATCCGCGCCGGAGACTCCTTTTCGATGGCTTGCCAGATCTGCCACGTCGCGAAGAAAAAGAGGAAGGTAAACAGTGTGACATCGAGCGTCTCGGCTTCGAAGAAGATCCGCAGCGGGTAGCAGGCGCCGATCCAGACACCGGCAAGCGCCGCCCTCGCGCCGAACCAGCGCTCCCCGAGGCGGTACGCCGGCACGAGCGCCGCAAGACCGAGGGCGAACTGGACCCAGACAACCGCAGTTGTGTTGTGGCCGAAGAGGCTGTAGACGGCGGCGAGAAAGAGCGGGTAGAGCGGCGGCCGGGAGAAGGCGCCCTGGTAACCGTCCCGCAGGATACCGAGCGCAGTGCGGTCGAAGGTCAGCGCATCGACCAGCGGATAGCCGAACCAGGGCTGCGAAGTCAGGTCGGAAAAATACCAGATCCGCAGGACCAGCCCGGCCGCCAGCGCCAGCCAGAATCCCGCCGGCAACGACGGTGCCCTTTTCAGCAGCATGCTAGAGGTTGTATTTGTCGAGGCGGTAGCGCAGGGTGCGGTCCGTCAGTCCGAGCAGACGCACCGCCTCCGCGCGACGCCCCCCCGCCAGCTGCAGCGCCTTGATCACAAGCTGTTTTTCGAACTCGTTCACCGCCGCCTCGAGGTTGATCCCTCCAGGCGGGATGTCCGGCACGGCTGCTGGGGCCGGATGCCCCCCCGCACGCACGAAATCCGGCAGCGTCTCGACGGTGATCGCGTCGCCGGGATTCATCGCAATCACGCGCTCCACGACGTTTTCGAGCTCGCGCACGTTGCCCGGCCAGGGATAACCGGAGAGCGCCGTCAGCGCCTCGGCCCTGACCTCGATGCCGCGACCGCCGCTGCTCCCGCCGTATTTGCCGACAAAGTAGAGGACAAGCTTCGGCAGGTCCTCGATGCGCTCGCGCAGCGGCGGCACCTGGATCGGAATAACATTGAGGCGAAAGTAGATGTCTTCGCGGAAGGTCCCCTCGCGAATCAGTGCAGCAAGGTCCTGGTTCGTAGCGGCAATGATGCGCACGTCGACGGGGATATCCCGGGTGTCGCCCACGCGACGCACCTTCTCCTCCTGCAGCACTCGCAGCAGTTTCACTTGCACCGCTTTGCTCGTCTCACCGATTTCATCGAGAAAAAGTGTCCCTCCGTCCGCGGCTTCGAAAAGACCCTTCTTGTCGCTCACCGCCCCGGTGAACGAGCCCTTGACGTGCCCGAACAACTCGCTCTCAAGAAGCGTCTCGGTCAGAGCACCGCAGTTGATCGACACCAGCGGTCGGGCACGGCGCGGGCTGTGCGCGTGGATCGCGCGGGCGACCAGTTCCTTGCCGGTGCCGCTCTCCCCGGTGATGAGCACCGTGCTCTTGCGTCCGGCGACCCGGCCGATGACTTTGAAAATCTCCACGAGCGCCGGGCTGTCGCCGATGAGAAAGTCGGTGCGCGCCTCGCCCCGCACCTCCATGACGGCGGGCCCCCCGCCCTCGTCACGACTGCGCGCGAGCGTTTCGCGGACAAAAAGGCGAATCCTGCCGAGATAGTCGCCCTCCTTGATGATGTAATCGACCGCGCCTCTCTGGATTGCCTCGATCGTCGCGTCCGCCGAGGGGAAGGCCGTCATCACCAGCATCCGGGCGCCGGGTGCCCGCTCCCGCACCATCTCCAGCACCTCGAGCCCGGTGATATCGGGCATCCGCATGTCCGTAACGACCAGATCGTAGAGCTGATCGGCAAGGAGTCGCTCCAGGTCGGCGCGTCCCGAAGCCACCGAAACAGCGCAGCCCTCCTTGGCGAGCATCACAGAAAGCACCTTGCGAATACCGGGTTCGTCATCGACGACGAGGATGCGCAGCCCGGCACTCACGCCGCACCCCCGAGAACCATCGCCACCCGGGCTTCGGGTTGCCTGACGGGAAAGACAACCCGCACCGTCGTGCCGCGCCCCGGTGAACTTGCCACATCGACGCGCCCGAGATGAGCTTCGACGATTTTAAAGACGATTGCCAGCCCGAGACCCGTGCCGCCTTCCTTGGTCGAGAAAAACGGCGTGAAGATCTTCGGCATCGCGGCGGCGGGAATCCCGCCGCCATTATCCGCGAACGCGACGGAAGCCGTGTCGTCAACGGCGGCAACGATGATCTCGAGCACCCCCCCCCCGGGCATCGCTTCGATGGCGTTTCGCGACAGGTTCCAGAAGACCTGCCGAATCAGGTCCGGATCAACCTCAGCCACAACCGGCGGATCGGCCTTTTCGATGACCTCGACCCGCCACGAATCCTGGTGCGCCTGGCGCAGCAGTGTCGCCGTCTCGCGCGCGAGGGTGGCGAGATCGGTCCGGCACACGAGCGGCTCGCGCGGGCTGGCAAAGCCGAGAAAGTCGGTGATCAGTGCGTCAAGCCGGGAGATCTCGCCGGTGACGATCTCCATCAACTCGCGCCCCACGCCTTCGAGCTGAAGCTCCTCCCTGAGCATCGTGATGGAACCGCTGAGGGACGCCAGCGGATTGCGTATTTCATGGGCCATCCCCGCGGCCAGTTCGCCGATTGCGGCAAGGCGGTCCGAGCGGCGCACCTGCTGCTCCATCTGGCGGATCCTGGTCAGGTCCTGGAAAGCGCAGATGACCCCGGCCACGCCGTCCCGATCGTCGTGGAGTGGCGAGAACGTCATGCCGAGCAGGTGGTCATCGCCGCGGCCGGCGATCAGTCCCTCGAGGCGCAACGGCGCGGCTGCGAGCGTCTGCGGGTCCCGCCACGGGTCAGGCCCGGCGGGCAGCCTGAAGACCTCCTTGAAAGCGACGCCGACCACGGCCTGGGCCTGCACCTGGGTGATGCGCTCCGCCGCGCGATTGCAGTAGGTAATGCGCCCGTCGAGGTCGGTGGTCACGAGGCCGCTGGCGATGCTCTGCAGGATGTGCTCGCTGCGACGCTCGAGATCGGCGAGCGACGCACTGGCCTGGCTGAGTTCCTCCCCCACGCGGCGCAACGACTCCGCGAGATAACTCGCGAGAAACGCCACGAGAAAGAAACTGAAGACCGCGAGCAGGTGACGGTACCCGACGGCCGCCCGGCCCATCGCGAGCGTCGTTCCGTCGGGGTCGATGAAGGCGGCCACCCGCGGGACCAATGGTGCGGCGACGGCAATGCCAAACAGCACCGCGCTCGCCGCGGCCGAAATCATGCTCCCCGCGCGATAGAAGAGAATGCCGGCGCCGATGATGATCAGAAAGTAGAGGATGATAAACGGGCTTGCGGCCCCGCCGGTGATCAGCACGATCCCCGAGAGCAGCACCAGGTCCCCGGCAATCTGCACGATGGCGAACCAGACCTGGTCGCGCACCCGGCGCTCGAAGACGGCGTACACGATCGTGAGCAGGTAGGCGAGCCCCGCGAAAAGATACAGACCGCGCATCGGGGTCGAGAAAAACCCCGCCCCTTCGCGCACCTGCAGAAGAATCGAAACCATCAGGATGACGGTTGCCACCGTCAGCCGCAGGACCATCCACCACCGGATGCGCCCCGTGAGGTCGGGAGCGTTTCCCGATCGCCCCGCGGGGGTTCCCCGGTGGTCCTTCACGCGGTGCCCGCGCTAGCCGATTGTGCTGGCGAGCTTGAAAATCGGCAGGTACATCGCAATGACGATGTAGCCGAGAGCAAACCCAAGAAAGACCATGATGAACGGTTCAAGCATCGACGAAAGGTTGCCGACGGCGGTGTCGACTTCGTCGTCGTAAAAATCCGCGATCTTGGTGAGCATGGTGTCCAGTGCGCCGGCGGATTCGCCGACG
>Ga0315283_10006602_pt1 | contig 10368 bp, 6 predicted proteins | sample YL17G09_0_MG_FD_204541 | JGI IMG/M metagenome (GOLD analysis project Ga0315283, IMG submission 204541) | Sediment microbial communities from Yellowstone Lake, YNP, Wyoming, USA - YL17G09_0 | ecosystem: Environmental > Aquatic > Freshwater > Lake > Sediment | place: USA: Wyoming | collected...
ACGCCCCGCGGTAGGCGATGCCGGCCAGCTTGATCGACGGGTTCGCATAGAACAGCTGCTGGCCGTTGCGCTTGTCCGTGCAGCCGTACAAGTGCCCGCCGAGATCGGGCAGGACCAGGCATTTCAGAAACTCGTTTTCGAGCCACAGCGCGCGCCACGTCCGGTCGTTGCGTTTGTCGGTCAGGTTGTTGCGGAGCGTATAGGGATAGTTGAAGCGCCCCGACTGGAACAGGTCGAACGGCGGATTCGGATCCGGCAGGCCGTCCTGGTAGGCCGGGATGACTACGGTGTCCTGCCACGCCCTGGCCGGTACCGGGGCTTGGTCCTGCGACGCCGCAAAGAGCCGCAGCGCCGAGGAAGATGCGAGCAGGGCGAGGCCGGCCAGCCCGACGAGAAACGCGCGTTGAAAGGCGGATGGATGGGTCGTGATCATGGCGGAGTAAGGCCCTGTCAGTGAATAGTGGTTCCTTCGAATGTGTTCGGGCCGGCCATAAGAGCCTGTAAGAAAACACACACGGACCCCTTTGTTTTCTAACAGGCTCTAACTGTAGTGTGGACGACGCCCGGCCGCAAGATGCCGGGCCGAGTACAATGCCCACGGCATCGCGGTGCAGGAGCGCGCGGGCGAGGCCGGCGGAGGCAGCGCATGAAGGAGCTGAAGGAGCGATTCGGGCGTCCGTTGCGCCTGAGCATGATCGGCGGCGGGCCAGACTCGTGGATCGGCCGAATGCATCAGGGCGCCGCGAGCCTGGATGGCTGGTGGCAGGTCGTCGCCAGCGTGTGCTCGAGCGATCCCTCGCGCTCGCGGGCCGCCGGGGTCACGCTGGGCATCGACCCCGCGCGCAGCTACGGCGACGTGGCCGAGATGTTCGCGCGCGAGCGGGACCGGCCGGACGGCATCGACGCCGTCGCCATCATGACGCCGAACGACACCCACTACCCGTTTGCCGCGGCCGCGCTCGACGCCGGCCTGGACGTGATCTGCGACAAGCCCGTGTCCCACGACTTCGCCCAGGCATGCGATCTCGTCTCGCGGACCCGGGCCACGAGCCGCCTGTTTGCCGTGACACACGGATACGCGGCGTATCCCATGACGCGCTACGCGGAGCGGCTCGTGCGCGACGGTAAACTGGGCGCGATCTGGTTCGTGCAGGTCGAGTACATCCAGAGCGGCGTCGCGACACGCCTCGAGGATGGCCCGCAGAACAATCGTCTGCGCTGGCTGTTCGACCCGCGCCGAAGCGGCCTCGCGCAAGTGATGAGCGCCATTGGCTGTCACGCGCAGCATCTCGCCTGTTTCGTGACCGGCAGCGACGTCGCCCGCGTCTGTGCCGATGCGCGATCGGTTGTTCCAGGCCGCAGGACCATCGACCACGTCTCGGCGCTCATGGAATTCGAGGGCGGCTTCCGGGGGACGTTCACGGCGCTCCAGGCCGCCGCGGGCAGCGAGAACGACATCCGCCTGCGCGTGTACGGCGAGCGTGGCATGGTGGACTGGTCGCATCGCGAGTGCAGCTATCTCAAGGTGGCGATGCTGGGCGAGCCGGTCCGTGTCATCGGCCGGGGCGACCCCGGCCTGCCGCCCGACATCATCACCGCGGGGCGGGCGCCCCGCGGGCACCCGGAAGGCCTCCTGCAGGCGTTCGCGAACATCTACGCCGAAGTCGCGCAGGAGCGGATGGCCCGGCAACTCGGCGGCGAGGTGCCGTCGTTTCCTTACCCGCGCATCGAAGACGGCGCTCATTCAATGGCGTTTATCGAGGCCTGCCTGGCATCCCACGCCGCGGGCGGCTGGGTCGACGTGGCTCGCGCCGAGAGCCCGGTCGACGTGTCTCGGGGAGGATCGCAATGAGGTACTTGATCGCCGTCGCCGCGCTGATCGCGTGTCCCTCCGTCGGGCTCGCCCAGCCGGTGTTTGCGGGACACGAGATCTTCCCGCCCGCCGAGTTCGCCGCCCGCCGCGCCCGCATCATGGAGACCATCGGCTCCGGCGTCGCCATCGTCCAAGGCACGACCGAACGGCCCGGCGAGCAGGCGTTCCGCCAGAACAACCAGTTCTTCTACCTGTGCGGCGTCGCTGAACCTCGGGTTATTCTCGTCATCGACGGGCGAACGCAACAGTCCACGGCCTTCATGCAGCCGCGAAACGAACGCCGGGAGCAGAGGATGCTCGGCCCGGGCCTCTACCCGGGCCCGGAGGCTGCAACGGTCACGGGCCTCGACGGCGTACGCGCGCGCGAGGAGTTCGCCGCGGCCCTGTCGGCCATCGCGGCGGAGAGACGACCGATCTACACGCCGTTCCGGCCGGAAGTGCTCGGCGAAGCCTCGTCGAGCGACCCGGCGGCCCTCTGGCGAGCGTCGAAGGCGGACCCGTGGGACGGCCGGATCTCGCGGGAAGAAGCGTTTGTCGCGAAGCTGAAAGCCGCGGCCCCCCAGTCGGAGGTCAAGGATCTCGATCCCCTCATTGACAGCCTGCGATTGATCAAGAGCCCCCGTGAGATCGACATCATCCGGGAAGCGACCCGCATCGCGGGGCTGGCGATCATGGAGGCCATGCGGGACGCGCAGCCCGGAATGCACGAGTACGAGCTGCAGGCCGACGCGGAGTTCGTGTTCAAGCAACTCGGCGCATACGGGCCTTCGTACTTCGCGCTGATCGCCACCGGCACGAACACCTACTACACCCACTACCACAAGAACACGGCCGTCCTGAAGGACGGCGACCTCGTGCAGATCGACTACGGTCCGGACTACAAGTACTACCAAGGGGATGTGACGCGCGTGTTCCCTGCCAACGGAAAGTTCAGCTCCCGGCAGCGCGAGCACTACGGGATCGCGCTCCGTCTCTACCAGGCGCTGCTGACATCCATCAAGCCGCGAGTCACGGCGCAGGAGATCATCAGGGAGGCGGTCTTGAAGATGGACGCGGCCATGACCTCCTTCCCCTTCACGGACCCGAAGATCAAGGCAGCCGCCGCGGCGTACGTCGAGCGCTACCGCGCGAGCAACGCTACCGGCCTCGGCCACGGCGTCGGGATGGAGGTGCACGACGTGCGCGGGCCCAACCCGCCGGCGACCCTCGAGCCGGGAATGGTGTTCACCATCGAGCCGGCGCTGCTCCTCGAGGACGAACGCCTCGGTGTCCGCCTCGAGGACATGCTGGTCGTCACCGAGAACGGGGTCGAGAATCTGTCGGCCTTCGTCCCGATCGAGATCGCCGCGATTGAAAAGCTGATGGCTCAGAAGGGCTTGAGCGATTACCGGATCAAGTAGGGCAATAGACAGAAGACAGAAGCAATAAGCCAGCAGTCAGTAGGTGCGGTCTCATAACCGATGTGGCGCAGGGCTTCAGCCCTGCGAGACAGGTCTGAAGACCTGTCCCACATGATGCGAAACCGACTCTAGCCAGTAGTCAGTAGTCGGGACGGCAGGGGAGACGAAACATGGCGACGTTCGATCGACGCGAATTTCTGTCATGCGTCGCGGCGGGAGTGGCGGCGTCGGCCGTGACGGCCGGCGAGGCGGCAAGCCACACCTCCACCCCACTGGACCCGTCTGGCCAGGCTCCCCGCACGGCAGGAGGACTCACGCCTCCCGCGTTCACGCCCCTGCCGCTGGGCGCCATCCGGCCGGCAGGCTGGCTCCTGCGCCAGTTGCGAATCCAGGCGGACGGTTTGTCCGGACATCTCGACGAATTCTGGCCCGACGTCGGCCAGAGCCAGTGGTTCGGCGGGAAGGCGGAAGGCTGGGAGCGGGCGCCGTACTGGCTCGATGGCGTCATTCCGCTCGCCTGGATCCTGGACGATGAGCCGTTGAAGACCCGCATCGTCCGCTACGTGGACGTCATCGTGAAGACTCAGCGCGCCGACGGCTGGTACGGCCCGTACCCCGCGGATGCCGTGGCGAAGCGGTACGACATGTGGGCGATCCTCCTTGCCAACAAGGTGCTCGTGCAGTTCCACGAGGCCACCGGCGACCAGCGCGCGCTCGACGCGGTGGTGAAGAGCCTGCGCGCGATGTTTGAGGGTCTCGACCGCACGCCGCTGTACGGGTGGGGCAAGTTCCGGTGGTACGAAGGGCTCGTGTCCGTCTACTACGCCTACGACCGCACGCGCGAGCCCTGGCTGCTGGACCTCGCCCGGAAGCTTCGCGCGCAGGGAGTGGACTTCGAGGCCCTCTACAAGACCGAGGACATCACGCAACCGACACCGCGCCGCGGCCTGTGGAAATGGACGAAACACGTGGTGAATACCGGCATGGCCGCCAAGGCGGCTGCCCTGAATTGGCGGCTGGACGGGCGGCCTGCCGACAAGGCGTTCGCGAAAACGATGATCGACATCCTGGATCGGCATCACGGACAAGTCACCGGCATGTTCACCGGCGACGAGTGCCTTGCCGGCAGGAACCCGCTTCAAGGGACAGAACTCTGCTCGGTCGTCGAGTTCATGTATTCCCTCGAGCACTTGTTTTCCGTCTTCGGAGACCCGGCGTTCGGCGACAGGCTCGAGCGCGTCGCGTTCAACGCGCTGCCGGCGACCTTCGCGCCAGACATGTGGTCGCACCAGTACGACCAGCAGGTCAACCAGGTGCAGTGCACGATCAACCCGGATCACATGTGGACGACGAACGGCCCCGAGTCGAACCTCTATGGGCTGGAACCGAATTTCGGCTGCTGCACGGCGAACATGCACCAGGGCTGGCCGAAGTTCGTCTCGCACCTGTGGATGCGGACTCCGGACGAGGGCATCGTTGCGGCCGCGTACGCGCCCAGCCGTGCGACGTTCAAAGCGAAAAACGTGACAGTCACGGTTTCGCTCGACACCGACTACCCGTTCTGCGAGCGGTTGACGCTGACGGTGGAGACCGATCGAGCCGTCCCGTTCCCCCTGGTGCTCAGGGTGCCGGGGTGGGCCGATGGTGCAACGGTCCGCGTCGGCGCACTTCCGGAGCGGCGCATGGCGCCGGGAACCTTGCACCGGATCGAGCGCGAGTGGAATGGCAAGGTCGAGGTGGTGATTCGGTTTCCGATGAAGGCGAAGGTGACCACGCGCCACAACGAGGCGATCGCCATCGAGCGAGGCCCGCTCGTTTACGCGCTGAAGATTGCGGAGACGTGGACTCGTGTGAACGCCGACAAGCCTCATCGCGAGCTGCCGCACGGCGACTTCGAGGTGAGGCCGGGCAGTGCCTGGAACTACGGCCTCGTGGTCGATGAGCAGCACCTCGACCAGAGCGTCCGCTTTGAGGAGCGGCCGGTCGGCGCGCAGCCATTCTCGCCGGAGGGCGCGGGCATGATCGCGCATGCCACAGGACGCAAGATCCCGGCGTGGAAGCTCGCTCATGGCTGGGCCGGCGAACTATCGCCTGCCGACACGGCGTGGGCCGATCCCTCAAGGAGCGTGTCCGATGAGCCCGACGAGGAGTTGACGCTCATCCCGTATGGCTGCACGAACATTCGCGTGACCGAGTTCCCCAAGCTGAAGGGCTGAGGGCTCCGATGACCGCACGTCACAAACCCCTCTGTTTGGCCATCGTGGCGCTGGCGCTGCTCGCGGCCCCGGTTGGGAGAACAAGTGGTCAGGTGGCGGCACTCGAGGAGTGGGAGGACATCCGCATTTCGAGCCGTAATACGGAAGCGCCGCACGCATGGTTCCTGCCGTTTGATTCGGAGCGGGAGGCACTCCGGTCCGGCTTCAGGGACTCGCCCTGGGTCGTCTCCCTGAACGGCCCGTGGAAGTTCAAGTGGGTCGCGAAGCCGGCCGACAGGCCATCCGGGTTCCACGAAGACCGCTTCGACGTGTCGGGGTGGACGAATTTCCCCGTGCCGGCGAACTGGGAAGTGAACGGCTACGGCAGCCCCGTCCTGCTGGACGAAGCGATCGCCTTCCCGCCGTATCCGCCTCAGCCTCCATTCGTCCCGCGCGCTGACAACCCGGTGGGATCGTACCGGCGGACATTTCGCGTCCCGCCGTCCTGGGGCGGCCGCGATGTCGTCCTGCACTTCGGCGGCGTCAACTCTGCCTTCTACGTGTGGGTCAACGGCCGGATGGTGGGCTACAGCCAGGATAGCAAGACGCCGGCCGAGTTCAACATCACCCGATATCTTCGCGGCGGCAACAACACGCTCGCCGTCCAGGTCTACCGCTACAGCGTGGGCAGCTACCTCGAGTCGCAGGACATGTGGCGCCTTGCCGGGATCGAGCGCGACGTCTTCCTGTATGCGATACCGAAAATCCACATCCGCGACTTCTTCGTCCGCGCAGGCCTCGATTCGACGTACCTGAACGGGACGCTCCAGGCCAGGGTCGCCATCAGGAATCTCTCCGGACGGGATGCGTCGGATCTCCAGGTCCGCCTGAAGCTGTTCGACGCCGCGGGCCGCCCCGTGGTGACGCCTCCTCCACAGCCCGTCCGCGCCGGTGCCGCCGCCGAGGCCAACTCGTCTTTCGACCTGGCCGTGCCTGCGCCCCTGCGCTGGACCGCGGAAACACCCAACCTGTATTCGATGGTGTTGACGCTCGAAGACGGCAGCGGCCGGGTCCTCGAAGCCGTCGGCAGCCGGGTGGGCTTCCGCGCGGTCGAGATCAAGGGCGGCCAGTTGCTCGTCAACGGCGTGCCGATCTACATCAAGGGCGTGAACCGCCACGAGCACGACGCCCGCACGGGTCACGTGATCACCGAGCAGCAGATGCGGACCGACATCCGCCTGATGAAGCAGTTCAACATCAACGCCGTCCGGGCCAGTCACTACCCGAACGCGCCGCTCTGGTACGACCTGTGCGACGAGTACGGCCTTTACGTCATCGACGAGGCCAACATCGAATCGCACGGCGTCAGTTTCGACGCCGACAAGACGCTGGCGAACAAGACCGAGTGGCAGACCCTGCATCTCGACCGCACGGTTCGCATGGTCCAGCGCGACAAGAATCATGCGTCGATCATCATCTGGTCGCTGGGTAACGAAGCCGGCGACGGGGTGAACTTCGAGGCCACGTACGCGTGGATCAAGCGGCGCGATCCGTCCAGGCCGGTGCAGTACGAGCCGGCCGGCCTCCGCGCTCATACGGACATCTACGCGCCGATGTACGCGCGGATCCCGGCGCTCCTGCGCTATGCCAACCAGCCGCAGGCGCGCCCCCTGATCCTGTGCGAGTACGCCCATGCCATGGGCAACGGCATCGGCAATCTGCAGGACTATTGGGACGTCATCTTCAGCCACACGCACTTGCAGGGCGGGTTCATCTGGGACTGGGCCGATCTCGTGCTGGAGCGCGCCACGCCGTCGGGCGAGCGCTACTACGTGGACGGCGGCGACCAGGGCGGCGCCGACGGCATGATGCTGCCGGACCGAACGCCGCATCCGCATGCCTTCGAGGTCAAGAAGGTCTACCAGTACGTGAAGGTCGAGCCCATCGACTGGGCCGAGGGCCGTTTCCGGATCACGAACCGCCACGACTTCCTGCCGCTGAGCGGGTACGACGTGCGATGGAGGCTCGAGGCAGATGGACGCGTTGTCGGCCAGGACCTGCTGCCGAGGCTCGATCTTCCATCGCGATCGTCGGGTGAGATCCGCATCACGCTGCCATCTACCGACAGCGGCGCGGAGTACTTTCTGACGTTCAGTGCGCGGACCGCAGCAGCGACACCGCTCGTGGAGAAAGGATTCGAGGCCGCCTGGGACCAGTTCGCGGTCCCGCGGCGCACACCCCTTCCGCCCCGGACAGCGCCTCCGGCCGCCGGCACGCTTCAACTTGTGGACGCGGCCGCCGAGGCCGTCGTGCGCGGCGCGGACTTCAGCGTGACCTTCGACAAGACCGCCGGGACGATGCGCTCGCTGGTCTACCGAGGCGTGGAGTTCGTCCGCTTTGGGCCCGTGCCCGACTTCTGGCGCGCCCCCACCGACAACGATCTCGGCAACAAGATGCCCGAACGGCTCGGCGTATGGAGACGCGCGGGACCGGAACGAAGCATCGCGTCGGTCACGGCAGTGGCCGCCTCACCATCAACGGTGGTGGTCACGGTGGAATCGGTGCTGCCGGCCGGCGGCTCTCCCTACACCACGCGGTACACCGTTCATTCCAGCGGCGACATCATCGTCGCGAACAGCTTCCTCCCCGGGAAGCTGGGGCTACCCGAGCTCCCGCGGTTTGGGATGAAGCTCACGCTGCCGGCGGTGTTCGACACGATGACGTGGTTCGGGCGCGGGCCGCAGGAGAGCTACTGGGATCGCCAGACGAGCGCCGCGGTAGGCCTCTACGCAGGGGCCGTGGCGGATCAGTACCATCCCTACGTCCGCCCGCAGGAATTCGGGAACAAGACCGACGTGCGCTGGGTCGCGCTGACCAACCGCGACGGTATCGGCCTGCTGGCGGTGGGGATGCCTCTCATCTACGCGACCGCCACGCAGATTCCTGTCGAGGCGTACGACGGTGCCCGGGACGCATCGCAGCGCCATACGACCGACATGCACCAACGCGACGTCGTCGTTTTCAATATCGACTGGAAACAGATGGGCGTCGGCGGGGACACGAGCTGGGGCGCACAGACGCACCCCGAGTACACGCTGCCGGCGCAGCCGTACAGCTACAGCTTCCGCCTGCGGCCGTTCTCAGCGAAGGAGATCTCGCCGGCGGTGCTGAGCAAGCAGGCGTTCTAGCTGAACTCCGGCGTGATCGGGCTTCCACGGGCTGCGTTGTCGGAAGGGGGAAATTCCTGCGTTATGATGGCCAGAATGTCCCGTCGCCGACTGCTCGCTCCGTGGATCCTGGCGCTGGCGGTGTCGCTGGTATCGGGCGCATGCGGCGACTCACCGGTCTCCCCGTCGCCGCCACCAGGCCCGCAGCTCAGCATCGTCTGCCCGCCAGCGCAGTCAGCCGTGTCGTTCCAGAACCAACCTGCCGCCGTTTCGTGGCCCGCGCCGACGACTCAAGGCGGAACGGCTCCTATTCAGACGTCGTGCACACCGGCCTCCGGGTCAGCGTTCCTGCCGGGCACGACGACGGTCGGCTGCACCGCGACCGGCTCCGGCGCGAACCAGACGGCGAGTTGCTCGTTCCCGGTCACGGTTACCCGCCCGCCCCAGGTCTCGGTGACGCGCTTCATGGCCTTCGGCGACAGCATCACCTGGGGTACCGCGTCGCCGCCGGCGGGGTATCAGCGGTATCCAGATCCCCCGCCGTCCTACTCTTATCCCAGCCAGTTGTTTCTGCTCCTCGGCATGCGCTACTCGGACCAGTCGATCACGATGGCCAACGAGGGCTGGCCCGCCGAGTCGATAAACACTGGCCTGGGGCGCTTGCCGGACGCGATGGCCTTCAACACGCCGGAGGTGGTCCTCCTGCTCGAGGGCGCGAACGACCTCCTAGGCAACCCCAGCAGTTCCACGACCGTGTACATCGCGTCCAAGCTTCGCGACATGGTACGGACGGCGAAGGCCCGCGTCCCGTCGAACCGGGTACTATTGGCCACGTTCCCGCCCCAGTTCATCGGCACCCCGTCTTACCGCGGCGCCGGCGCGGAGTTCGTGCCCGAGCTGAACCAGCGCATCGTCGCCGTCGCGCAGGGCGAAGGCGCGACGCTCGTTGACCTGTATACGCCGATGTCGGTGGACATCAAGCGGTACATCGGCGTTGACGGTTTGCATCCCACCGAACAGGGCTTCACCCTGATGGCACAGACCTTCGCCAAGGTCATCCAGGAGAAGTTCGAGGTAAAGCCGGCGGCCCGGCGCTAAGCGGCGGCCCGTGTATGATGGGATATTCACGTCAGAAGGAGTCCCCATGACCCACCCCCTCGTATCCGGCGCCGTGGTGTCCGCGTTATTGGCGGCCACGGTCGTTACCGTCTCCACCCAGCAGCCAGTCACGTCCGCCGCCTCGCCAGCGCCGCAGGTTGACGTCACTCGCCTGGGCCCGCAAGTCGGCGAGCGGGTGCCCGATTTTTCGCTGACGGATCAGAACGGCCGCGCGCAGACACTCAAGACGCTGATGGGCCCGTCCGGTGCGATGTTGGTGTTCTTCCGGTCGGCAGACTGGTGACCCTACTGCAAGACGCAGCTCGGCGAGCTGCAAGGATCGGTTGACACGCTTCGGCGGGAAGGCCTGGGCCTGGCCGCCATCAGCTACGACCCCGTGGCGACGCTGGCCGCGTTTGCGCAGCGCCGGGCGATCACGTTCCCACTGCTGTCCGACGCGGGGTCCGAGGTGATCCGTCGATACGGCCTGATCAACACGACGGTGCCTGCCGCGAACCCGACCTTCGGAATCCCGTTCCCGGGGACGCTCGTCGTCGATCGCGAAGGCCGGCTGACGGCCCGGTACTTCGAAACGCCCTACCAGACACGCCACACGGTGTCGAGCATCCTGGTGG
>Ga0315283_10006605_pt1 | contig 10368 bp, 6 predicted proteins | sample YL17G09_0_MG_FD_204541 | JGI IMG/M metagenome (GOLD analysis project Ga0315283, IMG submission 204541) | Sediment microbial communities from Yellowstone Lake, YNP, Wyoming, USA - YL17G09_0 | ecosystem: Environmental > Aquatic > Freshwater > Lake > Sediment | place: USA: Wyoming | collected...
CACCAGTGTGAGCGCCATGCGTTGCCGGCGCCGGAAGGCGTTGCGCAGCGCGAGCAGGATCGGCCGCGACAGCCCGCCCGTGCGCTGCAGAAAGCGGCCGCCCGAATTGCCCGCCGTGGTATCGATGCCGAAGTCGCGCAGTGCTTGCGCCACCGGGATGCGGCAGCCGCGCACGACGGGAATCGCCGCCGCGGCGACCGGCAGCAGGACGCCGACTGCAACCTGGACCAGAAAGGCGACCGGCGGAATGCGGAACCCGGTCAAATCGAAGTTGAGCAGGCCGGCGGTGAAGTTCGCATAGGCCCGGCCCAGGAGCGCGGCCGCCGGGATGGCGATGCCGCAGGCCAGCAGGCCCAGCACGAACGCCAGGCTCAAGTAGAGACCGGCGATCTGGTGGCTGTTGGCGCCAAGCGCCTTCATGACGCCAATCTCGCGCACTTGTCCCGTCAGCATTGCCGCGATCAAATTGACCACCAAGATGCCGCTCAGAATCATGGCCAGAACCCCGAACGCGCCTTGCGTGAACAATAGGGAATCGATTTGTGCGGCGTGAATGTGGCGCCCGGGCACGGGGACATCGACGCTCGTGACCGTGCGGCCGGTGCCTTCGACCACGTCCCGCACGCCGTTCGCGACCCGGCGCACGGCCTCGCGGCCCATCGGCTTGCCGGCCACCACGATCTGCAACTCGACGGTTGCCGTTGCGCCGAGCTGCTCGAGCGTCGCGCGGGTGGCAAAGCCGTACACGACATGTTCCATCCAGCCGGGCGCCAGTCCGACGTCGCGCGCGACGCCCGCCACCGCGAGCCGGCGCGGTGCCGCATCGGTCATTTCCACGAGGAGCGATTCGCCGACGGCGGTGCCCGAGAATTCCAGCGACGAAGCTTCGACGATGATTTCGCCGTCGCGTGGCGGCCAGGTGCCGGACTCCGGTTTGACGATGCCGATCCGGATGGCGCTGAAATCGTCGGCGGCGAACAGGATCGCCGGGCGCCAGCCCTCTTGCACCTGCGCGCTGCCGCTCGCAATGCGCCGCGCCTGCACGTCGCCGATTGCGGGCAGGGCCCGAATGCGGTCCAGCAGGGCCACGTCCACCGCATCGATGCGGAGCGTCGCGGCGGCCGGGTTGCTGGCTTGATACTCGCTGCGAGTGGCGCTGCGCAACAGCAGCCAGGTGTCCAGAACCGCACCGGCGCCCAGGATTCCGATCGCGATGGCCAGTACCACGAGCAGCGTGCGGGGCTTGTGCAGCCAGACGTCGCGCAACACTTTGCGCCAGCGCGGTGCGAGCCGGCCACCACGCGCGGGCTTCGGGTTACGCATGCACGGCCTCGATGCGGCCGTCCGCCATGGTCACCGTGCGCGACGCGAATCGCTGCGCGCCGCGCTCGTGCGTCACCATGACGACCGTCTGGCCGTCCTGCACCAGGCTGCCAAACAGCTCGAGCATGGATTCCGACGTTCGGGTATCGAGGTTTCCCGTGGGTTCATCCGCGAGCAAGAGGGCGGGTGCATTCGCGAGCGCCCGCGCGATGGCGACGCGTTGTTGCTGTCCACCGGACAACGTCGCCGGAAGCTTGCCGGCCTGGTCGGCGACGCCGCAGCGGTCGAGCAGTTCCAAGGCGCGATTGAGGCGTTCGCGCCCCGGCCAGGTGCCGCAGAAATCCATCGGCAACATGACGTTCTCCGCCGCCGTGAGCGTCGGCAGCAACTGAAAGAACTGGAACACGATGCCCACGGCGCGGCCGCGCCAGGCGGTGAGATCGCGTTCGCGCATTGTATGGAGGGCGGCTCCGCAGACCTCCACCTCGCCGTGGGTCGGCCGGTCGATGCCGGCTAATAGCCCAAGGAGGGTGGATTTGCCGCTGCCCGATGGGCCGACGACGGCCACGAACTCGCGCGGCTCGATGCGCAGGCTCACGCCGTCCAACGCGGTGAAGCCGCCGGCCGCGGTCCGGTAGGTTTTGGTGACGTCGCGCAAGACGATCAAGGATTCACTCATGCCGTCAAGATACGCGACCCGGGCCCGGGAGGTGCGCCTTTGCGGTGCCGTTCAACGGGCTCGATGGACCGTTGGGCGAAAAATCGGCCGCTTGCCGCCGCCCGAGCCCGTAGGGTGTCATGTGACAACGTCCGTTGGAGGAACCATGACCATCCGTTCGATTCTGTTCGCGTCGGTGCTCTGCATTTCCGCCGTGCCTGCCGTCGCGCAGCACGGCCACGGCGCACCCGCCTCGTATTCCGCGCCGGCGGAAGGCGCGCAATACGACTTCCTGGTGGGACAATGGGAGATCGTCGCGGAGCCGTATGTCGCCGGTCTGGCGGCACGCATCCATGGGATGCCCAAGCTTCCGGGCACCTGGAAGGTATGGCGCGGGTTGGATGGCTGGGGCATCGAGGACGAACTCCGTCTCACCGATGAGTCCGGCAATCCGCAGGCGTTCACCCAATGCGTCCGCGTGTACGATGCGCAGGCGCGGCACTGGACTCTTTCGTCCGTGGATGTCTACCGCGCGAAATTTCAGACCGCGACCGCGGAGTGGCGCGATGGGGAAATGCATCAGAGCGCCCGTGGGACCGACCTCGAAGGCCGCGCCTACGTGTCGCGAACCCGGTTCTACGCCATCACGCCGGCCAGCTTCCGGTTCCAGCAGGACCGCTCGTATGATGACGGGAAGACCTGGACCGAAGGCATCATGAAGATCGAGGCCAAACGCGTCGCCGCGGCCGCCGCGCGTTGAGGCTTGCCCGGGCCCGGTTGCGGGCGGGAGAATGCCGCCCATGACACGACGCTGGATTTGGCTACAGTTGCTGATCGGGTGGACGCCCGTCTGGGCGCTGTTCGTGACGTTGCTGCTGACGGCACACCCGGGCATCGGGCTCGTGTCGGCGGTCCTGGTCAGCTTCCGCATGCTCGTGGCTGCCGCGGTGTTGGGCTTGGGCGTTCAACGCCTCACGGTCCGTCTGCCGTGGCCGCATCCCATGCGGCCCGGCTTCGTGGCGGCGCACGTTCTGGCGGCGGCGCTGTTTGCAACCACGTGGTTTTTCCTCAACAGTGCCATCGAGAGCATTCACCAGCGCGCCTTCGTCCTGGTGCTGGGGCCGGGTGCCGGACCTTTCCTGGTTTTCGGCGTCTGGCTGTACGTGATGGTTGCGGGCGTGACCTACGCCGCTCAGGCGGCGGAACGGGCGGCGCGGATCGAAGCGATCGCGGTGCGGTCGCAGTTGGCGGCGCTGCGGGCCCAGTTGAATCCGCACTTCCTGTTCAACGCTCTCCACACCGTCGTGCAGTTGATTCCACGCGAGCCGCGCCGCGCCGCTCATGCCGCCGAGCAGATTGCGGCCTTGCTCCGCACCAGCATCGAAGAGGACCGTGACATGGTGTCGCTGGCGGAAGAGTGGGCGTTCGTCGAGCGCTACGTGGAGATCGAGCGCATCCGGTTCGGTGACCGCCTGCAGGTGCAGGTCGAGTTGAGCGACGACGCGCGCGACGCGCTGGTGCCGTCGTTTGCGGTCCAGACGCTGGTGGAGAACGCCGTGCGTCACGGCGCGGCGCCGCGCGTCGAGTCCACGGTCATCACGGTACACGGCCGCATGGCAGGTGAGACGCTGACGGTGACGGTGCATGACACCGGCGCCGGCGCCAGCGCGGCGGCGATTGCCGCCGGCGGCGGCACCGGCCTGGCGCGCTTGCGCGAACGCTTGACGGCGCTGTACGGCGGCCACGCGCGGCTTGCTGCCGGGATGGGAAGCAGCGGTGGCTTCACGGCGACGCTGGTCATTCCACACACGTCCGCCGATGATGGGCCCGGGCGCGATGCGGGGCGGGAGCGGGGGGCGCGGCAATGAAGGTCTCGGTGCTAGTCGCCGACGACGAGCCGGTGGCGCGCGCCGGCCTGCGCGACATGCTCGAAGCGGTCGACTGGGTCCATTGCGTCGGCGAAGCCGCGAGCGGCCCCGCCGCAGTGGAGGCCATCGATACTCTGCGCCCCGAACTCGTGTTCCTGGACATTCAGATGCCGGGCCTTCTCGGCACCGAAGTGCTGACGCGCGTCCAGCATCAGCCTCTCGTCGTGTTCACGACGGCATACGCCCAGCACGCCGTCGCCGCGTTCGAACTCGGGGCACTGGACTACTTGTTGAAGCCGTTCGGTCCCGAGCGCCTGGCGACGGCGTTGGAACGCGTGCGCGCGGCATGCGGCGAGCCGCAGGCTTCGACGGCCTTCGACCGCCTGCGCGAAACGCTGCGCAATGGGCCGATGAGCCGCCTGTTCGTGCGCTCGGGTACCGCCATCCTCCCGGTCGCCGTGGACGACGTCGCGTGGTTCGAAGCGCAGGGCGACTACGTGACCGCGCATGCCGGCGCCGCGCAGCACGTGCTGCATGTCGCGCTGCAGCAACTCGAGACCCGCTTGGACCCACAGCGCTTCGTGCGCATCCACCGCACGCACATCGTCAATTTGGATTTCGTGAAAGCGTTCCGGCGTCAGGGCAAGGGTCAATTCGCGGCGGTCATGACGGACGGCACCCGCCTGGTGGTTAGCCGCAACCGTGCGAAGGATTTGCGCGGGTTGAGCGAGTGAGCCGGCGGCGCCGGTCCGCCGGCTGGTCCGGGGCCGCGGCTACCGCTTCACCCGCGGCAGCCCCCGGTCCGTGACCAGGTACGTCGCGAAGCTCCCGAGCCAGTGGCCGCCCTCATAGTGCTCGCCGGTGACGCGGGGGAGCGCTGCGTCCCGATGCAGCCGCGCGGTTGCGCGCAGTGCGGCGATGCGGGCGTCGTTTTGGGGCAAGCGTGCGGCGATGCCTTCGAGCATCCAGGCGCGCGACAGGTTGAGCCCGTCCAAGTGCGCCAATTTCGGATCACTCGGGTCGGTCACGATGCCGGGTGCAAGCCAGCGGTCGCTGCCGTCGCGTGGCAGTGCCGGCAAGAATCGACCCAGCCAGTCTGCGAACTCGGGTGCCGGCAGGACCCGTCCCATGACGTCCGCTTCGGCCAGGCACGGCGACAGGAAGTCGTGCCCTGAAGGTTCGTAGGCCATCGGCCCGCTGCGATCCGCCGCATAGAAGCGTTTGACCGCCGTCACGAACACCGATTCACTCGTCGAGTCGTGCACGGTGCGCGCCCAGTCGAGGGCCAAACCCAGCGCAAACGCCGTTTGGTCGTGCTCGCCGATCCGGATCGGATGCGTGAGCTTGGGCAGCCAGTCGGTCAGGCGCGCGGCGCAGACCCGCGCCAGCGGATCGAGCGCCGCTGCCCAGTCACGCGCTTGCGGGTCGTCCCATTCCACGAGTTCGGCGTGCAGGGTCAATAGCCAGGCGAGCCCATACGGCCGCTCGAAAGAAACACGGCCCGGACCCTGCATGTAGCGCACCTCGGCCGCGAGGTGATCGGGTGTCAGACTCGCGGCGAGCGCGGCACGGGCCTGCGGCGCAAACGGCGCACCAGGGTACAAGCGCACGAGCCGCACGAGCAGCCAATGGCCGTGCACGCTCGAGTGCCAGTCATAACATCCATAGAAGGCCGGTGTGAGGTCGCGTGGCGGCCGGGCGTCGCCATCGCCGGCGAGCACATGCGCGATCTTGTTGGGATATTCCTGGTGCACACAAGCGAGTGCCAGCGCCGCAAAGTGCTCGACCGCTGTGGCCGGCAGTTGCCCGGCCGCTGCTGCGTCAACAAGCACCACACTGAGCGCGAGCGTCACCGCACTAAGAAGACGCCTGGACACGGTTTCTCCTCACGTGAAACGACCGGCCGCAAGAGTACATCAACGGTCGATCGGGAACTAGTTGGCGGGCACCCGGCGAACGCGATGGGCGGCCGCCACACGCCCGCCGCCGTGTTATCTTGCAAACTCTCGTTCCGGAACGAGTGTGGCCCGGCTGCAAACAGAGAGGCAGATCCTCAACACGATGTGAGATTGGGTTGTGCGGTGGGGCAGCGCTGTGCGTGGCACAAGCGCGAAAACCTGCTGCGGTATCTGCCAAAGGGCGATCAACCGGCTTGGCGCCGGCAGTTTGCAGCGTGCGTACGACCGGCCGACCTACGCGGCGGCCCTTGCGGCGTTGAAGGCACTGCACGCGCCGCGGGATCAACCCGGGAGCCGTGGAGAATCAACCAGGAATGGGATTGACTCTGCGGTCAAGGCGGTCTACAAGTAGCTGAGGCAGGAAGGAACAGTCGATAATGAAGCCCATCGTCGCCGGCTCTGCTGCGCCCGGGATGGCGTTGGCCGCTGCGATTCTGCTTGGTGGACTCGCATCGCTCTTGGGGGCAAGCGCTGCGCTGGCCGTGCCGCCCGATCAGCGGGGAAACCCGGCCGCGGAGCGCGTCGGCATGCACAGCGGCGGCAACATCCGCACACAATTCTGGAACTACGGGATGATTGGCGATTACCCCGCCGATCCAGGCAACGTGGATCTCGGTGTCTTCCATTCGATGGAGGCGCCGATTGGATCGGGCATGAATTACTCCGACGGCATGACACCCTTCATTCTGTCCCGCATCCCGCAGAGCGACGGCTCCGTCGCCTACATCATGGAGACCGGATTCAGGGAGCGGCAGGGAATCAGTCCGTACACCAACCACATCATGCGGTTCGAGCCCAGACCGGGTTACTTCCAGGCGGACCCCACCATCAACCTAGGGCGCTCGCCGGCGATGAGCACCGAGCCGCGGACCTGGCCCCCCTACTGGCCGGATCGCATGAACGATCCGACCGATCCGGGCTGGCCCGGCCAATGGAACGGCTACTTTGGCAAGCGCATCGGCGCGACCCAAGAGAGCTACATGGTCCTCGATGATCAAGCCTACGATGCCTGGTGGCCGCTTCTTGTGCCCGACCAGAACGACCCGAGCCGGCGGGGATTGGGCTTGCGGATCGAGGTGCGAGGCCTGCAATGGTCCGAACCACTCGTCAACGATGTCATTTTCTGGCACTACGACATCACCAACGAGGGGACTACCGATTACAACGACAACCTCGTCTTCGGCATCTACGTGGATCCGGGTATCGGTGGTGCGGGTCTTTCGTGTGACGGGACCTACGAGTCGGACGATGACAACGCCTACTTCGACAGGTCCTCAGGGCTCAATCTGGCTTACGCATGGGACCAACTCGGGCACGGGGTGGACCTCTCCGGGCCTTGCGGCAGCACCGGCTACGCCGGTTGCGCGTTCCTACAAACAGCGGGGAACCCGTTCGATGGTTTGGACAACGATCTCGACGGCATCACGGACGAGCGGCAGGACGGTGGGCCGGGTACGCTGATTACCGGGCAGGCAGCCATCCGGGACTATGCCGTTGCGCACTACGACACGTTGGCGTTCCGGGCCCGCTATGGGCCGCTGGAGAATCGGCCGGCTTACATTGCGAATTCGTGGTGGATAGGTGACGAGGACATGGACTGGACCCCGGCCCACGACGATTTCGGAGCCGACGGTCTACCCGGCACCCAAGACACCGGCGAAGGGGATCAAGTCCCCACCAGCGGCGAGCCAGACTTCGATCGGACGGATGTTCACGAGGCGGATCAGCTCGGCCTGGCCGGCTTCAAGATGAACCGTATCCGAGCCGGGGTGGGTAATCCCGACCCCACGACGGACAACATCGTTTTCTACACGGACTCCTCAAACTGGCCGCAGCGGTTGTGGGATCACTTCACAGCCCCGAACCCGGCCGATCGCTTCGATCCGGCGCTCACCGGACGGTGGGATCTCGCGTTTCTGATGGCTTCAGGGCCATTCCGCCTGGCCGCAGGACAGACAACTCGGTTCAGTCTGGCGCTGGCGTACGCGCCGGATCTCCCGAGCCTCCGGAGAACCGTGCAGATCGCTCAGACCTTTCACGACAGCAACTACCAGACGCAGCCTGTGGCCGTGGAGGTCGAGAATCTCACCGCGCAATCGAGCGGCGGAGCCATCACCTTGACGTGGGGTCTTTCTGCGGCTGCCGTGCAAGAACTGGCCGGCATCCATGTTGAACGGGCGGCAACGGAAGCTGGTCCATTCCTCAGGCGCACTGCGTCATTGCTGGAACCTGCAGCGGCGATGTCCTTCGACGATCCGCAGGTGGAAGCCGGCCGCACCTACTGGTATCGCCTCGTGCTGGTCGGGCGGGATGGTGTGGAGGCGATCGTGGGGCCGGTGCGCGCGAGCTCGACCATCGGCTGGGTGACGGCTCTGGATCTCAAGACGGTGGCTGGATCTCCGGACCCGATTCAGGTCCGCTATCAAATTGCCCACGCAGGCACGCCGGTTGAACTCCGCGTCTACGACGTGGCGGGTCGCCTCGTCCGCGTGCTTGAACATTCCGTGCATGACGCAGGCGAGTACGTGCGCACGTGGAACGGTGAAAACGACAACGGCGCTCGTGTCGCACGCGGCGTCTATCTGATCCGGCTCACTGCCGGGAGTGCGAACATCACCAAACGAATCGTCATCGTGTGCAACTGAGGCGACGAGGGCTCGTTCCGGAACGAGCTTCGAGGCGTGCGCTCCCGGGGGTGTTGGCGCGGCGGCGGACCGGAGAGGGGCCCGCGGCCTTCCCGGGTCGGGACGAGCTCGTCAACGACCCGGTCCCAGTCGCGCCGCTGCCGCAGTGACCCTGGCGGCGACCGCGGCCGGCCGCGCCGCTACTGCCGCAAGGCCGACGATGACAACGGGCGCGCCCTTTGGTAGCCTCGCGCGCCATGGACGGAACCACGCTATCGCATTACCGCCTCTTGGCCACGCTCGGCGAGGGCGGCATGGGAGTTGTGTACCTGGCGGAGGACCAGGTGCTGCACCGCCGTGTCGCGCTGAAGGTGCTGCGCCCGGAAACCGTCGGCGACGAAGGGCGGCGGGCGCGGTTCCTCCAGGAGGCGCGTTCGGCGGCGGCGCTGAACCATCCGCACATTGCCACCATCTACGAGGCCAACGAGACCGACGGCACGTTGTTCATCGCGATGGAGCTGATCGACGGCATGAACCTGCGGGCGGTTCTGGCCGAGCCGCTGCCGTTGCCACGCGCTCTAGACCTGGCGACGCAAATTGCCGAAGGCCTGGCGCATGCACACTCGCACGGCGTCGTGCACCGCGACCTGAAGCCCGAAAACGTCATGGTCACTCCCAGCGGCCGGGTCAAGATCCTCGACTTCGGGCTCGCGAAGGTGATGACGCAAGGGCAAGACGCGACCCTGATGATGCTCGGCGGACAGTCGGCGACCTCCGCCGGCGGGCAACTGACGGTCCAAGGCCAGTTGATGGGGACGCCGGCCTACATGTCGCCGGAACAAGCGCGCGGCCAAGAGGTGGACTTCCGCTCCGACATCTTCGCGTTCGGCAGCACGCTGTACGAGATGTGCACCGGGAAACCGAGTTTCTTCGGGCCCTCGCCGATCGACACTCTGAGCGCGGTGCTGCATCTGGAGCCGCCGCTCGTGTCGCATGTCACTACCGGGGTCCCGCCCGCGCTCGAAGATATCGTGACCCGCTGCCTGGCGAAGGTCCCCGCGCAGCGCTATGCAAGCACCGAGGACCTGGTCGCCGAACTGCGGAGCGTCGACTTGACCGCGAAGCCGCGGCGGCGCCGCCGCGCCGTTCCACGGCGCCAACTGGCCCTGGGGGCCGGCGCCGGACTGGCGGTCGCCACGGCGCTGGCCGCCGGCCTCTGGCTGCGCCCGGGGGGCACCGCGCATCGTGCGGGCGGATCCGCACACGCCACCGACTGGATCCTCGTCGCCGACTTCGAAGGTACGTCGCAAAACCCGGGTTTGGTGAACGCCTGCCGCGAGCTCGTGACCGCGGCGTTGGCCCAGTCGTCGATCGTGACCCCGCTGTCGCGCCCGCAGGTGCAGCGCGGCATTCGCATGGCAGGCCTGCCGGACACGACGCGGGTGGTCGGCGAACGGGCGCGCGAGCTGGCATACCGCGCCACCGCGCGCACCTACGTCGGCGGCCGCGTCGACCAGTTGCTGTCGAGCTACTCCATCGTGCTGAACGTCGTCGACGCCAAAACCCGCAAGCCTCTCTACGCGCTGAACGGCGTCGCCGAGAACGAGTCCCAGCTCATCGACACCATGGAGAAGCTGTCGCACCAACTGCGCGAGAAGTTGGGTGAGAAGCGATCTGCCGTGCGCTCCACCGGGAAGCTGCGCGAAATCGTCACGCCGTCGTTCAACGCTTTTCAGTTGTTCGTGCGGGCCGTCGACCTGCACCGGCAGCGCCAGTACAAAGCGAGCAATCAGCTTCTGCGCGAGGCCTTGGCGCTGGATCCGGAGTTCGCATCCGCCGAGAAGTTGCGCGCTCTCAACTACTCGAACCTGGGTGTCGCGGACTCGGCGCGCACCGCGTATGAGGCCGCGCTGCGCCGCCCGGAGCGGCTCACCGAA